>Ga0302123_10000479_pt1 | contig 31749 bp, 23 predicted proteins | sample CB21_321_MG_FD_203109 | JGI IMG/M metagenome (GOLD analysis project Ga0302123, IMG submission 203109) | Marine microbial communities from Western Arctic Ocean, Canada - CB21_32.1 | ecosystem: Environmental > Aquatic > Marine > Oceanic | place: Canada: Western Arctic Ocean | collected 2017-09-28 | reverse complement strand
TCCGATTTCGACGCCGAAGTGGGTCCGTTTTGCACGCCTATCTCCAGACGCAGATAGACCGTCTGCCGGAATTCGTATCCCCCCGGTCTCGTCCGGTACATGATGCGGTGCAATTCCGGTGAGTCGATAAAGATGTCTTCGTCCTCGACCTTCAGGAGGGTCTGTTGCTCGCGCAATCCCTCCAGCAGCGCCTTGTGGGCTTCCCTCGCCTTTTCGAGCGATTTGGCTTTGCTGGACGTCGTGACGCACCAGACGACGGCCCGGGCGGATTCCTGAGCCAACGCAGTCTGTGCCAGACCGACGGTCAATGTCAGGAGTAACGTGGTCAGTTGGAAATTGAGTTTCATGGTCATCGTCCTTCAAAAAACGGGAGACATCAAAGACGCCCAGTCGTTGTCCTGGGCAATGGTGATCGTTAACGGTGGCGCGTTACACGATTTGATTAGGACGTTTCCCCGAGCAGTCGATACAGACTCTGGGCGCAATGACCAGACATGCTTTGCCACCGGGCCTCAATGTCTGCAGTCTCGGGATGTCCTTCCCGCAGCAGGACGTGTCGCAGTCGGAGCACGAACATCAAACGGACCGCGCCCGGCACGGGCATGCGGTGGGAGCTTCCGGGAGCCGTATCAATGCTCCACACACGCAGCGTTGCACTCAGCGATGACTGGGACGCATACCACACCTGGCGGATCGCGAGAGAACAACACCGGCTCCAGCTACGCTCCAGCCGCGTAGAGGAATGCGAGTCACGCCCAACGGCCAAAGTCTGGCGACTTCGGCTACGAAAATGCTTCACAGCGTTGCCCAATAGGGCGATGCGACACGTTTACGACCCACCAGAGTCCGGCGTGTCCAAACTTCCTCGAGCCACAGCAGTCGTCGACTCGATTCGCCGCAACAGTTGCTCGCCGGCCAGTTCGTCATCAAGGCTCGTTCGCGACTGCACGTCGATACGAGCGTCGGCTCGGAGTACGTCAAGATTCGTGAGAATCAGCTCGTCACTCACGGCCAGCCCACTGGAGATAAAGGCAAGTCCTTCCAGTCGGCGAGAGACTGTAATAGCTCGTTCAACAGCCCGGCCTTCTGAAACCAGGAACACATGACCATGACCGAGTCCATTACCAACAATGGCCTCCCGCGGCACGACGAGGCTTTCAGCAAGCTCCGGACCTTCGATTCTGGCCTGGACGAAAGTTCCAGGTAGTAACGGCAATGCGAGTTCGCGATTGTCGACCTCAACAAAGACGCTGATGGTTCGCGTCTGCGAATCGGCTCGCGGCGCGGCACGCACCACTCGACCTTCCCACGTGGCCTGGCCAGTTTCGTTCTCTGCGAGTCGCACGCGGGGTTGCCCACCGGCCCGAAGCAATCCGGCGACGCTGGCAAAGTCCTGCGGGTGCAGCGGTATCTCGACTTCGACAACATCCAGTTGAATGACGTGAAACAGCGGCGTCCCAGGCTGAACGTACTGACCTTTCTCGACGTGCACGTCGCTCAGCACGCCTGAAAATGGCGGAAAGATCTCGGTGCGTCTGACGTCAATGGCTGCCAGGCTTCGCTGAGTTTCCAGCCGATCGCGTTTCGTTTGAAGCTGCTTGCGGCGAGCGGGGATCAAATCACGCTCATTCTGCATGCGGATTCTCGATTCCTCGTACGTCTGCAGTTCGAGCAGAGACTTCGAGAGTTGGCTCTTCGTAATCGAATCATCTGCCGCCAGCTCCTTCATCCGTTCGTGCTCGGTCTGGGCTTCCTTGTAGTCTCGTTCAACTTTCACCAGCAGTCGCTGATTATTCGTGTCCTCACTCGCCAGAGTCGCCAGCTCAGCGTCGACCTCAGCGATCGCGTTTTCACTCTGGACGTACTGCTCCTGATAAGTCCGCGGGTCAATCGAAAGCAGCAAATCGCCCTCGGAGCGTCGTGACTCAGAGGGAGTCCGGTCCGGAGAAGCCGCGATACCGGGCCCAGTCACGGACACGCCGATTTTCAATTGCGGACTGGCGGTGACAATCTCACCCGCAACCTGGGCGGAGTACGTCACCTCCTGCTCGGCATGTACCGTTCCGAATCCGACGACGATCTCTCGCAGGATCGCTGGTTCGGTCGTGAAGACTTCAACATTCAGAATTCGCTCGACCTCGGGTCGCAATTCTGGAGCCTTCTTGAGCGATTCGAGAAACTTGAACGCTCCACCGCCGATGCTGAGTATCGCGAAGCACAGAGCCAGCATGAGCAATGAGTTCATTCGCCGCGGACTCGCGAGCGCTGCCGACGTGTCATCCGCAGGTAATTCTGCCGGGTCAGGACGGGTCATTCTTCGATTCCGTGGACGAGACGAGACGTTCTACGACCGCGTGTCACTTCGCCGTCATGCTCGACCTCAGGCTGAGGGGCAAACAGCTATCTTAACACCAGTAACAGGCCGGCAATCACCAGCATGATGCTCAATCCATAGTACACGGAACCTCTGCGTCGCAGGTGTTCGATACCGTCTGACAGTCCCGATGCTGAGAATCGCCACGCCTCTTCGCGTCCGCTGCTGATGAGATGACGATCAATTGCAGTTACCAGAATTGACACGACTCGGGTCGGGCCCATCACGCCGAATTTCCAGATGTGTTCCAGATAGAACCAATTGCCACTGAGTCGGCAAAGTGATTCCAGCCCGCGAATTGGCTGCGTGGACTCTCGGGACTCGGGCAATCGGTACAGCAGCCATGCCACAACAGCTCCCAGCAGAGCGGCCGGTGTCGCAACTCCGAATGTCAGGAAACTGCCGAAGAATACTTTCGCATCCGACTGCTGCGCTCCTGGAGACCCAGGGTCCATCGGCATCAGGCTGGCAGCCACGATCACTCCGACAGTCACTGCGGCGGTCATGACGACACGGACGGACGTCAATCGCGACGATGCCTCGGTTTTCGCAGCCGCATGGCGCTGTCGCATCACGCCTCTGATCAATGCGAACGCGAACAACCATTGTCCCAGAACGCATGCGGCCCAGACGACATTACAGACGCGTTCTCGCGGCAGTCCGAGCGTCAGTGTGTCCGGCGAGGCCAGAGCTTCGGCGCGTATCAGATGCAGGATGGCATTCGGTCCAGCCAGTCCGCTGATCAGCACGGCAATTCCGAAAGTGCGGCACATTCCAATAACCTTGAATCGAGTGGTGTCCTGCCCGGCCGCACCAGATTCGAATTCAGACGACAGCAGCAGGACGGTCGCCAGCATTGAGATTTGAATCAACAGACTCCGCATGACCACGCCTGCGTGGTCGGGCTCGGTCACGAGACTCCCTGCGCATCCGAGTGCCACCACACAGATACTCAACAGCGGGACTGTCAGTCTCAACGACGTCTGAGTCGCGGCGATCGCAGCCACAACGATGAGGGTCAGTGCTCCCAGGCCGCCGATCAGCATGGCGCCGTCCGGGACGGTAGCCGTGATCGCACCCAGGTGTGTAACCAGCGCGAAGCCCGGAAGAACTGTGACCAGTAGTATGTCACTGAGCTCAGGCCGTTCCGTGGACACGTAGTACTGGCGAAGCCACAGAATTCCGGGAAACAGCCCGCACCGAATCGCCGCTGCACCGGCCAGGCAGGCACTCAACCCAGCCACCACCTGCGCGGCGTCAACTCGCTCATCCGCAGCAGCGCTGCGTGCGAGCTGCAGCAGGTCGGTGGTGTGATACCGGGAAACTCCAACCAGCACGCCGACCAGCAGGCAGGCACTCGACAGACGTAGTATCCCCAACGGCGCGCTTCGCCAATCAACTTCAGATCCGCTCACATCCCGCTGCGATCGCAGGCACACACCTGCCAGAACGCCCTCCAGCAGAATCCAGATGATGACCAGCACGACCAGATCAGTCGTCAGTATCGCACACGCAGTCAACGGCAGCAGTGCCAGCCGACCGACCGCAGCGACGCTCGCGTCTGTTGATCGGGACTCCGGGAGACGCAGAATTGCCAGACAGGCAACGATCAGCAGCAGTGGAGTTGTGCCGGGGGCGAAATGCAGAACAGGGCTGATGGTGGTTTCGATGCGCGCAGGCAGGACAAGCCACTCACCCAGCGACACCGATACGTGCGGCGTTGCATCCGAAAACGCAGACCATCCGGCAACCGTGATCAGGATCACGACCAGGGCGGACTCCACACCGGATGCGATTCCAGTGCCACTAATCAACTTCGGCGACATAAGTCGTTTACCGCGAACGGGCAGAAGTGAGACGATGTAATCATCGCGAGTCCGTTGCCTTCCCCCAACCGATCCGCGCGCTGACTACCACGAATTCCACATGGCAAAACGAGGACGCGGCAAACTACAGATCGCCCCACGGGGCCGGGTCCTCTGGTGCGTCATTCCACGAATTCCAGACCTTCCAGAATTCGGGCATGTCGGCGCCGTACGTTTCGCGGGCCAGGTGGTATGCATCGCCGAGCCGTATGTCCAGGAATTCAGATTCCGGCCGGCCGGATTTTTTTGCCAGATCAGACATCGCCCGATTCAATGCCGGCGATGCTGTTCGCGGGTTGAATTCATGGTCTGCCGCGGAATCGTCCATTGCACTGCGTCCCATACTTTTTGGCGGACAGCCGTTGAAGATGCCTCGCAGCGAAACGTATACGACCCGCTGCTGCGTTACATGTAGTCTGGCAGCTCAGTTGCCGGCGCGTATCGCAGAGGTTCCATGGAATACGACGCTCGCCCCTGAGTCTGACTGCGGACTCCTGACGAGTATCCGAACATCCTGGCGAGCGGTACCTCGGCATCAATTGTGTAATAGTCGCCTCGTTTTTCCGAACCAGTCACCATCGCCCGCCGCGAATTGAGGTCCGACTGGACCGCGCCGGCGAATTCTTCCGGGCACGCAACTTCCAGTTTCATGAGTGGCTCCAGCACGACAGATTGTGCCTGCTGAAGAGCTGCCTGGAATGCCTCGGCTACTGCCGCGTAAATGGCCGTTTCGTTCGTGACCCCCGCCTGATCCTTGAATCCGGTCACGTGCACTTCCAGTTGTGTCATGGCGAATCCCTGAATGCCCGTGGATGCCTCATCACGCACGGCGTTTCGCAGGGTTTCGCGATGCACCGCAGCCATCGCCTTCAAGTCGAGGTCCATCTCGACATCGACGCCAACGACTTCGCGCTTCGGAACCAGCCGTAGTTGTACCCAGGCATAGTTCGGTCCGGATGACGTCTCTCGATCGAACAGACCTTCGACCTGCACTTCAGCCGAGATCGTCTCCTTGTACGTCACTCGCGGTTTGTGCACGCGAATCATCAGATTGAAGTCCCGCTCCATGCGGTTCTTCAGGACTTCCAGATGCAGTTCGCCCATGCCCGAGATAATTGTCTGGCCGGTGTCCTGATCGACGGCTGCAGTGAAGGTGGGATCCTGCAGAGCCAGTCGCGTCAGTGTCTGCTCCAGTTTGTCCTTCTCTGCGCTGGTTTCCGGTTCGACGGCCATCGAGATGACAGTCTCTGGGAACGTAATGTCCTCAAGCACAACCAGGTTCTTCTGATCGCACAGCGTGTCGCCGGTCACTGATTCCTTCAGACCGATGATGCCGACAATGTCGCCGGCAGTGGCTTCGTCTCGATCGATGCGTTCACGCGAGTCGGCCTGGATGTGCCAGATTTGCGTGATCATCTCCTTGCGACCAGACCGCGGATTCAGCATCCGGGCACCGTTCTTCACAGTCCCGGAATACACGCGGACGAAGTACAGATCGTTGTGTTTGTCAGAGACGATTTTGAAGACCAGCCCGCAGAATGGAGCCTTAGGATCCGGCTTACGGCTGACCGGCGGCTTGTCGTCCGATTTGGCCGACGGATCGAACCCGGTGACCGGCGGGCGATCGAGCGGGCTGGGCAGATAGTCAACGACTCCGTCCAGCACGGGCTGGACCCCAACACACTTCAACGACGTGCCGGTAAACACCGGCGTCAACTGCCCTTGAAGTGTTGCGTCTCGGATTGTTCGCTTCAGTCGATCTTCCGGCAGATCGCCCTCCTCGAAGTACAGCTCCATTGCTTCGTCGTCAAACAGGCAAACCGTGTCAATCAGCTTTGTGCGCCATTGCTCAATACCGTCCGCCAGTTCCTCCGGCGGATCGTGCTCGCTCACGGCCCATTGTTTCGACTCGTCGGCGAAGACAAGTAACTTGCGTTTGATCAGATCGACGATCGTGCGATCGGGGTCGAATCCATCAACCGTGCCTGTGACGTGCAGCGGAACAGTCACCGCAGCGATATGTTTTTCTCGCCCCGCATTTCGGCACAGTCGCGTGTTGATCTCGTCGAACGTCCGCTCGAAGTCGGCCCCCATGCGATCCAGCTTATTGATGAAGCAGATTCGCGGCACGTTGTAGCGATCGGCCTGTCGCCACACGGTTTCACTCTGAGCTTCGACACCTTCCACAGCACTGAAGATGACAACCGCTCCATCGAGCACCCGAAGCGATCGTTCGACTTCCGCGGTGAAATCGACGTGACCTGGCGTATCGATGATGTTGATGACCGCGTCTTTCCAGGTCGTCGTCACGCACGCGGAGTAAATTGTGATTCCGCGCTGGGCCTCCTCGGGATCAAAATCCGTTGTTGTTGTGCCATCATCGACCTGCCCCATGCGGTGAGTCGTCCCGGCAAAGTACAGAATCCGCTCGGTCGTCGTCGTCTTACCGGCGTCGATATGAGCGATGATTCCGATATTCCGCAGTTGTTCCATTCCGGCGGTCATAGTTTTGCCCTCTGACAACTCACATGTTGCAACCATGTCAGCTCGGCTGATCGCGATACAACCCAGCAGATCGCCATACAAGAAAAGCCGACACGGCGCACGCGCCGCGTCGGCTCATTGTCAATGTCTGAGTCAGCCTCTGGTCACGCGAAGTGCGCAAACGCCTTGTTGGCCTCAGCCATACGATGGACGTTTTCGCGCTTCGTAATTGTTGTTCCTTCACGCTTAAACGCCGCAATCAGCTCGTCCGCCAGACTGGCGGCCGTGGTTCGGCCTTTCTTATTGCGGACGGCTTCAAGAAGCCAGCGGATGCCCAAAGCTTGCTTGCGCTTGGGATTCACGGCCGTCGGAACCTGATACGTCGCACCACCCACTCGCTTGGAACGTACTTCGATCATGGGCTTGCAGTTTTCGATCGCCACGGCGAAGACGTGATAAGGTTCTTCGTCCTTCAGACGCTTCGCAATGATGTCGAGCGCGTCGTATACGACCCGAGTCGCGATGCTTTTCTTGCCGTCGTGCATCAGACAGTTAATGACCTTGGTCAGTAACTGTGAGTCGTAACGTGGGTCGGCTTCGATTTTTCGGTGAGTCGCGACGTAATGTGCTTCAAGTGGATCGCGGTCGGCCATGGTACTGCTCCTTTCGCGGAGACTCTTCCCAGGTGAATAAAGATGAAAAAGACGATTGGCAACGCTGCCTATTTGGGCCGCTTGGCACCGTAGCGGCTGCGAGCCTGACGACGACCGTCAACACCCAGCGTATCGAGTACACCCCGAATGACCTTATATCGGACACCCGGAAGGTCGCGGACTCGGCCACCACGCACCAGCACAATCGAGTGCTCCTGCAGGTTATGACCTTCGCCAGGAATGTACGCGGTCACTTCCTTGCCGTTTGACAAACGGACGCGTGCCACTTTACGCAGAGCCGAGTTCGGCTTCTTCGGAGTGACTGTCTTGACCAGCAGGCAAACGCCTCGCCTTTGCGGGCAGCCCTCAAGCAAAGGGGTCTTGCTATTGGACTTCTTTGGCTTGCGTGGCTTACGGACGAGCTGATTGATCGTGGGCATTGGTAAAGATTTTCCTGAATCGATTGGTTGGAGCCTCGCCTTCCAGCAAGACCCACCGACTTACGTCGGAACGGCATCCATTATGGTTGTTGCGGCTGCTGCGGCTGCGGGCTTTCCGGTTGCTCGGGAGCGACGTAAGAGCCAAACAGCAGCGACTGGTCGTTGCTCTCGTTGAGCAGGTTCATACGGGCTGCCAGAATCCGTTCTTTCTCGGCCTGAAGCTCCTGAAGAGCCTCCGGACGAATCCGAACATCCGAGTCCTGATGCGAGTGGAATCCCGTACCCGCCGGAATCAGGTGGCCCAGAATAACGTTTTCCTTCAGGCCGACCAACTCATCGATACGACCACCCAGCGCGGCCTCGGTCAGAACCTTGGTCGTCTCCTGGAATGAAGCCGCTGAGATAAAGCTCTCGCTCTGGACTGCCGCCTTCGTAATTCCCAAAAGTTGGGTCACAGCGTTCGCCGGCCGTGATTTCAGGTGTGTTGCCGGAGCACCACCGTCGGCTTCGATCTCGGCGTTGACCGCCTCGATCTCGTCGAGCATCACCACGTCACCCGCGCGATATTCAGAGCTGCCCGGTTCGTCGACGCGGACCGACTTCCTGATCTGCTGATTGGCCCGACGAAATTCGTACTTGTCAATTGTCGACCCGGGCAGGAGCGTCGTGTCGCCAGGCTCAGAGACTTTCACCTTGCGCAGCATCTGCGAGATGACGATTTCTATGTGTTTGTCGTCAATCTCGACGTGCTGCGATCGATACACCGTTTGAATTTCGTGCAGCAGATACTGCTGGACCGCCTCGACGCCACTGACCCGCAGAATGTCGTGCGGAACGAGCGGACCGCGGACAATCGCGTCACCCGCCACAACGATGTCGCCAGCGTGAATGAGCAGTGGTTGTCCCGGCGGAATGATGTGTTCAACTTCCGAACCGTCTTCGCCACGGACGATCACGATGCGCTTACCGCGTTTCCGTTCCTGAGGCAGTTCGATCTCGCCGTCAATCTCGGCAATGATCGACGGGTCTTTTGGCTTACGGGCTTCGAACAGTTCCGTCACACGCGGCAAACCGCCGGTAATGTCCTGTGTGCCGGCAGACTCACGCGGTGTCTTCGCCAGCACTGTACCTGCAGTAACTGCATTGCCTTCCTTGACCTCAAGACTGGCTCGTTCTGACAGGTAGAAGAAACCAAGAATCTTGCCTGTCGTGTCCTCAAGCACAATCTGCGGCTGCAATTCGCCCTTGTGCTCGATGACGGTCGTTCGCGTCATCCCAGCTTCCTGCTCGGTGCGGATCGTCCGCCCCTCGATGCAGTCCTCGAATCGCACTTTTCCGCCTACGTCAGCGATGATCGGCACAGCGTGTGGATCCCACTGACACAGGACCTGGCCAGCGACGACAGGATCGCCTTCTTTCACAGAAAGCGTGGCACCATTTGGAATCGGGTACTTATCCAGTTCCCGGCCTTTTTCGTCCATCAAGTGGATTTCAGCATTACGAGTCAGAACGATCACGTTGCCTTCCGTGCTCGTCACGTTCTTCATGCGGCCGAAACGAACTACGCCGCCTCGTCGTGCTTTCAGGTCCGACTGTTCAACGTCCGTTGAGGCGACACCACCGATGTGAAATGTTCGCATCGTGAGCTGAGTACCTGGTTCACCGATGCTCTGTGCGGCGATGATCCCAGTTGCAAGCCCTTCTTCCACCATTCGACCGGTCGACAGGTCCATTCCGTAGCACTGGCGGCACAGTCCCAGCACAGCCTCGCATGTCATCGGGCTGCGGACCTGGATCTTCTCCAGTCCCAGTTCTTCGATTCGCGTGGCGATGGCGTGAGTCACCAGTTCGCCTTCTCGCACAATCACTTCGTCAGTAATTGGATTGACGATGTTCGAACGACTCACACGCCCGCGAACTGAGTCAGCCAGGCTGACTTCGACCTTCTCACCACGGTAGACGATTCCGCGGGTGATACCCTGTGTCGTACCGCAGTCGTGGCACGTGATCACCATGTTCTGGCAGATGTCGGCCAGTTTACGTGTCAGATACCCCGAGTCAGCAGTCTTAAGTGCCGTATCGGCCAGGCCTTTGCGGGCACCATGTGTCGAGCTGAAATACTCAAGGACGGTCAGCCCTTCACGGAAGTTCGACTTGATCGGCGTCTCGATAATCTCGCCACTCGGCTTGGCCATCAGACCTCGCATACCGGCCAACTGTCGAATCTGTTCCTTACCACCACGAGCACCCGAATCTGCCATCAGGAAGATCGGGTTCACGTACGAACCATCGCCGCGAATGTCGTTTTCCAGCTCAGTCATCATGGATCCCGTGATTTCTTCACGGGCGTGTGTCCAGATATCAAGCACCTGGTTGTATCGTTCCTGGTTCGTGATGATGCCCCGGTCGTAGAGCTTCAACTGCCGCAGCACTTTGGTTTCAGCATCGCTAATAATGCGATCTTTTTCCGGCGAGGTCACCAGGTCGCTCGTCGCGAACGACAGGCCGGACTTCGTTGATTCCCGGAAGCCAATCGCCTTCATGCGGTCAAGCAGACCGATCGTCTCTCGCCGCCCCAGCTCGAGATAGCAGTCCGAGATGACCCTGGACAAATCGCGGCTGCGCATATTGATGTTATAGAACGCCATCTTCGGATGAAGAATGTCGTTGAAGGTCACGCGTCCGGCACTAGTTTCAATCAGTCCGCCTGCGACGTACTCGTCCGCTCCCTCGCCGAGCACACGTTTGTCGGCGGGCATCCGGACTTTGATTTTCGCATGGATCGAAACCTTGTCGTGACCGAGTGCCGTGTGCACTTCGTTCACCGACGAGAAGATCATGCCCTCACCAGGACGACCCGGTCGTTTCAACGTCAGGTAACCGCAACCCATCACGATGTCCTGCGACGGGCTGATAATCGGGGCACCGTTCGCGGGACTGAAGATGTTATGCGTCGCCATCATCAGCGTGTGGGCTTCGACCTGCGCTTCAATTGAGAGTGGCAGATGGACAGCCATTTGATCGCCGTCGAAGTCCGCATTGAAACCTCGGCAGACAAGCGGGTGCAGCCGAATTGCGTTGCCCTCGACGAGGGTCGGCTCGAATGCCTGAATACCCATGCGGTGCAGCGTCGGTGCACGGTTCAGCATCACAGGGTGGTTCGTAATGACTTCGTCCAGGATGTCCCAGACTTCCTCGTCCTTACGCTCAAGCATGCGCTTCGCGGACTTGATCGTGTCAGCGTGCCCGAGTTCCTTCAGCCTGCGAATGATGAACGGCTGGAACAACTCCAGCGCGATCTTCTTAGGCAGACCGCATTGATGCAGGTGCAGTTCCGGACCCACGACAATCACAGAACGCGCGGAGTAATCGACTCGCTTGCCCAGCAGGTTTTCACGAAAACGACCCTGCTTACCTTTGATCATGTCCGTCAGCGACTTCAACGGTCGGTTTGAAGATCCGAGCACCGGACGCTTGCAGCGATTGTTGTCGAACAACGCGTCGACCGATTGCTGCAGCATGCGTTTTTCATTCCGCACGATGACTTCCGGAGCGTTCAGGTCGACCAGTTTCTTCAATCGGTTGTTGCGGTTGATGATACGACGATACAGATCATTCAGGTCGCTCGTCGCAAAGTTGCCCGAATCCAGCAGAACGAGCGGACGAAGGTCCGGCGGGATGACCGGAATGACGTCCAGCACCATCCAGTCAGGTCGATTACTCGAATCCCGGAGTTGCTCGATGATCCGCAGTCGTTTGATCAGCTCTTTCTTCTTCTGCTGGCTGCCGGTCTCTATCAGTTCCTGTCGCAACTGAACCGACAGCGGCGGCAGATCCAGCTGCCCAAGAAGTTTCTTGACGGCGTCCGCACCCATCTCGATTTCAAACGTGCCTTTGCCATATTTCTTGCGTTTTTCACGAGCTTCGTCTTCAGTTAGAAGCTGTCCAATTCGCAGCGGCGTGTCACCGGGATCGACGACGACGTAGTCCTGAAAATAGATAACCTTTTCAAGACTGGTCGTCTTCATGTTGAGCAGCGCGCCAAGACGGCTCGGCATCGCCTTGAAGAACCAGATGTGAACGACTGGTGCGGCCAGCTCGATATGGCCCATGCGCTTTCGGCGAACACGGCTGTGCGTCACTTTGACGCCGCAGCGGTCGCAGATCATGCCCTTGTATTTCATTCCGCGGTACTTGCCGCAGGCGCATTCCCAGTCCTTTTCCGGACCGAAAATCCGTTCGCAGAACAGCCCGTCACGTTCCGGCCGGTACGTCCGGTAATTGATGGTCTCAGGCTTCTTCACTTCTCCGAACGACCAGCTACGAATGTCGTGCGGGCTGGCGAGAGAAATCCGCACAGCGCCGTAGTCGTTGACCCGTTCGTATCCGGTGGTTTCGCCAGTGCTCATCCCAGACCCCCTACGAGGAAATTGTGATCCGTTTCCGCATCACTGCGGTGATTGTGTTGGCCATCAGAAAACTACCTGCACTACGTGAGGCAGATGTGCCACCTGCCAGGCAAGGTGCCACCCCGCTCCGCCCTTACATCACGGCTTTTTCAAGCTGCAGGTTCAGTGCCAGTCCTCGGATCTCATTTGTCAGTACATCGAAGCTGGCAGGCGTGCCCGCTTCAAGCGTGTTTTCGCCCTTGACCATCGACTCATAAATCTTCGTCCGGCCCTCGACATCATCACTCTTAACCGTCAGCAGTTCCTGCAGAATGTAAGCAGCTCCGTAGGCTTCCAGAGCCCAGACTTCCATCTCACCGAATCGTTGGCCGCCGAATCGGGCCTTACCGCCCAGCGGTTGCTGAGTGATCAGTGAATATGGACCTGTTGCTCGAGCGTGAATCTTGTCGTCGACCAGATGGTGCAGTTTGAGCATGTAGATGTAGCCCACCGTCACCTTCTGATCGAGCTGCTCGCCAGTGCGTCCATCGTGCAGGACTGCCTTGCCATCCTCGGGCAACCCGGCTTCCTTGAGCAAGGCGTTGACCGTTTCTTCCGTCGGTCCATCAAACACGGGGCAGTAGCAACGGAAGCCAAGCTTCTCAGCCGCCCAGCCAAGGTGCGTCTCCAGAATCTGCCCAACGTTCATTCGACTTGGCACGCCAAGAGGATTCAGCAGGATGTCGACCGAAGTGCCGTCTTCCAGATAGGGCATATCTTCCACGGGCAGAATCTTCGAGATGACACCTTTATTGCCATGCCGGCCGGCCATCTTGTCGCCCACGGAAATCTGTCGCTTGGAAGCGACGTAAACTTTGATCATCTGCAGAACACCATTCTGCAGCTCATCACCACGCTTAAGGCTGTTGATTGCGTGATCGCGACGATCGAGCTCCCCGCCGACGGCGCCCCAGCTCTCTTTGATCACGTTCCGACACGCAGACAGTTTCTGTGGACTGCGGAGTTCCAGCTTATCAAACCAGCTCAAGAAGCCCGTTGCGAATTTGGCTACGATCGTGTCGTCAGTCGACTTGGCAATTGCGTGGCCTTCCTCGTCTTTCACGGCCTCACCAAGTGCCGGCTCAAACTCACCCAGGAACGCTCGGAACGTCCTGGCAATGGCCTCGTTGCCTTCCTGCTCCGTGTCCTTGATCTGCTGGTCCAACTGTTTTTTCTCAGACTCCGAAAGGCTCATCTTGCGAGAGAACCGTTCGGTGTGCATCACGATGCCTTCGACGCCGGACGGCACTTCGAGCGACTCGTTCTTCACGTCTTCACCAGCCCGGCCGAAAATCGCGTGCAGCAACTTCTCTTCCGGAGTCAGCTCGGACTTCGCTTTTGGCGAGACCTTTCCGACAAGGATGTCGCCCGGCTGTACTCGCGTTCCGATCTGGACGACGCCGGTCTCGTCAAGGTGGCGAAGAGCCTTCTCGCTGACGTTCGGAATGTCGCGAGTGAATTCTTCACGACCAAGCTTCGTTTCACGAATCTCGACATCAAACTCGTCAATGTGGATCGACGTGTAGACGTCTTCTTTGACCAGGCGTTCGGAAAGGATGATTGCGTCTTCGAAGTTGTAGCCCTGCCACGACATGAACCCAACGAGAACATTGCGTCCCAGAGCCAGCTCACCGTCCTGCGTCGCCGCCGTATCAACCAGCACCTGCCCTTTTTTGACCTTCTCCCCCATCGAAACCAGCGGCTTCTGATTGAGACACGTGCGTTCGTTAAGGCCGGTGAACTTCCGCAGCGGATATCGCTTGCCATCAATCTCGACGACCAGACCGTCGACATACGTCACTTTGCCGGCCTTCTCGGCAACGATCGTCATTCCGGAGTGAGAGGCCACGAGTTTTTCCATACCCGTGCCGACAATTGGCTTCTCCGCAATTAACAGAGGCACCGCCTGGCGTTGCATATTCGAGCCCATCAAAGCCCGATTGGCATCATCGTGCTCAAGAAACGGAATCAACGCTGCGGAGACGCCGACCATCTGAGCTGGGGAGATATCAATGAATTCAACGTCGTCCACGCTGACCAGTCGCACGTCGTTACGGTTTCGGGCCAGCACCCGGTCACCGATGATCTTGCCTTTTTCAACCGGCGTGTCTGCGGGGACCACGTATTGCTCTGACTCTTCATCGGCCCGCAGGTATTCGATCTCGTCGGTAAGCTTGCCCTTGCGCACACGACGGTAGGCCGTAATCAGGAATCCGTAGTCATCGACCTGCGCGAAGAGACCCAAGCTGGAGATCAGCCCGATGTTGGTCCCTTCAGGCGTCTCAATCGGGCAGATTCGGCCGTAGTGAGAGATGTGAACGTCACGGACTTCGAAACCAGCACGTTTTCGATTCAAGCCACCCGGACCGAGAGCACTCAGACGGCGTTCATGCGTCAGCATCGACAACGGATTCGTCTGATCGACCACTTGAGAGAGTTCGCTGCGACCAAAGAAGTAGTCGATCGCGGCCGAAACCGCCTTGGGGTTTACGAGCGTGCGCGGTGTCATTTCCTCGACATCTTTGAGGCTCATCCGTTCCTGCACGGTGCGCCGAAGCTTCAGGAACCCCTTACGGATTTCATCGGCAGCAAGCTCGTCAATGGTCCGCAAACGGCGGTTGCCGAGGTTGTCGATGTCGTCGATGTACGCCTTCGGATCACTGGTTCGAAGCCGAACCAGATAGCGAATGGCGTTAATAAAGTCGTTCGAGTTAAGCGTCATCTCGTCCCGGGGAACGAGATCATCCTGCTGGAACTTCCGATTGATACGGAAACGCCCAACAACCCCCAGGCGATAGCGATTCAGGTCAAAGAAACGATCTCGAAACAGCTCGATCGCCTTGTCGAGGGCTGGCGGATTTCCGGGACGCAGTCTCTGGTAAATCCGAAGCAGCGCTTCTTCGTGACTCGCGGTGACGTCATCCCGGATCGTATTGAGGAGTAGAGAGTCTTTGACCTCCTCCATGATCGGGATCTTCTTGAACTTGGCGTCCTTGATCTTCTCAATATGAGCGGTGGTGATCATCTCGCCAAACTCAATGATGATCTCGCCGCACTGTTCGTGACCGGGAGGGAAGATGACGTCGTCAGCAACAACCTTCTTGTCAATTTTGTCGCCGACCGTTTCCTGTTTGATCGGGAAGAATAGTCCTGCGATCTGCGCGTTGGTCGAGAAATCCGGGCTCATTGCCCGCAGCAGAGTCGTTGCAGCAAACTTACCGCTCTGGTCGATACGAACAGCCAACCCGTCCTTCTTGGTAACGTTCAGCTCGATCCAGCTGCCACGTTCTGGAATCACTCGGCACGAGTAATTTTTCTTTTCGCCCGGTTCAGACGCCAGAACGAAGTCCACTCCCGGAGAACGGTGCAACTGGCTGACGACAACCCGTTCGGCACCATTGATGATGAATTCGCCACCGCCCAGCATGATTGGCATGTCGCCGAGGTACACCTCTTCCTCCATCGGCTCTTCTTTATTCAGCCTCAGGAGAACACGGAACGGCCGACCGTACGTCAATCGAAGCTGGCGACATTCCAGAGGTGTGTAGCGTGGCTTGCCAAGTTCATACCGCACGTAATCCAGCGAGTATTGCCCGTCATAGCTTTCGATGGGGAATATTTCGCGCAGTATCGATTCAAGTCCCTGACTGTCCCGTTCACGCGACGGAAGATTCGCCTGCAGAAATCGCGCATACGAGTCGTTTTGAAGCTGAGTCAAAGTGTCAATCGGGTCCGAAGTTTCCAGGGAACCCATATTCCTGACTTCGCCCGTAACGACAGTTCGCTTCGAAGGGATCGGCATGCGTCAGCTATCCGTATTTAAAAGGGGAGATATCGCAAACGGCCATGAGCGTTACAGCAGTCTCGGCGACCCGCCGCAGTCCTGAAAAGCCACGGAACGAGTAGGACTGGTTAGCGTTGAATTGACCAGCCGACAAATCCGATCAGACCGGGTAGGCATCGACGCACACGGATGACAAATGGCGCGCTGACGTAACCTTCTGTCGGCGATAGGGTGAACACGATCAACACGGTTCACCGGGCCGAGTTGCGATGAGCCAGCCTGGGCGCAAACCACGGCGGGAATCCATTCGATGGACGAGGATCGATCGGGACCGGTCAGGCCGTCAATGCCCCGACACGGAACCAGCGAAGAGGAGGCAGGCAGGGATTATGCGCAATCGGAACAGAATATGCACCCCAATCGGGAAACAATGCTGAACTTTGGCCTTACTCGCCCGGCGCACACGACTTACGAACACACCACAGGTGCACGGCTTGGCCTGATCAGACGGGATCAAAACACAGAACCGGGCACCGGAAACGAGGTGACCACGATGCGAACCATCAGGTTCACGTCGTGCCATTCACCTGCATGATGCCCAACCTCTGCGCCAGACGAACCAGCCTATTTGATCTCGACCGTTCCGCCAGCACCTTCGACCTGCTCCTTAAGCTTGTCGGCTTCTTCCTTCGGAATGGCTTCCTTCAAAGCCTTCGGCGCGCTTTCCACGACTTCCTTGGCCTCTTTCAGGCCAAGTCCGGTCACGGCACGCACGACTTTGATGACGGCGATCTTGTTGTCGCCGTAGCCGGTGAGCACGACATCAAAGTCGGTCTGTTCCTCTTCGGCTGCAGCACCATCGTCAGCCGCAGGCCCGGCCATAACGACACCACCGCCGGCTGGCTTGATACCGTGCGTATCCTCGAGGTAATCGGCGAGCGATCTGGCCTCAAGCAAAGTCAGTCCGGCGATCTTGTCGCCAAGTTCCTTAGTCACATCACTGTATTCGGCAACAGCAGCTTCTTCGCTCATTGCTCAACTCCAAACATAACGAAAACCTGTGAGTCGTTCCCGACCTGACACCAGAACTGCAGGGCTATAAAAGCCTGTTTCCAGCAACCTGTCGGTTGTCAAAACCAAACGCAAAACTCCCGATCCCGCCCGCTCCGCAACTTCTTTGAGACAAACACATGTGAGTCAAAGGTCCATTAGCCTCTGGACTCGTCCTCGTCGCCGTCCGCTATGCTCTTGATTGCGCCCACGACTGTTCCCCCAGGCCCGAGCAGTGCACCGGCAACCGTTCCGCCGGGGCCGAGAATCGCTCCCGCAATGATGGAGAGCAATTCGGGGCGACCAGGGCTCTTACTCAGTCGATCAACGCCAGCAGCGTCCAAGGGACTTCCCTCGACTGCTCCGCCCTTGATCTGCAGAGTCTTTGCATCCTTAGCCCACCTAGTGATTTCCCGCGAGAGGGCGACGATATCCTCACCGCCCCACACAAACGTTGATGGCCCGTCAAGCACGGAAGCCAGCGCTTCCAGTCCGACATTCTCGCACGCCCGTCTGGCCAGCGAGTTCTTGACTGTCAGCATACCGATCCCCTTTGCTTCGAGATCGATACGCAGGACGTTGGCATCGACGCCACTCATCGCAGATACGTCGACTACCAGCACTTCGCCGCGACCCTGAAGAGTCTGTTCAAGCTCAGCGATGATGTGATTCTTAACAAATTTGCTCATCGAACCATTTCCCTCAGACGCCCAAGGTTCAGATCGCTTGCGAAACTAAGCTCCGTTGGCTTCGGCCCGCACAAAGCCCCAAACGCAAGTTTCAGATTGAAACTGAAACGCCTGGCAGCATCGTCGCCGAAACCGTCACATGCCGAATGTAAACACCCTTGGCCGCCGTCGGCTTGAGGGACAGAATATAGTTCAACAGCGAGTCAATGTTTTCGTGCAGGCTCTCTGCTGAAAACGACAGCTTGCCCACGATGCAGTGCACGTTCGCCCCTGCGTCCACGCGGAACTCGACTTTGCCTGCCTTGTACTCTTTCACGGCAGTGGCCACATCCTGCGTCACAGTGCCCGCTTTTGGCGTCGGCATCATTCCGCGAGGCCCAAGCACTCTTCCCAGTGGGCCAACGACTTTCATCATGTCGGGTGTGGCAATCGCGACATCAAAATCGAGCCAGCCGTCCTTGATCTTATCTGCCAGTTCCTTTCCGCCGACGTGATCTGCCCCCGCCTCTTCGGCAACGGCGACATTTTCACCTTGAGCGAACACCAGAACCCGCTGGGATTTGCCGATGCCGTTTGGCAACACAATCGTTCCACGAACGAGCTGATCTGCCTGTTTGGGGTCGACACCAAGACGAACGGAAAGCTCCGCACTCTGGTCGAACTTGCAGGGACGGACACCCGCCGGCAGGCGCGTTTCCATCGTCTTCAGCTCTTGCACGGCGGTCTGCAGATCGACGCTGCCGAGTTCTCGCGCATAATTCCGCAGGAATGTGATGCGCCGGGATGCCTTTGCCATATTGATTCCTTATCGACTGCGAGTTGCAAGTCTGCCGTCGTGAGTGATATCTGGATGACTATTGCGGCTGCACCGACGACGGTCAGGCGATTACAACCGGGTTGCTGGCTTTCAACGACTTTCCGTGGACACCTATGAAACGACTTCGATGCCCATGTTGCGGGCAGTTCCTTCGATGATCCGGCAGGCCTGGTCTTCATCCTTCGTATTCAAATCGGCCATTTTTGTTCGGACAATTTCGAGAATCTGTTCATGGCTGACCGAGCCAACCTTTTCCGTTCGCGGATTGCCTGCTCCCTTGGCGATCTGTGCAGCCTGCTTCAACAGGACTGCCGCCGGCGGGCTTTTGACGATGAAGTCAAAGGACCGATCATTGTAAATAGTGATAATCACTGGCACGGTCGTGCCGGACATGTCCTTTGTCCGCTCATTGAACTGCTGAACGAACTGACCGATATTCACACCGTGCGGACCAAGAGCCGTTCCCACAGGCGGGGCTGGTGTTGCCTGCCCCCCGGTGATCTGAACCTTCACCTCCTGGGTGACTTTTTTTGCCATCTCTAACTTTCGATTCTCAGTGAAAACAGCGACCGCGGCTCAGTGGAAAACTGCAAGTAACAACCAGCCGGGGACTATGGCCTTTCCACCTCGTGATATTCAAGCTCCACGGGGGTCGGCCGTCCAAAGATTTCGATCAGGACCGAGATCTTCCCCGTCGTCTCATCGATAACGTCGATTGCGCCTTCAAACGACTCAAATGCTCCGGTCTTAATCTTGACGACCTCGCCAACCTTGAAGTCGATTCGAACTCGCGTCGGGGCATCACCCTCGGATTCCTTCTTCTCTTCCAGACCAAGCATCCGCTCAACTTCGTGGCTCTCCATCGGGTGTGGTTCCCCGGCGGATCCAGTGAAGTCACCGACACCGGTGGTGTCCCGAACCAGATACCACGTATCGTCGTTCAGGACCAACTGAATCATGATGTAACCCGGATAGAGCTTCTGCTCCCGGATCCGCTTTTTGCCGCCGCGTGTCTCAGCCACTTTCTCCGTCGGGATGATGATCTGTCCGAAAAACTCCTCGAGACCCTCTCGCTTAATCCGTCTCTCCAGAGAATTGCGAATCGAGTTTTCCCGATTCGTCTGAACCTTCAGGACGTACCACTTCAACTCGGGATCAGGAGCTTCGCTTTGAACTTCTTCATCCACGAATGAGCCCTCCCCATTGATTGAAGCAGTCGCCATGACGTTCTCGGATAGAGTCAGGTGGCTTAGGGTGCCCCAGTCAGTTAAACGAATTCAAGGAACCCGATGTACGAGAAAACTTCTCGCCAGATCATATCGAACACGAACAGCATCGCCCCCATGAGCAGCATGGTGACCATGACCACGATTGTTGCTCTATGAACGTGTGGTCGATCCGGCCAGTGGACCTTTTCAACTTCTGATTCAGTGGCAATCAGGAACTCTGCAAACTTCGGATGGTGAATGACGCGAAACCCCAGCCAGACGCCAAACGCGCCAATCGTTAACGGTATCCCGTATTCGATCACCCAATTATCTGATCCAATCAGGAACGAATTCCGCAGCGCCCAAGCACCGAGAATAGCGATCGCCGAAATTGCGGCCCACGTCAGCCGACGCGCGAGCCGACCCTGATTGCGCTTGTAGAAGCTGGTGCTGGCCAGCTCCGCCAGAAACGTGTTGGCAGAATTCTGCGACACGATCAGTATCCGATGATTGAAAACCGCCGACGTCGAAAACGCCGGCGGTCAAGGATTGTCAAGTTAGCCTGTTGGCCGATCCAAATCCCCGACGCGTATCGGAGACAAGGTTGTTTCCGAAACACGGGCGGAGGGACTTGAACCCCCAACCGCTGGATTTGGAATCCAGTGCTCTGCCAATTGAGCTACACCCGTACTCGGTCGCAAACAGCGGCCAAGTGTGCAGCCAGCGGACTCCAGTTCCCTCGGGCCGCATATCTTTAAAGTCGACACTGGTTTCACTCCGAAACCGATGCCAGCCAGCGCTATTTCTTCCGCGATTCCTTGTGGATCGTGTGACGCCGAAGCTTCGGACAGTACTTCTTCAGCTCCAGCCGTTCTGTACCACGAGTCTCTTTCTGCACGCGGTAATTCCGCATGCCTGTTTCGGTGCATTCAAGCCAGACGTACTCTCGCATCCCAAATCTCGCTTTCAGAAGTTGCCGGGATCGAAACTCGCACCCCTTACGCAATTCGACGCTCGACGCCTACTCAACAACTTTCGTAATGACGCCCGAGCCCACTGTTCGGCCGCCTTCACGAATTGCGAAACGGCTGCCATCCACCATGGCGACCGGCTTGCCGAGCTCAACCTCCAGAGCAACATTGTCGCCAGGCATACACATCTCAGCACCGCCAAGTAGATTGGCAGCACCAGTAACGTCCGTTGTACGGAAGTAGAATTGAGGACGGTAGCCACTGAAGAACGGCGTGTGGCGACCGCCTTCTTCCTTGCTCAAGACATAGACCTCACACTCGAACTTTGTGTGAGGCAAAATACTGCCCGGCTTGGCCAACACTTGTCCGCGGTCGATCGCATCCTTCTTAATGCCACGCAGAAGCAGGCCGACATTGTCGCCAGCCTGCCCGGTATCAAGCGTCTTATTGAACATCTCGACGCCCGTGCATGTTGTCTCGGCAGTGTCCTTCAGGCCGACAATTTCAACTTTTTCGCCAATGTGGATCGTCCCTTGCTCGATTCGACCGGTCGCGACTGTTCCACGCCCCTCGATCGAGAACACATCCTCGACTGCCATGAGAAAATCACGGTCCGTAAGTCTCTCCGGCTCCTTGATGTGGCTATCCAAAGCATCCATCAACTCACCGATACACTTGTTGCACGCTTCGTCTTCTGGTTTCTCAAGTGCTGGCCGCGACGAACCCTGGACGATCGGAATCGAGTCGCCGTCGAAGCCGTACTTGTCGAGCAGTTCCCGAACTTCCATTTCGATCAGTTCAATCAGCTCTTCGTCGTCGACAAGGTCGATCTTATTGAGAAAGACAACCAGCTCGGGCACATTCACCTGGCGAGCAAGAAGGATGTGTTCACGAGTCTGCGGCATTGGACCCGCGTCTGCGGCGACTACCAGAATTGCCCCATCCATCTGAGCGGCGCCGGTGATCATGTTCTTGATATAGTCAGCATGACCAGGGCAGTCGATATGAGCGTAGTGCCGAATTTCAGACTCGTACTCGACGTGCGAGACCGCGATCGTCACTGTCTTGTTCTCGTCACGGACAGTACCGCCCTTGGCGATGTCCGCATAGCTTTTCACCTTGCCGAGGCCCTTGGCTCCCTGCACAGCCAGAATGGCTGCGGTCAGTGTTGTCTTACCGTGATCGATGTGGCCAATCGTTCCCACGTTTACGTGTGGCTTGGTCCGTACAAAGTTTTCTTTGGCCATTGGGGTTGATTCCTGTCCTTACAAATCAGGTACGAGAGGGAGTGCGGGCCAGAAAATTGTCGAACAGTCGAACAGAATCGCCCGTCAGACGCTAACCGCGAGTCACACAAATTTTGCCAGTAAACTCAATCCAGAGCTGCTGATGGGACTTGAACCCATGACCTCGTCCTTACCAAGGACGCGCTCTACCAACTGAGCTACAGCAGCAGGTCAGGCCAGGGATCCGGACTGAAGAACTCAGAACAAGTCCCGTGGCTCCATGTCTCCTGTCAAAAAGCGGGTGATGGGAATCGAACCCACACAACCAGCTTGGAAGGCTGGGGCTCTACCGTTGAGCTACACCCGCAACCACCCGAACTTAACGAAACATAAAATCACACACATACCAGGATTGGGGGCGGCAGGATTCGAACCTGCGAAGGCGTACGCCGCCAGATTTACAGTCTGGCCCATTTGGCCACTCTGGAACACCCCCGCAACTCCAGAGGAACAGTGCCTGACGGCGTCTGCAGATACTCCTCGCAGAGTGACCGAGCAGACCAGAAAACTGACCCGTTCGGAAGCGGTTCTGGCCTCCGGACATCCCCCAACAGAGGACGTACCGGCATCGCGGCCCTCAAAGCGGCGGAAATTTAGCGACTTCTTCAGTCAATGGAAAGGAATTGATACGCCACTTTTGATTTATCTGAAAGGAGACGGCAGCTCAGGCTGACCCGAACCCGCTTCAGTCAGCCTGATCCAGTCTCAGAAAGCCAGCGGTGGGACTCGAACCCACAACCTCCGGTTTACAAAACCGGGGCTCTGCCAATTGAGCTACACTGGCAACAGATGGACACGTTTCCCGAAAAAATGGCTCGCTCTTGAGTCGGAATCTGAATCACCAAACCAAGTTGCGCCGCTAGAAAGGTGGAGCAGGGCTCCGCGAAAGCGGCGGGATAATACCAGTCGCGCCTGTCGTTGCAACATCAGGTTTCGCGTGAGCGAATCGCCGCCAGCACGTCTGCTGTACGTGGCGACTGATTCTCTCGCTCATAGATTCTTTGCGGTCACGTATGGTTTCTTACTTGTCCGCAGGAAGACATCGTCGTCCGAAAATGCTGGCGCCAAATTGCACGGTGACCTCGACCAACGGCGGAGCATCAGGCATCGGCCAGCACGTCCCTGAGTGGTCCCAGACAAGGCTCGAACCGCTTCCATCTCGCGACGGATGAGCGGTAAATCGGCTGGCGGACGCTCAGGGGATTCGTCTTGATGAGCCATACGCTTCGGTGTTGGGGCGGGAGGACTCCTCCGCCGCGATCAAATTGACGGAAAAGAGGAACAGGGAGGACAGCAGCAAAAGGCTGCCGACTCTGCGCGAAGGATTTCTTATCTTATTCTCCGAATGGTTTCTCGCGCGCTTTGACCCGCTTTAACACTACTCGCTGCGTGTCAGCTACGGTCGCGTAGTGTCGCCGTTTCTGGATCATAAAAGTAACTGGCAATTGAGCCGTCTTTGATTCTCTCCACAACCTCGGCGATGACCGGCAAGGGGACCAGGAACCATTCACGAGGGCGGACTTGTTCACCGAAGCGATCGGCCAGGGCGACGTCGAGGCGGGCTTTGGCGAAGAACTTGTGCAGCGTCGATTCAAGTGCTTTGCGATTGATGTTGGCCAGTTTGTAGGTGGCGACCAGTTCGGCGTCGGCCAACAGATACGTCGGGTCTTTCTTCGCTCCCGCGATACGGGTGTTTGGATCACCGCCGGTCACGCCGATCTTATGGAGCACCTCGCGGTTCGCTTGGATGAGCGAATCGTCCGACAGGCTGCGGGCGATGTAGATCGTGCCTGATGCCAGATCGTCGTCGTCTGATTGATCGGAAAAGAGCGGGCCAGCGTCGCTGTAATCCTCGTCGGTTTCCGGTTGCGGTGGAATGATGCGCCGGCTGTATTCGTCTTTGTTCAGCGCCCGGCGTAGCGATCGCATCAACAAGTCCGACTCGGTACCGTTGTCAAAGACGATACGCAAACGGCGATCGCGTTCTCCGTGTTCCGGTGTGAACCACTTGCGCGCCTCGGCAACCAACGCTTTGTGCCCATCGACAATGAACCAGTCTCCCTCAGCGATCTTTGATCGACGACTGAATTTGAAAAGTTCGGTCGTTTGGCGACCGGATTCGATGTCGGCTTGAACCGCTTCGAAATTGGAACGGAATTTTTCGAAGTCCTCACATGGCTTCCGCTGTGCAACTTCATCGGGCGAATTCCGCTCCGCATTTCTCTCGACCGCTGTGCGGACGTGCTTCATCGTCGTGATTTCATCGACGGCAGCGGAACCGACGCCCAGGGCTTCCAACAATTCGTCGTCGGAACTGACCTCGTAATTCTCGCCAGGCTCGGCGGCGCGGCCGGTCAGCAAACCGTCTTCGTCCAGCGGCCTTAGCAGTTCAAGGCAATCCGCATCGGCGAGGATGCGGTCCCGCCGAACTGCGTAAAGTCGCTCGAAGATGTCGCGGTCTTCACCGTGCTGTGGAACGCGACCGTATTCGCGATAGAACCGCTGGATGTCTTCGAACCCAGCGATGATACGTTCTTGCTTCGGCATGTAGGTTTGAACCGACTTCGCTTCCGCTTCGACACCCAGTTCCGCGAGCAACGCGTCATCGGCATCGGTGAAGCCCGCGTCCTTTGTCCTCTTTTTAGCCACCCGCGGCCTCCTGCTTCATCCGAGCCAAAAATGCGATGCCCTCGGCCATGCGTCCTTCCCAGGCGTCTTGACTGGAAATCGACGGCAGACGACCACGCTCATTTTTGAACTTAATCGCACGCTTCGCCAAATCACGAGCATCCTCTGGCGACAACTGAACTCGCCGGCCCGCGATCGCAGATTGTACCTGACGCAACCGGTCCTCGTTCATCGTCTTCGCCAGGATGTTGTACGCCTCGCCAAACGGGTTAATCGAGTCGATCAAATCGACATTCAAATCTCGAACGTCCGTAACGTAACGACGAATCCCGTCGATGAGCGACGTGTTGGCCGGTGCTGTCCCGCTACCGCCGGAACCACCACCCGCTTGTTTTCCACCCTGCTGAATCAGATTCAGCGTGGCGACGGCCCGTTGCCGGATCGCTTCCTGGTCCGGTTCGGACAGGTCCGGGTACTTGTCACGGATGATCTTACCCATCCGCTGTTGAGTTGTTTCCTGCGGAGGCAACTCTTCGTTGAACAAGCCATCCTGGACCGTTCGCGTGTTCTGCACAAAGCTGGCCACGACCTCGTTCAAATCCTCGCGGCAAATCCGCGTCGCTTCCTCGCTTTCCGGTTCGGCCAGACCGTTGATCTCGATTTGAACCGCACCGGTTTCGCTGTTTGTGCCGACGTTGCAACCCCCTTCGTCGTAGCCATCAGGCCCGTAATCGAAATCTTGCTGTGGGCCGCTGGTGGTTGTCTTGGGGCGAAACTCGAATCGAGGAGCCAATACCTGTTCCATCAGCAAGCTGGCCGCGATCGCTTTCAGCGTATCGTTGACCGCCTCGGTGACCGCTTGTTCGCCGGCGTCCGGTTCGGCGATCAGATTTGTAAACCGTGCTCGCGTCTTACCCGGCGCGTCCCGAGTCGCGCGACCGATGATCTGCACGATCTCTGTCAGGCTGGATCGATATCCGATGGTCAACGCATGCTCGCACCACACCCAATCGAAACCCTCCTTGGCCATTCCCAAGGCGATAATGATGTCCACGTGATCGCGGTTGTCACGGTTCGCCGGATCGCGGAGTGCTGCGGCCACTTTCTCGCGTTTGGCTGGCTCATCGTCGACCAGGTCAGCGATCCGCAGTGTGCGTCCGTCGGATGTTTCGACCAGTTGGAACCCCGTCGCTTCGTCCGTGCCACGCCACTCGCCCAGCGTTACGAGGATATCCTCGACTTCTTTGTGTTTGTCCTGCGTACTTTCGCGGCTGTTGACGTTGGGAATGTGAATGATCGTCTTTTCATCCGGCTGCAACACCTTGGGCAAGTCGTCGATGTAGCTGCCTGAATAGAAATAGTAGCCGATGTCGAGCTTCTTCAGATGCTCGTAGCCGCCGAGTTGTTCGTAGTACGTGTAAGTGACCGTTTCGAATCGCCGTTCGTCCTCGGGCAACAGCACGGCCGCGGCGTCGCCCCGAAAGTAGCTGCCCGTCATCGCGACCAGGTGCGTCTTGTCCCGCTCGATCAGCCCGCGTACGAACTCGCCCAGCCGATTGTCTTCATTGACCGAGACGTGATGAAACTCGTCGACCGCGATCAAACGATCGTCGAACGCCTCGGCGCCAAACTTTTCGAAGGCGAACCGAAACGTCGCGTGCGTGCAAACCAGCGTCTTGTCATCCGACTCAAGGAATTTGCCAACTGCGGCGACCTTGCCGCCGTCGGTACCGGGCGAGTTGCACAGGTTCCAATGCGGGGCGACGTTCCAATCGGTGAAGAAGCCGAAGTTCTTCAGCGGCGTGTCAGCGAAGCTGGCGCCAATCGACTTTTCCGGCACGACCACGATCGCCTGCTTCAGCCCCTGGCGATGTAGTTTGTCCAGCGCAACAAACATCAACGCCCGGCTCTTGCCCGACGCTGGCGGTGACTTGAGCAGCAGGTATTGTTCGCCCCGCCGTTGCCAGACACGTTCCTGCATCTGCCGCATGCCCATCGCATGCCCATCGCATGCCCATCGCATTCGATCGAGTCGACCGTCCGTCGCCGGAGTAGTCGACGCTGATGCCATGCATCGTTTTGTTATTGCTCATTCCGTTTGCTCTTCATCTTGTTGATTTTGCTTCAGTTCAAGTTCTAACTCTTCGATCTGACGAAGGTCTTCGGTGTCCGCCTCCGCGACCTCGGTAATGCGTCGCTGAGCATTGAAGGTTTCGTACCGATCATGTGCGACCCGCGTCATCTCGTCTCGACTGACCGTACCGGGTCCCTCCAGCACGGCCTGGTCATTAAATCGCAGCAGGTCGTCCACGTTCCTGCGCCAATAGTCGAGAGTCAGATCCTTTCGCTGCTTCACTCGCAACTCGGCCTGTTCCAGAAAAATCACGACCAGGCGATTGAGCGTGTCGATCTCGTCCTGGGTCAGATAGTTTTTGGCGACGATCACGTCCTGCTTTCGGACACGCGACCCTTTCCAGTTCGTCAAGGCCATGTTGGGCTGATTCGGGTCCGCTCGGCTGACGATGATTTCGGCGGCTGTCTGCCCGGTGGCGGCATAGTGCAGCTTGTTCTGTGCCTCGGCGAAGAATAGCGAAGTAGACGAATCGTCGGCTTGATAATCGCTACTGAGAGAGAACAGGTCACGGACCTTCTGGTAGAAACGCTTCTCCGATGCGCGGATTTCGCGAATCCGAGCCAGCAGCTCGTCAAAGTAGTCCCATCCGCGAGGATCTTTGAGCCGCTGGTCGTCCATCACGAATCCCTTGACCAGGTATTCGCGCAGGTGGGTCGTCGCCCACTGCCGGAACTGCGTGCCACGCGGCGAGCGGACGCGGTAGCCGATAGCCAGAATCAGATCCAGATTGCAGAGCTGAATCGAGCGTTTCACCTCGCGTTTCCCCTCAATTCGAACTGTCAAGGAATCCTTGACAGTTGCCTCAGGCTGCAATTCCCCTTCTTCCAGAATGTTTTTGACGTGCAGCGAGACGTTCTGCTTGGTCGTCTGGAAAAGCTCGGCGATTTCAGCCTGACTGAGCCAGATCGTCCCTTCGTCCGCCCTCAGTTGCATCCGGGTCTGGCCATCTTCCGACGAGTACAGGATCAGATCACTCATTTCCTGGCCGCCTCTCCCGCCGTCATCTCCGTGTACATCTGAAACAGCGTTTCGAGTCGTTCGGTGTCGTTCTTGAATCGGCGGCCGATGTAGATGCGTTCGAGCGTTTCGTCATTGCGATCGTGAGCCGCCCGCAAATCATCAGGCATCTTCTCCGGGGCATACAGCTCCGCGATCGTCGCCGGCCAATGAGCCTCGCGGGCCAGCAGGATGTCCTCGGCACACCGCGTCAGGTCGGACTTGTTTTGGTCGGAAAGAGGAGGGACGGGGAACGTGTTCCAGCCAAGCGTGTTGGAGTAGCGGTAGTCGGTCTTAAGCTTGCCACACACGGTTGCGATCCACGCCAAATGAAGTTTGGACGCGATCAGGGATAAATCCCAGAGAGGTCCGTTGTAAATAACCGACGCTAGATTCGATACGACAGTGAATTCATCCGTCAGTTCGCAAGGTAGATAGGGACGTGACACGGATGATACGTTAGGGACGGCGATTGCCGGATTTCGGCTGTGCGGTGCAAACACAAACCGGTGCGGTGTAATCGGCATTATCATTCGCTTGTTTACCACGGCTTGCAGATCGAAAGTCATGTACATTGGCCACTCGGCGTTCGATTGCGAGGATTTTCTTTGCATTCCTGAGAGTTCTATCGTCCAACCAAATGCACCAACGTCCGCCGCCATTGATAATCTCTCGCGACCCAACGTAACGCTTCAGATAAGAAAATGCGTCACGACATTCAGACAATAGAGCCACTTTCTCATCGGTATCCAAGATTAGATTTCCACCATCGGTCGGTTTATTGCCCGATTGCATGGCATTTACTGCACTTAATGGTAGGGTGCGTTTCCGCACAATCACCGATGGTGAAGGCACCAAGTACGGACTGATATTGAGAACTTCCCAAACGTCATCGTCTCGATAGAGCTTCTTCGGTCCATTAGATGTCGCTGACAATCCTATTATAACGCACGTCACAGCAGCCTTGTGGCTCGCTAGGTTACTCCAAAGAAAACTTGTCTGAGCGAAATGGATCGCATTGTTCTGCTGAAAAATCAATGGCCAAAGCATTCCAACCTGCTCGCCTTGGGTAATTGAGTTTGTGGTAACGAAAGCGCTTACTGATTTATTGACATTGTTGTAGCGCGACGCTTTGAGCACGAAGGCCGACACATAATCGAGATCTTTGTATTTCTTCAAAACAGGTTTGAAAACATCTGCCATGTCCTGCTTCTGGCCTTGAGTCTGATTGACGCTGCCTTGGTACGGCGGATTGCCACAAATGTACGTCTCGCCGCCTTCGTTCTCGAAATCGATCTCGGGTTGCTCAAGCCGCGTTTGAAACAGATCGTCTTCGGTCAGCTTGACTCCCGTTCCTGTCGGAGGGCAGACCTTCAACCAGTCGAGCCGCAAGGCGTTGCCGTGTGTGATCCAGTTCTCGTTATCGAGCGGCAGGAATTCGGCGAGAGCCAAACGCTGACCGCGGTGAACCTCATCGCACTGATACTCGGCAATCACCAACGCGAGCCGAGCGACTTCGGCCGCGAAGTGTCGGATCTCAATGCCGCGAAAATTTGTTAGCGGAATCTCTGTCAATCGATCCGCCTCGCCACGACGACGATTGATGTCCGCCTCGATCTCACGCATCTGTTTGTAAGCGACCACCAGGAAGTTGCCGCTACCACACGCCGGATCAAAGACTCGGATACGAGCCAGCCGCTTGCGGAGGTTCAGCAACTTGCGAGCGTTGTTGCCGGCTTCGTCCAGTTGCGATCGCAGGTCGTCCAGGAACAGCGGGTTGAGCACCTTGAGAATGTTCGGCACACTGGTGTAGTGCATGCCGAGCGCGCCGCGTTCTTCATCATCGGCCACTGCCTGAATCATCGACCCGAAGATATCGGGATTGATCTGCGTCCAGTCCAGCGAGCCGATGTGCAGCAGGTACGAGCGAGCAATTTGTGTGAACTTCGGAACGTCATCAACGCTTGCGCCGCCACCAAACAGGCCGCCGTTGACGTATGGAAACTGGTTCGCCCACGCTCGCAGCTCCGCCGCGTTGCGGTCCTTCGTCGGGACGTCCATCGCTCGAAAGATTTCGGACAACACAACGTGCGTGTTGTCGCCGCTCGGTTCGCTCATCTGGCGAATCGTGTCGGTGAACAGATCATTGCCGTGAAAAATGCCGGTGTCTTCGGCAAAGAAGCAAAAGATCAGTCGAGCGAAGAAATGGTTCAGGTCTTCCCGCCGCTGGTCTCCATCCCAATCGGGGTTGTGGCGGAGCAGTTCGACGTACAACCGGTTCAGCCGTCCGGTCGCTTTGATGTCGAACGCATTTTCGCGAATCTGACGAACGGTTGAGATACCGGCCAGTTCGAGGAAGTACCCGAAGTGATCGTCCAGCTCTTCGTATTTACAAACCAGCGGTGGTTCGTCGGAATTCAAACTCGCCGCATGGACTGTCCCGCCATCGGTCGCCAGAGCAAACTTCGCCTTGTGCTTCGCCGTGGCCGGGCTTTCGGTCAACTTGCCCAGAAGATCCGCGACGGCATCGGGGCCAGCAGCGTCGCACGTGGCGACGTGGATATTGTTTCGCTGCAGCACCGCAACAACGCCATCGCCGGCGACATCACTCTTGTTGGTCGTATTCTTACCGCTACTCCGCAGTCGTTTAATGGTGGCGGCTTTATTCCCGAACGCTTCGAGGAAGGCAAACGAAAACTCGTCTGCATCGAATGCCTGTTCGACGAGCTTGCTGACCGCTTCCTCGATCTCAACGGCGTTCAAGTGTCATATCCCGCGTACAAGTAAGCATGAAAGTGCCGGCTCGCCACATGGTGCCTGCGACGTGCTGCAATCGTAGAGTATTGTGATTCGCCAACAAGCGGCGAGTAGATTGCTAACGCGGGGTGGCCCTGGTTGATTTCCATCCTCAGGGGTGGCCGTGTTTGCTTGCAAACAGGGCCGCGTAGCGGCAAGAGGTGACGGAGCTTGCTGGTTGAACCACTCTGATCGCCCAACCTCTTGTGGCTTCGCCATGCCGGTTGCACAGCAACCGCCACCACACATTCAGATTGGGCCGATTTGGTGGATCGGGCCTGGTTGATTCACTCGTTCGGCGCGGGTCTCCTGACCCCGCCGCTGGTTGACCGCAGGTCTCCCGGATCTATGCGGAGCTCGTCAACTCTTCGGTCGCCCGGGGAGACCTTCGGTCAGGTCTCCGGCGGGGCCAGGAGACCCGCGCCGAGCTGGCGTCCTCACCGTTCGTAGTAACCCGATTTATCGCGTTCGCCTTGCGTGAAACGCACAAACAGCGAGGAGGCTGCTCTCGGAGAACCGCATAAATGCGGTTACTACGAACGGAACAGGCGTCAGGCACACTCAGGAGCGTAGCAGCCAGGCGAGCAGGCCTTTCGCGGGTGGCACAGGTTGATTCACTCGGGATGGGTGGCCGTGTTTTTCGTTCTCCGGAACAGATGCACCTGATCGTCGTCCGTCCGATGGACATGACGAGCGACCTCGTTGTACGGATCAGTAGACACGTGCGGCTTCAGGGCGAATTGCCTCGCAGGGACGACAGATAGGCGAGCAGGTCCGCGGCGTCCTGTGCGGTCGCGTCCCGTAACAGCATTTCGGGCATGAGCGATTTCTGCTGCGGGACGATCAGTTCGATTTCACCGGTTGGGATCACGACTGACTTTCCCGTGACATCTCTCAGAGTGACTGCGTCGTCCGTTCGCTCTACGAGTAGACCGGAATGGACGAGTCCGCTGTCGGTCTGCACCAGCCAGGTTCGGTACTTAGCGTCGATCTTCTTTGACGGGTCCAGGATGTTCTCGAGAATCTCGGCCCGACTATACCGTTTGCCGAGGGTCCAGTCTCTGTGGGGCGCGGATTATGCGGCGGTTTTTGCAGCGTGGGAGCTGTTTTCTCCGTAAGGTCGCAG
>Ga0302123_10000468_pt1 | contig 32289 bp, 32 predicted proteins | sample CB21_321_MG_FD_203109 | JGI IMG/M metagenome (GOLD analysis project Ga0302123, IMG submission 203109) | Marine microbial communities from Western Arctic Ocean, Canada - CB21_32.1 | ecosystem: Environmental > Aquatic > Marine > Oceanic | place: Canada: Western Arctic Ocean | collected 2017-09-28 | reverse complement strand
CCTGAAACGACTGGGCATCATCCTGCCGGAAGCACCCGCCGCCGTCGGCGCGTATGTCGGGTGGATTCGCACCGGGTCGCTCGTCATGACGGCCGGGCAGTTGCCCTGGGAACGGGCCGTGATGAAGTACACCGGACGAGTCGGCCGCGACCTGAGCGTCGAAGACGGCTACGCTGCCGCGCGGCTCGCCGCGGTCAACGCGATCGCACAATTGAAAGCCGCCGCCGCTCGCGACCTCGAGAAGATCGTGACGCTGGTTCGGTTGGAAGGAAACGTATTTTGCGGTGAGGGATTCACCGAACACCCCCAGGTCCTCAACGGAGCCTCTGACCTGCTCGGCGAGGTCTTCGAGGAACGCGGGAAACACACTCGCACCGCGCTGGGCATTCGCGACATGCCCCTCAACGCGGCTGTGCAGCTAAGCATATTCGCCGAAGTAAGGGATTAAGCCCGCGCTCACCACCTGGTGAGGCGAGACATGGCGAGAGGGCCGCGGGTGGTGAGAAATGCGGGCTAGCCTAAGCTTGTCCCAAAGATCGTATTCACAATCGCCTGGACCAAACCAACGACCGGATCGACAATGCCTCGCACCCACTTCGAGAAGAAGCCCCCCTTGCTGTAGGCATAGTAGATGATGCCGCAAAGCAGGAGCGGCAGGAACACTGTCCAGAATGGGCTTACGCGATCGCCTTTCATAACATTTCCGAACTACTATCCTAGCGAGCTAAGCCGCCGGGCGCATCCTCCTTTTTCGTTGAATCACTCGCGCCGCAATCCGCTACGACGCCACCTCGACCTGCCAGCCAAAGCCCGGCTCATCTGACGGACGCGTGTAGATCCCCTCCGGCCCGCGTGTCAAGTTGTTGTCTTGCTCATAGCGCTCATAGACCTCAGCCGGACCACCCGGCGCGGGCATAAACATTTCCGCCCACGGGCTGTTCGGCGTCGCCATCACATAGTGAATCGCGTCACGTTGACCGCCGCCGTGTGGAATCACCGGAATGTCATACGCCGACGCCAGAGCCCCGATGCGCCTCAGCTCCGTCAACCCGCCGCACCAGTGAATATCAGGCTGCCAGATCTCCGCGCCCCTCGTGCGCAGCAGTTGCCGGAAGCCATATCGCGTGTAGACGTGTTCGCCGGTCACGATGCGCGTGGACTTGATCTGCTCGCGCAGCCGTCCGAAGCCCTCGTAATCATCGGGAGGAAGGCACTCCTCCATCCAATAGACGTCGTACGGCTCGAACGCCTCGCAAAGGTCCAGCGTATAGCGCTCGGTCAACGCCATCCAGCAATCCATCGCGACGACACCGTCCTTGCCGACGGCCGCGCGGGCGCGCTTGACCAACTCGACATTCTTGCGAATGCCTTCTTTGCCGTCCGCCGGACCATAGGGCAGCGCCAGCTTCAGCTTCGTGTATCCGAACTCGACATGCTGCTCGATGTCATTGCCGGTGCAGTAAGACGGGATGCGTTCTTTGGTCTCGCCGCCGAGCAGGCGGTAGACAGGCAGTCCCCAGGCTTTGCCGGCGATATCCCACAACGCCAGATCAACGCCACTCAGCGCATTGGGCACAACACCCTTACGGCCATAGAACATCGTCGCGCGCCACAGCAAGTCCCAGATACGCTCGATGTTCAGCGCGTTCTCACCCATCAGAAGTTTTGTGAGATGGCCTTCGATGATCGGCCCGCCACCAGGGCCGCCTCGGCCAAGACCGGTGATGCCTTTGTTCGTCCCGATCTCGACCCAGAAGCTCGACACACCCCCGCCATCGGGCATGAACAAGCTGCGCATCGGCTTGTACTCCGGATAGATCGAAACCGGATTCGCGACTTCGACGCGCCCCGTCGACCACGAACCCTCCTCCGGTTTGTAACTCGGCACGGGCCGCTTTGCCCGCACGTTCACAATGCGAACGGACGTGATTTTGAGGTCCGTCTCGGGCGGTGGTGGCGGTGCGGCGTCTAGTCCATCGGGCAGCAATGCCGTCGCCGTGCTCACGCCAAGCGTCTTTAGAAGCTGTCTACGTTCCATGGCGAGCGTTGTAGCGCGGCAAGAGGGATCAAGTCAAGCGGCGTTCCAGCGCTCGTCAAACTCAAGCCCTAGGCCCGGCGCGTCACTCAGCACAATCTCGCCCTTCTCCATCTGCAATTCCTCGCGGAACAACGGCAACGACCAGGGCATGTGTTCGACCATGAGGCCATTGGGGATGGCGGCCACGGCGGACGCAAGAATGTCGGGCGCGAGATGGCTCACAACCGGCAAATTCCAAGCCTGCGCCATATGGGCGACCTTCATCCATTGGGTGAGCCCGCCGACGCGCATGATATCGACCATCACGATGTCGACCGAGCGCCGTTCAAGAAACGACCGAAACGGAGCGACACCCCACAGATATTCACCCGCGGCGATCGGCGTATCGAGCGCATCGGCGATGCGGGCCAACCCGTCGAAGTCCTCATAGTTGACCGGGTCTTCCAACCAGTAGAGGCCGCAGTCTTCCATCTCGCGGCCCATGGCAATGGAGCGGTTGACATCCCAGCCTTGATTGATGTCGACCATGATGTCGACCTCATCGCCAACGGCCTCGCGCAGCGCGTGCATGCGTTCAGCTTCGACGGCGTTCGCCCCTTCAGCGCCCATCCGAAACTTCATCGCGACGAAACCTTGCTCGACGAGCTCCGCCCCTTTTTCCGCCAGCGCGTCGGCGTCGTAGGTTCGCCACAGGTGGCCGCTCGAATAAGCGGGGACGCGGTTGCGGTAGCCACCGAGCAGCTTCCACAGCGGCTGACCGGTCACCTTGCCTTTGAGGTCCCACAGGGCGACATCGATCGCCGACACCGCACGGGTCACCAGTCCCGCCGCCGCGCCGCGACCACCGATCTCAAGCAGCTTCTCGCCGATCGCCTCAATACGCAGCGGGTCCCAACCGATCGTTTCCGCCGCAAGCGCATCGACAGCTTCCTTGAGCGCCTTCGTCATCACCGGCGCGGCGAAACCGGCGTAGCCAATGCCCTCGGCGCCTTCGTCCGTCTTGAACCGCAACGTGACGAAATCGGTCGAGACTTGTTCCGGTGCCTCGTCAAGATGGCCCACGTCACGAGGGAGGCTAACGACTTGAGTAGTAAAGGTTTCGATTTTCATGGATGATTTGTTCGGATGGCGAACCCTATCAGGTTAGCGCCTTGTTAGGCACCGCTCATCTGACTCGCGGCGCAGAGTTCCTCATCTGGAGGCACAGTCTTAAGTGGGGAAACGCAGTAGATGTAGTACGAAAGTTTGGCATTGCAATTCAGGATAATACCCGATTCCCCAAGTACCCTGGTACCAGTATTCTTATGAACACAACCTAAGACTGTTGGAGGTACCACGCTATGGATGCAGTCCTGATATCCGCGACGATTTGTGCTCTTTTCGTTCTTGCCACCCTCATCGAAAGGGCCGTTTTCGCCACGATGAGATGGATCCTTGCTGAGCCGCTCCCTGAGTTTGAATTGACGGCGAACGTTCATTCGATCGACGTGACCGACGCGGATGCGGATCGCTCAGTGTTCGTGCGCAGTTCTCTCCCCGCCTGATCGCTCGGCCCGACGCGGTCGAGAATCATCGGCGGTCTTGATGTCGGCAAAGTCCGCGAACTAGGGTGTCTTCGCCGAGTCGAAGAGCCGGAGCCAGTTCTCGCCGAGGATCTTCTTGATACGTTGCTCGCTGTATCCCTTGTCGACCAGAGCCTTCGTCAAACGTGGGTACTGAGTAGCGTCAAAGTCGACCATCGTCGGACCGCTCATCAGGTCGAGACCGATCGCGATGTGGCTATCACCCGTCATCTCGACGACGTAGTCCACTTGGTTCGCCCAGTCATCAACGGTCGGCAGCGGACGTCCCGCGTCCATCGCCCGCTTGTGCAACTCGCGCCAGGGCTTGCCATAGCCGCTGTTGTTCCACTTCGCGTGCATGGTGGCGTCGAGTTCGCGGATGTAGTCGCCAAAATCCTCGTAGGGCGGCCGGAAGAACTCGAAACCTTTAATGAGATGCCGTAGCATTGGCGCCGGCGGCGGCATCTTCCGTTCCGCGGCGCGGGCCTTGCGTAACTCGGCCATCTTTTCGCCGATGTAGCCGGAACTCGAATGCATGCCCATCAGCCCACCCTTAGCGGCCATCGCCTTGAGCACTTCGTCGGACAGGTTTCGCTTGTGTTCCACGAAATGACGCAGGCCGTGGTGGCTGCCGACGACGGGAGCGCGGCTGGCCTCGATAATCTCCATCTTGGCTTGGTCGGTAGCGTGCGAAAGATCGATCAAGATCCCAAGACGATTCATCTCGGCGATCACTTTGCGGCCCTGCTCGTTCAGCCCCCCCCACTTCGACATGCCCAAACCGGCATCCATGAATGCGTTCGTGGTGTTGTGGCTGATCGGCTGGATCATCCGAACGCCCAAACGATGGAACAACCGCAACACGTCGAGATCACCCTCGGTATCGAAACCGCCTTCGAGCGCCAGGATCGCGGCCATCTTGCCCTTGGCAACAATGCGCCGCACGTCAGCGGAAGTAAGCGCCAGTTCCATCTTGTCGGAGTTTGCGTCCAGCACCCGATAGAACGTCTCGATCAACCGGCAAGCCTGCTTCACCGCGTAGTTGTAGTTGTTGTAGGGGTCCTCGATATAGACCGTGTGGACGACAACGTCGAGCCCCCCTTGCTTGGCGCGAGCGTAGTCGAACAGCCCCGTCTTCTGAACCTGCCACGGGTTGATCTTCTGGTGAAAGACCGGCGTGATGATGTGGACATGGCCGTCGATGACGATCGCCTCATCGTGCAGCTTGGCCGCATCGATCGACTGCGCGCGCAGATTCGTGGAGAGGACAATGCCACTGAGCAGTAAAGCAACGGCGATGCCGGCAATGATTCGTGTCTGTCGCATATGAAAGTTCCTGCGTGGGAGGTCGCCGGGCGACGCCTCCGCATCTATTCTATCCACCTCCGCAACTCACCCCACCAACGAATCCGTAGCGTGGATCTCGCCTTTGAGGTCCGCGGCCCTACCTTCAACCCACTCAATCCGCCCCCTCCGATAAGCTAAAGTTCACCGGACCACCCAACATGCCCAACCGCCGCTCCTTCCTCGCCACCACCCTCGCCGCGACACTTACCGGGGCGGGCTCACACCTCCTCGCCGCAAACAACTGGCCGCGCTTCCGAGGGCCCGGCGGACAAGGCATCGTCCCCGACAACCCCGCACTCCCCCTCAACTGGAGCGAGACCAAAAACATCGCCTGGAAGCAAGCCATCCCCGGGCTCGGGTGGTCCTCGCCCGTCGTCTGGGGGGACCGCATCTTTCTCACCTCGACCCGCAGCACCGCCGCCGGCGAGACGATCCGTGACGGCGACTGGACGGATACCGGGACGCCCGATGACGTCCACCGCTGGCTCCTCTACGCAATCGACACAGACTCGGGCCGTATCATCTCGGAAACCGAACTCGCCCAAGGCCGCCCGCCCATCTCGCGGCACATGAAGAACACCTACGCGACCGAAACCTGTGCGGTCGACGCCGAGCGCGCCTACGCCCACTTCGGGCACCTCGGCGTCTATGCGGTCGACCGGCAAGGCAAAGTCGTCTGGTCAAAAGAGTGGTCCGCGCCCGAGATCCGCTACGGCTACGGTACCGCTGCCTCGCCGGTCCTACATGACGGCGTCCTCTACATCGTCCGGGACAACGAAAACGATTCGGCACTCATCGCCCTCGACGCCGCCACCGGACGCGAGATCTGGACCGCACCCCGCAACGACGGCAGCGGCTGGGCAACGCCACACGTCTGGCAAAACGACGTCCGCACCGAAATCGTCGTCTCCGGCAAGAACACGGTGCGCTCGTACTCAATGGAAGGAAAGCCGCTCTGGCATCTGCGCGGAACGACCTCGCTGGCAATCCCGTCGCCGTTCTCCGGCGAAGGCTTGCTCTTCGTAGGCTCGGGATTTCAGATGGAACCCTTCCGGCCGCTCTACGCCATCCGCCCCGGCGCGTCAGGCGACATCACGCTCCCCGAGGGCGAGTTGAGTAGCAGGTACATCGCCTGGTGCCACCCGCGATCCGGCCCCTACCACCCGACCCCGGTTGCCTATCAAGGCCGCGTCTACGTGCTCATGGACCCCGGTTTCTTCCTCTGCTACGACGCCAAGACCGGCAAGGAAATCTACGGCAAGCAGCGCATCGCCCGTGACGCCGGCCGCTTCAGCGCCTCCCCCTGGGCCTACAACGGACACGTCTTCTGCCTCAGCGAAGACGGCGACACCTATGTGATCGAAGCCGGCCCGGAGTTCAAGGTCGCAACTAAAAATCACCTAGAAGGCATGGCCATGGCCTCCCCCGCCATCGCCAACGGCAGCCTCTACATCCGCACCCAACACAACCTCTACCGCATCGGCTCCAGGGCCTAGTAGGAGACTGAGTTGGTCACAGAAGTATCCTGAGGCCATCAGTCACAGTGACTCAGACGAACACCATGAGCGGAAGAATCTGAATAGCAGGGCCCTCTAGGCGAACCTCTGTCAATTCAGTGTCAACCCCATCTGTATTCTTCATCGAGTCGATCGCGGCCTCCAGCGTCTCAGGACTAAGTAGGGCCATCCCGTAATTTTCACAAGGGCATATTAGCTCACCTTCACCGACGACCCTAGTGACCTTGCCGAGAACACGAACCGAGTTCTTGTGTAACTCACTAAGGGTCAAGTCCCTGAGGTTTTCAGTTCGAAGAGTGACGATAGCAGACGTATCCGCCGGAACTGCACACCGCATGATTGCGTTTGAGAAAGGTGTCCGTTCTCTGTCCCTGTTAAGGAGTTCTCGCATTCGGTCAAGCTCTGATTTCTGGCCTCCACCGCTTGATCTCTTTGAACCCTTTTGCCCAGATTGGCCTTCCCCCGGCGCCAACTGACTAAGAATGGTGATGGCATCGATATAGTCGATAATGCTGTCGATCGCGTTCTTCTCGATAGTCCCCGCAATTTCGATTAGCGCCCCGGGCTCGACACCATCAAGGTCTTCTATGCGTTGCGGCTCAACGATGTATCCGCCGTCCTGACGCAGCCGTTCGTAAAGAACGATTGCAACGGACGCCTCTGTGTGGGCCCTCTCCTCCTTCTGAATCGAGCGCTCCGTATCGCTCAGATTGCCTGTGGCAGAACCTTGAGCCGACAAGTCGACAAACCTTGAAAACAGTCCACTAAGGCCAGCCTTCGTTGAAGCTTCGCCCGTTGCTGATCTTTTCTTCGATGATTCCGTAGTGACTTCGGCTCCAAACGACATGCCACCCTCAATCGCAGCTGCGAATGACACAAGCATAGGTACGTCCAAATAGATCGGGTGAATCAGTCGAATACCGTGGCTCATAAGTTATCTCTTGCGAATCGAATGACGAACCTATTCTGGCAGAAAACAGCTGAAATGAAGCACACGCTGATGGAGACATCGGTGGGCCTACCCGGCCTTGAAAGGACCGGCAGGGAGCCCACGGGCTAAGCGACCTGGATGGTATGGAGGCCAATAAATTCTGATTCAACCCTAGGATCGCCATCGTCGAGAAGCATCGCGATGACTTCCTGGAGGTTCGACTGGAGCTCGTCGAGCGTGGCCCCTTGACTGTGGGCCCCAGGCCAGCCGGGAACCGAACCGACAAAAAGCCCCGTATCAGGATCTCGTTCGACGACGACGTTGAAAGTGTGCATGCCCGGCCTCCCTGGCGAACGTTGAATTCAGTTATATTCTATGACCATGTCGGCCATCGTGTCGCACGGCGTCTCGCCGTCACAACGCATTCATACTAGTAGCATCAGTCACTTAGCCCCAAACCCCACAAGAAAATTTGGTGGCCCATGCTAGCCTCGAAACCGAGCAGGCAGACATCGCAAAGTGCCTCATCTCGTCCGCCTGTCCAGGAGAGGTGCGCCCGGATTCGGGGAGAACGGAGAAAAAACACGCGAAAGTCCGGAATAATCCGGGCATGAGCCACCGCGTCCGACGAACGCACCCGAGGAGCCCCGACCGCAAGCGAGGCGGTTAGGCCAAAACCGCCGACTGAGGCCGCCAAGTTGCGAGAGGCCTACCGAACCGCAGCTCCCAGCCGCGCTCCCATAGCCTCTACAGGCCGATCAAAACACACCTGATACAAGCCTCCAAGCCAACTACGTACAGGCCGTAGCGTATACTGACCTGGCGACGCAGCCGAACCACTTTGCGCGCCGCGATCATGAGCTGAATATCCATCACGGGGGACACTCTCATGGGTACAAACATCGTATTTTTCGCCTGGAACCGGCCGATTCCTGGCCGGGAGCAAATCAGCTCCGAGCACTTCAACGAATTCACGGCGTATCTAACCGGCCTACAGCAAAGCGGCGCGATCGATTCATTTGAACCGGCGTTTCTCGAACCGCACGGCGGCGATCTAAATGGCTTCTTCTTGATTCGCGCCGACACCGCCCGACTCGATGCCATGATGGCGAACAAGGAATGGGTCACTCACATAGCCCGCGCCTCCTCGCATCTCGAAGGCACCGGAACGCTCCGCGGCGTCACCGGTGAAGCATTGATGGAGCGAATGGGTATTTGGCGAGACGCCATCCCCACCTGAGAACGCCCGAAGCACAGGGGCCCGCATTCGGTAGAATACGGCCGTGCGCAAGCTTTCACGATTCGTCTGTATTGCTGTCGCTCTGCTCATCGGGACGCAAGCCGGACTCGCGCAGCACAAGGCCCTGCTAATCGACGGCCAGAACAACCATAACTGGCAGGAGACGACGCCGCACATCAAGCAAGCGCTCGAAAGCAGCGGCCTGTTCACGGTCGACATCGCCACGTCCCCAGCCACGGGCAAGGATCTCAGCAGCTTCAAGCCCGACTTCGATGCCTACGATGTCGTCGTCTCGAACTACAACGGCGAGCCCTGGTCACTCGAAACGAAAGCGGCGCTAGAGGCATACGTTCGCGGGGGCGGCGGATTCGTATCCGTCCACGCCGCCGACAACGCCTTCCCGGAATGGAAAGCGTACAACCGCATGATCGGACTCGGCGGCTGGGGCGAACGCGACGAAACCTCAGGACCTTACGTACGCTTTCGCGACGGCGAGATCATACAAGACACAACTCCCGGACGCGGCGGTAGTCACGGGACGAAACACGAGTTCCAGGTCGTCGTCCGCGACAGCGAGCATCCCATCACGCGCGGCCTACCGACGAAGTGGCTGCACACCGAGGACGAACTCTACGACCGGTTACGCGGCCCAGCCGAGCACTTAACCGTCCTAGCCACGGCGTATTCCGATCCCTCGACACGAGGGACCGGCGAGAACGAGCCGATGCTGATGACCATCAAGTTCGGCAAGGGCCGAGTGTTCCACACAACGCTGGGCCATGACGCGCTCGCGATGCAGTGCGTCGGGTTTATCGCGACCCTGCAACGCGGAACGGAGTGGGCCGCGGCCGGCAAAGTCACGCAGGCCATCCCCAATGACTTCCCCACCGCCGACAAGACACAACTCCGCTGACATTCCTTGGGAAGTAGTCGTCTATGAAAAAGCATCTCATCGTTATCCTCACCGCGGCCATCGCCCTTGGCTTCCTCCCTTCATCCCGCGCCCAAGACTATGAGGCCGATTCACTACGCGGCTCGAAGAAGTTCTCAAAGCGCGTCGTCGTGTCCGGTCTCCAGCATCCGTGGGAGGTCGAGTGGGGGCCCGACGGAATGCTCTGGACAACGGAGCGTGCCGGAAAACGTGTAGTGCGGGTCGACCCCGAGAGTGGCAAGCAGCACGAGGCGGTCGTCATCGACGAGGTTTCCGTGCCGGGCGGACAAGACGGTTTGCTCGGCCTCACCTTCCACCCCGATTTACTGCAGGGTAAGGGTCACGACTACGTTTACGTCTCCTACACCTACGACGACCGCGATCTCGGAGCGGACCCCAACGCCGTCTTCGCCGCGCCGGGCTATCGATACCTTTACATGAAGATCGTCCGGTTCACCTACGATGCAAAGTCTGAGAAACTCGTCGATCCGCTGGACGTGATCACCGGCCTTCCCGCGGGCAACGATCACAACGCGGGACGCTTGAAGTTCGGTCCGGACGCGAAGCTCTATCTCACGGTCGGCGACCAAGGCCACAACCAACTAGGCAACTACTGCCTCCCGATCGAGGCGCAACGTCTGCCGACGCAAGCCGAGATCACTACCCGCGATTTTCAGTCCTATGTCGGAAAATCGCTACGGCTGAACCTGGACGGCTCCATCCCGCCGGACAACCCGAAACTCGCGGGCGTCGTCAGCCACGTTTACAGCTACGGACACCGCAACACTCAGGGCATCGGCTTCGGAGCCGACGGCACATTGTACGGTTCCGAGCACGGTCCGCACACCGACGACGAGGTCAACGTCATCAAGCGCGGCGGCAACTACGGCTGGCCGCACGTCGCCGGCAAGCAGGACGACCAGTTCTACGTCTACGCGCGCTGGCGCGATGCCACCGAGCCGTGCGGGGATCTGACGTATGACTTCACGGAGGTGCCGCCTTCGGTTCCCTTCGCCAAGGAATCCGACTACACCGAGTCTTTCATCGAGCCGATCACCTCGCTGTTCACGGCGCCCGACGGAAACTTTGAGGACCCGCTCTGCGGCGGCATCCACTATATTTGCTGGCCGACGGTCGGGCCATCGAGCATCGAATACTACGAAGCAGGCGACACGGGAGTGCCGGGCTGGGAAAAGGTCCTCTTCGTCACCACCCTCAAGCGAGGCTCACTCTACACTCTTCCGCTAGATGACTCCGGCCAGAAGGTGTCCGGCCCGATCACCAGACACTTCCAGTCCGAAGACCGCTTCCGCGACACCACCGTCAGCCCGGACCGCCGCACCATCTATGTCGCGGTCGATTTCGAAGGTTTAGCCGAAGCAATCGGCGGCGGCACAACGCAGGTGATGGACCATCCGGGAGCCATCCTGGCCTTCACCTACGAAGGCGAGTCTGATGCCCCGATCGAGCCGATCAAGGTAACGAAAACTCAGCCGGCTGAGTCGCCCGCCGCGGAGCCGGTTATCATCGACGGACCGCCGGCGCACTTCACCGCCGCGCAGGCGGAAGCGGGCAAAGCGGCCTATACCGCGCATTGCGCCGTTTGCCATGGAGGGAACTTGACCAACGGCGCCTATGGCACGCCGCTGGCGGGCGAGTACTTCACCAAGAAGTGGTCCGGCAGGTCCGTGCAAGCGCTGTTCGAGCACGCGCAAAAGAAGATGCCGCCCCCCAACCCGGGTTCGCTCGGCGATCAACTCTATCTCGACGTATTGACCTACATCTTCCAGGTCAACGGTGTCGAGGCCGGCGAAAAGCCGCTACCAACCGATCCAAGCGCGCTGGGCTTACTCGCCGTCCCTTAGCCAATCATGTCCCGAATCCCCCCGTTCATAGTGACCGGCAGCATCGGGCCTCCGATTTGACAGCAGGCCGTAGGCCCCCTATTCTGGAAAGAAGAGTACGCGCTTAACGGAGCGTGTACTCGTTTGTTTTTATAGACCTATGGCCAATATCAAATCCGCAATCAAGCGCATTCGTCAGAACGAGCGACAGAGCAACGTCAACGGCCGCAACCGCGGGCGTCTACGTGCCCAGGTCAAGAACCTCACGACCCCCCTCGAAGGTGGCAACGCCGAAGAAGCACAGAAGGCATTGCCCGCTACGGTCAGCAACATCGACCGCGCCGTGCAGCAGGGCATCATCAAGAAGAACAAAGCTTCTCGGATGAAGTCCCGCCTGACGCGCAAGGTCAATGCCTTGGCGAAACCCGCTTCCGAGTAGTTCCCTTCCGCTCTTCAGACCGTCAGTTGCACGACGAGTTGTTCGACGATGATGCGATCGTCGGGACGTTCTCGACGCAGGTCCCGATCCGCCTGAAATAGCTTCACAAGTGCTCTTTCCAGTTCAGCCAGACTGAACTGCCGGGCCATGCCTAGGACCTGGCGGGCGCGCGCGGGCCACATCCTGATGCCGCGCTTCTGGAAGGCGCTGCTGATCTGGTTCGGGTTGCTTAGCCCTTCCTCCTTCACGACCAGCGCCTGACGGAACAACCCGGCGAGCAAATTGATCTGCATCGGCCAGTACTCACCGCTCTGGGCCAGCGTATCGAGCACTTCGAGAGCCCGGCCGCGGTCCTTGCGGGACAGCGCTTCCGAGAACTCGAACATGCCGCGCTGGCGAGCCTCGGGCACAAGCAGTTCGATGTCCTCATGGCCGACCTGCTTGTCCTTCCCGGCGTAGAGCGAGAGTTTCTCAAGATCATTCGAGATGCGCGAGAGATTGTTCCCCAGCATCTCAACAAGCTCACTCAGAGCGTCGGGGGCGATAGATAACCCGAGCCGCTTGGCGACGCTTTGAGCACCCGCTAGCGCCTCGCTCGGCGATAGCCGCTCAAGGTCTACCTGCACGGGGACACCGGCATAGAACTTGGCGACACGGTCAATCTTCGACTTGTCGTCACGGTTCGACCAATCGTAGCGGCCTGCTTCAAGCAAGATCGTGACACCCGGCGTTGGGTTCGCGAAGTATTTCTTGAGTTGCGGCGGCGGCACGGCCTTCACCCCCGCGCGGCGCGGCAGCCCGCCCTCGGCGTTGCGACCGATAATTAGCCGGTTCCCGCCGAACAGCGTCAAGGTACGTGCGTCGTCGATCAGTTCTTCAATCGGACGCTCGTTGAGATCGAACTCCGCCGGTCCATCACCCTCACCGCCTTGATCGCCCAAGACAGTTTTGTGAACCGCCTTGCGACAACGGTCACGGTAGAACTGTTCGTTGCCCAGGAAGAGGTAACCGGCGGCGGGAGGGTTCTTGCGTAGATCCTGGAGTACTTGTCGCGCCTTCATCGCTTGCTAAAACCTTTCCAGGACCGCTGAGACGATGCTGCGGGCGGCCGCCTCGCTGGTCCGCACCAACGCCGATTCCCGCTCTTCGAAATAAGCATCGGGATCGGTGCTGACCTCATAGCGCTCACGGTGTTCCAGATTCGGATTATCGTACAGAATCTCACCCGTCTTGCGGTCCCGCAACGAGACCCGAACCTGCGTGATCGTCGAGATGCTCGTGGCGCGGCCCGAGGTGGCGTCGAAGACAATCGGGAAGACCATCACGTTCACGACGGTTCCGGTGAGGACCGCATCCGCCAGGGCTTCGTTGGTCACGACTTCGTAGCGCGTCCGGCTAATGAATTCCCGTGTGACCGCCCGTGTGAGGTGCTGCTCGACCTTGAACTCAACCGTTTGGTTCTCGAACGGGGGAATCGCGATAACGCCAATTGTGTCCGGGAGCGTGTCCGCCTTGCCCGCGAGTTGGTAACCACACGAGACCAAGCTCGACGCGCAGATCAACAGGATGGCTGCCAGGGCACATCCAAGGTGGCGAGGGACCATGTCAGAGAGTGGGCTAGTGCCCTGGCGACGGTGACTTTTCCGGCTGCGAAGCCTCTTCTTCGGGTGCCAGTGGCGTCCGCCGGAACAGGCCTCCGATTCGGGTCACGACGCCGCTCGCGACGAAGGCGGTGGCCATGGCTAGTAGCACCGGCTCAGAGAAGTTCCAACCGAGGAAGATCAACGTGGCGAAAAAGATCACCATCACGATCGAAGGGATCTGGAGCACACTGATGTCCTTCATGCTCGTATAGCGCCAGGTCGACACCATCAAGAACGCCAGCAGACCGATCAGCAACAGCCACAAGATACCCTGCGGCCACCAGCTCTCTAGCGGATAGCCACCGTTGAAATGTACGATCGCGGCCAGCATGCCGGCCGCTGGGGGGATCGGCAGGCCGACGAAATACTTTCGGCCGGGACGCCCAGGGTTCTTCGGACGAGGGTTCTGTTCGACGTTGAAGCGCGCCAAACGGGCTGCCCCGGATGTCACATAAAGAAAGGTGACGAGGTAGCCAATGGCCGGCAGGATGTTCGCCAGGAACGGATGGCCGGCCAACTCCGGGGGACGAATACCCCAGGCCACAGCCAACATTGCGGGAGCGACGCCGAAGGCGATCACGTCAGCCAACGAATCGATCTCGCGGCCAAAGTCGCTCACCGCGTTGGTCAGCCGCGCAATGCGGCCGTCCATACCGTCCGTGAAGACACCCACGCCGATCGCGAGAGCGCCATGATTGAACAGGCGCGCGGCCTCGTCGATTTGATCCGGCGGCAGCGAGAGAGCCTGCACGGTTTTCATCAAGCAGTAGTACCCGCAAAACAGCGTGCCGACGGTGAAGACGGTAGGTAGTGCGTAGGTTCGTCGCCCCGAGTTACGGTTTCTGTGTCTCATGCGCTCCCCTCCGCCCTTCGCCGCGCCAGAATCGAACTTCCGCCCCGCACTCGCTCGCCTTCGGCCACGGCCAGTTCCCACTCCGGGCCAAGAAAAACATCGGTGCGGGAGCCAAACTTAATCAGGCCGAAACGCTCGCCTTTTTCGATGGTGTCGCCGATCTGTTTATCGCACACAATCCGGCGGGCGATCAGGCCCGCAATCTGCCTCACGACCAGCCGACCGTTCGTTCCTTCAATCGCAAGAGTGTTCTGCTCGTTTTCCGTCGAGGCCGCCTCGCGATGAGCCATCATGAAGCGCCCCGACTTGTACTCCTGCTCGGTGATCTTTCCGGCGATGGGGGAGCGATTGACGTGTACGTCAAAGATGTTGAGGAAGATGCTGACTCGCCGGGCGCCATCGTCATCAGTCCACACTTGAACCACCTTCCCGTCGGCCGGTGATACAGCTACAGGCCCTTCGGGAATCGTCCTCTCCGGGTCCCGAAAGAAGTACAAGCAGAACGCGGCGACCAGAAAAAGAGGAACGGACCAACTGACGGAAAAGAGTCCACCCACCAATACACCGGCCGCGGAGAGCGCTAACGCATAGTAAAGACCGTCCTTTACTACAGGAGAGCGCATAGCCGAAGCGCTAATTATATCAGCCGTTTGGGCCGGGGGCCGGGCCTGGAGACAAGCTAGCTCGCCTTGACCTCATGCTCGCGCAAGATGGTCTGTATGCGGTCTTTGAGCTGTAGTTTGATCTTCTTCAAGCGGTGTTCTTCCACTTTCTCCTCTGTAGAAGCAAAACGCCGGGCGCTGAGTTCTTCAAGCTGACGATCGTAGTCGGCGTGCTCTTCCACGAGGTTCCGATACTCCTCGTTCGTTTCCATCAGACGAGCGGTGAGGGCCTCTGGGGGCGCTGTTTCCATCGAATTACTCCTTGTCACTCACTGCAAACTTTGCAGTGTTCAGGGTCTGAAGAGCAGAAGTCTCCATTGTGAAAGACTCCCACTACTAGCGGTAAGGTCGGTTACTCCCGCAACAAACCTTACCAGATGTTTCCAACGAATTTCAAATGTCACTCTACGGCGCCAACTCGCGCCGCTGATTTCATGATAAGGGCGTCGTCGGCAGGGTCGCGATAGTAGGCCTTCCGGCGGCCGACGACTACGAAACCGGCCCGCTCGTAGAGCGTGATGGCGGGCTCATTGGCGGCCCTCACCTCAAGAAAGATGTCACCGCTGGCTCCGCGCCGCAGAGTGGCCACCAGAGCCTTCGCGACGCCTCGTCGACGAGCACCGGTGGCGACGGCCAAGTTGAGTACTTCCGTCTCGCCGGGAGCGGTAGAACGATACACGAAGAAACCCACTACCACCCCGTCTTTCTCGGCGACCAGCCCGGAGTGGGACTCAGCATCCGCAAGGCCCTGATCGTATTGCGCCGCGCTCCATTGCGTGGCCCCGGGCGAGGCGCGCTGAATTTCCAGCACAGCCCCAACGTCGCCCTCTGCGAGCGAACGGACCTTGATCTTCGGTGTGGGCGGCACGAGTTCGGCAACGGCCGGAGACGCCGGCAGGTCTATGATAAGCTGCCCGTGAAATCGGCGGCGTCGGAGAGTGGAAGAGAAATGCTAATCAAAGTTCCCCGCGGATGGGAAATCCCTGAACGCGAAACAACACCGGAATCTGTCTACTTCAATCGCCGAAAGGTATTGAAAGGACTGGGCTTCGCCGGACTATCGGGCTTACTGGGCCGTGAGCTTTCGGCCGCGAATGAAGACCTGTACCCGGCCAAGCGCAACAGCAAGTACATCCTCGACCGCGAGATCACGCCGGAAGCGGCGGCCACGGGCTTCAACAACTTTTACGAGTTCACCCTCGACAAACAGCGTGTCAAGGACAAGGTCGGCCTCTTCAAGACCGATCCCTGGACCGTCGAGGTCAAAGGCCTGGTCAACAACCCCAAGAAGTACGATTTCGATGACCTTGTTGGGCGCTTTCCCCTCGAGGAGCGTCTCTATCGTTTCCGATGTGTCGAGGCTTGGTCGATGGCCGTGCCGTGGACCGGCTTCCCGATTTCAGCCCTCATCAAGGAAGTCGACCCCCAGCCCAAAGCGAAGTTCATCCGGCTGGTGACCGCCTACCTGCCCCAGCAAATGCCGGGCATCGAGAGCCAAAAACACTATCCGTGGCCCTATTTCGAAGCCCTGCGCATTGATGAAGCAATGAACGAGATGGCCCTGTTCGTGACGGGTATCTACGGAAAGCCGCTGCCGAAGCAGAACGGTGCCCCGATCCGGCTCATCACGCCCTGGAAGTACGGCCTGAAATCGATTAAGTCCATTGTTAGCATCGAGTTCACCTCCAAGCGTCCGCCGACGTTGTGGAATCAGGTAGGAGGCACGGAGTACGGCTGGTACTCAAACGTCAATCCGAGCCGGCCCCATCCGCGCTGGTCGCAAGCGCGGGAGAAGGTACTCCCCGATATGAAGATGCGGCCCACCCTACCCTACAACGGCTATGAGGAATTCGTGGGCGGGCTCTACACGGGCAAGGAATTCTAGTAGCCAATCGAACATCGCGAGCGCCCACACCCAAGTCGCCATTTCCCCCGCTCTCAGCGATGCGACGACCAAGGGGGCGGTCAGTTGTCCGTAGCAGTGGTAACATTGGGAGAAAAGAGGAAACCCCCAACTCCCGTAGCGGTTGGCGCTGGTTGTGCCGATTAGCTACAGGAATCGTCCTGCACGGTCTGGTTAGCAATCACGTAATGGATTTAAGAGCGAGAAACGTATGACGTTTCGAGTCATACTCATCTCTCCGGACGCGGAGTTGACGGTACAACTGCGTGAAGCGCTTGATTCCGATGGGATCAGCGCCGAAACGACGCTGCTCAACGAGTACCCGAGCGCGAGTCAACTGAAAGCGGTCGTAGATTCGCGTCCCGACCCCGTCACGGCGTTCGTAGTCGGGCTTTCGGATGAGCACCAGGCGATGGATCTCATCCGTGAGTTGCGCTCTTCCTATTCAGACTCTCTGGCCGTCGCTGCTTCGAGCGCCTCGTCGGCGGAGATGATTCTTGCGTCGATGCGGGCCGGGGCTTCAGAGTTTCTTGTTCCGCCCTTTGACGTCGCCCACCTCCGGCACACACTCCAAAAACACAAGCAGTCGACGAGCACGGCATCGGGAACCAATGTCAACGGCCGACTCATGTGTGTGCTGCCTGCCCAGGGGGGCAATGGCGCCTCGACCCTGGCGGTGCACTTGGCGACCGCTGTCAATAACTTGAGCAAGCAGAAGGTTCTGCTCATCGACTACGACTTCCACTGCGGGACCGTTGCGTTCCGCCTGCGCCTCAAACCCGACTTCACCTTCTCCGACGCACTGGCTCGGCTCAGTGATATCGATGAGTTATGGGGCCGGCTCACGTCCCCAAGCGGCGGTGTCGATATCCTGCCTGCTCCTCCGCCGGGGACAACCATCACGGGCGAAGCGATGCGTAGCGTCTCGGCGATCTTTACGTCGGCGATCCGCTCGTACCCCTACGTTTTCGTGGATTTCCCGTCGGCTCTCCATGCCTCGTGCCGAGACGTGCTGGGACTCGCGAGTTCGGTCTACCTGATCTCGACACCCGAAGTCGTGTCGCTGCACCTGGCCCGCCGGCGCGTCAACGAATTGCTGAACCTGGGCGTCAGCCAGAAGAACATCCACCTCGTTCTGAACCGGGTGGGCAGCAAAAAGACCCTCAACGTCGAGGACGTGGCCGAAGTCGTCGGCATCCCCGTCTTCAGCAGCTTGCCCAATGACTACGCCGCCGTCAGTGACGCCTCGCTCAAAGGCGGACTGGTACCCGACGACACACGCCTCGGCCAACAGATCGGGGCCCTGGGAGTGAAGATCGCCGGGGTCGACGAGGCAGTCGCGGACACGAAGAAGGCCGCCGGCGGCAAGTGGAAGAGCCTGCTCGACTTCTAGCCGTACTTCCCCGTCCAGCAAGCTGAACGGGGCCTCTTCTAGAGCGGTAGAATCTCTTCGCGATCCGGATCGAACTTCAACCGTCGCTTCTGAAGATAGGCAATATTACCCAGGTGCGAAGCCTGCGCCGAGCGATGCCCCACCCAGACATCGCCATTCGGCCTCTTGCGACTCCGAACACAGTCCACGAAGTTGTTGACGTGATCGACCGTCATGTCGCCCTCGGCCTCCACGATGGTCGGTTCCACGTCGCGGCCCGGCGGATAGAACTCATACTTGCCGCGGTCGATATAGAGCCGCCCTTCGGTCCCGATAATCTCGATACCCGCGCCGCGCTTGCCCGGGGCGAGTGTTGCGTCGAACGTAGCGGTCCACTCGCCGCGATATTCAAGCAGCGCATTGATAGTGTCGGGGGCGGTACGCCCGTCTTTGTAGTGGTAAACGCCACCGGCCGCAACCGCTGAAATCGGATCGTCCTGCTCAAGCAGCATGTGGACGGCATCGATCCAGTGCGTGAAAAGGTCGGTAATCTGGCCGCCGCCGTAATCGAGATAGGCGCGGAAGTTGAAGTACTGCTGGGGATCATATTCGCGCCACTTGATCGGTCCCAGATAGCGCGCCCAGTTCAGATTCGACGGTTGCGTCTTGAGCGTATCGGGGGCAAGCCGCAGATGAGCCCCATTGCCATGCCACCAAGTCCGCGCCAGCGTGACCTTACCCAGCCGGCCGGTGTCGAAATACTCTTCCTTGGCGCGCAGATAGTGCCGCCCGGACCGCTGCTGCATGCCCACTTGGCAGACGCGGTCATGCACGCGAACCGCTTTGATAATCCGCGGACCTTCTTCGATCTTGAGCGTCAGCGGCTTCTCGACATAGATGTCTTTGCCGGCCCGCGCGGCGTCGATCACAATATCGGCGTGCCAGTGATCGGGCGTCGCGACAAGCACGGCGTCGACATTCCTTTGGTCGAGCAATTCGCGATGGTCGCTGAATCCCTTCGCGCCCGGGGCCTTCTCTTGCGCTTGGTCGATACGCGAACTGTAGACGTCACAAACCGCCGTCACATCAACGGATGCATTCTTCTGAAAGGCGCCCATGACACTGCGGCCACGGCCTCCGCAGCCAATCAGACCGAGGCGGACACGGTCGGCCGCGCCCAATATCCGCGCGTAGGAGGCAGCGCTCACGGCCAACGCGCCGGAACGTCGAAACAGGTCTCTTCGGTTGAATGGAGTCGCGCTCATCGCCGCCGATCATACCATAGGGGTCGGCCTGGATTTAGACCGCCACGGATGCTTCGTCGGCCGGAGGTTCGGCAGGTAGGCAGTCATGCGATTCGATCTGATCGCCACGCTCCGTGCGAGCTTCGGCGGCGGCTCCGGCCGGCAACTCGACAACGCTCGACGCACGCCAACTCATACCCATACGAAACGGCTTCAAAACCGGCACCACCTTCGTGACGCATCGCTCGCGGTTAAGAAACACCAAGTCGATGGCGAACTTCATCCAAAAGGTATGTACCGCCTCGGTGCCAACAATCCAGAGCCCCGTACCGGGGTCCAGCCCCTCCCGGCCAAGCAATCCCTTGTTGCGCTCAGCGCCTGTCCGCGCGACTTCGACGCTCTCACCGAGAACGGTCTGCTTCGACGTGTTGATGAGACGGACTTTCTTCATGTTCCAACAGCCACGAGACGTTGACCAAGTCCCTTCAAAAGGCTGTGCGGAGAACCCGATTCCCAGACCACCGGGTTCTCTACACAGGCCCTTCAGTATGACCCGTCACGACAAATCGAGGGCTACAGTAAACACCCGAGACGGCCCTCAACCGGCAAGTTGCTCTAGCCACAAACGCCGGATTCTCTGCGCTCTCGATTCCGCCGAAGATTTCGTACGGATCGGTGCAACCGGCTCTGGACGACGCACCGCGAAGTACTCGCGCGGCGGATAAAGGGGGTACGGTTGAAGTTCAGCGAAGGTCTTCCCGAGCTTCTCCTCGACCCGGTAGACGGCATGGTAGAGCTTGCCGCGATCAATGCCCAACTTACGCGCGCACAACTTCCAGTCCCCGCCAAGCAAGAAGTAGTAGCGAAAGACCTTGTAGTGCACCGCGTCGAGATGGCGCCGGGCGACAAGATCGAAGTCCGCCATGTACTCCTCTTCCTTGCGCGACCACATTCCACTGTTCGTCCCCCCACCACCGTGAGTCCGGTCGTAGGACGCCGGCCCGCGGTACTTGCCTCGCAAGAAGGCCTGTTTGAATCGCGCGTAGCAGGCGCGAAAAGCCCCGCGCAGAACGCAAGAGCAATGTGCGGTTTGCGGCGCGGATTCGCCCCGTCCGAGCCCTCTCTTAATGGGTCGCACCCCCTTTCCGCCACACGTGCGACATGCGGCGAATGCGAGGTGGGTGAGATCGATCTGATTCCGGTTCATGTTCTCTTCGCTCCTTGACAGATGGTCATGCGGACTACAGACCTGCGAGGCATGGGGGCGGAATCAACCTCGGCAGGAACAGTATGTACCGGGATTGTTTTTCATTCGCCGACCGCCGTCAACAGTATTTGTTGCGGAACTGGAATCATTTAACGATTTCATTTTGCCATAATTGCCAGTAATACCTACAACTCTTGGCATTTCAGTAGCCTAGATGCCGCAAAATGTCGACCGGTCAGCTATTATATATTATTAATGACTAGTGGCACGGATTTTTGAATACACCCTATTGCTCTCAGCTATCGGATGCCAGGACTCTTCGGATTCGCACTGCTTGCCGAACGGCTCGTTCACCACGCCAGGGAGAGAATCCGCCGCGGCGATCTCTCAGAGGCCTCTCTGGCAGGCCTAATAGGATATTCTCAGCCGCATATCCACAACGTTCTCAACGGTAAGCGAGGGCTCAGTTTCGCCCTGGCCGACGACCTCTTGGCTCTCTCGGACGTACCCCTGGCAACTCTCTTGTCGCAGCAGGAGCTATCCAGCTCAAGTCCGCGATGCGATGCAGAACCACTGCCCGCCATTTTGCTTCGAGGCTACCTCGGAGCCGGCGCGCCCTACCCGGTGTTTCCACCTCGATCGCACGAAAATGTCATCGTAATACCGAAAATTCATGGCGCTATTAACCCACTGACGCTACGGATTAGCCCCAATGAGGCGTCGATGTGGCCACTCATTCAACCGCGGGACACCGTCGCCCTCGACACTTCCCCCAACGAACGGCAGCACCCGAACCTGGCCTCAATCTACGCCCTTTGCTGGGAGAACCGAGGCTACCTCGGGCGCTGTCGTCTGCATGCCGGACGGCTGGAGATCAACGTGGACCGCCCAGGACCGCGCGATCGCCCGCCGTCTTCGGTCCCACTACGCGATGGCGCACGTCTTCTCGATGTGGTCCGCGGCAAAGTAGTCTGGCTAAGCCGAGAGATGAGATCGGAATCGAAACGCCCGCGGCCCTGAACTACCGACCTATCTGATTCAGGCGCCACCAAGTCCCATCGATGCCCGGACATCGTCGCCCGTGGGATTCTGGAACGGCCGCAATTCGAACTCGGGGAGAGACCCCAGGATGTGATCGAAAATATCCGCCTGGATGTCCTCGTAGTTCGCCCAGACCTGATCGTTGCTGAAGACGTAGATCTCGAGTGGCAGGCCGTTATCGCTCGGAGGAAGCTGACGCACCAGGAAGGTCATGTCTTGGTGTACTTTGGGATGTGCCCTTAGATAGGCAACCAGGTAAGCGCGAAACGTACCAAGGTTGGTCATACGGCGGCCGTTCACCATTACGCTCTCGTCGATCTGGTTCTTCTGGTTGTATTCGGCTAACTCCTTCTTCTTCCTCGCGATGTGGTCGCCGAGTAGCTGGATACGACTGAACCGCTCGACCATCTCTTCGGAGCAGAATTTAACACTGCCCATGTCGATCGGGACGGAGCGCTTGATGCGGCGACCGCCTGACTCCTTCATGCCGCGCCAGTTCTTGAAGGAATCCGAAATCAGGCTGTAGGTGGGAATCGTGGTGATGGTCTTATCCCAGTTCTGAACCTTCACCGTGTTGAGCGTGATCTCCATCACGTCACCGTCCGCGCCATACTTCGGCATCTCGATCCAATCGCCCGGCCTGACCATGTCGTTAGCCACGAGCTGAATGCCGGCTACGAGACCCAAGATCGAGTCCTTGAAGATCAACAGGATGATCGCCGTCAGTGCTCCCAGCCCGGCGAAGAGCGCAAAAACCGACTCGTCGATGACGATCGAGATACAGAAGATGAAGACAGTGATGGTCACCACGATCTTGACGACTTGCAGGTAACCGATGATCGGGATGCGGCGAGCAACCTCGAACCCTTGATAAATGTCGTTGGCGGAGTTCAGTACGGCGTCGACGACAAGCAGGCCTGCGAGCAGCATGTAGACCTGCGCGCCACGCTGCGCTAGTTCGATCAAGTCGTTCGTGCTGAAGACGACTGAGGCCATCCCGTAGATCAGGAGGGCGGGGGCAAGATGAGACAGCCGGTGGAACACGCGCCGTTTCATCAGCACGTCGTCCCACTGGGTCCGCGTGCGCTTCGCCGCTTGGTGAACCACCCGTAGGATGATGCTCTTGGTGATCCAGTTCGCGATGAATGCCAATACCGCCACGCCGAGGACCTCAATGACCTCGATCACGATGACAGCGGCATCTTCGGTAACGCCTGTGTCAATCAGCCAGCGCTGAAATTCCTCGAACATGAGTTCTCCTGTGCCTGGAAAACGGGCGCGAACGCCCGTCCATCGGCTCCAAGTAGCCTATGGTATCGCGCGGAGGAGTGTTACAACCGGATGCGTAGGTTGATGCCGACCATGCGCGAAGGCGCGAGAGCAGTCCCCGAAAAGAGACCGGAAAAGTTGATCACATTCAACCGGTCGGTGGCGTTGATGACGTCAACCTGCAGCGTCACCGACTTGGCGTCTCCGCGCCACAGGCGCGCGCCGATTGAGAGGTCGAGATTGAAGTTCGGACGCACCCGGCCCCGCTCGAAGTTGATGCGATCGAGGATCGGCGCCGGAATCACTTGCTCGATGTGATCGTCGGCACCCTTTACGTCGTCTTCTTCGGCTTCGTCATCGTCGTCTTCCAACTCAACCGGCAGCCCACTCCCATAGCGCGTCCGCACCATGAACCAGACGCGCGGATGAGGTTCGTAGCGCACCGTCGAGACAACGGTATTGCGTTGGTCCTGCGTGATAGGGAATTGCATCGCGCTGTCGCGGAGTTCCTCGGCCTCACCCCCTTGCACAAACAGGCCGCCGGTTACAGGCGAGTTGACCGTGCCAAGCATGTTCGAATAGCTCACGAACGACGTGAAGCCCTTGTAGTACGGCAATTCCAGCCGCACCTCTGTGCCTTCAACACGCGCGCTATCGAACGTGATCGGAAAGCTCAAGCCCGTATTAAGAAAGACATCGTCGTCGTACGCGTTCTCGAAATCCCGCCAGTAGTGGTTGACATCGAGCCGCCAGCGATCGAAGAACGCCTTGCGCAACCCTACCTCATAGAAGTGGGCGCGGTTCGCCGGCACCGGCACAACATCATCAACGGCATCCAGCACTAGGGATCGCGCCGAGCTGCTGAGTAACAGGTTTTCCAGCGGCGGCGTTTGAAACACTCGATCGTACGAGGCGCGAAACAGCACATCCGCCTCACGCCAGTAATACCCGAGCCCGACGCGCGGACTGAGCGCGGAATCGGAAACCAGCAAGTCATAGTGATCAAATCTCAGGCCCAGGTCCGCGACAAACTCCCCGAGTCGGATTCGCTCTTGAACGTAGAAACCTACGTCGGTCGCCCGCCGCTGCTCGTTGAACAAAAAGCCGATCTCGCCGCGTGCGAAGTCGTCACTCTCAGCGAACAAGAACTGTTCGCGGACGTCGGTCAAGCGCACGTCACCGCCGAACTGCAAGGTGTGATGTTCGCCTTCGACCGTCATCGAGCCGGAGAAACTACCCTGCTGCAAACCCCGGTCCTGATTCACAAAGACTGGCGTTGATTGCGGATTGCTCCAAAGCTCCGCACTCACGTCGCGGAACATGCCGCGCACCGACGCCAGCGTCCGCGCCGAGAACACGCGCTGGTAGTTCCCCAGCACGACCGATTCCGCTCCGCGGCGGTCCTGGCGCTGCCCGGCCTCTTGCTGCACCAGATCGTTTGGCACGAGGAAGTTGACGCGGTTTGACCGGAAGTACACGCTGAAACGGTCCGCGTCGGTGAGGTCATGCTCGAACCGAGCATTCATACCAGCGGAACTGGATTTGTTCGTGAAGTTTTCGAGCGACGGTGGGTCCAGATAGCGGTCGGTGTGTCCGGCCCGGAGTCCGAGGGAGAGACTGGTATCGTCCCGCCGATAGAAGTGATTGAACGAGCCCTGCGTGGTATCGAACGTCCCACGCTGAAAACTCAGCTCGGGATGATGACCCATCGCGCCTGAGCGCCGCGTGTGCAGTTCGACCACACCACCCAAGCGACGTCCGAACTCCGCCGGGAGGCTCGACGTGAAGACATGCGCGGACTCAAACTCGGCCACTTCAAAAGGAGGAACGAAACCAGGCGACCGATTGTCATAGAGCGGAACGCCGTCAATCACATACTGCGTGTCGTACTCCGAGCCTCGCGGATGTAGCACTGCATTGGCCTCAAGCAACCAACCGGGCAGTTCGTTCATGACTTCGATCATGCTGCGACCCGCCGTCGTGAACGGTTGTTCGTCCAGTCGCTGCCGGCCGACGACCAACACCGTTCCCGGCTCATGCGGATCAATCAGCGGTGGCGTGCTCTCGACCGTAACCGTCTCGGCGACCTGCTCCACCGCTAGTTCGACCCGTTCGTTGACAGCCACCGCCGAACGGACCTGTACCTGTTTCGACCCGATGCTAAATCCGGGTTTCGTGACGGTGAGCTGATAGATTCCGAGCGGCAGCCTCCTGAAATGCGCACGCCCGTCCGAGCCGGTTTGAGCGTCAGCGTCGAACTTTGACACCCAGCTCTCGATCCGGACCCTCGCTTCGACCGGTAGTCCGTCCGCATCGGTTACAACGACCCGTAGTTCTCCCTCCATGCGGTCCGCGAAAGCACGGTCGGAGATACCCAAGACCACAATCCCAATCAGGAGGAAACAAGCGAGGAGCCCGCGCTCCTTGCGTGGAACAGCGGACATGGGTCAGTGAACCATCTTCGTCTTGTGGTTCATGTAGTCCATCAGCAGATACTGACCCAGTGTATAAGGGGAGGTGAAGTACGCTTTGCCGCTACAGATCTCGGTGATCTTGCGAACGAACTGCACCAGTGCGTAGTCCCGCGCCAGCATGAACGTGTTGATCAGAATGCCCTGCCGCTTGCATTTGTGTACTTCGTCCAACGTCTGGCCAATCACGAGCGGATCGAGCCCGAACGGGTTCTTGTAGATGCGGCCGTCTTCGAGCGTCAATGCCGAGGGTTTGCCGTCGGTGATCATCACGATCTGCCGCATGTCCTTGCGTGAGCGGCGGAGAATCTTCTGCGCCACCTTCAACCCCTCTCGCGTATTCGTGTGATACGGACCGACCTTCACGCGAGCAAGCTGCGACAACGGCATTTCTTCCGCCGAATCATGAAACAAGACGAGCGAGAGCGAATCACCGGGAAACTGCGTGCGGATCAGATGCGAGAGCCCCAACGCCACCTGTTTCGCCGGCGTGAAACGGTCCTCGCCATAGAGGATCATGCTGTGGCTGCAATCGAGCATCAGCACCGTGGCGCAGGAACTCTGATACTCCGCCTGCCTCACCATCAAATCCGAGTACTCAAGCCGCCCCGCGCCTTCAAGTCCTTCGCGCTGAATGGCATTAAATAATGTCCCGCTAACGTCCAGGTTCATCGTGTCGCCGAACTCATAGGGCTTCGATGAACCCGACGCCTCGACGCCCGTCGCCATCTCGCGCGTGTCGTGACGGCCGAGACTCGCTTTTCCCAGCGAACCCATCAGGTCTTTGAGCGTCTTGTACCCCAGAAAATCCAGACTCTTGTCGGTCAGATCGAAGCGCGCCTCGCCCGGGTCACCATCCCCGCCCGTTCCCCCTGGCGGCGTCTCATTCGCTTGCTGTGGATTCGAATTGCTCGGATCACTGACCGTCACATAGCCGTCGTTCGCAAGCTTCTCGACGAGACGGTCGAGCATCTCCTCCATGTCCTCGGCGGACATGCTGTCGAGCCGCTCCATCATCTCCGCCAGCTTGTCTTCGTTGAACAGCTCGCCATTCTCAAGCGCTTCGCGGATCGCCTCGCGCAGCTCATCGAGCGTCTGTTCATTCATGTCCGAGAACGGGTACTCCTGCGCCTCGAACCCGCTCCGCAGAAAGTACTGCGAAAGCGCGCGCAACAAGTCCTCCGACGTGATGCCAAAGTCCTCGCCCGTGTAACGGCTATAGCGGATAACCTTCATGGCTCGCTCTCAAGAGCGGAAATCAGTTGTAAGACGGACGTGCCGGTTCCGCCGGCATACCAGGGGAGTCGGCGCTTTTGCGCTTGCGAACTTCGGCCGTGTAGCCCAGTTCTTCATTGCGGCTGATGCGGCGATGCGCATAGAGGCCGTCCAGCAGGAACTCACCGGCCGACGCCAACGCCTCGTCGCTCTTCTTGTCGGCATCGACAACCGCCTCGGCGGTTTCAAGCAACCCTTGAATCTGGCGCAGCTGCGCGACCACTTCCGAAGCCGAGGCCGCTTCGTCGAGCTTCAGCGCGCCGCCCATCTCGAACCACTGGACAACCTGGCTCATGTCGGCATCAGAGAAATAGTCGTCATATACCTGCGCCACTGCCGTCCGGATCAACTCAAGCGCCACATGATCCGCGCCGCGCAACTCGCCTTCGTATTCCAACTCAAACTTGCCCGTAATCGACGGCAACGAGGCATGAATGTCCGCCACGCGCGGTACCACAAGTTCCTCGCCCGCCGTGAATGCGCGGCGCTCGGCGTTCGACAGCACATTCTCCATACACGAAATCGGCAAGCGTTGCGACACGCCGGAACGCTTGTCGATCTTCTTGTCCTCGCGTGCAACGAACGCAATCGTCTCGACAATCTCGCCGATGTACTTCGGAATATAGACCTGCTCCGACGGCCCGCCGCGATCTTTCCAAGCTTCCTGTGCCGTGATCTTGATGGCGTGCTCGATCGTCAGCGGGTAGTGCGTCCGAATCTCGCTGCCGATGCGGTCTTTCAAGGGCGTGATGATCTTGCCACGCGCCGTATAGTCCTCAGGATTAGCCGTGAACATCAACAGCACATCCAGCGGCAGCCGAACCGGATAGCCCTTAATCTGCACATCGCCTTCCTGCATGATGTTGAACAATCCGACCTGGATCTTGCCCATCAAGTCTGGCAATTCGTTGATCGCAAACACGCCACGGTTCGCTCGCGGCAGCAACCCGAAATGGATCGTCAACTCGTCCGACAAATCATGCGCCTCGCGCGCCGCCTTGATCGGATCAAGGTCGCCGATCATATCCGCGATCGTCACATCCGGCGTCGCCAACTTCTCGACGTAACGCTGCTCAGGCGTGCGATACGCAATCGGCGTATCGTCGCCTTGTTCGGCAACGATCATCCGCCCCTGGCGGGACAGCGGCGCATAGGGATTGTCGTGGATCTCCGTGCCTTCAATACACGGCAGTTCGGGATCAAGGAGGTCCGTGACCTGACGCAGAATGCGGCTCTTCGCCTGCCCACGCAAGCCCAGCAGGATAAAGTTGTGGCGCGAAAGAAGGGCGTTGACGATTTGCGGAATGACCGTATCGTCGAATCCAACAATCCCCGAAAAGATCGGCTGACCCTCGCGCAGGCGGGCAATCAGGTTCGTGCGAATTTCGTCCTTAACAGACCGGCCTCGGACAGCTTCCTCAGAGAAACGGCGGCTGCGGCGCAGCGCGCCCAGGGTGGTTGGTAGTGAAGTGCTCGACATCCCTCGCGTCCTTCCTCTCCCGGATCTTCCCGTCAGAATAACACCCAACTTCAGAGCCCCTGTGCGCCGAACCACACCATTCAGCGCACAGGGAAAGAGGCGCACATGCGAATGTGCGCGCCCGCGGGCGCAGCCCGCGCCAAGCACGCCATGCCGTGCCCACGGCCCCGATGCTAAAATACCGCAGTCTTCAACCAGACCACCATGTCCGTACGAAAATCCCTCGCACTCTTCCTATTGGCGTTAGCGCTCCCATTCGCGCTCAGCGCTCAGCGCACCAAGAGCATCCTCGTCGTCACCGCCGGCAGCGGCGATTACCTGTTCGCCTGCGCCGGCACCCTCGCCAGCTTCATCGACGAAGGATATAAGGTCTACGTCGTCCAAATCGGCAACGACGAAAAGGATTCCATTGACCTCGGGCCCGCCGAAACACGCCTCGTCAATATCGAGGACGCCGAAAAGGCCGCCCGCATGCTCGGCATCACCGACACGGTCAACATCAACGATAAGAGCGGCGAACTCGGCGTGATCTCGACCAACGAGATGCGCAATCACATCTCAATCCTGGTCCGCCACTGGAAGCCGGAGAAGATCTTCTATCCCGACGCCTACATTAACTACGAGCCCGACTGGGACCAGTTCTTCGTAGGCCGCGGCGCCGAAGAAACTAACTACAGCAACGCCGGATATTTCCTGCCTGAGGCCACCAAGGCCGGACTACGCGGCCACGGCATGCGCGAAACCTACTACTACGGCACCTATCGCCCGTACCGTCCCGGCGAAGGCGGCCACCGCTCGGCGAAGTTCATGCCGGTCGACATCACCAAGAACTTCAACAAGAAAGTAGCCGTCATCCAGGCGCTACGGAACCGCAACTACCGCTACGCCGTGCACACGAAGGCCCGCCTCGAGATGGCCGGCAAGCCCACTACGTTGCTGGACGAGATCAACGAATCCTCCACCCGCAAGCTCATCCGCGCCTTCGTCAAAGAGCTAGCCGAGGCCGTTGGACAAAAGCATGGCTTCCAGTACGGCGAAGAATTCAACTACCACGGCCGAGCCTACGGCGAAGAGAGCCAACTGCCCCCGTGGATACAAGAGCGCGTCAAGCCGATCCCGGAATAGCAGCCCCACCAGCCCCCAACCTGTGTCACGATGAAGAGCGTCTGAAAAGACCTTTCGAGGAGACCACCCACCATGCAGTCACGCAGAAACTTCCTGGCCGCCGGAGCCGCGTCCAGCATCGCCGGAGCCGCGTCCGCTTCCGCCGCCCCCGCCGCCAAAGCCAGCCTTGATCTCGCCGGCGACCGCCACGTCTACTTCACCGGCGACGGCATCCCGCTCAAGCCGCGCGAATGGGCGACCGTACTGCAACGCGTCACCGAAGAGAACGAAATCAATCTCGACAGCTATTCCGTCGGCGGTCCGATCGAAGAGGTCGAAGCCAAGTTCGCCGAGAAGCTCGGCAAAGAAGCTGCCATCTTCTTCGGCAGCGGGACACAAGCGAATGAAATCGCCATGCGCCATGTCACCGGCCCCGACACCAAGGCCATCGTCCCGCGCGAGAGCCACTACTACGCCGACTCCGTCAACTGCGGACCCATCCTCAGCCAACTCGAGCTCATCCCCATGGGCAAGGGCCGCGCCACCTTCACCTTCGACGAAGTGAAAGAAGAAGTCGAGTGGAACGAAAGCCTGCGCGGCAACAAGCCCGTCGGATCGATCATGATCGAATCCCCCGTGCGGCGCAAAGACGGCGAGATCTTTGACTTCGCCGAAATGAAGAAGATCTGCTCCTACGCTCGCGAGAAGGGCATTCGCACCCACCTCGACGGCGCGCGCATGTTCCTCGCTTCGCCCTACTCCGGCGTCTCGAACCGCGAGTATGCCGACCAGTTCGACACGCTCTACATCTCGCTGCACAAGTATTTCAACGGTGGCTGCGGCGCGGTCGTCGCCGGCCCCAAGAAATACATCGAGCCGATGGTCGACACCCGCCGCATGTTCGGCGGCGCGCTGCCCAAGGCCTGGATGTACGGCGCCATGGTCCTCCACTACATGGACGGTTTCGAGGATCGCTATCAGGCCGCCGTCGACAACACCGAGAAGCTGTGGAAGAAGCTCGACGACCATTCGCACTTCCGCATCGAACGCGTCGCGAACGGATCGAACATCATCAACTTGCACGTCAAGGGTGACGCGAAGCAGCTCGGCGCCCACCTCGCCAAGGCCGGAGTCACCATCTCAACCGGCGGCAAGGCAACCAACGGCTGGACCCGTCTCGCGCTCCGCATCAACGAGACCTCGAACCGCCGCCCCGCCGACGAGCTCTTCAGCCTGTTCACCAAAGGCATCGGCGCCTAGCCAAGCGGATAGCGAAAGAGGCGCGGATGTAAATCCGCGCGCCCGTGGGCGTAGCCCGCGGCAAGGGCCAAGCCATGGCCCCGCCGTCCGGCCCCAGACGTCAAACGGCCGGACAAGCGATGGTAACGGAGTAGCTGTGCGGGGTGTACCTAGTCCATGCAAGAGTCCGGCACACCTTTAGCGGCGCCATCGTTGCAAGAGAATTGGGCGAAAGCCGGCCGCTCGGTCGCATTGACTGCCGCCATCACTAGCGGCACGACGTAGGCCGCCCGCGCCCCCTTGCGCACAATCTCACGGCGGCTAATTGACTTCAGCTCGATGATGTCATGTTCGTCTTTCATTGAACCCCCTGCCCCTGTCGCATGGCCCCTGTCGCATGCCTTGCGAACCCACAGAGGTTAGCAAAGAATAGGTAGAGATCGCCAGTGCCAGGTGGGTAGCGGTGTTAGGCGCCAGGAATCAACTTCGGGGAGCTTCAGCATCCATCGGGAACGAACTCCGTCGCTTCAGAATCCCAATCCAAGGGAAAGAGGCGCGCATGTCAATGTGCGCCTCCGCGGGCGCAGCCTGCGGAAATTCTCTTTGGTAGCCGCAGAGCGCATCGGCCTAGCAGGGTCGGGATGTGCCTGCGATTGGGCGCAGGTTGGCTGTACGGCGGATGAGGATGGGGTGGTTCGTGGTGGGGAAATGGGGTTGGAGCTAGGCGGCGGCCTCCTGATTCGCCGTCCGGGCGGGGTTTTGTGGGGTTGGTTGGTGGATGTGGGTGGTGTCGGTGTGGATTGGGTTGTGTTCGCGAGCCAGAGTAATTGTTGGCGAATCGCTCGGAGCGTTTGATTCTAAGGGACTTGTAGTGGATCGGGTCGGTTCGACCGCCTTGGCTTGGCTGCCGACGGAGAGACCGTTGAGAAAGGCGCTCGCGCGACGGCGCTTGCGAAGTTCGCGTAGCTCTTTCATGGTGTTTTGGTAACGGCGCGAGAGTTGGGCCTCGTAACGGCTGAGGCCGTTGAGGGCATTGCTGTGGGCGAGGGACTTGCCGAGTAGTTGATCCTCGTCTTTGTCTTCGCTTCGTGGATGCTCAGCGGCGCTGTCGTAGAGTTCGTTGATGACAGCGGCTTCGATGCGCGCGAAGCGTTTGAGACGCCAGGTGATGTCGACGACTTGGTCGACGAGGGTTTCCTCCAAAAGGGTTGCCGGCTGGAGTTCGTTTTCGACCTCGGCACTGTGTCGGTAGTAGTGGTCCGGGTTTTCGCCAGGGATAAGTGGGCCCTTGGCTCGGAAGCCCTGTTTTAAGGCATTGAGCGAAGTACGCTGTTTGCCTTGCTCGGTGCGTGGACCGGTGGAGTGCTGCGCGTTCTGTTTGTTGGCTCTTTTCTGTGCTGCTGTGGTCATCTTTCCGTCTCCTTGAGGTTGATTCAGAGGGCCGAAGGTTTCCGCACCTGTTGGCGCGGGCCGGCACATTTATATGTGCCGGCCCGTTGCTTTGGGCGCACCTTCGGCCTAGTTGGAGAGGTTAGTTTTGGAGTTACGGCCTGGCGCGCTACGGCGGGATCCGCCCGCGAACCAGACGCCGCTCAGCCAGAGCACTGACTGTGACCGAGCGAGAGGAGATCTCGCGGGGGATTGCTTCAGGGCAGTCGCTGCGATCGATCGCCCGCA
>Ga0302123_10000466_pt1 | contig 32355 bp, 26 predicted proteins | sample CB21_321_MG_FD_203109 | JGI IMG/M metagenome (GOLD analysis project Ga0302123, IMG submission 203109) | Marine microbial communities from Western Arctic Ocean, Canada - CB21_32.1 | ecosystem: Environmental > Aquatic > Marine > Oceanic | place: Canada: Western Arctic Ocean | collected 2017-09-28 | reverse complement strand
GAAGGTGCTGTGATACAACTGGATCTCCGACTCGCGCCGCCGGAGGCCTTCGGCGCCGTAGGCCTCATGGATCAGCACATCGGCGCCGGTGGCAATTTCGGCTAGTCCGTCGAACGGCCCGGTGTCGCCAGAGATGACAATTGTACGGTCGGCGGTGGTCAACTTGAACCCGAACGCATGATCCCACGTGCCATGCGGCACGGCGAACGCCTCTACCCGCATCACCTCGTCTTCGAAGACGAGCCCGGACTCGATCTCGTGGGTCTCGACCTCCAACAGGTCCCGTCGTAACCGCTCCGGACCCTCGACCCGCACCCGGATATCCTCGCGATAGGCCTCGAGCAGAGCGGTCGTCATCGCATCGAGGCCGGGCGGACCATACGCCTGCAGCGGCACCCTGCGCCCGAGCACCAAGGGTGCCAGGATCAGGTCCGGATAACCAGTGGTGTGGTCCGAATGCAGGTGCGTGAAGAGCACCAAGCTGAGATTCGGAGGTCGCAGCGCCGTCAGCCCGCTGACAACAGCGCCCGCCGTGGCACGCCGCACCACACCTGGACCGGCATCGATCAAGTAGGCCTTGCCGCCAGCGACCACCGCCGTCGCCGGCCCGAACCGATCCGGCTCGGCGCCGGGTGTCCCGGTCCCAAGGAGCACAACCCACGTGCGCGACGGATCGCGGGGCTCTGCCTCAGTTGCTTCGCGCTCGGGGAGGGCCTTGGACGCCTCGACCGTCTGGTCCAGCGACACCGGCGCCTCGTGCGCGGGAGTTCCGGCGCAGCCCACCAGCACGAGGGGCCACAGCACAAGACCGAGACCGATCAGAGGGCGCATGTCCGCTCGGATTATATCGCCCTGCCCCCCCCCCGGAAGACTCGCACCGACCGTGAGCTGGCGCCGCTGCTGACAGAACAGAGCAACGGAAACTTGTGCGAGGCTGCGCGCGTCAAAGATGTTGAGTGCCCGACATGCGGTATGCTGGCTTGTGCTGGCCCGGCCCACCTGGAAGGACGACCATCATGATCGACGCAGCCGCTCAGAACCCATCCACTTCGGTATCGTGGCGACGATCCTGGCTCCTACTGTGTCTGCTATTGCTCGCAGCGGGCGGGGCCGCCTGTACGTTTGAGCTGGGCCCGACGACGGCCGCGAGCACCGGCGAGGAGGCCGAGCCCGCGCGCCAGGTCGACGCGGCACGCCAGGACCTGGAGCCGTACACCGACCTGCGGTCAGACGAGCAGGCAATCGTTGACCTATTCGAGAGCACCAGTCCGTCGGTGGTGTACATCACCACCATCACCCGTCGCCAGGACATCTTCGGCCGCGGTGTGAACGTGCCGCAAGGCAGCGGCACCGGGTTCATCTGGGACGCTGACGGACACGTCGTCACCAACTTTCACGTGGTGCAGGGGGCGGTGGCAATTCGTGTCGTCATGCAGGACCAGACTGGCTACCTCGCCGAGTATGTCGGGGGATCGCCACGGCACGACCTGGCCGTGCTCCGGATCGATGCGCCGCCGGACTCGCTACATCAGCTCAAGCTCGGCGACAGCGACCGGGTGCGGGTGGGTCAAAGCGTGTATGCCATCGGCAACCCTTTCGGGCAAAGCGGCACGCTGACGAGCGGCATCGTCTCGGCGCTCAACCGACAGATCGCGGGAGTGACCGACGATATTATCGAGGACGTCATCCAAATCGACGCCTCGATCAATCCGGGGAACTCCGGAGGCCCGCTGCTCGACAGTCGCGGGCGACTCATCGGCATCAACAGCCAGATCGCAAGTCCCTCAGGCGTGTCGGCAGGTATCGGGTTCGCCGTGCCGGTCAACACCGTGCAGCGGGTGGTGCCGCAGCTGATCGCGGACGGCGAGTACACGCCGGCACTGCTCGGGATCACAACCGACCAGCGGCTGACTCGGTTCGTGACACAGAGGCTCGGGGTGAGCGGGGTTCTGGTTGGCCAAGTCGATCCACACTCCGGCGCCGCCCAGGCCGGCCTCCGCGGAACCGACCCGAACGCCGACCAACTCGGCGACATCATCATACGCATCAACGGCAACGACGTGCTTACCTTGCGGGACCTCCGGGCGGTGCTGGACCGCTACAATCCCGGCGACGAGGTCGAGGTCACGATCTCTCGCGACGGCGAGGCTCGTGACGTGGTCGTCACACTGATGTAGCGCGCCGCCGACTCAATGAGGGTCGGACACTGGCGGATCTGGCACGGCTACCCGCACCGCTCGTAACCGCAAATACCCAGCCGGTTCGTACTCGTAGGCCACCGGCACGTGGGGCGGCGGGAAGAGATTGTCCGGACTCGAGGCGTGCAACTCCACCCACAGCTTGAAGCGGTCCACCTCGTTCCCGCGCGCGTCCCGCAATCGGTACTCGAGCCGACGCAGCGCCTCTGGGTGCTCGAGCCACCCGCCACGCGTATACACTTCGGCACGTTTTTCGTCGCGTGCGATCTTGCGCAGCTCGAACCGCAACGGCCGGCCATTGTGGACGTAGACCTGATAGCGCTGAGTGTCTCGCGGGTCCTCTCCGGCCGCCACCGCGTTGGCGACCGCCTGCATGCTGACCTGGAGCCCGCTGAAGAAGGCAAGTGGCGTCTCGTAGCCTGTCAACAGGTCGTCATTCGAGAGATGCCGGGTGTATGTCGGTTCTTCGCCGTCCCATTGCGGACGCACCTCGTCATATAACCCGGTGGCCGTGTCCCACTGACCTGACAGGAGGAGCTGCAGCACGCGGCTGTCCGCGGCGTCCGCCGTGATCAGGGTGTCGATGACAGAGTAGGGCAGCAGCTCGGCGTCGTTGTCGAGCACCTCTTCTACCTTGGCCATCGAATCCTCGCGCTCCGAGGAGATGACCCCGAACTGGGCCGTCTCGAAGATTCCGCTGCCACCAACGACCACCGCCTCACGCAGGAAGCCGAGGCGGTTCAACCCGCGCGCGCGTTCCGGGAACGACGCCGCGAAGAACTCGTAGGCGCGCACACCGGTCCGGCGATCCGTGGTGAAGTCACGCACCGCGAAGGTCGTGACGCCGACGTTCTCGCGCGACACGATCGGGATATTGGCAATCAGCAGCGGCAAGCGCACGGTCGCATCGACACGAAAGGCGATCGCCCACTCCTGGAACGCCGCCGCACGCAAGTCGCCGAACGCGCCGGGCGCACGCGTCTCGAACCAGGGAACGCCCGGCGCCGGAGGCGCAGGGCCCTGAGTCCGAACCAGTGTCACCACCCCAACCAGCAGCACGAGGAGCCACCCGATCCGTCGGCCCTGAGCCGACCCTCTCAAGTCACGACCGTCGCGATTGACGTATCTCATCACCTTCCCACGCAGCCCGTGGTGAAAGTGCAGCTGCAATGGACCAGCGCTGTATCCCGCCTGGCTGCGTTGCTCCTCGGTTCTATACTGCCGGCATGCTCCCTCGTCGCGCTTTGCCACGATCGGCCGCGGCATTGTCTGCGACGGGTCTCGGTGCGACGCTGAACTTTTACCACAGGCTGCTAGTGTGTTGCGCATGAGCCCACCCTCGCATCGTCTCTCACGCTGGGTGTTTCTGCGGCTGCTCGGTCTAACCTATCTCATCGCATTCGTGTCACTCGCAGTCCAGGTGACCGGTCTGGTCGGCGCCGACGGCATCCTGCCGGCCGGCCTGTATCTGGACCGCCTGCGGGACAGCTACGGTGGACAGGCCTACCGGCTCTTTCCGACCTTGCTGTGGCTATCGTCGAGCGACCTGGCGCTGAGCGGGCTCTGCTGGCTCGGGGCTGCCCTCGCTATGCTGCTCATCGCCGGCATCTCGCCAGTCTATGTGCTGCCGCTGCTCTGGATCAGCTATCTGTCACTGACGGTCGTCGGTCAGACGTTTCTGGCGTTCCAGTGGGACACGCTTCTGCTCGAGACCGGTCTCCTCGCCTGCTTCTTCGCACCACGCGGCTGGCGGCCCACCTTGACCACCGAGAGCCCACCCTCGCCGGTGGCCCGGTGGCTGCTCTGGTGGCTGCTCTTCCGGCTGATGTTCCTTTCGGGCGTCACTAAGATCGCGAGCGGGGACCCCACCTGGGCCGACTGGACCGCCCTGACCTACCACTATGCGACACAGCCTTTGCCGCTATGGACCGGCTGGTACGCCCATCAGCTACCGGCCTGGCTACATCGTGTGTCGGTCGGCAGCATGTTCGTCGTGGAGCTGCTACTGCCCTGGGCTATTTTCGCGCCCACCCACTGGCGCCATGTCCGGCTTTGGGCCTGTGCCGGCCTTGTCCTCCTGCAGGTCGTGATCGGCGCGACCGGCAACTACGGTTTCTTCTCGATCCTCTCGGTGGTGCTCTGTCTGACCCTGGTCGACGATCGCGCGTGGGCGCGCGTGCTGCCGCTTCGACTCGTCGAGCAGGCGCGCGTCGTCGATGGCGGCGAGCAGAGCCGACCCTGGTTGGACAGCTGGCGCCGGAAGCTGGTCGCCGCTGGCGCAATCGCGCTGTTCGCACTCGGCGGCCTTACCTTCACCAGGGAGATCGTGAGCACCGTCGAGCGCAGCGGACTTCCAAGCCTCGATCTGTCCTGGTCGGACCGGGTCGTAGGATGGGTGCAGCCGTTCCGGTCCATCAACGGCTACGGTCTGTTCCGGGTTATGACGGTCGAGCGTCCTGAGATCGTGATCGAGCGCAGCCCGGACGGGCTGGAGTGGACCGAGTGGAATCTGCAATGGAAACCGGGTGAACTGGATCGCCGACCAGGGCTGGTGGCGCCGCATCAGCCGCGCCTCGACTGGCAGCTTTGGTTCGCCGCACTCGACCCCGGGGGCGCCAGCTACTGGCTCAGGCCGTTGATGACGCGCCTGCTCGAAGGGGCCCCGCCGGTGACCGCACTAGTCGGCGACGCGGCGTTCGCCGACACGCCACCCCGATTTCTTCGGCTGGCGCACTACGACTATCGGTTCACCACATCGGCCGAGCGCGCAGAAACCGGCGCCTGGTGGCATCGCGAGCTCATCGACTACCTGACTGAGCCGGTCTCGCTTGCGGATGCGCGGTGAGGCGGCAACTAGATCCGATGTCGCCCTTCACAGGGCGCCTCGATCGGCCAGTCGATCGATGTCGTCGAGACCCGTCACCGCCCGGGTCCTGGACACTGCGTTACCGCTCAGCGGTCTTGAGCTTGTACCAGGCGCTCAATCCCGGGTCGCGAAGCCCGCCGAAGACCTGTTCCCGGTCCTCCCAGATACGGGTCCTGCGGACGTCGATGCCAGCCAGATCGCAATACACGAGCGCGAATGCAGCGGCGTACAACGCCGGCATCCGCGGGTCGGCGACCGCTGACGCGATGTCGTCGTAGCTCGGGTCCGCCTCAACAATCCAGACGGCCGCCTGCTCCACACCATGGACCCGCGGGACGTACTGCAGTGGCAAATCGGCCACGCGGTAGGTGCCCACCTGCATCAAGTACATCAGATCGTCCAGGGTGGGCAGGCTCGCGGGCCGCGCAATGGTGAAGGCGTCGCCGGGCCCGGCCGCCGGCCGACCTTGCTGTCGCCCCACCGAGCGCACGACCCAGTCGTGCCACTCGCCGTCGGACAACAGGATGGCCGCGTCGCGGCGGGACACCATGTCGCGCACGTCGTCGGCAGACTGGAACGAGACCCCGACCGGCATCGTCACGAGCAGCGTGTCGGCGCCGGTGTTGCGGATCCGCACCGTAACACTGGAGTCGCCGGCGCCGACCGCCACCGCCTCGGCCAGTCCCTGCTCGACCGCCTCGAACACATCGAGGTTGATGATCGGGTCGCCGCCAACCTCGGTGTCGCCAGCCACCTTCATGATGAACAGGTGTTGTCCGGGCAGGAACTCATGCAACTCGGCCAAGGCGAACCCGGCCGGCACCCACTCGGCCAGTACCTGCCGCGCCGACATGGCGTGGTCGGACTTCAAGTGGTCGCCAGTACCGTCTTCGATCCGATACTCGAGCAATGCCACGCGCCCACCGGGCGCCAGTGACGCGCGCATGCCGGCCAGCATGGCCTCGTAGTCCGACATCTCATGGTAGACATCGGCCAGAATAATCCAGTCGACCTCACCGGCCGGCAGCTTGGGATCGTCGACGTCTCCGAGCACCGGGATAATGCCGGACACCCCGTCGCGGTCGGCGAGTTCCTGCATGATGTCGAGCATCTCCTGTTGGATGTCGACGCAGAAGACGCGGCCCTCGGGCGCGACACGCCGGGCCATCCGGCGCGCATAGTAGCCAGAACCGCAGCCCATGTCGGCGGCGACGTCGCCCGGCTGGAGCCCCATCGCATCGAGCACCGCCCCGGGCTGTTCTTCCTGGATCCGCTCGTCGCGTTCGAGCCATGGCGCACCCAGGTAACTCATGAAGTCAGCCGGCACCCGATGCCGCTCGGGGCGCTCCGCCCCCTGGGCCTGCACCGTCGCCGGCACGCCGCCGGTCGTCCAGACCAGCAACGCCAGTGTGCACGCACCCCACCCCAGGCAATGTCGAGTGGTCGGCACGTAAGTCTCTGTTATCGAAGCCATCGAGACCTCCCCCGTTTCGTGCCCAGGATAGGTCGAGGAACGCAAGGGACGCAATGGCTTTGGTCGCTCTAACCCCGGTGATACCCTGGCATGAGAGAAACTGAACGGATCGGCCAGTATGACCATCAACTCACCGACGTCACATCTCGATCGGGATTACGCAGCATTCATCGAGGCCTATCCGACTTACTCCGAGACCACTGCGCTCGACGCGCTCCGCGACGCCGAGTTCGGGCGTCTCGATGACCAGCAGATCGTATATCTCGACTACACCGGGGGTGGCCTGTACCCATCTTCGAGCGTTCTCCGTCATGCCGAGTTCCTGGCCACACACGTGCTCGGCAACCCCCACTCGGCGAACCGCACGTCGGCGCTGGCCGGCGAACGGATCGAGACCTGTCGGGCGCACGTGCTGCGCTTCTTCAACGCATCGCCGGACGAATACGCCGTGGTGTTCACGGCCAACGCCAGCCATGCACTGAAGCTCGTGGGCGAGGCCTACCCGTTCGACCCGGGCGACCAGCTGTTGCTGACCTTCGACAACCACAACTCGGTGAACGGCATCCGCGAGTTCGACCGAGCACACGGCGCCAAGACGACGTATCTCCCCCTTCTCCCTCCGGACCTGCGGGTCGACGAAACCCACCTCGATCGCATGCTCGACCAGGCGACGCCAGGCGGGCACAACCTGTTCGCCTACCCGGCGCAGTCGAACTTCTCCGGTGTCCAGCACCCGCTCGAATGGATTGCGACCGCACAGGCTAGAGGCTGGGACGTGCTGCTCGACGCCGCCGCGTTCGTCCCGACCAACCGTCTCGACCTGAGCCGCGTGCATCCCGACTACGTCGCGCTCTCCTTCTACAAGATGTTCGGGCACCCGACCGGGGTGGGCGTACTGATTGCGAAACGCTCGTCGCTGGCAAAGCTGCATCGGCCGTGGTTTTCGGGGGGAACGATCACCGTGGCTTCGGTACAGGGCGACCGCCACTTTCTGGCCGAGGGGGCGACGGCGTTTGAGGATGGCACACTCGACTACACCAACATCCCGGCGGTCGACGCGGGGCTGGCGTTCCTGGAGGCAATCGGACTCGACCTGATCCACACACGCGTCCGCTGTCTGACCGGCTGGCTCCTGGATGCGCTGCTGGCGCTGCGTCATACGGGCGGTCGACCGCTCGTGAAGGTCTACGGACCCGCGACGACCGCAGGGCGCGGCGCGACCATCGCCTTAAACATGCACGACGCGACAGGGGCGGTCGTCGAGCACGCGGCGGTGGAAACACGCGCCGCCGAGGCGGGCATATCGCTCCGGACCGGCTGTTTCTGTAACCCCGGAGCCGGCGAGGTGGCGCTCGGCCTCTCGGCCGCTGAACTCGACCGGTGCTTTACTGCTAGCGGAGACCGGATGACCAAGGAGGACTTCGGCCGGTGTCTGGAAGGGGGGAAAAGCCCCGGCGCCGTCCGAGTGTCGCTGGGGCTCGCCTCGACCTTCGCCGATGTGCACGCCTTCATCCGGTTCGCCAGCGGGTTCGTGAGCTAGCTGCCCGTGGTATTCTGCGAACCCTGATCGGCCCCATCACTTCCAGGAGTCGCACCTGATGCACTCGACCCGGCTCGTCCTGTCGGTCCTCGTCCTCTGGCTCTGGCTCGCGCCGGCCACCCTGGCGCAGGATATTCCCCATCCAACTGAATTTTTCGGTTTCGAGATCGGGACAGACGGCGAGATGGCGCGCTACCCAAGAATTCTCGAGTATCTGCGTCTGCTCGCCGACCGCTCCGGTCGGATCGAATACGAAGAGCGTGGTACCACGACCCTCGGCAACCCGTATGTGCTGGCGACGATCAGCTCTCCCAAGAACCTGGCGCGGATGGACCGGCTGATCGAGATCAACCACCAGCTGAACGACCCGCGCGGACTGTCGGAGGCGGATGCGATGGCGCTGGCACAGGAAGGGGTGCCGTTCTATTTCCTCTACGCGACGATTCACTCCACCGAGGTCGGTAACACCCAGACGATCATCACAATCGCGCACCGGCTGGCAACCGACCCGTCGCCCGAGATTGACCACCTGCTCGACAACGTCGTGCTGCTGGTGGTGCCATCACAGAACCCAGACGGGCAGGTGCTGGTCATCGATCACTGGTACGAGACCGAGGGCACCGCTTACAACCGGACCTACCCAGACCTTTACCATCACTATGCAGGGCACGACAACAACCGCGACTGGTTCATGTTCACGCAGAAGGAGACCCGGCTGGCGCTCGACATCCATCGCGAGCTCAAGCCCCAGATCACCCACGACATGCACCAGATGGGGTCGACCGGCGCCCGCATCTTCGTGCCGCCGTTCCAGGACCCGCACGACCCCAATATCCACCCGCTGCTTATCGAGGGCCAGGCCCAGATCGGCGTGGCCATGGCCGCGGCGCTGATCGCGGAGGACAAGGGGGGCGTTGTTTCCAATCAGCAATACGACCTGTGGGCCCCGGCGCGCCAATACATGCTGTACCACGGACAGCCACGCATCCTGACCGAGATCGCCAGCGCCCGGCTGGCCGACCCGTTCGTGAATCCGGCCGGTCCCGACGTACCACTCGGCCCGCAGGAGGCGCGGGTGAATTTCCCGCTGCCCTACGACCGGGGCACGTGGCGGCTGAGCGACATCGTCGACTACGGCTTCACCGCGGTCTTCGCGGCACTCGAGCAGGTGGCGAAGAATCGGACCACGTGGATGGAGAACTACTACCGGGTACACCGCGACTGGGTCGACCGGGACGAGCCGCCGTATGCGTTCGTCGTCAGCGCCAACCAGCGGGACCCGTTCGAAACCTACGAGCTGCTCGAGCTGCTGCATATGGGCGAAGTGGAGATCCATCAGGCGCGGGGACCGTTCACGGCCGGCGGTGAGAGCTATCCGGTCGGTTCCTGGGTGATCCAGCTGGCCCAGCCGGCCGGCGCCTTCGCCAAGACGATGCTCGAGCAGCAGGTCTATCCCGATCTCCGCTACTACCCCGGCGGACCGCCGATTCCGCCCTACGACGTCACGGCGCAGACGCTCGGGATGCTGATGGGGGTCGACGTCGACCAGATCGACGAGCCGGTCCGGGCCGACCTCCAGCTCCTTGACGAGATCACCCCCCGGCGCACGCCTATGCCACCAGCGCCCGGTTGGGGATACCTGGTCGGACCGGGTTCGAACGCCGGGTTCCTGGCGGCCGCCCGACTGCAGCGAGCCGGAGTTCAGCTCTACCGGGCCGCCGAGACGTTCGAGAGCAACGGGAACGCCTATGCGCCGGGCACCTGGCTCGTGCCTCCGACACGGGAGGCCGCCGAGATCCTGGAGGGCGTCTCGCGAGACACCGGTCTCGTCATCGGTGGCGCGAACGAGTCGCCCGATGTGCCCGGGTTCCGCATGCGCGCTCCAACCCGGCTGGGACTGTGGCGGGGGGCGAACAACATGCCGGGTGGTTGGATGCGCTGGCTGTTCGAGCAATATGAGCTGGGCCACATCGAGGTCTCCTCGCTCGACTTCGACCACGATCTGTCGGACACCTATGACGTGATCGTGCTGCCCGCCGGCACGACCCGCACCAGGATCGTGTCCGGTCTCGACCCCCAGCGGCACGACGAGAACTGGCAGTGGGCCTACGGCGTCGGCGACGAGGGGTGGCGAAAGCTGGCGCAGTGGGTACGAGACGGCGGCACGCTCGTGGCGCTCGGCAGCGCGGTGAGCACAGCGCGCGAGCTGCTGGGCCTGCCAATCGAGCCGGTGCTGCCTCCACGCCGCGGTCGCCCGCCACCCCCGGAGGACGGCGGCACCGCGGGACTACGCGACACCTTTCAGAGCCCCGCGCAGCTGCTGGCCGCGCTGCGTGATCAGGTCGTCGAGCCGACGTCACTCTTCTACTGTCCGGGCTCGCTACTGAAGCAGGAGTTCAACCCGGCTCACCCTGTCGCCTTCGGCATGCCGGAACGCTGGCCGGTGTTCTTCCGTTTCGACCAAGCCTACCGGCTGACCCCAAGCTTCGACATCACCGCCACGGCCGTCTCGCGGTACCCGGACGAGGCAGACATGGTGGCGAGCGGCTGGCTTCTGGGCGACGAGCTGCTGAGAAACCAGGCCAATGTGGTCGCGTTCACGGTCGGCACCGGATCAGTCGTCACCCTGGGTAGCCAGATCGCGTTTCGCGCCCAGACGCGGGGCACCTTCAAGCTCCTGTTCAACGCCATCTTCCAGGGCCCGGCCGAGACCCTCAGCGCGGCGGAGCTGGCACGCCTGGACTCGTGACCGACCCTCACACGACTTACCAACGTCTGCTGGACGAGCGGCGCCGCGAAGAAGCGGCGCTCGCCCGGCGCGCCGATCGGATGAGCTCCGCGCGGCTGGCCACCTTCGCCGTGGGCGCGGTGCTCTCCTGGGGCGCGGTGTTCGGCGGCTGGATGTCCAGCTGGTGGCTAAGCCTGCCGGTCATCCTATTCATCGGTCTGGTGGTGGCGCATGACCGGGTGCTACTGGCCCGCGACAGGGTCAGCCGCGCGGTGGCATGGTACGAGCACGGGATCGCGCGGATCGAGGACCGCTGGCACGAACTCGGGGCGCGGGGAGACCGGTTCGCCGACCCGGACCACATCTTTGCCCAGGACCTTGATCTGTTCGGCGAGGACTCGCTCTTCCAGCTGCTGAGCACGGCGCAGACACACGCCGGCGAAGATACCCTCGCCAGCTGGCTGCAGGAACCGGCCCGCCGCGACGAGGTGACGAGCCGGCAGGCGGCGGTGCGCGATCTCCTGCCGCGGCTGGAGCTGCGCGAGCGCCTGGCAACCGCCGGCGCCGAGATGCGCGCCGCCGTGCACCCGATCGCGCTGACGGACTGGGCGACCGCCCCGCCCCTGCTGCACGGGGTCTGGCCACGTGTCGTGGCGCTCGTAGTCAGCGCGCTGACCGTGGCGGCCGTCGTTGCGTGGGGCATGGGTGGTTCAGCGACACTGCCGGTGCTGGCGCTGGCCGCCATGATGGCCTTCGCAGGATTGTTCCGTGGACGCGTCGCGCGTGTGATGCACGCCACGGACGGACCGGCGCGCGAGCTGGCAGTCCTTGGGCAGGTCTGCCGCATCCTCCGCGAGGTTGCCTACGCCTCGCCGCGGCTGTCGGCGCTGCGCGCGTCACTCGAGACCAGCTACGGTGAGGTGCACCAGGTGGTGCGGCGGTTGGAGCGGCTGGTCGAGTTCTACGACTGGCAGCACAACATGATCTTCGGACCGATCGCGGCCATCCTCCTTTGGAAGCTGCAGTGCGCGTTCGCGGTCGAGTCCTGGCGGCTGCGATTTGGCGCACTCGTGCCGGAATGGCTTCGCCACGTGGGCGAGTTCGAGGCGCTCGCGGCGCTCGGCACCTACGCCTACGAACACCCGGCCGATGTGTATCCGGAACTGGTCGACGTCGACGGACCACCAGTCTACGAGGCCGAGGCGCTGGGGCATCCATTGATACCCACGACGGTGACGGTCACCAACGACGTCACCCTGGGCGCCGACCCGCAGGTGCTGATCGTCAGCGGATCGAACATGTCGGGCAAGACCACCCTACTGCGCAGCATCGGCGTCAGCACAGTGATGGCGCTGATGGGTGCGCCGGTGCGGGCGCGTCGTCTGCGACTGGCTCCGGTCGCGGTCGGCTCCACGCTGCGGATCGAGGATTCCCTCCAGGCGGGACGATCCCGGTTCTATTCCGAGGTGCTCCGTCTGGGACAGATCGTCACGCTGGCACGATCCGGGCCGATACTGTTCCTGCTCGACGAGCTGTTCCACGGCACCAACTCCCACGACCGCACCGAGGGCGCGCGGGCTCTGCTCCGGTCGCTGATCTCACTCGGGGCGGTAGGATTGGTCACGACGCACGATCTCGCACTGGCCGAGATCGCGAACCGGATCGCGCCGGCGGCGCTGAACGTCCACTTCGACGACAGCGTGGTGGAAGGCGAGATGCGGTTCGACTACCGGTTAAAACAGGGGCCCGTGACCCGGAGCAACGCGCTGGCGATCATGCGCGCCGTCGGCATCGAGGTGCCCGTCACCGAGGACGAGCCAGACTGATCGTTCCCTGGCCCGCGGGCGCTATAATCCCGCCTACCAAGGTAATGCGAAACACCCACAACGTTCGCCAGCGCGGCGTCAGCTGTGCGGTCGCGCTTCTGGCGGCCGCCGGGGTCACCCTCCACGCGTCAGCACTCCCGGCGCAGCAACCGGTTTTCATCGACGACGTCATCGCCCGAGCAGCCGCGTATGTCGAGATCTTTGTCGAGCAGCTCTCGTCCGTCGTGATGGAGGAGGACTACAAGCAGACCTATTACAGGTCCCACCGCGCCGATGCGGCCCGCACCCACCTCGTCTCGGAGTTCCTACTCGTATGGGTGAACGGGGTCGGCGAATGGGTGGGCTTCCGAGACGTCTTCGAGATCAATGGTCGGAAAATAAGAGACCGTCAGGACCGGTTGGCCACGCTCTTTCTGGGTGACGAAACCATGGCGCTCGCCCAGGGGCAGCGCATTGCACAGGAGAGCGCCAGATACAATCTCGGGTCGACCCAACGCACCATCAATGTTCCAACCTTTGCGCTGTTCTTTTTGCATCCATCCAACACGGGCCGGTTTCGCTTCGAAAAGAAAGACGAGGGCTGCGCCGAAGAGGACACCGCGTGGGACATCCGCTTTGAGGAGATCGCGTTCCCAACGCTGACCCGTGGCTTCGAGGGCATCAGCCTACCCTCCCGCGGACGCTTCTGTCTCGACCCGGTGTCCGGTCGGGTCATCGAGACCAGAGTCGAGCTCCATCATCCATCGGGCAGTGGTGGGCGATTGGCCTCTGATGTAAAACACCAAGTACGGTTCGCCCTCGAACCCAAGCTGAACCTGTGGGTCCCGGTCGAGATGCGCGAGACCTATTCGGAGGGCGGGGGTGGGAGAACAAGCAGCACGGCCAAGTACCGAAATTACCGGCAGTTCAGCGTGACGGTAGCCGAGAACCAAGAAAGGTGACATCGGGACCGAACCAGGCGATCTGTCAGAGCAGACAATGACCTACACAGTCGTTTCGATACCAGGCGACGGCATCGGCCCCGAGGTGAGCGACGCGGTTCGACGGGTGTTGCGAGCCGCCCGAGCCCCAATCGAGTTCGTCGAGCACCACGCCGGCGAAGCGGCCCTGGCCCATGGTCATCAGGACCTGCTTCCCGAGGCAACGCTCCAGGCAATCCGCGAGCATCGGGTCGCACTCAAGGGCCCATGCACCACTCCGATCGGACGCGGGTTCCGCTCGGTCAATGTGGCCCTACGCCAGAAGCTCAGTCTGTTCGCCGCGGTTCGGCCGGTGCGCACCATGCCCGGCGTACCGACCCGGTTCGACGCCATCGATCTGGTGATCGTACGCGAGAACACCGAAGGTCTGTACAGCGGGGTGGAGAACGTGATTACTGACGATGTGGTCGTGTCGATGAAGGTCGCCACACGGGTCGCCTGCCATCGGATCGCGCTGTGGGCGTTCCGCTACGCCACCCACCGCGGGCGCCGCAAGGTGTCGGTCTTCCACAAGGCCAACATCATGAAGTTGACCGACGGCATGTTCCTCGAGGAGTCGCGCAAGGTGCATACTGACGACTTCCCGAACATCGAGTACAACGAGCACATCATCGACGCGGCGTTGATGCGGCTGGTGCTCGATCCCGGGCAGTTCGACATTCTGCTGTGCGAAAACCTCTACGGCGATCTGGTCTCGGATCTGTGCGCAGGCCTGGTCGGGGGCCTAGGGGTCGCTCCCGGAGCGAACATCGGCAACCAGCAAGCGATCTTCGAAGCGGTGCACGGCTCGGCGCCGACGATCGCCGGTAAGGGGGTCGCCAACCCGCTCGCCCTGTTGATGAGCGCGACGATGATGCTAAACCACCTTGCCGACCAGCACGACGACGGCGACTGCCGCGACGTTGCGACGCGGATCAGGCAGGCCTACGATAGTGCTCTGCGGGACGAGCAGCGCACCCGCGATCTTGGCGGCGAGCTAGGCACCGAGGCGTTCACGCAGGCGGTGATCGAGCGCCTGCCTGGCTAACAGCCAGAGGTATCAGCTACTGGTGGCGACATCGACCGCGGTCTCGAAGATCTCGATCGCCCGATCGATCTGCTCGCGGCTGATCACGAGCGGGGGACTGAACCGGATGACGCTCTCGTCGCAGCCGCTCGAGGTCCGGGCAGCGCGGTCAGCATCCGCGGCGCGTCAGGATGGTCTGGAATGAGTCGCATTGGACGGGCTCCCGCTATTCTTGCAGGTCCGAAGACTCGCGGCTACGGAGCATGAATCGGATCAAGCTACGTTTTCCGCAGCGCCGGCGCACAGCGGCAGGACGCCCTGGAACATGGTCCACCGCTATGGCCACCAGCTGCAGTGGTGGTCGCAGTAGCTCGCAGTCGGTGGTGACGGTCCCGCATCGATCCGAGACCGGTGATGAGCACGAATCACACGGCTGACGCCAGCACGATCAGGCCGGCACCCAGCAGCACCACCCCACCAAGCCGGCCGACCAGCTCACCACGAGGCAGAACCCTCTCCGCGAGCACGAAGAGGCTGATGACGGCAACCCAGAGCAGGTTCATCACCCCGGCAACGAACAATAGCGCCATCAGAATCCAGCAACAGCCGACGCAGTACAAGCCGTGCTCGATCCCCATGCGCATCGCGCCGACCCTACCCTCCCGCCAGTGTCCCATGACGAACCCCAGCGGCGAACGGCAGTGCGACAGACAGGCCTGCTTGAGCGGGGTGAACTGAAAGATCCCGGCGATCAACAGCAGCAGAGCGCCCAGCACCGGGCTGACGCTGACCATGCCGGGTGAGAGCAGCGCCGTCGTGTGCAGTCCCCATTGGGCGACGGTGGCGCCGGCGCTGAACGCCGTCCAGACCAGCAGATAGCCAGCCAGAAAGAGGCCGGTCGGCACCAGAGGGTCGGCACGGTCGCGATGCTTCCGGTTCGCGGCCGCCACTATCAGGATGACCGGCGACGCCGACGGCACCATCATCGCCACCATCATGACTGCCCACATGACAAACAGCAGCGCGAGATCGACTACTCCCCACGTCTGCATCCGTGGCATGGCCATGCCCGCGCTCATGTCCATGCCGGCCATGCCGCGAGCCAGATACAGCAGGTAGGCCCATCCGAGCGCAGCCACGCCGACGAGGCCGGTGGTGACGACCGCCCGGTCTCGGCGCAGTACCGTCTCGAGAGTGGTTAGCGGCTCCACCTGGGTGGTCCCGATCGACCCTGGGCCGGACGGCCCCGGCGCGTCAGGCGTTGGACCAGTTGAAGTCGCAGTTGCAATAGTCACAACCCTGGCCCTTCATCGCTCATCCTATCGTCGTCATCTGGACTCTCCCTGGAACGCGCGTCCGCTACGGTGTCGCGGCCAGCCTGTGCATTTCATCGCACCTCCGCGCTGAGGGGGCGGCCCTGAACCGAGGACGAACTAGCCTGGACGAGACAACTTTTTCGTGGCCGCGGAGTCTCAAACACTATAATTCAAGGCCACTTAACCGGCACGGGTTCGGCCGCACCTTTCCGCGGCTTTTCGACGTGGAGGTCACCCAATGAAATCAACCCTTTTGATCGCCCTGGCTTTCGGCGCGTTGGCGATATCGTCGGGCGTGTATGCGCAATCGAACGCGGAGATCATCGAGGGGGCGCTGTCGGCCGCACCAGCCCGGGCCCGCGAAGCGACCGCCGTCATCAAGTGGAACGCTGACTACACCTATACGACGATCAAGGAAGGCACCAACGCGCTGGTCTGCTTCGACCGGACCGGAGAGCGCGACCGGCAGCCATTTGATGTGCAATGCACCAGCAAGATGAATCTCGACAGGGTCGCGCAGAACCGGCGGTTTCATGCGGAGAGTACCGACGCCGCGGGTGAACGCGAGCTGGTGGCCGCCGCCGGCCGGGACGGCACCCGAGTGAAGGCAGAGTTTGCCTCGCCCTTCATCACCAGGAGGGGCCCCGACGCAGCGAATGCCAGGAGCCACACGACCTACGCCATGCCGGGCGCTACCACCGCCTCCACCGGATTTCCCGAGGATCGCAGCCAGGGAGGCGCGTATATCATGGCGGCAGGCACGACCGAGGCCCACCTCATGACGCCGTAACACCAGGTAGAAGCGGGACGCCGCGGGAGGTAAGGCTGGAGCCGTACCCCGCAGCCCTGAAGGCCTGGGCCACATCGGCAACCCAGGTTCAACCAAGCTTGGTCCGGGCACCCTTCAACATCGCGACGAGGGCGGCCCGGACCTCCTCCGGCGTGCTGACCGGCTCGGCGAAGGCCAGACGGACCGGCCGCGGTCCTTCGGCGGTCACGGCCGACATCTCGAAACCGTACCGGTCAACACCGGTCATGCTGACGGCGGTGATGCCAGTCGCCTTCGAGAACGCCCTGCAGTAGAGCACCATCCCATCGGCGTGGTCATCGTTCATATGGGCGATGATGCCAGCGGCCGATGCGGCAAGCGGGTCCGGTTCGGCGGCATGCCAGTCAGCCGCCTCCACCCAGGACATCCGCCCGTACCCGCCGATATACCGGATCGACTCCACCCGCAGCTTCCAGAACGCGAAGTCACGGAAATCAGCATAGTAGGCGGCGTTCGGATGGGCGGCCAGGAACGCCATTCGCTCACCGCCGTCGTCACCATCAACGTGACAGCAGGGCCCGAGCAGCGTGATACGGCCGTTCGCGAGCGGGTCCTCGGAGCCGCGTTCGGCCACCAGCAGCGATGCCCGTGGGTCGCGCTGCAGGTTCCGGGTGTGCTCGGCCAGCGTGCTCACGAGAAACACCGGGTTGCCGTTGTCGAAGGCGACCGTCACGAACGAGCCGTAAGGATAGCCTTCCGGCTCGGCCGCCAGCGTGCAAAGGGTGCCGGTCGTCATCCGTGTCGCCAGGGTCCGCGCCCGTTCGGCGTGGGTCGGCGTCGGGACGCTCACGTCGTAAAGCGGCTCCGGCGCGTCGCCAGACGGACGGGCATGGGCGTCGTTTGTCGTGGTCATCGTCGTGGTCACACCAGCACGTTCACGACGAATTGTCCAATCGTCAGCAGCACCGCCATGATCAGGGTCGTCTTCACAGAATCGATTTCGAAATCCTCGACCAGCTTGTCGGTCAGCCACAACATCAAGGCGTTGATGACCAGCCCTAGCAGGCCCAGGCTCAGGAACATTGGGATGAACAGGATCCACCCGATCAGCCTGCCCAAAAAGAAGCTCAACAGACCGTAGACCAGCGCCACGATCACCGCGGTGCCGTACGATTTCAGGCGCACGCCGGGCAGCGCTGACGCGAGCACGAAGAGGAGGCCCGCGGTCGCGAGCACGTCGATGATGAGTCTCACCATGGTCTAGGAGCATACCAGCCCAATCGCCGGAGGTCACCGGTTACGAACAACCTGCCCTTCGTGGGCGCGTATCGAACTCTCTGCCTGGCGCCAGACCCAGACGTCGAACCGAAGCTAACCGAGAATTGTCATTCGGCGGCGCCGGCTGAGCAGCCCTGCGTCGGCGTCCGCTGCAAGCCATAGTAGTTAGAATGCGGGAAAACGATTTGCTTGCTTGACGTGCACTCCGGGTGGATATCTCGGGTGATCGCGAAGTCTGCAAGGACCTCGCGAGTCATCGGGTTGGCAGGGGGGGGCGTCGGGTGGCCTTAATCATTATCCATCCTCCCCGAGGTAATTTTCCTACATTCTGCGGAGACGAGATCATGTATCGTGTCGACGGGGTCCGGGTGCCCGAACGCATACTCAGAGGAGGCTTGGCGGAATGCGAATGCGAACAGCGTTGCCTGTGTTGGCCTGTATCTTGTTCCTGTCAGTGGGCGTAGACCCCGCGACTGCACAAGGAGGCGGTGGCCGCGGTGGTTTGACCATTTCCTCGACCTTCATCTTGAGCAGTCCCGCTTTTGAGGACGGCGGTGTCGTACCGCAGACGCACGCGGGACGCGGAGACAATGTCAGCCCGGAGATCAACTGGGTAGGAGCGCCAGACGGGACCGCCAGCTTCGCGGTCATCTTCCATGACGCCGATGTGGCGGTGGGTGACACCGACGATGTGCTGCACTGGATCGTCTGGGATATCCCGGGCAGTGCCACGGGCCTGCCACAGGGCGGGGTACCGGACGGCTCCGTTCAGGGGGCAGGAATCACGGGACAAAACGCTTACTTCGGTCCGGCTGCCCCGGCCAGCGACAAGTACCATCATTACGTGTTCGAGGTGTACGCGTTGAACGCGATGCTCAACCTGCCGGCAACAGCCAGTCGCGCCGAGGTGCTCGCAGCCATGAGTGGCGGAAAGGTGGTCGGCAAGGCGATCTACGTCGGCCGCTACCACCAATAGCGTTCACGAAGGCACTGTCAAATTGACAGTGCCGCTGGGGTCGCATCTGAACTCGGCGACCCGGCGTGCACGGTCTCGCGCAGCGGGATCTCGTCGAGAAACCACGATAGCGCAAACCCGGCCAGCAGCAGCGGGATCGCCCACAGAAACACGCTGTGGATCGAGCGTGCGAGCGCCTCGATGATCCCGTTCATGACCGCCGGCGGCAACAGCCGGATTTGCGCAGGGCTACTCAATAACTGGCTCGCGCCGCCCCCCGCCAAGGCCAGCGCGGCTGCGGGCACCAGCCGCGGCAGCTCCTCGGCCATCCGCGTGTTCAGGATCGCACCGAAGACCGCCACGCCGAACGACCCGCCCATCGACCGAAAGAAGGTGGCGGCCCCGGTGGCAACACCCAGGTCGGCGTAGGGCACCGCATTCTGGACGGCGAGCACCAGCACCTGCATCACCATGCCAATCCCGAGCCCCAGCACGAGCATGAAGACGGAGCTCTCGACCCGCGTGGTATCGGCGTCCATCAGACTGAGCAGGAACATCCCGGTGGCCGCCAGCGCCATGCCGGAGACCGGCCACACCTTGTAGCGACCGGTGCGGCTGATAATCCGCCCGGATGTGATCGAGGTGGTCATCAGGCCGCCCATCAGCGGCAGCATCAGCAGTCCTGAGTCGGTCGCCGAGGCGCCGGTCACGACCTGCAGAAAGAGCGGCAGGAAGATGATGCCACCGAACATTCCGCCTCCGACCAGGAACCCGAGTCCAGAGCTGACCGAGAAGATCCTATTCCTGAAGAGCTGGAGCGGGAGCATCGGCTCAGTCACGCGCGATTCCCAGGCGATGAACGCCAAGGTCACGACCACGCCGGCAAGCCCGAGGCCGATGATGACCCCTGAGCCCCAGGGATACTCCGTCCCCCCCCAGACCAGCGCCAGCAGGAGACAGCTCACACCGGCAACCAGCAGGAAGGCGCCCTCAACATCGATCCGGTGCGGCCGTCGCACGACGGTCAGCTTGAGCACTCGCGACGTGACGGCATACGCCATCGCGCCGACCGGCAGGTTGATGAGGAAGACCCACCGCCACGACAGGTGATCGACAATGAAGCCCCCGACCAGCGGCCCGGTAACGCTGGCGAATGCGAAGACCGAGCCCATATACCCGGTGTAGCGCCCGCGTTGCCGCGGCGACACCACGTCGCCGACCACGGCGAAGGTCATCGCCATCAACCCGCCTGCACCGGCGCCCTGAATTCCGCGGCACACGACGAGCTGCAGCATCGTCTGGGCCAGGCCGGCCAGCAATGACCCGGCCAGGAAGATGAGGATCGCGGTCTGGAACAGCGCCTTGCGACCGTAGAGGTCGCTGATTTTCCCGTAGAGCGGCGTGCTGACCGTAGAGCTGAGCAGGTAGGCGGTGACGACCCAGGAGTAGTGGTCGAGCCCGCCTAGCTCACCCACGATCGTGGGCAACGCAGTGGCGACAATGGTCTGGTCGAGCGCGGCAAGGAGCAGCCCCGCCATCAGACCACTGAAAACGATCAGGATCTGCCGGTGGGTGAGTGGAGTCGGCGTCTGAGAATCGCCGGCGAACGCTGCCGACCGTGGTTCGTCCTCTGTCACGCCCTATTTCAGTTCTACGAGAACAACCTTGCCCTCACTGGGTCCGAGAAATTCGGTCTCGTGCTCAACCGCGTCCATATACATCGCTTGCCCTGCCTTGAGCTCGACCTCCATTGGCTCGGAACCGGGCGCCGTGAACCGGTACATACCATCCGTGATGGCGACGGCAACCAACGCCGGGTGGCTGTGCATCTCGGTCTTCTCACCGGTCTTCGCGCTGGCTTCCAGCACACGGACCCGATCATTTTCTGTGATCACCGTGTAGACGTGCGGTGCGGTGCGATGGCGATGGCATCTGCTGACATAAATGGCTACTCCTGACCCCGCAACGGATGGGACCGCGACGCAGTCGCGGCCGTGACGAGCCTTACTACCTGGCCTGGAACGGAATCGTGGCGATCTTGTGTTCGAACCAAATGGTGAGGTTGCCCCCCTGCTGGGTCATGTCGGTGAACGTGATGATCAGCTGGTCGGCGCTGACCGGGTGCTCGGACACGACCATCGGGGCGCGCAATACGTCCAATCCGTCGCTGTAGCCGTAGCCACCCCAGACCGCATTGGGGGTATCCTCCCGAAAGCTTTGCTTCGCGCCTAGCGTCGAAAAAACCAGCGTCCACTCGTCCGGCGCCAGCTCGACGAACATGCTGTACTCACCCGCCGGTAACGTCTTTCCGTCGAGGACCAGGTCCGCCTCGGTCGTGATGCGAGTGGTCACATCGGCGCCAATTCGCCAGATCGGAGCGCCGGCATAGAGCCTCGTCGCATATTCTGCACCCTCGCCGAACATGTCCGTCCGGCCGCGCAAGATTGGTCGGCCATAGGCGACGTCAATCCACCGCCCACCGGAGTAACTCCCTTCGGCGTTGTAGCTTCCGCCCACCTGAGTCGACGCCTGACCACGCGGACTCAAGGGGCGATCCTGTGCTCCGCCCACGCTGGCGCACAGCGCCAGCGCTCCCACCATCAGACTAATGTTCCCTGCTCGCATTGTCTCTCCCCCTTATATGGTGAATGATGATACTCACGACGACCGGATGAATGTGACCGTCTTCTTCTCCATCAGTTCCGCGTAGAAATCGTTCCCTTTGTCGTCGATAACGATAAAGGCTGGAAAATCCTCAACGCGGATCTTCCAAATCGCCTCCATCCCCTGCTCCGGATACTCGTGTACCTCGACGTGCTTGATGCTGTGGTCCGCCAGCCTGGCGGCCGGGCCGCCGATCGAGCCCAGATAGAACCCCCCGTGCTTGCCGCACGCCTCGCGCACCTGACGCGACCGGTTGCCCTTGGCCAGCATCACCAGACTGCCGCCATGTCTCTGGAACAGGTCGACGTAGGAATCCATTCGGCCGGCCGTCGTGGGCCCGAACGACCCAGATGCCAGCCCGGCCGGCTTTTTGGCCGGGCCGGCGTAGTAGACCATGTGGTCCTTGAAATACTGCGGCAGGTCCTCTCCCCGATCGAGCCGCTCCTTCAGCTTCGCGTGCGCGATGTCCCGGGCCACGATCATCGGCCCACTCAGCGACAACCGGGTCGCGACCGGATACTGGCTCAGCTCGGCCAGGATCTCGGTCATCGGCCGGTTGAGGTCGATGCGCACCACGTCGTCGTCGAGGTCATCGGGCGTGACGTCCGGGAGATACTGCGCCGGGTTCTCCTCGAGCTGCTCGAGAAAGACTCCCTCGGGCGTAATCTTGGCTCGCGCCTGCCGATCGGCCGAACACGAAACGCCCAACCCGACCGGGCAGGACGCGCCATGCCGCGGTAACCGGATCACACGGACGTCGTGGGCGAAGTACTTGCCGCCGAACTGCGCCCCGATCCCGATGTGCTGGCAAATCTCGAAGATCTGCTGTTCGAGCCCGACGTCGCGGAACGCGCGGCCGTACGCGTCACCGGTCCGGGGCAGGTTGTCCAGATAGTGGGTACTCGCCAGCTTGACCGTCTTGAGCGTGAACTCGGCCGACGGCCCGCCGATGACCAGCGCCAGATGATAAGGCGGACAGGCGGAGGTGCCGATCGACAGGAGCTTCTCCTCTGCGAAGGCGAGCAGCGACGCCGGATTCAGCAGCGCCTTGGTCTCCTGGTAGAGAAACGTCTTGTTGGCCGATCCGCCCCCTTTGGCGATGAACAGCAGCTCGTACTCGTTGCCCGGTTCCGCGTAGATCTCGATCTGCGCCGGCAGGTTCGAGCCGGTGTTCTGCTCGGTGAACATGTCGAGCGGAGCCATCTGCGAGTACCGCAGGTTCCGCTGGTCGTAGGCGTCGTAGATACCGTGCGAGAGCGCGACCGCATCGTCGCCACCGGTGAAGACGTTCTCTCCCTTGTGGCCGATCACGATCGCCGTGCCGGTGTCCTGACAGCCAGGCAGCACCCGCCCGGCGGCGATGTTCGCGTTACGCAGCAGCTCGAGCGCGACGAACGTGTCGTTGCGCGAGGCCTCCGGGTCGTCGACGATGGAGCGGAGCTGTGCCAGGTGGGCGGGCCGAAGCAGATGCGAGATATCGTCGAACGCGGTGTGAGCCACCAGCCGGAGCACGTCGGGGTCTACCCTGAGCAGCTCGCGGCCGTCGACCGAGACCATGGTCACGCCATCGGTGGTCAGCTGGCGATAGGGCGTGTCGTCCGCACCCAACTCGAACAAGGGCTGGTAATGAAAGTTAGTCATGAGTCGTCGTTCATCCCTTGGCGACGTTCAGGGTCTGGATCTCGGTGAATCCGAGCAACCCCCATGGACCGTTCTCGACCCCGATGCCAGACCACTTGGCGCCGCCGAACGGCGCGTGGGGTAGCACGTTCAGGTGCTGGTTGACCCACGCCGTGCCACACTCGAGCCGGCGTGCCACCTCTTCCGCCCTGACGTGGTCACTCGACCAGACCGACCCACTCAGACCGAAGTGGGTGGCGTTGGCGCTGGCGATCGCGTCTTCGACGTCCGTGTAGGACACCACCGGCAGCACCGGCCCGAATTGCTCCTCATCGACGAGGCGAGTGCCGTCCGTCAGATCGGCAACGATGGTGGGCGCATAGAAGTACCCGCGGTCGCCAACACGCTGTCCCCCGGTCGCCACACGAGCGCCGGATTGTCTGGCGTCCTCCACCAGCTCCTGCACCCGCTCAAACTGAGGCTGGTTGTTGATCGGACCGAGCTGGCTGTCCTCGTCAAGCCCGTTCCCCACCGTCACTCCCTGGGCGATCTCGGTGAGGTGCGCGACCATCGGCTCGTAGAGCGACTCCGGCACGTAGACGCGCTTAATCGCGCTGCAGACCTGCCCGCAGTTCTCGAACGCCCCCCAGAACAAGCGCTTCGCCATGGGCGCCACATCGACGTCCGGCAGCACAATCGCTGGGTCATTCCCACCAAGCTCGAGCGTGACCCGCTTTAGGTCCGGTGCCGCAGCCGCGGCGACCAGCTTACCGGTGGCGACCGACCCGGTGAACGAGATCTTGCGGACCGACGGGTGCGACGTCATCCAGGCCCCAAGCGCGTCGCCACCGGAGACGACGTTGAGCACGCCCGCCGGTAGGACCTCCCGGAGAATCTCCCCGAGCCGTAACGTCGCCAGCGGCGTGAACGGCGACGGCTTCAACACGATCGTATTGCCGGCCAGCAGCGCCGGGGCGATCTTCCAGACGGCCAGCGACACGGGATAGTTCCAGGGGGTGATAGCGGCCACGACGCCGTACGGTCGGCGGCGCACCTCGACCCGCACTCGATCATTGTCGAGCGCGACCTCGACAGGGATCTCGAGCCGGGCCGTGTAGGTGAACCACTTGGCGGCCCCGGCAATCTCGCCCGCCGCCTTGGCCAGTGGCTTCCCTTGTTCCAGGGTGAGCATCCGGGCCAGCTCATCGGCATGAGCATTGATCGCGTCGGAACAAGAGCCGAGCAGCGCGCGACGGGCCCCCTCATCCCGGCACCAGGTCCGAAACGCGGTTGCCGCCGACTGCATCGCCACGTCGAGCTGCTCGCGGGTGCACTCGGGGGCCTGAGCGAAGACATCGCCGGTGGCGGGATTGATCACGCCGAACATCGCCTCGGTGGCTGCCGGGGCACCGTTGATCGTCATCACCGGGGAAGCGGTGTCGGTCATGGTTAATTGGTTCCACAGAAACATGTAACACAGACAGCCTCTCAGTATAATCGAGAAGATTCCGGGCGCCTCTCGACCCTTCTGCTGGCTCTAGCAGGCCATGGAGCAACCACAGCCAGGGCGCGGAGTGGGCTCTCGGGGCCCCGCGAGCGCCCACGTGGGGTTCGGGGCGCAGCCCCGTCTAGGTAATAGATGAACATCTACGCGTGGATCGTACTGGTCGCATTGCTGGGAGAGCTTGCACTCTCGGTCGTGACGAGCCTATTGAACGTGAGGGCGATGAGCCCGACCGTGCCGGACGAGTTCCGCCCAACCGTCAACGACGAGACCTACGCGCGCTCGCAGGCCTACACTCGGACACGCACGCGATTCGGCCTGGCGCACGAAGCCGTCGGCCTGACCGCGCTGCTCCTGTTCTGGCAGCTCGATGGGTTCGGTTGGCTCGACCAATTGTGCCATGGGATCGGACTGGGTCTGGTACCGACCGGTCTCCTCTTCATCGGGACTCTCGTGGTCGGCTCGACCGTGCTTGGTCTGCCGTTCCAGATCTATTCCACCTTCGTCATCGAGGAGCGGTTCGGGTTCAACCGCACGACCGGGCGCACGTTCGTGCTCGATCGGCTGAAGGGGCTCGCCCTCGGGGCGGGGATCGGCGGCGCGTTGCTGGCCGCGGTGCTGTTTTTCTTCGACTGGGCCGGACCGTTGGCCTGGCTCTGGTGCTGGGGCGCCGTCACCGGCTTCATGCTGACGGCCCAGTTCGTGGCGCCGACCTGGATCATGCCGCTTTTCAACACCTTCAGCCGGCTCGACAACGGCGAGCTCAAGGCAGCGCTGCTCGACTACGCGCGGTCGACGCGGTTCCCTCTGGACGGCATTTCCGTAATCGACGGGTCCCGACGCTCGGCAAAGGCCAATGCATTCTTCACCGGATTTGGCAGCCGAAAGCGGATCGCGCTGTTCGATACCTTGATCGAGAAGCACACAACCCCCGAGCTGGTCGCCATCGTGGCGCACGAAGTGGGACACTACAAGCGCCGCCACATCATGAAGGGCCTCGCGCTCAGTCTCGCCCACACCGCCGCGCTGTTCTGGATGCTGTCATTGTTTCTGGACCGCCCGGGTCTGTTCGACGCCTTCGCCGTGGCGGAACCGTCGGTACATGCCGGGCTGGTGTTCTTCGGGCTGTTGTTTACTCCGATCGAGCTGGTCCTCTCGGTCCTGGTCAACTCGTTCTCACGCAGGCACGAGTTCGAGGCGGACACGTTCGCCGCCGACTCGACCGGCAGCGCCGAGCCGCTCGTGACGGCGCTGAAGAAACTGTCGGCCGACAGCCTGGCGAACCTCACGCCCCACCCGCTGCAGGTCTTCCTGCACCATTCACACCCACCAGTGCTACAGCGGATCGCCGCCCTGCGAGCGTGGCGGGCAGGGGAGGGGCAGGCGTAGGCTGGTCAAGGCCGTGGATTGCCGATGCGATACAGGTGATCGTGGGTGCGGATAAGCAGCGAGCCATTGGCCACGGCCATCGAGGCCAGGATGGCGCCGTCGAGCTGATTTGTCGCGAGCTCGCGATACGCGGTCCCTGGCGAGACCACCGTGGTCACCCCCTCTTCACTCTGGAAGTAGATCCGTCCGTCGGCGAACACCGGTGACGCGGAGAAGTTTCCGCCCAGCCGTTCCCGCCAGCGGACCTCCCCGGTCCTGGCGTCGAGACAGGTCGCAACGCCCAGGTCGCTGACGATGTAGACCTCGTCGCCGACGAGCAGCGGCGACGACGTCAGCGGCACACCCCGCCGCAACCTCCAGGCCGTGTGGCTGGCGGTCACGTCTCCTTGGCCGTCGGCGCGGACGGCCAGCAAAGAGGCAACCTGAAACCCGGTCGTGACATAGACCATCCCGTGACCGAAGACCGGCGCCGGCACGTTCGAAAAGCCGTCACCGTAGGAGACCCGCCAGATCTCCTCTCCCGATTCGGGGTCGTAGGCGGTGGCCCGGAACGCGCCGATGCTGAAGAGCTGGTCACGGTCTCCGACCCGGATGACCAGAGGTGTCGAGTACGCCTGCGAGATCGGTTGACGACGGGGGGTGCGCCACCGCTCCTCGCCGGTCTCGGCGTCGATCGCCACGACGAAGGCGGTGTCGTAGCCGTCGACACTGAGAATGAGCCTGTCGCGATACAGCAGCGGCGAGCCGCCGTTGCCGTGCTGCGTTACATACGGGAAGCGGGTGGTCCAGAGAATGTCTCCGTCGGTGGACAGCGCGGCCGTGCCATCGGCGCCGAAATGGACATATACGCGGTCGCTGTCAACATCGACGACCGGCGTCGGCGACGCGAGACTGTTCTTGGGGTTCGGTGAGTTCGTCTGATCGACGCTGAATACCTCGGTGTTGAGAACCTCCAGGCCGGTCTCGATGTCGTAGGCGAGGAGCCGGAGCGAGCCCACGCCAACGGCGGTCGCCGTGGTCAGCCAGACGCGGCCGGCTGCCACCACCGGTGACGACCACCCACGACCGGGCACCGGGGTCTTCCAAACGACGTTGGTCGATTCGCTCCACTCAACCGGCAGCCCGCGCTCGGACGAGTGCCCCTGCCCTGTCGGGCCACGAAACGCCGGCCAGTCCTGGGCATGCACCGCCGGACCAATCAGCATCACGGCCGCACATACAACCGCTGGCAGTCCGTGCTGAAAGTCCAACTGCATTGGACTCATTCTAATCCCATGTCTGTCTCCAGGAGGGGGAAGGAGAAAATTGGAGGACGAACCTTTTCTACCGTCATCCGTTCTTCTAGTACAGTGGGCGGACGTGGGTAGAGATACCACGCCCCGCCGGAGTGTTCGTGTTCAGCGCACGGTAGATGGCATCTGATGTAGCGGCCCTCGCCGAGCGGTGCCGCCAGGGAGACGACCTGGCGTGGGAACGGCTCGTCCGGTCCCGCCAGGGACGAGTCTATGCGCTGGCGTATCACTACATGGGCGCGGTCGAACCAGCCCGTGATGTGACGCAAGAGGTATTCGTGCGTATCTATCAGCAGCTCGGAACCTACGCGGGCCGGCGGGCCATCTATTACAACCTCGCCCTCGACGGTGTTTAGGGGGTCGGGGTCGTCCTGTTGTCGAACACCCTGATGGGTTTCTCCCTCGAGTGGATCGAGGAGCTGTGGCCGATCGCGCTCGGCGTCTACCTAATTGTGAAGGCGGTCCAGGATCGCACGAGCGGAACGCCGGCCGCAGACATAACCGGGGATCCGTCCCCCTACGGCTCCGACACCGACTCCTCGCCCCTCGTCTGAACCCGGCGGTCGGAGCCCGCTGCCGCTGGTCTCGGCCGTTGCAAAGGGAGTTTCCTCACTCCAGCCCTCTCCCAGAGGGAGAGGGCGCAACCGGAGCGCCCTCTTCAGCAGCCTGCAGCTCAGACACTTCGGCTGGATGGCATACACTGACACACATCATGTCTGCCACCAGACGGTGTGTGCTCGCTCTCGCCTTGGCAGGTTTCGCGGTCGTGGTTACCGGGACGGCGATCCACGCCCATCCGATGGAGGGCAGCAACGCCGGCTTCGTTCAGTCGGTGGACGGCCCGGCACCCGGCCCGTTCCTGTATCTGGGCGCGAAGCACATGGTGACCGGCTACGATCATCTGCTCTTCCTGGTTGGGGTCGTCTTCTTCCTCTATCGCCTGAAGGACGTGGTCCTCTACGTGAGCCTCTTCACGTTGGGACACAGTCTGACATTGCTGATTGGCGTGCTTGGCGGTGTCAGCGTGAACGCTTACGTGATCGACGCCATCATCGGGCTCTCGGTCGTCTACAAGGGATTCGAGAACATCAACGGCTTCGAGCGGGTGTTCAAGGTCAAACCCAACACGAGGATTGCGGTCCTGGTGTTCGGGTTATTCCACGGGCTCGGGCTGGCGACCAAGCTGCAGGAGTTCATGGTGTCGGAGAACGGGCTGGTGGCCAACATCCTGAGCTTCAACGTCGGGGTCGAAGTGGGCCAGATCCTGGCGCTGACGGGGGTCGTGGCGCTCCTGAGCCTCTGGCGCACACGCCCCAGTTTCCTGTCATACGGCTTCGCGGCGAATTCAGCGCTGATGGTCGGCGGCTTCCTCCTGGCCGGCATCCAGATGGTCGGGTTCGTGCTGTTTTCCTGACCAATGACCGAGCCACCTACCCTCCCGTCCCGCCGAAAGGTGCTCGTCTCGACCGGCGTCGCACTGTTGACCGCCGCCGCACTCCTGTTCGGCGCGATTCTTCCAGCCGAATACGGAATCGACCCCTTGGGCACCGGCAGACTGCTTGGGCTTCTGTCGCTGGGACAGGCCCAGCCGATCGCGACCGAGACCGGCGAGTACCGGGTCGACAGCGACGAGCTCACGCTGTACCCGGCCGAGTGGGTGGAGTACTTCTACCGGCTCGATGAGGGCAGCAGCATGGTGTTCACCTGGGACGCCACCGGCCCGGTGACCTACAACTTCCACGCCGCACCAGACGGTGCGCCACCCGGCTACGCCGAAAGCTTCGATGCGCAGGAGAGCGAGCAGGGACACGGCACTTATACGGCGCCGTTCACTGGCATCCACGGGTGGTACTGGCAGAACGTCGGCACCGAAGAGATCAAGCTCACCCTGTCGACCGCCGGATTCTACACCAGCGCCGAGATCGGACGTGACCGGGCCACCGGATACAAGGACCTCACCGACATCCGCGGCAACCCGGTACCAAGCGTCCGGTAGCAGCCTCTGTGGCACCCGCGCACCGCACCAGCCGGGTCGACCCGTTGTGGCGTTCCGCTACGAATAGCGCGCGGCTACCGTCCCGGTCGCTGCGTCTCCCGGATCGCGCGGAACTCGCTGGTAGCGCTCCACTCTGGCCACTCGTCGGTGGCGGCCAGCCGCGCGCCCATGTGATACATGAAGGTCAGATCGTCCAGCGCGCCAGACAGATCCCAATCCGGTTTCACTTCGTCCGAGACCGCGTGGTAATCGTTGGCGGTGTACTCGTCCCGCTTCTCAAGCCCATAGCCAGGCGGCTTGTCCAGGTAGTCGACGCCGGGGTCGGCATAGAACGCGGGGATGCCCGCTCTGGCAAACGAAAAATGGTCCGACCGGTAGTAGAAGCCCTTTTCCGGTTCCGGGTCCGGGTTGAGCACGCGCCCGAGCCGCCCGGCGATCTGGCCGGCCACCTCATCGAGCTGAGACTGGCCCATGCCGACAATCGTCAGGTCGCTGGTGCGACCCCACTGGTTCAGGACATCCATGTTCAACGCCGCCACGGTCTGCGCCGCCGGGTAGAGCGGGTGCTCCCCGTAGTAACGCGAGCCGAGCAACCCTTGCTCCTCGGCGGTCACGGCCAGGAACAGCACTGACCGCCGCGGGGGGGGGGCCTCGGTGAAGGCCCGCGCCAGCTCGATCAGCCCGGCTGTGCCGGTTGCGTTGTCGGCAGCACCGTTGTAGATCTGGTCACCGGCCAGGCTCTCGTCCGTGCCGAGGTGGTCCCAGTGCGCCATGTAGATGACCACCTCGTCCGGGGCGCCTGCACCCGGCAGCCTCGCGACCAGGTTCTGCGAGTCGATCGTGCGCAAGGTGCTCCGCACCTGCGTGCGCCCGGTCACACCCAGCTCAACCGGCTGAAAGTCGGCGTGCGCCGCTTTGGCCTTCTCCGCCTCGAAATCGAGCCCGGCCATCTCAAAAAGCGACGCTGCGGCGTCTCGCTGAATCCAGCCCTCGATCGCCGCTCGCCCCATGTTGCGGTCGTCGGTCACCAGGTCGAACGACTCGCCGTATGGGCTACTCCCCACCACCTCCCAGGGATAGCCGGCGGGACCGGGCTCGTGAATCACGAGGGACCCGGCGGCCCCCTTCTCGGCCGCGATCTCGTGCTTGTAGGTCCAGCGTCCGTAGTAGGTCATCGCCTGCCCGCCGAACAACTCCTCACGCGGAGGATCGTTGACGAGAAAGAGCAGGATCTTGCCGCTGACATCCACGTCCTTGAAGTCGTTCCAGTCGTACTCGGGCGCCACTGCGCCATATCCGACGAAGACGAATTCGGCGTCCACCTCGACCTGGTCCACGACCCGCTTCGTGTAGGCTACGTAATCGGCCCCGGGCTCGAGCGTCCTCGCGTCGTCACCCCGGGTAACCCTCAACGTGTCGCCCGCGGCCGGCGTTATGCCGACCAGCGGCACGTTCTGCACCCAGGTGCCGTCCGGGTTCCCCGGCAGGAGCCCGAGCCCGCCGAACTGCTGCCTCAGATACGCAATGGTAAGGGTCTCGCCCTCCGACCCGGGCGCACGCCCCTCGAACTCGTCCGACGCCAGCCGCTCGACTTCGGCCAGCAGCGTGTCGGCACTGATGCCGGCCACGACGACCGACGTTCCGTCGGTGTGCGGGGCATCCGCCGGGGCTTCAATCGCGCCCTGACACCCGAAAAGCGCAAGCAGACCGCAAACCATGACGAACTTACGCACCGTCATCTCCTCGTCCCGTGTGTCAGCATCCGTCGGCAAGGCTTCCTCCTGACTTCTGACTCCTGCTTCCATATTCCTTGAGGCTTTTCCCTATCCCACCTGCCACAGCAGGAAGCTGACTGTGTCGACCATCTCCTCGATCTGCTGCGACACCGGCTGGCCGCCCGAGTGCCCTGCGGCGGTGTGATATCGGAGCAGGATCGGCGTCACGTCGCCATGCGTTGCTTGCATCAGCGCCGCCATCTTCCGCGCATGCAGTGGCGCGACGCGGGTGTCGCCGTCACCCGTGATATAGAGCGTCGCCGGATACCGCGCCGTCTGGTCGACATTGTGATACGGCGAGTAGTCGAGCATGTAGGCGAACTGCTCCGGGTCTTCGCTCGATCCATACTCAGGCACCCAGAAGCTCGCTACCAGAAACTGGTGATACCGCACCATGTCGAGCAACGGGTAGGTGCAGACGACGGCCCCGAACAGATCCGGGCGCTGATTCGAGACAGCGCCTACGAGGAGCCCCCCGTTGCTGCCGCCACGGATCGCGAGATGTTCCGGACTGGTATAGCCTTCGGCGATCAGGTGCTCGGCGGCCGCGATGAAGTCATCGAAGACACGCTGCTTGCGCCCGAGCATCCCGCCGCGATGCCACTCCTCGCCAAACTCGCCGCCACCCCGCATGTTCGCCTCGGCAAACACGCCGCCACTCGCCAGCCACACCGCCGCCAGCGACGAGAACGCCGGTGTCCGGCTCAGGTTGAACCCGCCATAGCCGGTCAACAGCGTCGGGTTGGTGTTGTCGAGGACGACATCGACCCGATGGGTGACGAACATCGGCACGCGGGTGCCATCCTTCGAGACGAACCACGTCTGGGTCACCTGGTAGCGGCCGGCGTCGAAAGGCACTTCGCCCTCCGCCCAGACCGTCCGCTCGCCGCTCGCGAGCTCGTAGCGGTAGATGGTGTTCGGTCGATGATAGGACTGAAAGGTGAAGAACGTCTCGTCGCTCATCCAGCGCCCGGCGCCGCCACCGACCGCCCCGATCGTCTCGAACGAGATGTCGCGCACATGGGTGCCTGATAGCTCGTAGATCGCCACCCGCGGTTGAACATCCTGCAGGTACGACACGGCCAGCCGACCACCGAGCCCGCGCGCATCCTGGATGACCACGTCGCCACGCTCGGGGATGATCTCCCGCCAGTGGTCAACCGAAGGGTTGGCCGGATC
>Ga0302123_10000465_pt1 | contig 32373 bp, 32 predicted proteins | sample CB21_321_MG_FD_203109 | JGI IMG/M metagenome (GOLD analysis project Ga0302123, IMG submission 203109) | Marine microbial communities from Western Arctic Ocean, Canada - CB21_32.1 | ecosystem: Environmental > Aquatic > Marine > Oceanic | place: Canada: Western Arctic Ocean | collected 2017-09-28 | reverse complement strand
AGGGTGACGTGCCCGGTGAATGGTATTCGCCGACCCAGCCGATCCCGACCAAACCACCCCCCGTCGACGAGATCGATCTCGGCATCGACGATCTGGTCGACTACACGCCCGACCTGCTGGCGCAGGCCGAGGCCATCTTCTCCAAATACACCATCGGGGGGCTGTATGACCCACCCACCGTGGCCGTCGCCGACGGGAAGCTTGGCACCCTTCAGCTACCCAACTCGACCGGCGGCGTAAACTGGCCCGGCGGGTCGGCCGACCCGGAGACCGGACTCTTCTACATCTACACCAAGACGCAGGTCGGCGCACTCGGGCTGATCAACGACCCGGCACGCTCCGACATGGACTTCATTCGCGGCCGCCCCGAAGGCGTCAGTTCCCGCGATGCCTCGACCAGCATCCAGGGATTCCCGATGATCAAGCCCCCATGGGGACGCATCACCGGCGTCGACATGAACACCGGCGACATCGCGTGGCAGATTCCACACGGCGAGGCGCCAGACAACATCCAGAACCACCAGGTGCTCGAGGGTGCGGACATCGGGCGAACCGGCTGGCCCGGCCGTATCGGCGTGCTGATCACCAAGACCCTGGTCGTCGCCGGCGAGCCCGCTCTCTACACGACCGAGACGGGCGAGGTCGGCGCCATGCTGCGCGCCTACGACAAGGCAACCGGCGCGGACGTCGGTGCCGTCCATATGACGGCCCCGCAGAGCGGGTCGCCGATGACCTATCAGGTGAACGACCAGCAATATATCGTCGTCGCCACGAGTGGCGGTGGTCAGTCCGGCACGCTGCTAGCGTACCGGCTGCCCTCGCAGCCCTAGCCGCCCGTCGTGACCGACAGCGCCATCACGACGCGTTTCGTCGACGCGAACGGTCTGCGGTTCGAGATACACGAGTGCGGTGCAGGCGATCGGCTCGCACTGTGCCTCCACGGCTTCCCGGAGCACGCACACGCCTGGCGCCACCAGCTCCCACTGCTGGCCAGGCTCGGCTATCGCGCCTGGGCGCCGTGTCTGCGCGGCTACGGTAGGTCGAGCCGGCCGAGTCGAGTCGAAGACTATCGGATGGACCGACTGACTGCCGATGTCGTCGGTCTGATTGATGCGGCCGACGCCAGATCCACCATGCTCGTCGGGCACGACTGGGGCGGCGCCATCGCCTGGGCAACCGCGATTGGCCGACTTCGCCCACTCGACCGGCTGATCATCATGAACATTCCGCACCCGGCACTGTTTTTCGCCGGCCTGTTCCGGTGGCCGCAGGTCCGACGATCGTGGTACATCTTCGCCTTTCAGCTTCCGGTCGTGCCGGAGTTCCTCCTCCGCCGGCGTGGCGCCCGTGCCATCGCCCGGACGATTCTCCGCATGGCGGTCGATAAGACTCGGTTCCCCGCCGAGGTGCTCGAGGTGTATCGCCGACAGGCGCTCGCACCGGGCGCTCTCACGGCGATGATCAACTACTACCGGGCCAACCGCGCACTGTTCCGCCAGACGCGGGCCGGTGACCCGCAGCGCGCCCTGACCAGGACCATCGAGGTGCCCACGTTGATGATTTGGGGTGAAGCGGATACCGCGCTCGGGAAGGAACTGACCTACGGCACCGAGCGTCTGGTGACGGATCTGACGGTGCGCTACTTGCCCGGCGTCTCACACTGGGTGCAGCAGGAAGCGCCAGAGCTCGTGAACGAGCTGATCGAGACCTGGCTGACCGGTGTCCCGTAGCAGAATCGGGCCGCAGCTTGCAGCACGCCGGCCGTAAAGAACCGACCGGACCGTCTGAGTCTGCGGAGCGTCAGAGCGACACGCAACGCTGCAGCGATGTATCTGCTGACTACAGAGGCACCTACGGTTCGTCGGTCTCGGTGAACATTGCCGAAGTCAATTCCGTAGACTGCCGATTTCCTTCATGGCAGGCGTACTCGAAGAGCTGGTAGCCCTCCGGCGCCCGCATCCACACCGGAAAGGCGATTGTCCACGGCTGCGTGAAGACGTTCGGATCTTCGATCGTGGCCTCGTAGTCGAGCCGTCCGTCACCGGTGATGGTGAATCGCTCGACCACGTGGATATCCTCGCTATGGAACGAACCGGCCGACATGCCCTCGCCGCCCAGTTCGCCAACCACCCAGGTCTTGTCCGTGAAATTCGTCACGTCGACCACGAGCGTATTCCCTTCCCAGTGCCCGCGTGAATCGCCCATCCAGAGCTGGATATCCGGACCCGGGTGAGGACTGCCGTCCACGGCGATGACTCGATAGAGGTGGTTGTGCTCATAGAGAATCACGACCTGGCCTGGCGGCTGGAGCACCTGCCATCCGTTGTATCCACTCGCAAACGTGCCGCGAGGCGTTCCAGCCGGGAGGCACCGTACGCGGGTATCAAGAAACGACTGGCGCTCATAGGGGTTATTGCTGATATAGCTCTGCTTGGCCTGCGCCCACGGCTGCCACGGAATCCGCCCAGTCGACGGGTCCACCACCGCCACCGCACTCCGGTCTCGATCGGGATCCTGCTCCCGCAGTTCTCCCTCCGACCACTCGGCGTCATACGCACCGGGATTCGGCCCGCGGACCTCTTCCATCCGCGCGCGCCATGCCGTCCGCTCTTCGTCTGTCCACCGCTCGATGCCCATGCCGGCGGGCGAGATGTAGATCCCCTCAATGTCCGGCTGACCATCCGGGCGCATCGGTGGGACGTACGCGTCACCTTCCTGAGCGGCCGACGTTTGACCGCCCGCGACAACGGCGAAAGCGACGGCCGCAAAGACCGCGGCAATCACGAGCCCTGACCACGACTTGGACGCATTACTCCTCATCCCAGACCTCTCTTTAGTCTTTCTAGAGCTCGACTTTCCAGCCATCTCACTCACCTGGCGGTCGGATCGGCCCCATCGAGCGGCGCGCCGGTGCCTGACGACCCGACAAATAGCTTCCGCCCGTCCGGAAACGTGACGTTTCGTCCGTTCGCGACGTTTGACCCGTTCTTGGCGCGGTATCCCTCGACGACGACTTCAGTACCGACCGGGACGGAGTTCTTGTTCCAGCCACGTCGAAACATGGCATTCGGGGCCCCCGCCTCGACATCCCACTTGACAATGGAACCGTCCGGCTGGACCACGTCGATGTGAATCCACGAGTGGGGATTCACCCAATCCATCTTCGTGACCACTCCCTGAAGCGTCACCGGCTTCGAGCCGTCGAACTCCGCTGAAAACGCATGGTGAGCAGACGCCGATACGGCTCCCAGAACCGCCATGACGCCGGCAACAAGAACGGGCACAAATCGCTGCTTCAACATTGGTTTCACCTCTGGCAGATCACGACACGTCACAGTGCGAAGCAGTGCGGTCACCTCCCTGGCGGGCTCGGTAATTCGGGAGACGGCACCGCATCCCACGGCAGAAACGGCTCCTCAAACTCTAGGCACTCGTAGTCCAGGGTCTGCACGGCCTCTTCCAAGCGGCGATAGAGCACGGCCCTCATGACCCAAGGCTGCGTGAAGATGCTTGGGTCTTCGACTGTCACTTCATACTCGACGTGGTTGGGTCCCATCATCGTGTAGCGCTCAGTCAGCCGCATCTCCTCGCTGTGGAAATTCCCGGCCGCATCGAACCACGTTTGATCGTTGAAGTCGGCGACGCTCACGACCAGGGTATCCCCTTCCCAGTGTCCACGCGAGTCCCCCATCCAGAACTCGAGCGCTTCTGGATGCTCCGAACCGTCGGTGTAAATCCAGCGGTATGCGTGGTTGTACTCGAAGGTGAGGGCGGTCAGATATTCGCTCTGATTGATCTGGAACGGGTACGGCATATACATGATGCGCGGCACGCCCGGGAGGTAACACTGATTCAGCGGGTCACGCGCTTCGCGGTTCTCATAATTCTCCTGCTGGATCGCCCGCGCTTCCGGGGTATAGGGAATCTCGTTGCCGTCCACGATACCCTGCCCCGGTGGCACCCCTTTCTGTGCATTGTGATCGAGGATGTTCCAAGAGGCGGCCGTCAGCACCTGCCAAACCCCGTTGAAATCCGGGTGCCCCTCCGACGTCCGCGGAATCGCGTCGGTCTGTTCGGCCGGAGCGGTGCAGGCGACACCACAAAACCCGAGCACGAGGGCCACCATCACTGCCGGTGCCCGCACAAGCCTTCTCCACCGATCGATCATCCGGATCCTCCCAGGAGCCCAGTATGCCATGTCGCCTTCCCGGCCAGCCATGCGTCGGCACGGCCGCCGGAATCGTACGCCGTTTCGCCCGGGATCTCAAGCCGGCGTCGTCACGAAGAGGCGACGGGTGCCTGCTGAACGATGGAATACACTGCGCCATTCCGGGACCTTCACTCGCTATTCGTCACCTCGCAGTGCCCGGCCTTGAAATGGGGAATCCGAACGTGCTTGAGATAGACTGAGCCGTCTGCACGGAACTAAATTTGACGGCGGTCATCAGAAGGATGTCAATGAAACGACTATGCGCGCTTGCCATCATTGCCTCGGCCGCCACGGTGGGCGCCCAGGAGCCAGCCGAGCAGATTGACTGGCCGTATGTGGGGGGCGACCAGGCACACTCCAAGTATTCCGGCGCGGCGCAAATTACGCCAGACAACGTCGACCAGCTCGAGATCGCGTGGGAGTGGAGGCCGAACGAGGAGCCAAAGCCGGAGTTCGGCGCGCGGCCAGGGGGCTTTCAAGCGACCCCGATCATGCTCGACAACGTGCTGTACATCTCCACGAGCTACACCATGGTGGTGGCCATCGATGCGGAAACGGGCGAGGCCCTGTGGACCTTCGATCCCAAACTCTACGAACGGCAGCCGCAGCACGGCTACAAGCACCGGGGGATCGCGTACTGGCGTGATGCCGACGACTTCCGGATCATGCTCAACAGCAAGGACCGGCTCTACGCGATCGATGCCCGAACTGGCGAAGGCATCTCGAGCTTTGGGGAGAACGGCAGCGTCTCGCTGCTCGACGGCCACAGCAGGCCGGTCGCGCCCGAGGAATTCGACCAGACGTCGCCGCCGGTGGTGTACGACGACCTGGTCATCGTCGGCAGCCGCGTACCAGACCACGTGCAGCGGCAGTTCGATCCGCCCGGGACGGTGCAAGCGTACGACGTACGGACAGGAGAGCGCCGGTGGGTGTTTCACACCATTCCACAATCGAACGACGAATTCGGCGCCGACAGTTGGGAGGACGACTCCTGGCGGTATACCGGCCATGCCAACGTGTGGGGCCTGATGTCACTCGACGCGGAGCGCGGGCTGCTGTACGTGCCGACCAGTACGCCAAGCAACGACTACTGGGGTGGGCGGCGCGGGGGCGCCAACCTGTTTGCCGAAACGCTGCTCTGTCTCGACGCGCGAACCGGGGAGCGCGTGTGGCATTTTCAGGGCGTGCACCACGGACTCTGGGACTACGATTTTAACTCGCCCCCGAACCTGGTAACGATTACGGTCGACGGCCGGACCATCGACGCGGTCGCCGAGGTCTCGAAGCAGGGATTCACCTATGTCTTTGACCGGGTGACCGGCGAGCCGGTCTGGCCGATTGAAGAGCGGCCGGTGGACACGAAGACGGACGTGCCGGACGAGGTGCCGTACCCGACGCAGCCGTTTCCGACCAAGCCGCCTGCCTTCGCGCAACAGGGGGTCTTCGTCGAGGATGCCAACGACCTGACGCCGGAGATTCACGCCCTCGCGCTCGCGGAGATGGAGAAGTTTCGTATCGGACCACTGTTCACGCCTCCGAGCTTTCGCGGCACGCTGTCGCGACCGACCATCAGCGGCGGAGCCGACTGGGGGGGCGCGGCGTTCGATCCCGAAACCGGATTGCTCTACGTGAAGAGCAACGACAACACCACGGTGCTGCAAGTCTGCCCAAACCTCGGCGATGACAAGAATACCGATGGGGCGATCCGTTCGGTCATCGGCGTCGGAGGAGGGCGTGGGTGCGGGGAGAGCACCGGCGCGCGGAGCCCGCTCGGCGGCATTCCAATTACCAAGCCGCCCTATGCCCACCTCGTCGCAATCGACCTCAACAAGGGCGAAATCGCGTGGAAGGTGCCGTTTGGAAACGGTAGCGGTCGCATCCGAAATCACCCGCTACTGGCAGGCGTCGATCTGCCAGACCGCCTTGGCACGTTCGGTCACATCGGATCGATCGTGACCAAAGGGGGACTGGTCTTCATTGGCGGCGGCGACCCGTATCTGTATGCATTCGACAAGGCGACCGGCGACGAGATCTGGCGAGGCGCCACACCGAATGCCACCAGCGGGAACCCGATGAGCTATCAGGCACGGTCGGGACGGCAGTTTGTTTTAGTCCCGTCGGGCGGGGGTATTGACGCCTCCCTGGTGGCGTTCGCCTTGCCTGAGTGACCGGCGGAAGGACCGTGCGCTGGTAGCGTAGCTGCTCTGCACCACCACCTAGGAGTCTGACGCATTCAGCGATGCGCGATTGAGCCAACGATTCGAGCGTGCCGCGGGTCGGAGGTGCGCCGACAGCCGCGAACTCGCCGCGGCTGTCTGGCGAGAGGGGTGTTAGTCGATCGGCTCGACCCTCGTGATGCGCGCCGTCCGCATGTTCGCCATCCAGAGCACCGGCTGATCCGTCGTCGGATCCCAGTTGAGCTTCTTGGTGTCGAACTCGGTCGGCATCTGGTATTCGATTATCTCGCCGGTCTGCGGATCCAAACGGACAAGACGCTCGGCCATATTGCTCGGGGCATAGACGTAGCCGTTCCGGTCCGGCATGGACGCCGTATACGGCGCCATGTAGGGGCGGAGCCCCCATTGAATCGACTGTCCCGTGCGCGTGTCGAACATGGCGATCCTGTCGCTGCGATACTCGCCGTACCAGAGTCGATCCCGCCAGTCGATCGTGCCGCGGCGCGCCGTCAACCCGGGAATCGGGTGCCACATCGTCTCTCCGGTACTGATGTCGACGCCCATTGCGCCACCCGGACCGGCCTGGCTCATCATCCAGGGATTACCCTTTGAGTCGACCCTCACGTTGCCGGCGTAGGCCTGCGAGCCCCGTGGCACCGGCGGCCGGTCCGGATTGAACGTGCCGTCGACCTTCATGGTCGCCGGGTCGATCCGCCGAAATCCGGCCCAAACCTTGCCGTCCGGTCCCAACTCAATGAACTGCGACGCAACTCCGTCGGCGATGGTGAGCTGCTCGGTCCTGGGGTCGAACTTCGTCAGGATTGACTCGCCTTCTTCGTTCCGCAGAGGAAACCAGACGTTGTCGTCGTGATCCACGATGACGTCGCGGGTGCCGGGAATGACGCCCGGCGGCAACGCCGGCATCGGGTATTCCTTGAACGTCGACGTCTGGGTGTCGAAGCTCCCGAGGTACTGCGCACTCTCATCCGTGAACCAGATCACACCCTTCGAGTCGATGGCGCTGTCATGGGAGGCCGTCGTCGGCGTCGGCATGTCCCACTCGGTGATGATCACGCGCGTCGCCTTCCCCGTCGGGCGCGGGTCTGTTTGCAACTCGTACGCATGGCTCGTCCGGCCCCCGCTCAGGTTGTTCATCGCGAAGAACTCCGCCACATCCGTGCGCGGCATGCCTGGAAAACCCCAGTTGGGTGACTCCTCCAGAAACTCGCGACCAGGCTCCTGAATCCTCGCTGCGCGGCCACGACGATTGTCATCGCTGATTGCCGACCCGTCCGCGTAATACCTCACCATGCGATCGATCACGTTCATGAACTGCTCGGCGCCATGCCTGGAGCTCATGATGCGCTTGTAGGTGTGGCAGTAGTTGCAGGCCAGAAGCTGATGGACGTTCTCGTCCTTTTGCTCCGTCGTGCCGTTCATGCTGTTGATCCACTCAATTGACGACAGTTGGGCTGCCAGGTCGCTCGTCGGCTGCAGCGTCAGACCGGTGGTCGTCGCCGCGCCGGCGGCGACCGTCACCGGACCCGGATCGACGAGGTCATACCCGACCGCGCGGGTCGTGACCGCATAGGCGCCGGGCGCCAGATGTGTTCGTGGGAACGAGTAGGTCCCGCTGTCGTCACTCACCACAGACACGGTGAAGTTCGCACCCTCGTGGCGCGCACTAACCACCACGCCCTCCATGTGCCCTTCTGCCTGTGAGCTCACCACGCCCGTGAGTGCCGCGGCGCCCTGGGCAGCCACCTCGTGAGGGGCCGGACCCCATACGACCACGGCGATTGTCGCGACGACAACCGCTAAGAATTCCTTCACTTTCATGACTCACTCCTCCTGTCTCACGAGACTCTACACTGTCCGCATCACACCGACAAACGTAGGGATTTCAGCAGGAGCCACGGCTACAACCGTGGCTGTCCCGGCCTTCGATGACGACCGCTCGCGTCATCAGATATGATCGCAAGGACTACAGGAATCGAAGAAAGTACAGACACGCGCTGTCCGGGTCACATTCGGAACAACGGCGGTAACTCCTGATGAACATCACATACGGCATCGCTATCATGGCGACGTGCTGCATCGGTGGCGTCGCCTCGTGCGGCGGCGGGGAGCCCGGTCATCCGATCGGCCCGGTTGCGGACCAGGCTGCCATCGAGCCGGTCGGCGGCGTCCCGTATTTCGAGTTTGATCCGACGTGGCCCAAGCTGCCGTTTCCCAACGAGGATTGGATCATCGGCAACGTGATCGGTCTCGCGGTCGACTCCAGAGACCACATCTGGGTCCTTCACCGCCCGTCTTCGGTGACCGAGCAGGCGCGGGGCGCGGCGTTTACCCAAGCCGACGCTCCGTGCTGCCGCCCGGCGCCGCCGATTGTCGAATTCGACCAGGACGGGAACTTCATACAGGCGTGGGGGGGACCCGGCGACGGCTACACCTGGGTCACGAGCGAGCATGGGATCTTCGTCGATCACGACGACCATGTCTGGGTCGGGAGCCCCACCGACTCGCAGTTACTGAAGTTCACCCGGACCGGCGAGTTCCTGCTGCAAATCGGTGAGCCTGGCCACTCGGAGCGCACCAGCAACAACCCTGGGATTCTGGGGGGCCCCGCGCCCTGGGTGGATCCCCAAACGAACGAGCTCTACGTCGCCGATGGCTACCGCAACCGCCGCATCATCGTCTTCGACGCGGGCACGGGCGCGTTCAAGCGTCAGTGGGGCGCTTACGGCAACGCGCCGGACGACGACCTCCCCTGGACATTCAATCCCGCAGGGACGGACCAGCAGCCCTCCCCGCAGTTTCAAACCCCCACAGGCGTGGCCGTCAGCACCGACGGCAGGGTGTATGTGGCTGACCGCAGCAACAACCGCATTCAGGTCTTCGAGCGGGACGGCACGTTCGTGCAGGAGCAGTTCATCCTTCCGCGCACTCCGAGAGGCAGCGTCGACACCCTCGCCTTCTCGGCGGACCCCGACCAGACCTTTCTGTACAACGCGGACCCGCGCAACATGAAAGTCTGGATTCTCCGCCGCTCAGACCTCGAGATCGTCGGATCGTTCGGGCACGGCGGCAGTTTCGCCGGCGGCTTCATCTCCTCCGCGTATGTCGTCACCGACTCGAGCGGCAACCTGTATGTGGGCGAAGGCGTCGATGGGCAACGGGCCCAGCGGTTCCTGTACAAGGGGCTCCGGCCCGCGACGGACTGACCCGGGCCTGCCCCCGCGTGAAGCTGGCCGCGTAACCTACCAGGCCGAGCGTTCCAGCCGGATATGGTACAGGCTGCGCAGCGTACAGATATACAGCCCCCTGCCGTCGGCGTCCCCGAACGCGATGTTGGTGATCGAGTCACTCGCCATGTCCGGCGTTCGGATTACGCCGAGCACGGAACCGTCCGGACTGGCGATCCAGACGCCGCTCCTCCCCCCCCCTCCGTACAGAAAGCCGTGCGCATCGACCCGCACGCCGTCCGCACCTCTCTGCACATGCACCTGGCCATTCGTGACCGAGCCATCCGGCAGCACATCGAACCGCGTGACCCCGGCGCCGGTCACATACAGATGCGCCTCGTCCGGTGAGAAGGCGATGCCGTTGCCCAGGTCCCGGGAGATCAGCTGAACCGCGCCGTCTGAGGTCCACCGAAACACCCCACGGAAGTCGAGCTCTCGGTCCGGACTGTTCGTAAAACCGCCCAGGAGCGGCGCGCCGAGATCGGTGAAGTAGATCGACCCGTCAGACTTCACGACCAGATCGTTCGGGCCATTGAACCGCTTGCCCTCGAAGCGATCCGCGAGAATCGTGCGCGTCCCATCCACCTCCATCCGCCCCAGTGCGCGGTCGCCGTGGGCACAGAAGACGAGTCGGCCGTCGAGATCGACATCGAGGCCGTTGGTGCCGAGCAGCGCAACCATCAGTCGGCCGTTGTCGAGCGCCCGCACGCGCGTCAGGTCAGTGCCGGTATACCCGGCGCCGGCGTGCAAGACCGACAGCTGTCGAGCGACCGGATCCCATTGATAGATTCTGTTGGCGCCCATGTCGCTGAACGCCAGGTACCCCCCGCCGGTCTGCGAGACCCACGTCGGGCCTTCGGCGGCACCAAAATAGTCCTGTTTGATGACGTCGAGCCTCGCATCGACCGACAGGATCTCGTCCAGGGCCGGATCGAATCGCTCGACAACCGGTCCTCCACCGAACGGCTGTGCCGCCACGAGCTTCAGGCTCACGACCGCGACGGCCAGTATGCCGAGAAGAATATGCCGCATGCCCTGCCCTCCTACCCGTCCGCGTGATGGTTCGTGCCGATTACGGGAGCCCGACGCCAACAATTGGAAGGTCCGAACGCGTACGTACGGCGTCACCAGCCGCGCGACGGAGCACGGCAGCGGGGACCTACGCGGCCCCTTTTATTCTGAGCGCGGCCCCTTTTATTCGGAGAATGATCCAGTGTGGGCACTTCGCCGTGTCCAGGTAGAGCCGTTCGCAGTCGTCGCAGCGGACGCACTCGCTTGCGATTATTTTCGGCCCTTGAATCGCACCCCATTCGCACGCCTTTTCGCAGATCTTGCAGGTGTTGCACGCCGACCAGCGCTTGATCCGGAACACCGTCAGGTTCGACAGCAACCCGAGCGCGGCGCCGACCGGGCAGACGAACCGGCAATAGAGATTCCGGACGAAGACGGTGGCCACGAGCAACACGGCCAGGCCGATCCAGAGCGGCGTCGTGGCCTGGCCAGTAAACAGCCAGAACGGCTCGACGTATCGGTACGCCCTGATGTCGGACGTGACGAGGAAATACAGCAACGTCGCGCCGAGCAGCACGTACTTCACTTTCGCGGCGTGGGGCTCGAGCCACCGGGGTACCTCGAAGCGCAGCCGCGCAGGGACGATACGATCCAGGAGCTGCGTCAAGGCCCCGTAGGCGCAGACGCGACCGCAGTAGAGGCGGCCCCACAGGACGGTCGAAACGACCGTGAACACCGCGAACAGATACCACGCGAGGTTGTACTTGAAGACCGGCAGGTTCCCGGTGATGAGGCCGAAGATGTTCACGACCGAGATCAGCTGGCTCTTGGCGAACCCCAGATAGGCCACCGCTGCCACCAGGGTCACGTATTTGAGCGCCGCGCTCTTGCGGAAGAAGCCGACCAACGCCAGCGTCGCGAAAGCGACGAACAGCGACAGGTCAAACGCCTGATCCCGCAGTAACGTGCCCCACGTCTCGGCCTCTTCCTCGTCCTCGAATTCCCACAGGTCGACCGCCGGCTGCGCGGTGTCCGCGCCGGGTTCGGTCGATAGGGGCTGCGCGCCGAGGCTGAGCGGAGCGACAATCGCCAAGCTCAGCAGCAGGATGACCAAGCGGACCGCACCGGTCGTCACTTGGACGCTCCGGGCGGCGTGAGCAATCGCCTGGCCACTCGCCGCGCGCTGTTCTTCACCGCGCGAGTGGCGCTCGTCATGGTCACGGTCGCCCTCGAGACCGCATCGATGTCCTTCCCAACCTTGAACGCGCTGCGAATGCTCTTTGTCCTGAACTGCTCCGCAAACTCGGGCGGATCGACCGAGAAATTTCCGTACGGCTCGTTGTGGTCGATGACGACGATTCCCGCAAGGACCCCGGTCGGATCCATCCCGACGAGCATCCGGATCGGACCGTCGTACCCACGCTCGAGCGGTTCCAACTCGGTGGTCAAGAAGGCATACCCAAGGAGTTGCTTCTCCGAGTCCGCGTCGGCGACGAAGGCTTTGATGTGCGGCGGGTCGCCGCCCTTGGGTGAGAATTCCGTCGCGGCGGGAAACAACGCTTCGAGCTGAGCTTGTCGCTTCGCGTTGGGCGCGCGCTGTCCTGCTGCGGCGATGACGCTTCCGATGGTGAGCGCGACGGCGATTGTGATGACTGAGAGCCTCATATACCCCAACCGTTGAAATCGACCAGCATGCCGAAAAGCACTTAGTGTCGAGTCGTACAGGGCTGTGATCGAGCTGCCCGACACCGGCACTACGATATACTGGCGATGTTTTTACGGCAAGGAGCACACATGGTGATCAGCACGCGCGTTATAGTCCTAGGAACCCTCGTCTGGTCGATGCTCGCCGCGCAGGCTGCGGAGGCCCAGGGCTCCGCACACGATCGCCTGGTGGCGGCCAGGACAGCGACCTGCACGTTCTCGCTCCTTGCCACTGGAACCTGGACAGACGGAGAAGCCGAGGCGGAGGTTCAGAACTCGACACTGTCCCTACGATTCGTAGGGATCGATACGGAAGATGCCACGGCCGAGGCGGTCGGCCAGTTTGGATCAGCACATATCATCACGCGCCTGTCCGGGGGATACCTGCATTTCGTCCAGATGTTCCAGGTAGGCCCCCTCTACGCCACGACTATTTTCGACAGGGAAACCCGCGATGGAAAGTTCATGGCCACTCACACACGGCACGAATTTACTACCGTGTCGTTGCCCGGGTTCACGTCACGACCGGAACAGTACTACGGCGAATGTGACGTGCAGTGAACGGCACCTCACGCACCCCTTAGCGTGAGCGGTCGAGCACCTCGGACCCGCGCCGGCGTTCAGGCTGCCGTCGTCACCCTGACCTGTCTGAGCGAAATCGCAGTGTTCCGACGCGCCGGCGATTACGGCGGGGCAACCTTCCTCTGGCATGCCAGCCGAAGTGGGCTCTCAGTATCTCCCCGTTGGCTCGTGCCCTCTCGTGCCTACTCGTTTCCTCCTGGATCGACCCTAGTCGTGGAGGAATACTGAATGAAGAGGCGACCGCTCTCCACACTGCCTGCCTGAGGCCCTGTGCGCGCGGGACGCGTCCCGGTTGTCCGAGCAGGGTTCCTGACATTCTTGCACCCAGACACGTACGGGACCATCATGGGCGTACTTCGACGAGAGCCGAGAGAGCGAGGGGGAGAATTAGATGAGCCATCGATGTCTTGCTATGGTGTTCACCGTGATCGGGGTCGTGGCGCTGACGCCACTGTTCGCCGCTGCACAATCGGCAGAGCTGCCCAGGACGCCGTGGGGTGCGCCGGACCTGCAGGGCGTGTGGGACTTCCGCACGACCACCCCCCTGGAGCGCCCAGAGCGGTTCGCCGGGAAAGAGGAGCTGACGGCGGAAGAAGCGGCCACACAGAAAGCGCGCGCACGCGCACAAAATGTCGATCGACCGCCCCAGGAAGGCGACCCGGGCGCCTACAACGTATTCTGGTTTGACACCCCTGGCGAAGTCGATGACCGGCGCACGTCGCTGATCGTGGATCCGCCAGACGGAAAACTCCCATCGCTCACGCCGAATGCGCAGCAGCAGTTCGGTTCGCTCTCCGAGGACGTGCCGAGTTCCGGACCGGTACGCTATCGCGCGGGCGGAAGTGGCGTGGACGGCCCCGAGACTCGCGGCCTCTCCGAGCGGTGCATCCTGGGGTTCGCGCACGGACCGCCGCTCACGCCGGGTGGCTACAACCAGAACATCCAGCTGTTCCAGAGCCCCAGTCATGTGGTCATTCTCAATGAGATGGTGCACGACCCGCGCATCGTCCCCCTCGACGGGCGCCCTCACTTGCCTGGAGACGTGCTGCAGTGGAATGGTGATGCGCGTGGGCACTGGGAGGGCGACACGCTGGTCATCGAAAGCCGTAACTTTACCGATAAGACGGCGAGCTTCACCCCGACTGCGCTGGCAGCTTTGGGCACCGGAGCGACCCTCCGTCTGACGGAGCGGCTCACGCGTGTGAGTACCGACTTAGTGCGCTACGAGTACACGATCGATGACCCGACGACGTTCACCCGACCGTTTACGGCCGCGATTCCCATGCGGAAGTCCGAGGTGCCGATCTTTGAGTACGCGTGTCACGAGGGCAATTACGGCTTACTGAACATTCTGCGTGGCGCGCGGGTAGCAGAGAACGCCGCTGCACGAACCGCAAACCAAGGCTCGCGGTAGATCTGGACGGGCTAGCCGGTCCCCTTACCCGTGGAGAGCAGTTCGGCGCGATCCTAGCGGTCGTGGACCAGTGGCGCACACCGGACCACCGGTCCTTTCAGGGTCAGGACGTGCGCGAATGAGACCGGCACGCTGCGACAGGATGTGACGTCGGGCGGTTGGGAGTTGACAGCCTTGGAGCAGGACGCACCTCGGTGATCTGCGCAACCGTCTACGCCCCGCTCCGGCCGGCCTGACTCAGCGGGACTGTGACGCTAGAATATGTTTTTCGAGTGCACTTCCGATACAGACGAGGACAAAGACTCATGCGACAGACCTGCTCCATGCTCGTGACGCTACTGCTCCTGACCACGGCGGCCGCCGCCCAGACCATCGATGCCGGTCGCGGAGACCTGCCGGTGCACGTGCCCGCAAGCTACGATGGCGAGACGCCAGCACCCTTAATCCTGCTGCTGCACGGCTACACCTTCACCGGCGCCCGGCAGGACGCGTACTTCAACCTCAGCGGACTAGTGGACGACTACGGCTTCATCTTGGTAGCGCCCGACGGCACCGAGGAAACGAGCGACAGACGGAGTCAATTCTGGAACGCGTCCAGCGCCTGCTGCAACTTCTTCGACAGCGACGTGGACGACGTCGCCTACCTCACCAGGCTCATTGATGCCATCAAGGCCGACTACGCCATCGACGACACACGGATCGCGCTGTTCGGACACTCGAACGGCGGGTTCATGTCCTACCGCATGGCCCACGAGCGCTCCGGGACTATCGCGGCCATTGCCAGCCTGGCCGGCGCCGACCAGAGCGGTTCGCCGGCGAACCCGGTGCACGTTCTGCAGATTCACGGCACGGCGGACACGGTGATCGCCTACGAGGGCGGGAGCTTCCAGGGCGGACCGCGGCATCCCGGCGCGCGCGAAGACGTTGAGGCTTGGGCCCGACACAATGGGTGCGCCGCCGGTGGCGTCGCCACCGGCACCCTCGACCTCGACCGGGGCTTGGACGATCTCGAGACCGAAGTCACCCGCTACACAGCGGGATGCAAGGCCGGCGGCTCTGCGGAGCTCTGGACCATCAATGGGGGAGGGCACGGCCCGGCGGTGTCCGACCACTTCAGCCGGCTGGTCGTTGAGTGGCTGTTGGGGCATCCCAAGCCATAGCTGTTTACTGAAGAGGCGGAGGGTTCAGGCAATCCACATCTTGCACCAACTCGTGCGTGACCACGTCGAGACGTTGCGGATTCAGGCCGCGGATCTTCGCGACCGTGAGGATCTGCTGCCCCGCCCACTGCAGCCGTGCCACGTGTCAAGTGAGAGCGAATTTCCTGGTTAGCCCGCCGCGAGGTAATCGAACCCTCCACTCTCAGCAGGCGCAGACGACCCACATGATGATCACCCGGATGCCGAGGTCGACCGACCTCGGCATGCTCGAGGTGCGCGTCGGACTACCCATCTGGCCTTGACTTCAGTCCAGCATCGCGGCACTCTCGGAAGGTGGTGATTATGATCAAGAGAATCCGATGTGTCACGTTCGTGGTGATGTGTGCCGTAGCGTGTGCCACGCCGGGGCTGGCGCAGCCGCCTGGGTCGGAGCCGGCCCGCACCCCGTGGGGCGATCCCGACCTGCAGGGGCACTGGAACAACAACACAATTGTGCCAATGGAGCGCCCCGCCAACCTCGCCGGGAGGGACACGCTGACCGATGAAGAAGTCGCGGAGCGATCACACACGTTCTCCGCGCAGATCTTCGCGGAGCGACAAGGCGATACCGGCTTCTACAACGAGTTCTGGTTCGAATACGGACAGGACACGAATCGCACGTCGCTGGTGATCGACCGGCCGGATGGAAAATTGCCGGCCTTGACGCCGGAGGCGGCCGAAAGACAGCGAACCGCCAAACCCAGCCTGTTCTATTTCTATTCGCCGCCGGAAACCTACGAGGATCTCAGCTTTACCGACCGCTGCCTCGCTCGTGGGATGCCAGGCGCTATGACGCCAGGATACGGCTACAATCACAACTACCAAATCCTGCAGACGCCGGACTACGTGGTCGTCAGCATCGAGCTAATACACGATGCGCGGATCATCCCGCTCGACGGGCGGCCCCACCCGTCACCGAGCATCAGGCAGTGGCTGGGAGACTCGCGTGGGCACTGGGAGGGCGACACACTCGTCGTCGAAACCACGAACCTGACTGCCAAGGTCACCGTGCGCGACCCGACGGTCTTCGGCGTCGGCGAGAACCTGCGTCTGGTAGAGCGTTTCACGCGCGTCAGCGACGACACGATCGACTACCGGTACACGGTCGAGGATTCCACCACCTACGAGGAGGCCTGGACCGCCGCGATCCCGATGCACAAGGTCGAGGGACCGATTTTCGAGTACGCGTGCCACGAGGGCAACCACGCCGTGCCCAACATGCTGCGGGGCGCGCGGGCCAACGACCCCGTCGATCGACAGGATTGACAGGCGTTGGTGCAAAAGCCAGGGAGCCGCGAATATCGCCCTCCCCAGACAATCGCGGGTGCCCCTTCGCTCAATGCGTGAAGGCCCGCCCTCACATGAGGGCGGGCCTTCAGTAAGCACGCCGAACCGTTCGTCAACCAGGACGTCACGCGTGGCGAGGCCTAGTGATACGCGCTGAAAGTCCCGTTGCATCAGGGGCTTGGTCGCGCGCTCAATCGCACCTTGGCCCAGAGTTTCAGCGGGTCCGGACGTTCCGGTCTGTCACCGCCGCCACGGCCGCCCCCGCCACCGCCATCGCGACCCACCACGCCCCTGGCCCTCGACGTTCCCGGTCACTAGCCCGACTCCAATCTCGGAGCCAGGCTCCACCCAGAGCCCCATCCGAAAGTCGTCGTTGCGCGCCAGGGCCACCTTGAGCTCATAGACGAACGTTGGCCCGTTGTTCCGGATGGCGACCTCCAGCCCACCGCCGACCGGAAGCGGTAAACGGCGTTGATTCAGCTCGCCCGGACCGACCAACTCGACCTGCCTCAGCCGATCCAGAATTCGGGGTGGCGCGCCGCCGCCCGGCCGCGCGCCGGCGCGTTCGCGCGTCGCCGTCACCGGCACTGTCACATCGCGTCGGCCAATCGATGCAAGGCGATGCCGGCAGCCGTCGCCACGTTGAGCGAATCGGTTCCGGCTGCGAGCGGAATCCGGACGCGCAGGTCAGCCCACGCCTTGGCGGTACTACTCAATCCAGGACCTTCAGTTCCAAGCAACAACGCCACGCGCGACGGATGGTGTGACGCCAGCTCGGCGATGTCGGTCGCGGTCGATTCCGGTGTCAGAGCCACCAGCGTCAAGCCTGCGGCCCGGAGGCGTTCGAGTCCCGCTGGCCAGTCGTCGATGTACGCGAATGCCAGACGCAGCGTCGCTCCAATCGACACTCTAATAGCCTTGCGATAGAGCGGATCGCAGCAGCGGGGGCTCAAGAGCACGCACTCGACACCGAAGGCCAGCGCGTTGCGAAAGATGCCGCCGATGTTATCCGGATTTCCGACATCCTCAAGCACGACGACCCGCCGCGCGGTCCGCAGCTGGGGCAACGACACGTCCGCCGAACGAGCAGGCCTGATTCCGAGCGCCAGACATCCGCGATGCACGTCGAAGCCGGCGATACGGCGCAGGAATTGTCGCGTCCCAACATAGATTGGCAGATCCTCATCTCGAGCCTCGAGCAGATCAGCCAAGCTCTCGAGGGCGGCCTCGGTGACGAGCAACGAGCACGTCTCGAATCTGGGGTGTGCCAACAGCTCGCGTACAACGAGTCGACTTTCCGCCACGAACACGCCCCGCTCACGCAACAGCAGCGGGTCGGACACCGTTCGGTAGTCGGTCAAGCGACCATCGTCGTCATCGTCAACAGGCACGACGGGCATTCAGGAACTGTACCATCGAGCCGGTGGAAGGCAGCTGGACATTCCCCACGAGCTGTGTCAAGCGCTCATTCTCATGCCGACGGTCACGACACGTGGACATCATGGTAGACTCACCGCAGGCTACTCGACTCACCCTGGCAAGCTCACCTGACATTTACGAGTCGTCGTCATGTGTATGTGTGTGCTGGCCGTGGGCGCGCCGGAAAGGCGGGTCGGTCTGACGGGACAGAGAACGAGGTGGCGAGCCAAGTGCAGCTCGCCGTGGGTAGGGTGAGGCAACAGGAGAAAGTAATGGCAAAACTCAAGGGACTGAAAGCGGCGATGACGAAGACTCAGATCATGGCGGACATCGCCGAGACCACCGGCTTGGCGAAGAAGGAAGTTGCCTCGGTCTTCGCGGCGATGGATACCATCATCGCTCGGCACATTAAGAAGGGCTCGGTCGGATACTGCACCGTTCCGGGTATGATGAAGATCAAGACCGTCAAGAAGCCAGCCCAGAAGGCCAAGAAGAATGTCCCGAACCCGTTTCGTCCAGGGGAGCTCATGGACGTGAAGGCAAAACCAGCCAGCACACGCGTGAAGGTTCTTCCCCTCAAGAAGCTCAAGGACATGGCATAGGACGACAGGCGGATCAGAGGGCCGTCGGGGAGGCCCAAGAGCCCCCTTGGCGCCTCTGTACCTTTGCGACCTTGGCCTCGACGCTCTCGACCGCGTCGGAGCCTGCGGACCGCATTGGTCACGAACGCACGGCGTTCGCTCACATGGGCATGCGCGGGCCGCAGGCTTCGACGCGGTTTTGCGAACCTGGCTCGGGGCTAGCTGGTCCATGGCAAGAGTCCCACTATCTGCGACAGTCGCTGCGTCGCGCCGATTTACGTGTGGCTGCGGGCTAACAGGCCAGCACCTCCGGTAGTCCAGACCCGCCGCACCCGCGGTGTGTACGTGAAACCACCATCGCACGACAACGGGCGTTTGGCATGACGCCCATGACCAACGGAAGCCGTGACGACCGCGTCCTGCTCGCCGGCCCCCAAAGTCGCAGGCGCGACCTCTGGTTGCTGATCCGGACGATGACGGATTTCGTCAGAGGGTTCCGCCGGCTACACTTCGTCGGCCCATGCGTCACCGTCTTTGGGTCGGCCCGCGTCACAGAGGACCATCCCTACTACGCGCTGGGCCGGAAAGTCGGCGCGGGACTCGCGCGGCTCGGCTTCACCGTGATGACCGGGGGCGGCCCGGGCCTGATGGAGGCGGCCAACCGTGGCGCTCAGGAGGCCGGGGGGTGTTCGGTGGCCTGCAACATCCACCTACCGAAGGGACATGAGACCCCGAACTCCTATCTCGATCACTCGGTCCGAGTCCACCACTTCTTCGTCCGAAAGGTCCTGCTCTTTAAGTACTCCTATGCGTTCGTCGCGCTCCCGGGTGGCTTTGGCACCATGGACGAACTGTTTGAAGCGCTGACCCTGGTGCAGACCGGCAAGATCCAAAGTTTTCCGATCGTGCTGATGGGCACCAGCTACTGGCGGCGCCTGCTCCACCTCATCCGCACCATGGAACGCGAGGGTACGATCAGCCCAGACGACCTGCGGCTCTGGCTGACGACCGATGACCTCGACGAAGCGCTTGCGCACATCAAGGCGCACACGGTGAACCGATTCGGCCTGCTCTCACGCCGGCCGCGGCGACCATCGAGGATTCTGGGCGAGCCGCGCGTCGCGCGGCGTCCGGCGGGACCGGCGTAGCCGGAGACGCCGGCGGGCGGGTCTGCGCTATTCCACGATCAGCGTACCGTGCATGCCCGCCTCGTAATGACCTCGCAGGAAGCATCCGGTTTCCCACTTGCCCCGCCGATCTTCCGGCAAGGTGAATGTCATCAGGAATGTCTCACCGGCGGCAGCCTCCACCATGGTGCCGTGTTCGTGCCCCGCACCATGCGCATGTCCCGGATCAGCTGGCGCGTCGTGCTCGGCCTCATGGTCGTGCCCGGCGGCGTGGTCGTCTGCCTCGGCGTGTTCGGACGCATGGGGACCGTGATCACCATGACTGCCATGGTCTCCATGAGCCGCCGCCACCGGCTCGGCCGGCTCGATGTTGACATGGAGATCGGCGAATAGGTCCTGTCGGAAATCGGTATCCTCGACTTCGCGACCGGCCATGAACTCGTGTGGGACCTTCCCGGCGTTGCGAATGACCAGCGTCACCGGACGCCCGGCTGGAATCCGGAGTGGTTCGGGCCCAAACGAGTATTCGTTGAGTGTGACGCCGATCCGCAGCGTCACGGCCTCTTGACCGGCGGCCTGGACCGTCGACGAGCCCGGACTACCCGCACTCATCAGCACCACGAGCGCGCTGGCCAGCACGCCGAGCATTCGTATCGCGTTCGCTGCCCGCATGGATAGTGCTCCTTCCCTCACTGTAGACGCCCCTATTGTGCCATTGCCTGACACGGCCAGTCGTGCTCGACGCACCCGGGATGCGAGTCCGACATCATCTCAGATCCACGGCCACGAGGGTATCGGTGTTACGCGCATAGAACTGACCGTCGGCCAGGGCGGGATAGGCGCGAACGACGCCGGGCAGCATCTGGGCGCGCGCGAGCAGGGAGAGCCCGTCGGGTGACGCCTGAGCCAGTATCAGCTCGCCCGACTCGCGGAGAATCACCAGCCGGTCGCCGGCCAGGGTCAGGGTGCCCCCCCCGAACTGGTCCTCGGTCCAGTAGACCTCACCGGTGCGCAGGTCCACGGCACGTAGGCTGGGGCTGTATTCCTGGCGACCGTGATAGCCGTACAGCACGCCATCATGGACCACCGCGGTGGCGTAGTGGTTCGACATGATGTCGTCCCCCGTCCACTCGTCCACGAGCGCCTCGCCATCCACCCGCAGCAACGCGGCGCCAGTGCCGTAGCTGGCGGAGATGAACACCCGATCATCGACGACCAGTGGTGTCGCGGAATTCACCGAGGAGCCGATGCGCGAACGCCAGCGTTTCTGCAGCAGGACGTCCCCCGATGCCGGGTCGAGGCCGACGAGCCCGTTGCGGGTGAAGAACAGCGCGTGACGCCGTCCGCCGAACGTCGCGCCGACGGGTGACGAGTAGCTGGCTTCGTCGTTCGTGGCGGTCCACAACTCTTCGCCCGTCGTCGCGTCAAAGGCGACAATGCCGCCGCGACGGCCACCGACGTTCGCGATGACCCGCCCGTCCTCGACGAGCGGCGAACCGGCGGCGCCGAAAAACCCCTTGCGCACCTCGTACCGAGCGTGCGTGTCCTGACTCCAGATCCCCTCGCCGGTCTCGAGGTCAACCGCGTGCAGTTGGCCTTGCGCGCCGAACGTATAGACGCGGCCCTCCGCCACGACCGGCACCGACCGGGGTCCTTCGTCGAATCCGAAATCATCCCGATAGGAGGTCGGGTAGTCATACCGCCAGATGGTCTCACCGGTGTTGGCGGCCAGCGCTTCCACCACCTCGTCTCGACCGATGCGATGAAACAGAATGAGGCGGTCGTCGACCACGGCCGGGCCGGCGAATCCGGCACCCACCTGCCGTGCCCATACCCGCATCGGTCCACTGGCCGGCCAGCTCTCGGCAATCGGCGGGCCGCTATAGGTCCCATCACGCTGGGGTCCGAGAAACTGCGGCCAGTCCTGCGCGATCAGCGTGAGCCCGGCCGCCCAGGCTACCAGGGGCACGGCGAGCAGACGCAGCGGGCGTAGGATCGGCATGAAGCACTCCAGGAGTGAGCTGCAATTATATCCCGCGCCTGCGTGCTACCATGCCGATTGTGGTATGGGGCATCGACGGATGAGGGTCGCACGGCGCCGTCTCACGAGCGGAATTACGGCGCTCCTGGTGGCCGGGTGCCTCTCCGGCCTGGCGGCGACCCCTGCCGCGCAGCGCTTCTTCAGCGAGGGCCGCATGCCACCGCGGTTCCCACCCAGCTCCATGCCGGACCGCGATTTCGCGTTTTGCAAACTGATGTACCGCCAGGTGCGCTACGAGGCGCTCGGCATGGGCTGGGCGACCGACTATCCCTACGCCGGCATCAACCTGATGACCCGGTTCTCTGAGCTGACCACGGCCCATGTCAGCACAGACAGCCGAAACGACCCAAACCACTGGGTGGTCGAGCTGACCGACAAGGAGCTGTTCAACTGTCCGTTCATCATGGCGGCCGATGCCGGCACCATCGGGCTCAGCCCCGAAGAGGCGACCCAGCTCCGCGCGTATCTACTCAAGGGCGGCTTTCTGTGGGTCGATGACTTCTGGGGGACGCCGGCGTGGCAGCACTGGAGCGCGGAGATCGGCCGGGTGCTGCCCCCGAGCCAGTATCCCATCCACGACCTCCCGCTGGACCACCCGGTGTTTCGCGCGCTCAATTTCGTGGATGAGGTGCCACAAATTACCGCGATCCAGTTCTGGTGGAATAGCGGCGGCAGCACCTCGGAACGTGGCTATGACAGCGAAGTCGCGCATCTACGGGCGATCACCGACGAACATGGCCGGATCCTGGTGCTAATGTCGCACAACACCGATGTCGCCGACGCCTGGGAGCGAGAGGGAGATGACCCACGTTACTTCAAGCAGTTTGCTCCGAACGGCTACGCGCTCGGCATCAACGTGCTGCTCTACACGATGAGCCACTAGCAGTCCGTCGCCGTGGAGATCCAGGAACACTCGACCGGCACCGTCATCGTGTTCGCGCTACAAGGACGGCTCACCCTGGAGCCGTTCGGCCGTTTGAGGGATCGGGTACGGAACCTCGTCGAACAAGGTGGTAGACATCTGGTGCTGGATCTCTCAGGAGTCAGCTACGTCGACAGCATCGGTGTCGCCGAGCTCGTTCGCAGCCAGGTCATCATGAGCAACCAGGACGGGCAACTGGTGCTGGCCGAGCTGCCGACGCAGATCTCCCGGCTGCTCCAGGTGACCAAGCTCGACCAGATCTTCGCCCGGTTCGGCACGGCGGCGCAGGCGATCGAGCACGTCGCGCAGACTGACGCATAGTCGGAAGACAGCCATGACGAAAACGTCACCCACTCTGGCAGCCCACCTCCTCCTGGCAGCCGGACTCTGTGCTTCGACGCCGGCGCCGGCGTCGGGACAGGACACCGGCGGTGTACGCATGGTTCAGCCAGACGGCGAGGGCGGCCGCTACTGGTCGCGGTGGCGCGGACCATCAGGGCAAGGCCTGGTCGAGGGCACCGGCTATCCTGACACCTGGTCCGCCACGACGAACGTCTTGTGGAAGACGGCCGTGCCAGGCAGCGGTAGCTCGTCGCCGATCGTGTGGGGTGATCGCATCTTCCTGACCACCTCCAGGAGCGGCGGGCGGCGCGTGTCGATCCTGAGCTTCCGCCGATCGAATGGCGAGCTGCTGTGGGAAACCGATGCGCCCGAAGGGCAGGCCGATTACGTCCACAGCAAGAACAGCCAGGCGTCGGCCACGGTAACCACCGACGGCGAACGGGTGTATGCCTCGTTCGGCAGCCTGGGCATGCTGGCGGTCGACTTCGAGGGGCGCATCGTGTGGCACCGCGACCTGGGCCGTATCGACAACTACCACGGCACCGCCGGGTCGCCGCTGCTCTATCGCAACACCGTCATCATCTACCAGGATCAGAGCGGAGGCGCATTCATCATCGCGCTCGACACGCGCACCGGCGAGACGCGCTGGCGGACCAGCCGGACAGCGAGTGTCGGCTGGGGCACGCCAATCACCGTCACGGTCGGCGACCACGACGAGCTGATCGTCAGCAGCCAGCGGCACGTGCGGTCCTACGATCCGGCGACCGGCGAGGAGCTCTGGAACTGCGGCGGCAATCTCTTCGAGGTCATCCCGACACCGGTCGTCGGTCACGGTCTCATCTTCTGCTCCTCTGGTCGCGCCGGCCCGACTCTGGCCATCAGACCCGGAGGCCAGGGTGACGTCACCGACACGCATGTGGCATGGAAGACGACGCGCGGCTCGCCGTTCGTGCCGTCACCGCTGGTATACGGAGACTACTTGTATCTGGTCAACGACATATCGAGCGTCGTGACCTGCCTGAACGCGAAGACCGGTGAAACTGTGTGGCAGGAGCGGCTGGGTCGCCCGCGTCGTGAAGGGGTCTCCGCCTCACCGGTCGTGGTCGACGACACGCTGTTCGTGACCAACGACGACGGGCAGACATTCGTGCTGAGGACCGGTGCGGAGTTCGAGCTGCTGCACATCAACGACATCGGCGCACGCACACTCGCCTCGCCGGCGCTGGTCGACGGAATCTGGTATTTCCGAACGTCCCAAGAGCTCTTCGCCATCGGCAACTAGTCTGCACCGCACTCGGGGGCGGTGCTTCATGAGGCAGAGGACCCCTGTCTCACATCGCAGGATTCGTTGTGGCGGTCGTGCTCGTGTTGTGATTGAAAACGTAGGGCCGCTGCCGCCCTTCGTGCGCAGTCTCTGGCTACTGCCAGGTAGATCGAGGGCGCGCCCGGGCGCTCAGGGTTTCGTGCAGCGAAAGCTGGCAGCGACGGTGGTCGCTCCCGAGCCGTCGTACACCGCAACTTCGGGGTACGGACAGACCGGCCGGGTCAGAACCGGCTCGCCTGTCTCCCCGAGCTTGGCCGCAAGCAGACGCCCGGGCGGCGTCGCGCGCTCCACCCAGTCCTCGATGGCCGTCAACCAGTCGACGCTGTCGGGCCCTGGCCCGCCGCCGCAGTGCAGCACGCCCGGCAACATGAACAGCCGGGCATAGTCCCGAACAGCCAGCTCGCCGGCCGTCTCGCCGGTCTCGATCCGCTGGTAGTAATCGATCGCGCCCAGCGCCGTCAGCGCGGGGTCCGACCATCCTGTCCAGAAGATGATCTTGCCGCCCACATCACGAAACCGGCTCAAATCGGTGTCGGTGGCATCGAGCAGCTCCGCCGTCTCCGCCACGTCCTGGGCCCAGGTCGAAAAGTCGTAGCTGGTGTAGTCCCAGTCAGGATCATCGAACACGAAATACTTGTACAGCTCGGTCCCAAACCCGTAGTGCAGATTCGGCACCCCGCGCGGTTGCCCATCCGCCGTACCGACAATCCAGGTATCCCACCCCCCTGGATCATTCTCCCCGCCGAACGGGAACCCATGAAAGATGCGCTCGCCATTGCTCGTCGGACCGTCGTAGATAATTTTGATCGCGGCCAGCTGATTACGGGTCACGCAGTCCGAGCCGGCAGCCTCACCCTCGCACAGCGGGAGCGTGTCCGGCGTGAAGTCGCATGTGCGCGGGTCGTTCAGGACGCCGTCCCGCACCCCGTCAGCGTGGTCGCACGCCTCGAGGATCGACGCGGCGATCAAGGCCCGGTTGTCCGGCGTCACCACGGGTGTCGACAGGTCCGACGCATCCGGGAAGACCGCCTGCTGGTTCTGCACGAAGCCCGCGGTGAACGCCGTCCAGTGATAGGCCGGGGCGCCAGCGACGATGCCGTCGAAATCGTCGGGGTACCGCTGGGACGCCATCATGCCCTGACCCCCACCACGCGAGCAGCCCACGAAATAGGAGTAATCCTCGACGCGGTCGTAATAGTGTCGGATGATCGACCGCGCCGCCTCGGTCGTCAGGTGCACCGCCCGGTGCCCGAAGTTGACCTGCCGCTCGTCGTCGTCGAGTGCCCAGCCGGCCTCAATTGCGTCTCCGATGTGCCCGGTGTCGGTGCCCACCGTCGCGTATCCGCGCTCGAGCGCGCCCGGTCCCGCGCCGTAGCGCAATGCCGAGTTCTGAACGGTGCCGACATACCCACCGCCTCCCCCCATCATGAACCGGCCGTTCCAGTCGTCTGGTAACAGCAGCTCGAAGTTGATCTCGGTGTCGATCTGTCCGTCGACCCGGCAGTGTGCCGGCAGACCATCCTCCGCCGGCACGGGCCTGGCGCTCACGATGTCGAAGTCAATCAGCTCCATCGCCGCCAGTCCGGCGCACAGAGTTCCGGTGCCGGCGGGCACCTCGGCCGTCCAGGCGCACCCGGCCAGACCGAGTGCCAGGACGCCAGCCAGGACCCGGCCTCGTGTCGTCGCCTGTTGACGGATCATCAGGTCCGCTCCATCATCGTCATGCTGATCTCCCGCGTTCAAAGGCCAGGCCGAGCATATTTTCACATTCCTGGCTTCCGATCTATCCCGTCGAGGGCGGCGCTGGACCATTCCGTACAGCAGTCGAATACGGCCGGTTTGCTCCCTCCTGGCGCACGCGGTGCCGTGCGGCGAAGTGCGCACTGTTGCCGAAGCGCTGGCCGAACCTCAGCTGGCGGCGCGCGAGATGGCCGTCGATCTGGCCCATCCCGAACTGAACACCGTGCGTCTACTGGGCAGCCCGATCACGCTCTCACGTTCGCCAGCTGTGCTCCATCGGCCGCCGCCTGCTCTCGGCAAGCACACCGCGGAGGTCCTGGCCGAGCTGACATCGGATGTGATCCCGCAGCCCCAAGCTGAGCAATAACCCGTCGAAACGCGACCTGGTTGCGTGCCACATCAGAGCCCCTCATTCGCGGCGCCGTTGACTTCTGGCATATAGCCTCATTCTTCTGGCACGGGTGTGTCTGGTGACCAGCCCTCGTCTGTCCTATCATAGGGATGCGGTAAAGAGACTTTCAGGAACGCGTGCCGGATGGTCGGGCCGGGCTCACCGCGCCGAGAAAAGCAGGAGTTGTCCACGTGACCCCAAACATATCTCCGTTCCGCCCCGGTGGTCGGTACTTCGGACCGCTGATCGGCGTGGTCGCCCTAGCCATCGTGGCCGCCCTCGCCTCGTTCGTCTTCTTCGGCGGTCAGGAGCCGGTTGAGGAGCCGGAGCCGGTCGTCGAGGCCGTTCCGCCGCCCCCGCCACCGGCGACACCGCCGCCGGTGGAAGAGCCGGAGGAGGAGGTCGCGCTGCCGTCGCTCGACGACAGCGACTCACTGGTGCGCGACTTCGTTGCGGCGTTAACCTCGCACCCAGCATTTGCCGCCTGGTTGATCCCGGACCAGCTGGTCCGAACGTTCGTCCTGGTGGTCGAGAACGCGGCCGATGGGAACAACCCGGCCGCGGGCTTGACACCGCTGCGCCCCACACAGCGTTTCAGCGTGCGAGGCGAAGCGCCGGCGCCGTTGAGCGTCAACCCGGCCAGTTACGCCCGCTACAACACCCACGCGGAGATCGTGGCGTCGATCAACCCGGTTGGTGCCGCCGAGCTCTATCGCAGGCTCTACCCTCTGATTACCGAGGCGTACGCCGAGTTGGGGCATCCGGACGGCGGGTTCGACAACACGCTGCTGCGGGCGCTGCGGAACCTCCTCGAAACACCGGTGCTGGAGCGCGACGTCGCCCTGGTGCCTCGCGCCACCTTCTTCGAGTTCGCTAACGACGAGCTCGAGAACCTGCACGCAGTCCAGAAGCAGTTCCTGGGAATGGGTCCGCGCAACGTTCGCGCCGTCCAGGCCAGCCTGCTGGACATTGCCCGCGAGATCGGCATCGACCCGGGCGACCTGCCGACGCCAGAGGTCGTGCGGTAGCGTGACCCTTCGGGGCGAACAGAATTTCCTGGCTCGTGATGCAACTCCGCGTCAAGCGACTCAACTCATCCGCGACACTGCCCGCACGGGCCCATCCCACCGACGCCGGTCTGGATCTGCACGCCTCTGTCGACCTCGACATTCCATCGGGTGAGACCCGGCTGGTCGGCACCGGCCTCGCACTCGAGCTTCCCTCTGGCACCGAGGCCCAGGTTCGCCCCCGTAGTGGCCTCGCGCTACATCACCATGTGACCGTGCTGAACACGCCGGGCACGATCGACGAAGGCTACCGCGGCGAAGTCGGTGTCATCCTGATGAACCATGGCCCACGCATCTTCGAGGTCCGGCGCGGCATGAAGGTAGCGCAGCTAGTCGTCCAGCCGACACTCGCCGTCGAGGTGGTTGCGGTCGACGCGATCTCGGACACACCGCGTGGCGAAGGCGGTTTTGGATCCACTGGCTAAACTGCTGCACCGTTCTGCACGTGGGTGCACACGGTGACGGACTGGTCCGTCGCCGGGCGAATCCGACACCCGCGCAGCGGATGGTATGGTGGGAAGGTGACTCAAGACACAGGAAGCGGCGCGACAATCAGGGTCGCCTTGTGTCAGTGCAATCTTCCGGTCGGCGACCTCGACGGCAACCTGGACCGCGTCCGCTCGCTGGTCGCCCGAGCGGTCGAGCAGGGCGCCGACCTCACGGTCTTCCCCGAGCTCTCGGTCTCCGGGTATCCGCCGGAAGACCTACTACTGAACCCGCGGTTCGCCTACGCGGCGGAGGCCGGGGTGCGTGAGCTGGCGCGGTCCCTCACCGACACGGTGGTAATTGTGGGGCTCCCGGCACTGAGTGAAGACCTGCACAACGCGGCGGCAGTGCTGGCCGACAACGCCATCGTGGCGACCTACCGGAAACACTTCCTGCCGAACTACGCCGTCTTCGACGAACAGCGCTACTTCGCGAGCGGCGATGACGCACTGGTAGTCGATCTGGACGGCGTCCGTGTCGGCGTGACAATTTGCGAGGACCTCTGGTATCCGGGCGGTCCAGGTCAATGGGCGGCCATCGATGGCGGAGCGGTGCTGATCGTCAACCTGTCAGGGTCGCCGTATCACCGGGGCAAGGGGCTCGAACGGGAACGCATGCTCAAGCAGCGCGCGGCCGACTACGGGTGCTTCATCGCGTTCTGCAATGCCGTTGGCGGACAGGACGAACTGGTATTCGACGGGCACAGCCTGGTGATCGACCCGACCGGCGAGGTGGTGGCGCGCGGCGCGCAGTTCGAAGAGGATCTCCTAGTGGTCGACCTGGATGTGGACGGAGCCACGCGGCGCCGGCTCCATGACCCGCGCTGGCGGCAGTCGATGCAACCCGGAAACGGCCGGGTGCGCTCGGTGCGCGTCGGCCATGCCTCGCGGTCACGGCGGGCGCTCGCGTCCCGGACCATGTCACCGCTGCTGGGGCCGGAAGCTGAGGTGTACCACGCGCTAACCCTCGGCACCGCCGACTACTTCCGTAAGAATGGGTTCCGGCATGCGGTGCTCGGCCTCTCGGGGGGAATTGACTCGGCGCTCGCACTCGCGGTCGCTGCCGACGCCCTCGGCGCTGATGCGGTCACCGCGGTGTCCATGCCGTCGCGGTATACAGCCGACATGAACCGGGAGGACGGGAGCGCGCTGGCCGCCAACGTCGGCGTCGAGCTGATCGAACTACCGATCGGTGACCTGACGACCGCATACGACGGGGTGCTGGCCGGACCGTTCGCCAATACCGAGCCGAACGTCGCCGAAGAGAATCTGCAGGCGCGCATTCGGGGGAACCTCCTGATGGCCCTCTCGAACAAGTTCGGCTGGCTGGTGCTGACAACCGGTAACAAGAGCGAGATGAGCGTGGGCTATGCCACGCTGTATGGCGACATGGCCGGAGGATTTGCCATCCTCAAGGACGTGCTGAAGACCTGGGTGTATCACCTGGCGCGCTGGCGAAATCGAGACACCGAGGTAATTCCAAACCGGATTATCGAAAAGCCACCGACCGCCGAGCTCCGAGAGAATCAGCTCGACTCCGACAGCCTCCCTCCCTACGACACCCTCGACGCGATTCTCGAGGCCTACGTGGAGCATGACCGAAGCCCCTGCGACATCGAACACCTGGGCTTCGATACCGCCCTGGTCAATCGTGTCGTGACGATGGTCGACCGCGCGGAGTACAAGCGCCGCCAGGCGCCACCGGGCGTGCGGATTTCGACTCGGGCCTTCGGACGCGATCGAAGACTCCCGATTACGAACCGCTACCGGACTCGCTAGGTCTACTCATCGCCCCTTCCACGACCTGCGCCGCAGTGTGCAATGCTCATAAGTTTCACTTATATTTGAAATTTTAGAAATAACTGATACAATCGCCCCATGAAAGCCACCACCGCGCAGGCCCGCGCCGAGTTCATCCAGCTCTGGTCCCGATTGGGACAGTTCTGGGGCATTCCCGCCGGGACGTCGCGCGTGTACGCCTGGCTCTTGAGCTGCCCAGATGGCGCCTGGAGCGAAGAGATCATGGACGGGCTCACCATGAGCCGGGGCGCGGTGAGCATGGCCTGCAAGGAACTGCGGGACTGGGGCCTGGTGACCGCGGTGCAGGACCCTGGCGTGAGAAAGACGCGCCACGAGGTGGAGACGGACCTGGCAACAGTGGTGCGCAACATCGTCCAGGCCAGAAAGCGCCGGGAATGGGATCCGATTCTTGAGGGCGTACGGGACTGGATCCCGCGCCTGGAGTCCGATGGGACGCCGGCGGCGCAGGTCTTTCGCGAGCGCCTCGAATCCATCGAAGCCTGCGTGGGCATGGCCGACGGCATGGCCCAGCGGTTCCTCGATGGCGGATTGCTGAGCAATCTTGGCCTAAAGACGCTCACCACCGCGGCTCGAACACGGCGTCGTATGAAACGCAGCGACCGATCATGAGTCTCGTGCGGATCGGCATCAGAGTCGCCGGCGTAGTTGGCGTGCTGGCCGCCACGCTGGCCACTGCGACGATCTGGCTCCTGCTGACCGACCCGCTGACCGTCGCCGACGCGGTCAGCAAACAGGACGTGACGCCCTTCGTCCGTCAGCTCGCCAATGTGATCTTCCAGGTCCTTCGCCAGCTCGTGCGGTATTTCTAGTACTGGAGACAGACATGAGAGTCCTACTCGCCGGAGGAACCGGCTTCATCGGTTCCAGATTCACAACGCTACTCGAGCGCGCGGGTCACAACGTCACGACTGTCAGCCGCAGTCCGGCCGGAGACGTCACGTGGGAACCCGGCGCCATCCGGACGGCAGTTCGCGCAAGCGACGCGGTCGTCCAGCTTGCTGGGGAGAACGTGTTCGCCCGGCGCTGGAGCACCCGTCAGAAGGACAGGCTGCGAGCGAGCCGCATCGACACGACACGGTTTCTCGCCGAGGCCGTCGCGGACTGCGGAACCAGAACCTTCATCACCGCATCGGCCATCGGCTATTACGGCACCAGCGCCGAGAGGCGTTTCGTGGCCGACGATGGGCCGGGAGACGATTTCCTTGCCAGGCTCTGCGTGGACTGGGAGGCGGCGCGGCAGCCAGCCATTGACGCCGGCGTACGCACTGCCACCGTGCGGATCGGGGTCGTCCAGGGCCTGGGCGACGGTGCGCTGCACACGATGCTGCTCCCATTCAAGCTCGGGTTGGGAGGCCCCGTCGGTCATGGCCGCCAGTGGGTGTCGTGGATCCATATGGAGGACCTGGTCGCCATGATGGCGTGGCTCCTCGAAAACGAGGACACCCATGGCGAGTACAACGGCACCGCGCCCAATCCGGTATCTAACCGCGAGCTCGCAACGACGCTCGGCCTGGTGCTCCGTCGCCCGGCGTTCGTCCCGCTGCCAGGGTTCGTGCTGCGGCTCCTGCTTGGTGAGGTGGCGGACCTGGTGCTGGGCGGCCAGCACGTCACGCCAGGCCGGGCGGTGACAGAGGGTTTCTCGTTTCGATTTCCGGAGCTCGAGCCTGCCCTCCGAGACCTGCTGGATGCGTAGGAACGGGATGGCCGCCGTCTAGGGCTAGCGAGGATCCACGTCAGAGCCCCCAGTCCTGTGGACACCGCGGTTGATCCGACCGGAAGTCAGTCACAGACGGCGAAGCCCTCCGGCTTCTGCTGTTTTCTGTCTCCTGCCTCCTCGGTGCTCCCCGACGATCCATCCACCGCGATCATCCGCCCGTGGAGCATTTGCTGCACGAACCGTCCGACTCTCTCCGTGGTTGGTTCGACCCGGTCGCCAAACTCGTCGCGCATCCGTTCGACAATTACCGTGAGCGGCGTCTGCCCGTCGCACGCGTTCCAGACGAAGGTGCCGAACTCGTCGAGTCGGATCCGGTAGTAGGGGTCGCCCAGACGCGCGGCGAACCAGCGCCCCACAGGCCCCTCCCCGAGCTTCGGCCGCAGCACGACGCATCGGCCATCGTCGTCCTGGCTCCAATTGAGCCGCCTGCTCGGCAGCGCGTTCCAAAACTCGACTGCATTCATCGTTCGCCCCGGACCCTCACTCCATCTTAACGTCAGGTCCCCCCGATCGCATCGCGTTCATCGGCATCCTGACCAGCATGTAAAACAGCACCATGAAAATCAC
>Ga0302123_10000464_pt1 | contig 32411 bp, 48 predicted proteins | sample CB21_321_MG_FD_203109 | JGI IMG/M metagenome (GOLD analysis project Ga0302123, IMG submission 203109) | Marine microbial communities from Western Arctic Ocean, Canada - CB21_32.1 | ecosystem: Environmental > Aquatic > Marine > Oceanic | place: Canada: Western Arctic Ocean | collected 2017-09-28 | reverse complement strand
GTCGGGGGTGGCGCTGCGGAGTCCTGGGTCGTCTCGGCTTTTGGCTGTCAGCATCACCTGCTGAAGCGCCAAGAGGGAGGCAGCGGTGTCATCTGGCATTGCCCACCCTTGCCCTAACTTCCCGGAAGAGGTTCTCGACACCATGTGACGCCATAGGGCGCGGGATCTTCTCTTCCCCTGGTCGGGCAAACGCTGGTAGCCCCGCCCGCTGGCGCCCCTTGTAAAACTCTATCGCCTTCGTTGTGACCGCCTCTGTCGGGGAGGCACCGCCCAATAACGACCGCACTTCCCCCCCTGTGAGCGTCGGGACCAGTAGCGGTAGTTGAGCCTCTACACCGTCATCAAACGACACCCCGATCGTCAACTCGCTTGACACGCCTCCGTCTGGGCGTGCCAATGGGCCGAAATATCCCTCGCCCTTCGGTGTGCCATCTGCGCGCATTCCAAATTTGGGGCTATGTGACGAAACAGGGCGCAAAAATTCGTATTTAGGCATCGGGTGCCCCCGTCACTTTGATCGTCCCGGCGTCCTCGGTGGTGGACTCGTCCCCAACCGTCCGCTGGATGATCCGGTGGTAGCTCGTGTCTTCGAGGTAGACGATGATCTCTTCGGAGCACTCCGGGGACTGCCTGAGCTGCACCTTGACCCGGCGATCGTCCATCGCAATCACGTCTCGTCCATCTTCGGCGCTGAATTGCAGCTCGTGGCCGTTGCGGAACCGGAAGTCGAAGTCGTAGATCACGACGCTCATATCATCGTCCCCACGCGGGCTTCGTAGTCTGTGCGCTTCTGGAGTCGCACATTCGCGATGGCGTCACCGATCAAGGTGAGGCTCGTCTCAGCCAGTGCGCCGTTCAGTTGTGTGCGGAGTCGGTGCATTTCGTATCCGTCAAGGGATCGATGGGTCGGCCAGCCAGCCCAGACCGTCGGATGGGCAGTACACCACGCCATCAATTCTATCATACGCGGCGTATATTTCGACTTGATCCTGCGCTCATGCCGGGTATGTGTCAAGCGTTTCCGGGGGTTCATGGCCTACTTCTTCGCCAGACACGTCCGGCAGATCGCGCAGTAGAACAGGATCGGGCAGTCGGCGCAGAGCGTGGGCTAGAACTCATCGGTTCCTCCGTTCATCGCTTGCCGTGGTTCTGGCATCTCATGGCGCTCGGCCTCTAGCGTATCGAGGGCCGTAAACAACTCCTCAGCGCATTCCCGTTTCTGGCGTGATGAGTCAGTCCAGTAATGGGCATCGAAACTGGCGTCCTCTAGCCATTCCTTCGCCAGTTTCCGCAGCGGGTGTGGCGTCCCTGTCTGGTTACTCATGTCTCCCCCCTCGTCTGGCCGGGTGTCGTCCTTCCCCGTATGAGGCGAGGGATCCGCCAAGCTCTCGCGCTTTTTCCCCGGCCAGCCGAAACCTCATCGACACCGCACATCCCCCGCGCACGGCTGCCGATACGTACCCTCGACGTAGACCACGGTCACGCCCCACAACAGCACCGCGCAGAGGGCAAAGGCTACCGCGCAGATCGCAAAGGCTAACACCCTCACGGCTTCGCCCCGTGCTCGGCCTCAAACCGCACCAAACACGCGCATTTCGTCAGCGTCGGCAGCGGAAACGACTTGCCCATATCCGCGTAGCCCGCCAGGTATCCCGAGCTGTTACAGACACCACAGGACACGAAGATCGGGCGCTCGGGCGTGGGCTTACGCTTTGGCATTCGCCTTCTCCGGTATCCACAGCACGCACTCCACATACGCCCCGCCCGGTACCCGCTTGACGTGCGCCGCGTTCTCCACGGACGCCTCCGTGATCTTCGCCAGCACCTTCCGGGCCTGCTCGCGGTAGAGATCGTGGGGATCGGGCGTCACCCCTTCCCCTTCCTCGGCCGGGGCCGCTTCGCATTCAGACGGCAAGAATGGGTCTTCTTGTCGCTTGTGGCTTGGCCGCCCTTCCGACCGAGGGCGACAGCGTTTGGATCCTTCATGCTTTCGACTTTCGGTTTGACCATGCGAGTTTCCCTAATGACCCACGATCGATAAATCCTTCCGGCGCAGACACCAGAAACCCCGTTTCGATGTCCCGGCAGTCCTCCCGCCGCTGGAATACTGGATCCGTCGCCAATTCCTCTGGACTGAATAGCAACACGCCGGGTCTCAGAAAATGATTCCAGATGTTTATCTTTCTCCCCCGCCGTGCCCCGCCATCTTTGACACCGACGCACACTAACCCAAGCGAGCGCCAAAACAGGTTGCTTTCCAAGTCTGCGGCACACTTCAGCCTCACCCTCGACGTATCCCACTGCTCCAACCCCCAGCCATACAACTGCGCCCCGTACACTCGGCGCCTAGCGTCATATTGGATGCACGCTTGCAGCACATTCACGGCGTCAGTCTGATAGTCAAACAGTAAATACCCAAACGGGGCACCACCTAACCACCCCATGAACACACGTCCAGCCGTCACCCTCTCAGACAACGCCATACTAGGGAGGAAACCTAGCGATTCCTTGTTCTTGCGCTGCAAGTCTGTGACATACGGTAATTCAGCCTCCGTAGCCACGGAAAACACTGGTGTCATTTACCTATTCAGTCCGCGCCCTGATCTCGCATCTCTCTTGGAAGGCGTCAAACTCATGGTTGGGATAATTACTGTCAAGGCTCGTCGGAGCATCTACCCCGTTCGGCGGGAGTGGCCTTGTCCCGTTCACCCACACGCTACGATCCATGAGGCGGAACCTATCGTCAGCAGCGTCATTGATGACCTCAACCCTGCGCCGAGAATTAACCCTGCTGAGTTTCTCCCCAGTCAACGCCCAACTAGACCACGAATGCCGCCCTTCATGCCCCTCCGCCTTGGTGCATCTGCGCTGGCACTCCATACGCCCCGAGAAGTCTCGCTCTCGTCCCTTGCAGCCGATCGCGTTTATGTTGTTCATCTCTTAATCCCCTGACAACGATCTTACCAAACCGCTCCGCTAATGTCAACCCCGCCCCTGCCCATACAACTTGGCCTCTCTCTGAGGGAGCTTGCGCCATTCCTTCTTGAGCCACGTCACCAGAAACTTGTCCATCAATTTGATCGGACGCTCGGGGGTGGGCTTACGCTTTGGCACGCGTCCCCTTCGGCCTGCCGCCCTTCATTCCGTTCTTCCGTGCCGCCTCAGCCTTCGCCAAACTCTTCGACCTGCCGCCCTTCACGGCGCCGAGTTTTCCGAGCGCGACCGCGTGGGGGTTCTTCATGCCTGACTCCAGTAGCCGTAGACACAGCGCCCGCCTCCGAGTCGAACGTACGATCCGCTTGAGTCGTATGTGAAGGTGTCGCCTCGCTGTGGATCATGCGTGTCGTGGATCACGCCATCGATCACCGTCGTGTAGTGCTTTGAGACAGACACAATCAACCGGCCCATCGGCAACTCGCCATCGGACAGATGCACCGTGCAGCCCGTCCCGATACCCATCGTTGGCGTCCACGTCCACCCCAGCGCAGCCATGTAATCCTTGAACCATTTACGCTTGGTATGCACGCCGTTGCTCGCGCCAGTCTTCGCTCGCGCCCCGCGTGTGACTCTCTCGCTCCGAGAGCCATGAGACAGCGCCGCATACACCACGTCGTAGGGCTGCTGCGTGGCGATAGCGACCGCCCGCGTGACGCAATCCCCACCCGCACCCCTGATACCAGCCGCCGCCCGTCCACCGTCAGTGACATGTAATTCCATGTCCACAGCTTACCCTACCCGCGTTCGGTTGTCAAGCACCATCGCCAGCGCCAACCGCTCAGCCTCAGCCCGTGTGTTTCCGGCGTCGAACTCCAGGATGGCGCTTCTCTCGGCCCAATCCTCTCGCTCTGCTTCGGTCAAATCATCCACAGTTACGCGCTCTTCCACGATCTCCCTTTCACCACATTCAAGACCGTGCCAGCGCTAACACCTAACGTCCTAGCCAATGCTGAATACGAGCGCCCGCTCTTGTTATGGGGAATAACTGGAGTCGATCTGATAATTTCAACGTCTGCACGAGATAACCGTGAGGCACCCACCCGATCGCACGTCGCCTGTCTACGCTTCGCCACCATGTCTGCCGCATTGTCTTGAGTCGTGCCTTCAGATAAGTGAGCAATATTCACGCAGGACGGGTTATCACAGCTGTGCATAACCTGAAATCCATCGCGGATAGGTCTCCCAATTGCCAACGCCAACACCACGCGAGACACGATCTGTGTTTTGCCCTGATACCTCAGCCTCCCATACCCATCGGCTGATCGGCACCCCGTCCATTCCATACAACCGATAGGCGATAGAGTCGTCCGAGATTCAATATAAGTGAGCAGGTTTTCGCTATTACCCCTACGGCGCCTTGGCGTGAAATCTCCCCTCCATTTCGCAGCGTTATAGCATTTCTGGCACATCCCCCTAGCGCAATAGGGCCGCGCCGGATGACAGTCGGGAGTATTTTTCATCCCCGTTCCTCGAAGTCGGCCCGCTGAGACTCGGTAAGAGTGATCACAGCCCCGCCTCCCGCTTCATGGCCGCCAGCGTGTCCACGAGTTCGCATTGTGTCCGTCCCCCATGCTCAGGTGTGCCGTCCGGTAAACGGTGTGGACAGCGCCAGTCGGCAAAGGCCGGTTGGGGGGTTGCGCTTGTGCGCCGCGTCTTCCGCCATTCCCGCTTAAGCCACGTATTCAGCGCCTTTTTCATGAGCCGGACGGGCTGCTTGGACGGGTTGGCCAGATACCACGCCAGCGCAACCGCCGCCTCCGCTTCCACGTCAAGCCCAGGATACGCTGCGGCCCATTCGTCCGCCTGCTCCCTGTAGAGTGTCCAGGTGTTCCCGCCTCTTAACTGGAATTCCATTGTTTCCCCTGTCTTGTACGTACTTGCCCCGGCAACCCCGCTCCTCAGCTCTCTCCCTTCCCTCTGGCATCCCACACCCGGCCCTAGAGTCTCGTCTAGGTCACAGCCGTCGAACACATGCCGTCGGTCGGTCGGTCGCGTCGTCGCACGATCACTGTCAGCCCACACACGCTGTTTTGGCAGCCCGATCCTGGCTGCCCCTCCTGGCGAGGCGTCGCACCCGGCGTAGTGAACTGCTCGGCACGTTTGGCGGTTTGTCCGCGCCCCGTGCCGAGAAGTGTCTGTTTGGAAAGTTTGGTATACTGGAGGCACTCGCATCGGCTGACTTCCCAGAAAAGCCGATAGTGAGTAGGGCCGGATGATATTCAGTCCGCCGACCCATCCTCATTATGCACACATCGGGCACGGTGTCAAGCCCGATACCCGATCGCCCACCACGTCAGCTGTCATGTCTCCCCCTGTCGGCACGCCACGCACACCGGCCGCGCCCGCCACGCCCACACCCCGCACACCGCGCACGCCGTGAGGGACTTGGCACATTGCCGGTCGTCGTAACTCTCACGGCCAGCCGGGAGGCGCGATACAGGGCCGGGGCTTCCATTCACCAGCTCCCCTCCTGCGCCGTCCCGGCTGACAGTCACAATGCCTCCACATCCGCCACCGACCGCACCACGGACACCGGCCAGCCCTGGAGCTGAAAGCGCACCTGCGACGGCCTAAGCTTGCCCTTGTCGGTCTTGACTTCGATCAGTGCCCAGCGGCCGTCAGCGGGCCTGTGGGCCAAAATATCCGGCACACCATGCCCACACATAGCAAGGGACTGGCACAGCCAACCACGGGCACGCAGGGCGGCCACAACGATAGGCTGCACAGTGTCGATCTTGGCCCGTTGGCGTGGACTCACCGGCACACCTCAAACTCGCTGATCCGCCCCTGCATGGTCGCCACTTGCAGGCTCAGCTCGAGTAAGTCCGCGGCCACCGCACGTTCGGCCAGGGTGCGCGTATCCCAGCGGCCCATCAAGCACCCCGCGCTAAAGGCTGAGACGAGGCACAACACGGCAAAGGCTATTCGGGTCTTCATGCGGACGCACCGAATAGATCGAGCGCACCTTGCTGGAGCCTCCGGGCCGCGATCTCGCAGTACTTCTCCTCGATCTCGATGCCGATGCACTTACGGCCGAGGCGCTTGGCGGCGACGAGAGTTGTGCCGCTGCCCATGAACGGATCGAGGATCGTGTCGCCGCTGTCGCTGAAGTCTGACACCAGTGACGCCATCAGCCCTTCCGGCTTCGGTGTCGGATGGTCTGGGCGCGTTGCTCCCTTGTCTGGTAGAAACCTCCAAATTCCAGCCCCTCCACCTCTGTTCCACTTCTTGCGACCGGGGTTGTGCATGATCGCAATACCCTCGACAGCCTGACCCGGCCGGTCTCCTGTGATTTGAGGAGACGGTGCGATCTTGTCCCAGACTCCCGCTCTCACCCATGCGCCACCAGCAGCGGCAGCATACGCGCCCAGTTGCTCTAACGCACAAAACGCGATCACCCAACGCTGGCTCAGAGCCAACAGTGCCAGCGTCACACCTTGCACGTCATCCAAACATGAAAACGACACCCCAGAATCCTTAGACGATTGCACGCTCGCGGCTACAGTGATCGCTCCCCTGTGCGTCTTCGCGTCATACGGCGGATCAGTCAGCACGAGATCAACCTTCGGCAGTGTCGGCAATATCTCGCGGCAGTCGCCGTGGTAGATCACTATCCCGTCCTGCTCGTAATACGGCGTCATCGGGTGCGCCTATACACGTCAGTCCAGCGCGGCTCCGCGTCCCCGACCCGCTCGATCCGCCCGCCCACGCCATGCACGAGGGCATGATGGGAGTCGCACAATATCTGCTTCGCGTCCATCTCCGCCGACGCCCCCCGGCCACGCTTCCCCCGGCCCCATATCATGTGGTGGCAATGGATCGCTCGCTTCCCACACCGCTCGCGGAAGGTGGCCGTGGTGTTGTCCAGGTTCGTCGCCGTGTTCACCGTCTCGATCACGGCCTCACACTGGCCCCCTGAGCGCGTGAGCGCGAGGCCCGACTGTGCCCGGTCGTAGGCTGCTGACGCCCGCTTGCGCTTCGCTCGGTCTTTAGTGGCGGTGGGCTTCGGGAACATCATGACGACGCGATCCGCGTCTGCCTCACCCGATCCGCCGCCGTCTCGACCGTGCTATGCCGCACGACTTCAGACGCCTGATCCGCCTCCGTCCGCGCTTCCCACTCCCGGAACCGCTCAGCCTTCCGATAGCTGAATATGTCCAGGTTCTCAGGCGGGGGAAACTCTACCCGCGTGAGACGCGGCGGAAACGGGCCTACCATCGCTCCCCCCGGTATTCCTCCGCGAAGTATTCCATCCGGTCCAGCTCGGCTTCCAGGTCGTATGCCTCACACCGTGCACACGCGCAGCTCGGCAGGCACTCGTCCTCGATACGCTCGCCGCACTCACAGAGATCGTCCTCGGTCATGCCTTCGCCTTTCGGGGCCGGGGTTTCCGCGCATTGAGACGGCAAGAAATGGTCTTTTTCTCGGACTTGCCCTTGGCCGTCCCAGCGGCTCATGGCCGCACCCGGTATTCAAACGTGCCCGGAGAACGGCGCTGGCGCTCCACCACGTAGGAGCCAAAACGCGATTTACGGAGATCGCGCATTCTCGCGCTGATGCTTGCCTCCGGAATATTCAGGCGCTCATGAAGCTCGGCCAGTGACCGCCACACCGGATAGCGTGCCCGCATGTATTTCCGCACCGTCGCCAGTTGCCCCGTCAGCCGCTCGGCATCTTTCGCTGGCTCAAAGGTCGCCCCGTCAAAGGCTGGCTGACGAGTAAAAAGATCCGGTTGAGTCATGCCCGCCACTCCATCGACTCCCGCCTTTCGGGGCCGGGGTTTCCGCGCGTTGAGACGGCACGCGAGCGTCTTTTTCTCGGACTTGGCCTTGCCGCCGAGACGGCCAAGGGCAACGGCGGCGTGGAGTTTCCTGCTCACAAGGACACCTCCTATCCCTTCTGGTCAGAGTAAATTCGATACAATCGATCTATTTCCTCTTCGCCAGCGTAGAAAACGTCGTACCGGTGTTGGACGGCGGACTGATAATTCTTGTATGCAGTGACCTTCATGCTCGCGTCCCTGATCTGGGCGTCCGTTCGTCGGCTGGCCTCTTGTGTCTTTGTCATGCCCCTAATCTACCGAACCGCTTAGCTAATGTCAACACTTATTTTGCGGTCTTCGCGTGCTCGGAGTCTTCGGCCCCTGCGTCCGGTGTGATAATTCCAAAATTCGTCACCGCCCAGTGCCTCACATCGTCCACAAAGGCGCTCCCGTCCTCGTGCCCCATCTCAGCCAGCGACACGCGCAACTTGAGCGGGTTTGGCTCCGGCTGCAACCCGCGCAGCTCACGAATGATCGCGTCGTGGACTTGATCTATCTCGTAGTTCTTGTAGCCCAGTTCGTCGGCAATGATCGGGTAGACCACGCCGAACAAATAGCCCAACATCCCCGACGACTTCCGCCGCGCCGCTGCCTTGATCGTGACGGTGACGGGCTTGTTCTTGAGCCGCTGGAGCTGATACTTCCGCAGCGAGGACTCGGACGGCTCCATGATCAGCTTGCCGTCCTTGTCCACCACTCCGCGCCATGCCGGGGTCACGGGCATGGCTAAAAGGGCACGTCCTCGGCCGTGATCGGCGCGACAGGCTCGTCCGCGTGGCCGTCCGGCTGGCTCACCGCCTCCCGTGGCTTCGCCTTCAACACGCGCCAGTCGGGCGCCTTGTCGTTCGTCTTGTCCGTCTGCTTGAACATGACCACGCGCTCACCGTTGATCGTGCCCGTCATATACGGCCCCCTGCCGCTCGTCTTCTCCCACATCGCACCGATCTCATCTGGGTTCCTGGGCATTACCGCTCCTTTCGCATGGTTTCGAGTGCCGCTACTTCCGCTTTTACCGCGTCCAGAAACGCGATCACCCGCGCCTCACAGTCCGTGATCGCCGCCTCGTCCCGCTTGTGCTCGACCACCAACAGCGCCAAGTCTGCCGGGAGCCGGTCGTCGAAGCTGGCGAAATACGCCATCGGCGCACCCGTGAGCCACATATTGAACGTGACTTGCGGCATGTAGGCCGGAGGCACCACCCCCGCCCGGAGATACCCGATGTGCGTATGTGTCTTCGGGCACTTCACTTCGAGGATCGCCTCCGGGGCGCTCACGTCCCCAACATGCCCATCGAGCGAGCACCCGGCCTGTAAGGTGTCATGGCTGAGAAAGCCGCTCGTAGAGGCCAGCAGCCCCGTTGCGGCCTCAAATGCGGCGAAGGCGTCGGCCTCCTTGTCGATCCCCCGCTGCATGTGGGCCGGGAGGGTAAATTCTTCCTCAAGGCTCATGCCGGTAATGCGCTCACAGGCCAGTTTCAGGATCAGATCCCGCCGCGCCACGGAGATCTCGCCCTTCTTCCGGCCTTCCTTGTAGAGCACGTCGGCCACGCTGCCGGTCAGTCTGCCGGCTCGCGAGGCAAACCACTCAGCCGAACGCTGGGGGTCATTCTTGACGGTGTAGCTCATGCCGCCGCCTTGTCGGCCCCATCAGCGGCCACCTTGAGCGCGTCCGTGGCGCTCTTGCTGGTCGCCTTGCGGAATGCCTCGGGGCTGTCCTTCCACGCTTCGCGCAGCGGGATCGTGCCCTTCACCGACTCGTCCTGCAACGCCGTGAGCCAGTCGTCGTAGCCCTCTGGCTTGGCTGGCTTCGTCGCCTCTGGCGTCGTGGCGTCGGCGTCGTTATCCCCTTCGGTGGGGATGCAAAACGTCTGAAAGGCCGCGTATTTGTAGGCTGCGCTCATCGCCTTATTCGTGGCCTTGTCGGCGCTATCCTGTGCCTCTCCGAACGTCCGAACGGTATGACGGCTCTCTGGATTCTTGGCCGCCACAAAGTCAAACTCGGCCTCGACCGTGACGAAAAACTGCGCCGATCCAGATCGGGCGGTTCGCTCCACACATTCCCGCGACAGGATACGGGGCAAGATCACCAATTTGTGCTCGGCCAACATCGGCGCGAGCGCGTTATACACGTCATCAATGCCACGGAAGCTATACCCCTGCTGGACGTTCTTCCGCCCCTTCGCAATGCCGCCCTTCGCCATATCTGCGCTGACGAGCGAGATCAACTCGTACACCGTCGCCTTCGTCACTGTGTCCATGCGCTCCCCTTCTCCCACATCCACCGCACACCCTCGACCGCGCCCCAGACGATCAGGGCCAACCCGAGCAACCCGAATGCCGTCAGGGCTTCTGCCATGTCAGCCCCGGAATGCGCTTGTTGAAATCTTCCGCCAGCAGCCGCGCCAACAGGGAGGGCGTCACTTCCCCCCCTTCCGCACGTTCCAGTAGGCTGATTTGCATTTTCCGCACTGACGCACATCCGCCTTACGCGGCAACCACTTATGCCCGCAGCGCAGGCAGTGCAGTCGTTTCCCGAGGCTGATCTTCATGTGCCGTAGGTTATCGCATAAGTAAACCTATGGCAAGAGGCAAAGCTATACAATGTAGGCATGGGTCAGGGACGATCCATGCGCGGGGCGTATGGGTGCTACTTCGGCGCGACGATATGCACGGGCGCCCCGGTGACGACGCGCAGCCCGATATTGATCAGGTTCGTTACGATCAGCACGGTGCCGGGAGGCAGCGGGAGTATCTGGGTGAGTTCCGCCGCGACCGAGAGCACGTTGAACCAAAACGTCTTCGATGTCCACAATGATTTTGACACGGCAGCCTCCTGTAATAGATTTACGAGTGTATTGGCCTTGCGGTAGACCTTCCACATGGTGATCGGGTTCACGGCGTGTCCTTTGTCCCGCCCTGCGTCTGCGTCGGCATCCACCTCCGCCCCGGTCGTACGTCAATATGGACGAAACTGCGGTAGCGCCCCAGCCCGCGCACCGCTGGGACATGATCGCGGATATACGTATGAAACCGGGCGACTGTCCAGCCATTCGGAGGCCGGAGGTCGAGCGCCCGGCCTTGGAGGTGTTGACTCTTGCGTGCCCCGCCGATCTTCCGGTTGTGGCTCGGCGTCCGGTAGGCGCTGTTCACGCCGATAGGCAGCCCACCACAGCCCGCACGGATCGCTTCAAAGGCGCCCACAAGGTCCCGGAGTCGCGTGGCTCTCAGGGCCAGTGGGTAGGGTGTGCCGTCCTTGCACGCCAGTTCCGACCAGCTCAGGTGTTTGGAGGGCTTGCTCATTGAATCACCGTGTTCGACTGCTCCCGACAGTGGCGCTCGATCTTTTTCATACGCTCAACCAGTCCGATGCTCGAATCTCTCTCTGTCCCGAATACCGCGACGGACACCTGCATGAACGACACGCGTATCTCGCGTAGCGTCCGGACCAGCGACCGAACGATCGGAACGAAGACCAGCCCGAGAAGGGCGACCAGGAGATCCCCCGCATCGACCGTCCAGTTGAAATCAATCACGGCAACCTGCTAGACTTTGGCAATGGTAGACGATGACGTAGAGGCTGCCGATACCGTGCTCACAGTGTGGGCGTGCATTGCCGGCGTCGTGTTTATCATCACGGCCCTACTGTGACGACTCAGAGGAGTGTGACGCCATAAGCGCCTGAAGCGCCCGCGTAAGTTGCGGCCCGTATTGCCCACTACGCGCCAAGCCTACTCCTGTTCGAGTCAGTCCCCTCGGGGTAGCTAACGCTGCGCCTGCCAGGGCGGTAGCGATGCCAGCCTCCGCGCCTCCGCCAGCGCCCACAGCCCCGCCCGCGCCTAACCCTACCAGCCGCGACAAAATGTGCCCGGTGTTCCCAGACTGATCGGCGGCCTTAGCTAGATTCCCGAGAACTTGCGTGCGCTGGTTTACTCCTCCGAGGCCAGACACAATCGCCTCTAATTCTCTCCGTAACCCCGTAGCGACAGCCACATCTGAAGCGGTCTGTGCCCCTGGAACCGGGCCACCGCGGCTCATAGAATCGTAGGCCGCCTTTGACAATGCCTGCAAACGGCGCTTGATCGCCTGCGCCTCAACAATGGGTATACCGTTCGGGTGCTGCGCGATCAGTTCGCGGCCTTGCGCTAATACCTCAGCAATCTCCCTGCTGGCCCCCGAACGACCCACAGAAACATCAAGGGATAGATCGCCAATTACCGTATCGAGTTCCCGCGCCACCGTCGTCGGTGATACAGTCCGCGCCCCGGCATCCTGCGCCGATTGAATCATCGAGTCCGCTTGTTGTCGGTTCCCTGTCCGCAGGGTTGCCGCACGGCCAGAGCCGCCAGTCGTCAACGGAATACGCTCGTTGATACCCGCGTCGATCATGTCGTCCACGCCGGTCATGGCTGGCCCTCTGATCTTTTCCTTCAGCGTGCGCGGGAGTAGTCCAACCCCTCCCCTGTACGCCTGTCGCCCGAGCCATGACGCCCCACGACCTAGACCCTCGATCCCGCCCTGAATGGCTCCGTTGACTCCAATGTCTGTTGCGGCCTCTCGCGCTGACGACGGCGCTTGGTCCCCCGCCATCCGTGCGTCTATCTGACTGATCGCTTCTCCGCCAGCCCCGCCTAACGCTGCCCCTGGGATACCGCCGAACATCGCACCTATCGCCCCGCCCACCATAGGCAATACTTCGCGCCCCTCGCGCACCTTCTGGGCCGCATCCCGGTCGGCCATCGCCATCACTGCTGGGAAGTTCTCTCGGGTCATCACACCAGGATAGCCCTGTAAGCCAGCACCAGTCCACGCCTGCGGCACGTCCGGGTCGCTGCCCACGGTGCTCTGCCCCATCATCCCGCGTGTGGCATCAGGTGGCAGTGTGGCTGCGGGTTGCGCGTATGCCGCGACCGCTTCCCGCGCCTCTGCCTCTGTGGGCGGACGATCCCCCTCGATGTCATACTGCTGGCCGTCAATTTCCACAATGTAGGTCTGCTGTGCCATCAGCGCAGCCCCAGCACGCGAAACCCGCCACTAGACGGGGGCGGGGCAGACCCGTCACCACGAATGCGATCTGGTTTCATACTTGAAAAGGAAATGACCTTCTCCATCGCACCCCTGATCTCCATCAACCGCTCTAAATATGTTCCCTCGCTTTGCGCCGTCTTCAACATGGCTGCCGCGTTTTCCAATACGCTCAATTCGCGCTCGCTTAAAGCCCCAAATCCAGTCGCCCCGGTGCGTGACTGCGCCTTGAGTTCGCGCAATGTGTTGATGTCCATTTTCGCCAAGAGGCTATCTATGGCGAATATCGCATCCGACTGGTCACTCATCCCAGGCAAACCCAACCGGGCAATCGGGGCCGGGACTCTCGCCCCGCCTACTACCTTCTTCGTATTGTCGTTTAACCTGAATGCCCCAGACTCATCGACGACCATCAGCCTATCTAATTCGGTCATCACGCCGTTGGCGAAATCTAGCTCCCCAACACGCGCCCGCTCACCCGCTAATCTGGCGTCCTCCTGTTTCTGGTTCGCCGTATCGACCTGCGTTTGCAGTAACTCATTCCGGAGGGCGCCCGTTTCCCGCTGGCCCTGTGCGGCAAAACTCGCTATGTCTACCCGTGCCTGATTAGACGCTTCCGATCGTTCGGCGCTGGCCGCAGCGGTCGCTGCCGCTTGTTCGGCTCTAGCGGCCTCGGTCGCCCGCGCCGACAGGAAACGGCTCCCGCCACGCATAACCGACTGATCCGGCGCCTGGTTTACCCCATAGGTGGGGATATAGTCATTCTCAGCGCTCTCGGCCTCCACCATTGGACCCTGCGATATAACCCCTGGGACGGTTTGGACCTGCCCCCCATACCCCTGCTCAGACAACATCGCGGCAGTCTGCTCATCCACCGGATCGCCTGGGAGCGCGTTCCCAGCGATCGTCGTGGCCCTCCGGAATAACCGCTCGTCGTCCAGGCCCGTCTGTGTCAACTCCCGCAGTCGGGCCGACTCCTCTACTTGCTGCCGCTGAACGGCGATGGCTTCTGACTGGCGCTGTATGTCGGCGTTCTGCTTTTCCATCGCGGCGGCATCCAACATCCGCTGGCGCTCCTCCATTTTCCGCTGAACGAGAAACTGCTGGATCGCGTTCCCGGCATCAGCGCCGGGGGACCGGAAGTCATAGCGGGGCATCTCAGCTACCTCGTCGGGAAGTATGGGTTACGGCTCACGTCCGACCCAAACGATCCTGGCTCGATAAACCCTCCGGGGCGGGGGTTGGAGCCACCCCGTGCACCGTCAGGCCGACCGTATTTCCTAAAGTACTCGTCGCGGAGTCTCGCCATGACATCAGGGTCGCCCTTGCTTGCCTGCTGTAGCCCGCTCCCTAGCCCACCCAAGAGGGCAGACAGCCCGCCCATCGCTCGCTCGCTCCCTGAGGCGTCGAGTAGCCTACGATCAACCGAATCGTTGGGATCGCGCACGCTCACATCGCGGCGAGTCACGTCGGGTAGTGGGTTCCCGCCCTCCAATCTCGCCAACACTTCCGCGCTCAGCGCTCCCGCGCCGCTGCGCTCGTTCGCCGTGGCCTCTCTCGGGGCGATGGAATACGTGCTGAGCTGAGGCTGTGCCCCCGGCGACACGGTGCGCTCCGCAGACTGGAGCTTGCGCCACGCGTCCTGTCGCCCCGCCCTCCCGTCCTGCTCGCGGCTGAGGCTCTGGCTGTGGAAGTCCCGATCAGCCTGCCCTTCCAGGTTCCCTTGCCCGAGGTCGCGCATCATCATTTGTTGCGCGAGATCGGACTGGCCCGCGAATTTGTTTCCCCGGTTGCTCGCCTGTGATTGGCTCATGGCCCCCAACCCGGCCCCGGCCGCCCCAAGCGCCGCAGGCACCCACGACAGCGATGTGCCGCCCGTGAACGGCGCCGCCGCGATGCCGCCGATCCCAGCGATTCCGCCGAGTACTTCTTTCCACCCCATCACAACCTCCTAGATCGTGCCCCAGTTATAGTTCCACTTATTCCGGTCGTTCCACTCGCGTAAAGCCAGCTCCCGCATGAACTGATCGTTGTTCTGATACAACCCCTGCCGCTGGAGGTCCAGCCCCCCGAAGCCGAGCGCTCCCTGGAGGTCCTGCCCCCGCGCACCGAGACTGATCCCAGCCTCCCCAATGGCCTGATCCATCATCCCGAGTTGCATCTGGAGGTTCCGCTGCTGATCGCCCGACAACATGCTCCCTTGCATCTGGAGGGCTTGCGCGATCTCATCCCTCCGCGACTGCAATTCGCGTGACAAGAGTTGCGCCTGAAACCCGCCCACGCCTTGCCCGAGACGCTCTTGGGTCATCCGGCGTTCGCCCTGGATATTCGCCAGCGCCCCGCCACGCTCCGCGATGGTGTCCAGGTAGTCGTTCCGCGAGCGCGTGCCCTCGTTGCGGTAGGCGTCCACCTGCCCACTGATGATCGGGTCGCTGGCGTCGATATTCAACCCCTGCTGTGCCCGTTGCTGCAACTGGCCGTAAAAGGCGTTGGATCGCTGGAGCGCTTGCTGTCTCGCGGCCTCCTGCTGGGCCATCTGCGCCGACATCATCCCGGCGGACCAGTCCGGCATGAGGTTCTGGCCCTGGTTGTTCCACGCCTGCGACGGCGTCCCCTGTGGTCCACTGGGGCCACTGGGGCCAGACGGTCCAGTCGGCGGAGGACCAGTCGGCGGAGGACCAGTCGGCGGAGGACCAGTCGGCGGAGGAGGATCCGTGGCGTTATTGGCTCGCGCTGTCACCTCTGTGCCAAGATCAACCCATGACTGGTTGTTCTCGTACACCGAGTCCCGCTCATTCTGGTCTGCCTCACGCCCCAGACGATCGCGGTAGATGCCGCCTACCGTGGCATCAGAGAGCGCCTTCGGCCCCATGATGTCCCAGTAGTTAACGTCAGACCCGTCCTCGAAATCGTCCCCGTATTCCATAGCGTGCCCCTTTTAACTCAACACCTGCACGAACCCGATCTCTGACATGAGCGTATTGGCCGCCGCAGCGGTCCCCCACTGGAACGTCGCGTCAATAACCAATGTGCCTGTCGTGTCGATCGTGGTGAGCGTCCCCGCCACGTCCAATCGCTCAATAGACGAACTCCCGGTAGAGGTTTCGTATTCCCAGTCGATCACTGTCTCGATCGTGCCCGAGGCTCCCGTGGAGCGGCACGTCATGAGGACCACGCACTCCCATTCCTCAGTGCCCGACAACCCCGCCAACGTAATGGCCCCTGAGTCAATGCAGGACGTGGACCCGAGATACGCCTGCACCTCTGCTGTGGGATTCCCCGTGTCCGCAAAGTCCCCGTGGATCTCAATCCTGAGCGTCCGACCCACGATCCAGAAGTTCGCAGGGAGGGTCAGGCTTCCGACCCCCGTCCCGAACATAGTGGTTTCAGTCGTGGTATTAGCGATGGTCTTATCGGCGGTCTCCACAAACAGCGTGCGAGTCAGGCCCAACCCCGACCCCGTAATGAGCGCGGCCTGCGCGATCGTGTCCAGCTCCGCGTCCCACGCCTGGACATTGCTTCCAATCGCCACCCCAAGCGATGCCCTCGCGGCCGGAGCCGTGATAGCACCCGTCCCGCCAGACGCGATCACGACCGGGATAGCGAGACCGTCCCCGCCGGGGTCCACGATCAGCGCACCCGTGTTGTCGTGCGCCTTCAGCAGGAACGTATTGAGCCGCTGGTAGTGCTCGTCCAGTTCTTCCCACAGCCCCGGCACCGTCAGCAGGAACTCACGATATTTTGTGGCGAACATTACGCCCCCTGCCCCGACACCCCGAGCACGTCAAACCTATTCAACTGCCACTGCGCCGTCGGGACCGTGATATCCGTGAAGGTGAACTGGGCGACCGACATCTCCATGCCTTTGAAGTCGTCGAGGGACTTGATCGCCTCCGTCTCACTCCCGGACGCGGTGAACGTCACACTGGAGACAGTGGCCGTGGTTTCCAACCCGAAGTTCCGCACGCAACTCACATCCACCGCCGCCGCAGTCGTGGCCTTCCCCATGATCGACGCCGCACGAATCCCAAATTGGTGCATCGTGCTCTTCATGGTGATCGGCTTCGTCGTGACCGTCGCCGTATACGTCACGCCGTTGTCGTCTACGCCAGTCTCACACCGCTGGACATAGCCCAGCCCCGTCAGACCGATAAAGGGCACTAGCGAAAAGCTCCGCGCCGCGTTGTCTTCAATGTTGTCCGCAAAGAGGCACATCGAGAGCGCCTTGGCAATGTCCCCCGTCCAGAGGGTCCAGCCCTTTCGCACACCGTCCGCAAAGGGACGAGCCTTGTCCACATGCAACACAAGCCGGGTGTCTGGCGTATTACTTGCCCCGGTCGCAACGTTCCACATCATCTGCCGCTTCTTCGGGTAATACAGCCCCGACACCGCGACCGCCGTGGCATCCACGTTCAGTCCGGTCCACGTCGTGCGAAGATCCTCGCCGCAGCGTTTGATCCCGCCGATCCCCACCCGGCACGGCCCCTGCTCGTCGTCGATAAAGTAGATGCACGGCTGCCCCACCTCATCCACCCCAGAGAGGACCGACCCGTGCATCGCCCCGACGGCGTCAGTGACTTTCGACGCGTCATACGCCGCATCCGGAGACCCCGAGCGGGTGAGCCGGTAGATCGCGCTGCGCTTGAAGACCCAGATCGCCCCGAAGATCGGGGCGCTGATGCCCGTAATCGGGCCATGCTCATACGTGTCGAGGTCTAGCGTGGGGTCAGTGTCCGTGGCATACCGCTCGTCGTTCCCGTCGCCGGTCGCGTTGAACACAGGCGTCCAGCCCACACGCGAGGCTTGGTCGTCGTCTTCCCAACTCCCCGCCCACATCAGCCGGTCCTCGTCTGTCGTGAGGTAGCGGGCGCTCGGGAGCACGGTGTAGTCCCCCGCGTCTGCGCTCAGTGTGCCACTGGTATAGACCGTGTCCGTGTCGCTATACGTCGTCGTCCCGACCACGATCCGGCTCATGCGGTAAAACGTGCTGTTGTCGAGGGATAACTCGATCTCCCAGTGCGTCTCACCCTCGCTAATCGTCGCGGGTTTCGTCCAGGTAATACTCGACCCCGATCCAGACGGGGCGAAGGTTTTTACCGCCGATGCCTCGCCGCGCCGCGTCACTGTCGATCCGACAATATCCACATACCGCACCCGCCCGTAGCGCGTGTCAGACAACGATCCCGATCCCGCGTTCGCCGCCGTGGGTGCCGCCGAGATCCCCATCCCAGACCGGCGCATCGATGTCCCATCCCAGACGTGCAGCCGATCCACATCAGAATCGTAGGCAAAATGAATCTTCCCGTGTAACGTCACGGCCTGCCAGCGGTATTGCGTAAGCCCGGTGAGCAGCGGCGTATCGGAGATCGTGATCTCTGACCAGACCGTCGTCTTCCGCCCGAGTTTGGCCGTGGTGGTCCCGGTGACGCCCAGCGCCCACAGTTCCGCCGCCGTCTCATCCGCCGTGGGCAAATGCCGAAACAGAAACGGCACCCGGTCGCGGTCGCTCAGAAACGACGGGAGCGTGATCGCACTCGTGCCTAAGCGCCGCTCGCCCAGCATGGAATCGACGTATTCCACGTTTTGCGCGAGCACGCTCTGATCTGTCGGCACACCGATGGCGGGGTCAGTATTATTCATGCTCAACCGCCCCGTAGTGACGCGATCGTTAGATCAGCCACTACGGGGCAACTCCTGAGCGGGACTGGAACATGCCATCTCCCTCTGTGTGTAGGGTGTCAATGACGAGATCGGCCATCTACGCGATCCGATCCGTCCGCTGGGCAATCCGGCGTAAGAACTGGCGCTGCTCGCGTGGCGTCAACGGCTCATCGAGCGGATCAACTGGCGGTGCCGGTGGTGGGGCCGCGAATCTCCCGGTCGCCGAGTTCCGCGTGTGTCGGATCAGCGACCCGACGCCCTGCCAGTCCGGGTGATCCGTGACGTTGATCTGCGTCGGCGGCAGTGGCAACAGGTCGAACTTCTGCCATTCCTCATGCGATGTGCTGCTCTCGACATCCCCAACAACAACACCACTATCATTCAGAGTCACATAGTTCCGTGTGTGCATGATTCTCTCCTAGTACCATTCTGTAACTTGCCAGTTGATCGTCGCCACGATGGTCCCGATATTCCCGGCGTCATCACGCGTGGCCCTGACGGCTGTCGTAGACTGAATCGACAAACGTAGTCTATATTTGGTTCCCCAACCGGAATCAGCGATATCTTGCGCTTGACCGAGGTAGGCAAGCTGGGTGTTAGCGGTCACCACCGCAGGGCTGAGTGTCGCATCGTTTGTCGCATTCGTGCCCGTGATCGAGCAGGTGCCGCGTTGGATGCTTTTAAGTGTCCCGGCTGCGCCAGCCCCAAGCGACACTGTTCTATTCGCAAGCGGAACCTGCGTCCAGAGGGCGACAGGAGATAGTTCGCGGCCCATTAGGCGGTGATCCTATTCACGAAGCCGACAATACCGATCACGCTCGCGGACGCCGCAAACGCGGTGACGACCGCCGACCCGTTCATCGGAATCCCCTGCACGACCGGGACAAGCCCTGACTCTGCGGGGATCGTGAGTTCGATCGTGTCCTTGGCCGCCACACCCCCAAACTCAATCGTGAGCTTCCGATCCGTCCCGTCGGTGTTGTGCGCCCATATCCATATCTCGTCAAGGTCCGTCGCCCCAGTCGTGTGGATCGCCGTGCCCACGGTGGCCGTCGCCACTACTAGAATCGGCTTGTTGTTCGTCGATCCCGAGAGAATAACCTTGCTAAATGTCGCCATGCTGTCCTCAACTAAACACTGCTACCCCGAGAATAATCTGATCGCTATCCCCACTCAATGATGCGGGGGCGGTGTGAATATGATCCCGTCGCGCCGCCACCAACGCTGTCCCCGGTCCCGCCGTCCCTAATGCCGCCGGGTTCGTGGTATCAAAGAGCGCCTGATCCGTCCGTGTCGTCTCCCCGTTGCCAATCGCAAACACACTCAAGAGACCAGACCCCGGCGCCGTCGCCTTCGAGGCCAGCCCGTGTAATGTCGTCGTCGCGTCCAGGTCGGTGTTGTCCGACGGGGCCGCGAGGTCGTCCAGTTGTATCGGGTCGCCCCCGCCGGATTCGTGCGTCGGGGCGTGGATCGCAATCCCGCCACCACCTCCGGCCGACCCCGCCCCGGTGGTGGAGCCACTGGTGGCCTGCCGGGTGTCGCGGCTGTGGGTGTCCGCAAGGTGGAACCGAAGATCGGATAACAGCTGCTCGGCCCGCTGCTGGTATTCTTTCGCGAGTCCGGTTTTTTCCTTCTTGAGCAACTCCTCCGAAATGACAAACCAGGAGAGAATGTCGTGGAACGACTCAGCGAAGGCGGGAGAATCGCCGCTCGTCAGATCCGAGAGGCTCGTCCACCCGTCCGCTTCGAGGGTGTACGCGCTCGTCGGTTGAGTGTCGAGCATCACCTTCACCGACGTGGTGGTATAGGACTCCGCCGACCACTCCAGTGGCTCCCCGGTGTTCGGCTGCCGCGTCCTGATGGTATTGACGCTCACCTCATCAAGCACCCGGATCGCCGTGGCCGTCGTGATGTCTCTAATCCGGTCTATCTTCTCGATGCTGGTGAACGTGACATTCTGCGAGCCGATCGAGGTCGATCCCGTCCGCGAGACAAACCGGGTCGCGTCCATCCCGAGCGACGACGTGATCCGCTTATAGTGCCGGTTGATCGAGTTCCCGACACGAGTCGTCGCCTCCGTGCTGGTCAGGCTGCAATAGTCCTTGACCTGCGTTTGGAGTTCGGCAAATGTCACAGCTCTTTGCCCCGCATGATCCGCGCCTCACGCCGCTCACGCCGGTCCTGTTGATACTCCGCGCTCTTCATGTGCGCCAAATGCTCCCGCCCTTCGCGGGTTTCCGACTCGTCATACATGTCCGTCCAACGCGTCAGCCCACGCCGCTTGCACTCCCGGTTGATCTCAGTGTAGGAGTCATACCGCCGGGGCGTGCCGTCCGTGTTGCACAGCCCGTGGTGAATCCACACCCCGCCAGGGATCTCATCGCCTCGCACGGACACGCCAAACGACCACAGCCGCTCCGTCGCCGCGCCGCAGGTGCAGTCGGGATACTCCCCCGCGTTCTCGGTGAACACGTCAATCCGCACCGCCTTGCACTCCGCGCAGATCGTGTCGATCAGAATCTTCATGCCCCGCCATCCGCCTGTCTGCGGTCGATTCTGGGCGCCGCTTCCCATCCCGCATTGGATATTTCAGGGGTTTCGATCTCTGTCGGCGGCCCACCCTGCGGCTCGCTCCCCTGCGGAGGCATCCCCGTCATCGCGGACTGCCAGAGTTTCGTCGCGGCCGAGAGGTCGTCGGGGGTCGGCCCCTGCCCCGTCCGCATCAGCATGGCCAGGAACATCACATTGTTCAGGTCTTCCGCCTTGCTCACGCTCACTTTGATCGGCTCCGGCCCCTTCGGCTGCGGGTCAATCACGACCTTGGCCGGGTCCACCCCGCTTAGTTCCCAGATCTCCGCGATCACTTCCTTCGGGTTCACATAGCCCGACTGCGCCGTCAGGTTCAGTGCGCGGGTCAGTTGCTCGATACGCTGATTCGCGTCGAGGAGCACCGTGGAGTCCACCCGCACGGCGTAGGTGAATTCACCGGCGATCTGCGTCCGGTCCCACGTCTGAATCCGCTGCTGCCCCTCGTCCCCGATACTGGCGCCGATCTCCTCCGGCAACTCGAAATTGCCATAGAGCGACAGCAGCCCCGCGAGGCATTCCGTGATCCCCACGAAAAACCGCGTGACCTTGTCTCGCTCCTGTCCCACGCGGGTCGAGAAGTTTTGCTGGATGATCCGCGCTTCTGAGGCCGAGCGTTCCCCGCTGGCAAAGCCCCCCGCCTGATTCGTCCCCACCTGCCAGATTTCGGTCAGGTCGGAGTTCACCACGCGGTCAAACTCGAATTTCTCCTGCGGGAAGGACGCCCGCGCCACTTCCCCAACCGCCCGATCTCCCGGCCCGTTGGTGCCGATAAAGCCCTGGAATGTGCCCTTCTCCAGCAGCGAGCGCGTCCCCGGCCCCACACGGTTCGTGTCGAACCACCTGAGCGGGATCGAGTGCTTCCGCTGTTGCACCATCGCATCCCGCGAGGCTTCCAACTCATCGACCTGAAACCGGCCGACGGTCGAGTCCGACGGAGGCAGCCCATCGTCAGAGATATACGTGAGGGTCAACACGCGGATCGGGAGCGTCAACACGCCCACCATGCCGCCGCCCTCGATCCGGCGCTGCCCGGTGTATTCCTCGTTGATCACCGGCTCGTCGATCCCATCGACAAACACGACCCGCTGGATCGCCTTGAAGGAGGTTTCTTCCGGGTGGTAATAGTGCCGCCAGTAGAAGACTTCGGTGAAGTTCACCACGTCGGTGTCGCGAAACTTTGTCGTGTCGGTGTTGAGGCTATTGCTCGTGCCGCCAGACCGCTTGTCGCCGGACAACGCCTCGTCCTTCACTGAGTCGTCCAGGCCGAAGGCGGACTGTGCCTGCGTCCAGGTCTTCCGACCGTCATGCCCCAACCACAAGGATTGGCTGTAATTGCTTCTCGTGAAATCCGCAGGGACCAACAGATCCGCTGGGCTGATCCGGTCGCAGGGGTAGCGCACATCGACGACATGCTCTACCTGGGTCATGGGAATCCTTATCTCGCCCGCCATGACTTGCATCTGAATATCAGGGGGGAGGGTGGCGATGTCCACCTCGGGCACCTCCCGCATCTCCGTGCGCTTCTCACACCCGACGATGATCGCGCCAATTCCCGAGGCGTTGACCACGTCCGCGAGCACTTCCTCGATGGCCGTCCCGACGCTTTCCTGGTGGATCGTGTCGTTCAACACCCGTCCAAACACCGGCACCGCCGCCCGGAACGCGTCCTGCTTTGGTGTGAGCCTGACTTCGGGGGTCTGGGAAAAGAGCTGCGCGATCTTGCCCTTGGTGAGCGGCCAGTCTTTATTGACCGAGACCGCCGCAGAGGTCGAGTCGAGACTCCCTGCGGTGGCATTCCCCCAGCGCGTGCTCGTCTCCGACCGCGACCCCCGACGGGCGATGACGTTCTCCTGCCACGTCGCCACGAGGTCTTCCCGACGGTCCCGAGACGCCGCGAGACGACTCCGCCACGCATCCCAGGGGGAGGTGTCGTCTGTCTGGGTGTCGTCCATTACGCGGGCATCTCCGCCCACACCTTATCGACCAGGACTTCAAACGTCGGCGCCACATCGAGCGCAAACCGCATCCGGTCTTCCGGCGTGGCCGACTTGTAGGAGAGGTGCACCTGCTCTTTCGCGTCCACCATGACGCGCACCTTCCCGCCGATGTAGGAGCCGGTCTTCAGCCGCGCGAGCCGATGAATCGTTTTCTCGGGCAGCCCCCTGGCTTGCACTTCGCGCCCGTTCTGAAACGCGGGTTTCTCCAGTTTGGAGAATAATCCCTCCTTGCGGAGTCGCGCCTGATATTCGGGGTCGCCAAGGGTAAGCTCACGACGGGGGGCGTTAGCCTCCTGCCGCTCCATCAAATCCGCCAGACGGGTCATCACCTGGGCGTTGCTCGGTTCGTCTTTGGGCTGCTCAACTTTGGGCATACAGTTCCTCTAGGGGTTGTGCGCTCGACACGGGCGCAGTGGTGAGAAGATGACGGAGTCCCACGGTATCGGCCGTCCGGTGCCGGCGCTCGCCGGCGAATTCCTCGGGGAGGGCCATGTAGTTATGACCAGGACTCAGGGATATCCCGCACGTCACGACAGAGTCAGCCCCCGCCATGAGGGCCAGACACGCCGCCGCGACCCCAGAGGATAAACAATAGGCGTCGTCCAGGTCTGTGATCCCGGCCCATTGCCCAATCCGCGCACGGTCGCCCATGCCGATCTCTGTGGCCTGATCCCAGGTCGTCCCCTGTGCCGCGAGTCTCGCCGTGGTGTGTTCGGACTGGTCGCGCATGAAGATCACGAGGTGCCCCACGTGCCGCCCCGCCGACTGCGCGAGCATCTGGGCGTGGCACCATCTCCGGGCGTCTGACCACGTATCGACATAGGGACCGTCCGTGTAACGCCGCCCATTCGTGATATAGACATCCACATCGGGCGCACTGGCGATCCCTCCATTCACCGCCAGAATCAGATCAGACGGTGTCCGCGTGATCGCTGCGAGGTCATCCCCCACCGTAGGAGACGACCCGACAACGAGAACCCGACGGCCCGTGAACGCCAGCCCACGAAGCCGTCGGAGTGTGCCCGCAAACGCACTGACTAACGTCAGCACGTCGTGTTACGTCGTCGGCTCCAGAATGCCCATCAGCATCGGGTACTGAATCTGGAAGGTCGCCACGCCCCCCGAATCAGATGATCGTGCGATGGCCCCGAGGATTCGACTCCCCTGCACCGCCGCATCGTCCACACTCCCCGCCGTCGAGGTCGAGTAGACGTGGCCGTTATCGGCAATCGTCCCCGACGTGCCGGTGAACTTCCCGGCGAGGCCATACCAGCCCCAGTTGCTCGCCACAATCGCCGCGCTGGCAATCGCACACGGGCCAAGCGTGGCCGCGAGTGTTCTGGTGGAGGCGAAGACTTCGTCATACGCGACCCAGTCATTCGCCACGGTCGAGGCCACCCCCGCGAGGTAGATGTACTCGTTACCGAGTTCGTCAAACGACCGCGCCCCGAGGGCGTTGCGCTGTGTCGTGTGAATGTCGCCGGGGTTCCCGACGACGCCCATACGTGATCCGGTCAAAAAGGCCATGACGTCCCCTTACGTGAAGAGCACGCCGCCGCGTGCGCGGTTCCGGGTTGCCAACTGTGCCACGCTGAAGATCTTCATGTTCATCATCGCGGCGTTGATGTGCTCCACCGGGGTCCGGCGCTGCCTCCAGGCAGACTTGACCACAAAGAGGCACGTGTCGTGGGTGTTATACATCCACGCGCTGTCAGTCGAACTCTGGCCCGAGAAGATGTAGTCAGCCTGCTTGAACTGCAACGCCTTAAACCCACCCGAGGCCGTCCCCGCGTTGTTCACGAAGCGCTGATTCGGCGTGAGCGCCGCCTCATACGAGGCATGAAGCGTCGCGCTCCCAACCACCACATTCGGCTGACGACCCGAGCTGCCGAAGGAGCACGAGTTCCACAGCGTCGTGTAGTCCGCGAGCAGGGTGGCCCCGGTGTCCGTGCCCCAGTCCTTGTACTGGTTCTTGAACCACGTCTCCGTCCCCGACACGATGGTGCCCACGGTGCCCGTGCCGTCCTCGGTGAACAGATCGACCAGCGTGTTGAACCCGTCCGTGCCACCAGTCGCGGCGAAAAAGGCCGTTTCCAGGGTGCGATCGTGCGTGGTCAGCGCGTTATCCACGATCGACGACACGAGATCAACCTTCTGGCTTTTCTCGGAGTTGACCGCTTCGTCGAACATCGTCCAGTTCACGGGGACCACCAGCGGCACCATCGAATAGGATGCAGCCGTGAGAATCTCCGTTTTGCTGGTGCCCGTCGCGGTGCTGTCCGTGGCGAGAAAGTCCGCCGCGGGGTTCGACTGGTAATCGAGGGTGAGCTGGAGCGTTGCGCCGCCGTTGATCCGCTTGACGCCGCCGATCTTCTCCAGATGCTTCAGAAAACTGGAGTCACTCCAATTATCTGCCGCCTTGTTGCGTTCGTTGACCACATCATCGTAGGTCGATGCGACCAGCTGTGTGAATGGGATAGCCATGGGGCTGTACCTCCTAATGAATAAGGTTGTCCGTCCATCTCGGAAAGGCCCGAGTCAGCCAACCCTGCACTAGGTAGCAGGCGCCCATGAATGTGGAGAGGGGCACATTCAACCCCGTGAGTATCTTACGCCTCAGCGTTCAGCGTGTCAAGAGGCTTCGACGTTCCTCCGGGCGATATGTTCCGTAGACGGCCCCACCCCCGTGAGGTCCGCGATACCGTCGTTCTCCTCCGCTTGCCTACGCAGCCCCTCGATCACCGGGAGCGACACGCCGTATTTCCTGAGAATCTCGATGGTGCTGGCGTCGAACACCACGTAGTTGCTGGTGCCCTCACCGGCTGCGCGGGAGCCTTGGTCCAGATACTTGATGCCGGGGATGCCGGCCAACTGCCGAGTAGCGGCGATGTCGTCTACCTCTCTCCCGACTGACGTATACGCATCCCCGCGATCCATGTGCGACATCGCGTTATAGGCTCCACCGCCTGTCTTGTCGTACTGCCTCCCGTACGAATCTGTCAGCGTGTGCTCGTCCTTTGACCACACACCACGAGCCTCTAAGCCTTTATCTATTTCGCCTTTCACTCTTGCGCTCTGCTGACTCAGGGGCGCGTCCCAGTCGAGGAAGTCGGCGGGATCGGCGTGGATGTTGACTTCGTAGGTGCGGCCACGCTCAGGTAGTTTTAGGCGATCCCATAAACTCCCAGCAGGCCCGGATAAGGCTACTTCCCCGCCCTCTTGGTGCAATTTCAACGCTGCTCTAATCTGTGCAGCCCCGTCATCTCCGATAGTGCGACGAGCTAAGTCCTCAACTCCAAGAGTCGTCAACTCTGTCGGCTTGCCTCCATACATTGAGGTGCCGGACGGATCATATCGGTACGTGCCCATGAGTGGGTTATTCCCCGGAGACAACGCCTCCTTATACCCCGCCGCCACCCCCTCATTCTCCGCAAAATACAGCCCATGCCCGTAGGCTTGCGCCCCCTCACCCGTGCCGATGTTCTCCGACCGGAACCGGCCCATCGGTGCCCCCGGTTCCGGCGCAAAGTCATGCGGGGAGCCGTGATACGCCTTGATCGGGTTCGCCACTCTGTTCGTCAGCACCTCGGCGGCCGCTTTCGCGGGGGTAAATGACGGCCGCACGAAGGCGTAATTTTTGTCGCCCAGTTTCGTCGCTAAACCTCTATCCACGAAGCTGTCCCACATAGATACCGCATCTGGGGTCATTTCGTGAACTGTCTCTCCAGTCATCAGCGTACGCGGCCCCGTTGAACGCAACGGGTTGCCAGTCGCCTCAAGACTTCTCGCGTTTATGTCTGAATACGCTCGCGATGCTATCCCCTGACGCTGCAACTCATCAGGGACGAGGGCATTGCGAACCACAAACCCATCGGGAGACTCATGGACGGTGAACATTGGCCCTCGTCGGGCCTTCGCTAACTCAGGCGCGCCAAGCGTGTCGTAAGCTGAGAAATTACCCTCCGGAGTAGCGAACGATCGGACGTTATTGGCCGTTTTGTTCGTCAGCACCTCGGCGGCCGCTTTCGCGGGGGTTTGGAATGGCTGCTTGGTTGCCACCAAATCTGCTGGCAATAAATACTCTATCGCGCCCTTGCCGCCCCCGACATTTACCCGCGCATACGTCTCTGCCAGTTCAGACGGCGCATCGACCGTGTACGTTGTGTGGCCTGCTACCCCGTGCCCGTAGTCGGCGGCATTAGATAGATCGTCGGAGAACAGCCGCCCTCGCTCGCTGCGGAATGAATCGTATTGTTCTGGCGTCAGGTGCTTTTTTAACCATTCACCCTGATCCCCTAAGTCGTTTGCTTCCACGCGATATAATCGCTTCGTCAGCACCTCGGCGGCCGCTTTCGCGGGGGTTTGCAAGGGGGCCATTAACTGAGAGGCCCGGAGGTACGCCGACGCGAGTGACGGATCAACATGAAACGTGGCGAGGTATTCACTTGGGCTTGATATGTCACCAGCCCCGATAGCCTCACGGATGTCGGTCACGATCCCCCTCGCGTTTTGCGACCCTCCCCCAGACGCCCGGTATTGACTCGGCAACATGTCTACAATCTCACGTTCGTCTATAGGGGGAAGGTCTTTTATCGCCCTCCCACCACTGAGGGGCATCCCAGACTCGCGGACGACGACAGCCGGGACATTGCTTGCTTGTAATTCGTGCGCCGCCCCCAGTCTGTGTTGCCCTTCAAGCACGTACGCGCCATCCGGCCCTCTGACGACAATCAAAGGGTCCATCCTTCTCGATTCCCTGATCGTCTGCGACAGTTCCGCCGTCCGCTTCGCCTCACTCACAGAATACGACAATGGACGATCCCCGAGATCGCTCAATGGCACCGACTGTAACCCCGGCTCTACGACGTAGCCCCGGTCAAGGGACGACTCCAACGAACCCATATTTGACACGTCTTCGCCAGAAATGAAGGGACCCATGTCATCCCCTGCCTTTATGGCCTTGAATGATATGGTCGGCTTCTTCGTCAGCACCCGCGCGGCCGCTTTCGCGGGGGTTTGCAAGGGGGCCATCAGCCCGAGGACTTGACTCTGCGGGTCCTCGACACCTGCCGCTTTCGCCAAGGATCGGAAGACATCCTGCCAACTGGTCGTATTACTCCCCCGGTGGGCTTGCCCCTGATCGGGTTGTGGCTCAGGGTTGAGCCACGCTTTGAGCCAGCCGGGTGTCGGATCAGGGTAAATCGGCATTTACTGCACCGTGTGACGCTGATAGAGCAGAATGTCCCGCACGGACGCCTCCACCGCGCGGGGCGAGCGCCCCGACACCCGTGACTTGACCCCGTGCGTCAGCCGGTAGGAGACGAGAATGGTGAACATGGGCGAGTCTACCACTAACCGCCCCGCTCCAGCCGCGCCAACGTCTTCGCCGCGATGTCCGACGTGCTCACCGTCCCCGTCCTCGGGGCGTCTGTCGGGCCACGGGAGACAGAGGTGCCTTTCGGGGCGGTGTTGAGTTCTGCGAGGATTCTCGCTCGCATCGCCTTGTCGTTTTCCGCGAATCTCGGGGCCGATATCTTCAGATACGCCCCCTCTAACGTCAACCTCGGGCGCTGTCCGGCCGCCCTCGCGGCGGTGCTGTCGGCTTCGAGTGCCCCTAAGACTTCCTGCTGGAACGGCGTCAAGGAGCCGTCCTGCGCCATACTGCCAAAGAGGGGCCACGTCTGCGCCTCCTGCATCTGGGTGGACATGGTCTGGTGGAGTTGCTGCTCGAACGCCTGCCGCTCCGTCCGCTGGCCCGCCGCCTTCTCCCGGTCGGTGAAGGGCTGGAGACGGGTATCGATCTCCTTCATCGACTGCCGACGGTCCCATTCTCTCACCGCTCGCATGCCCTCAAGGGAAAAGGTCTTCTGCCCGTTCCCGAGGTCGAGATCGGGGCCGGGTTCGGGGTCGTCGTCTCGGGCGGGTTCAGCCGGCGCCGCTGGTGGTTCAAGGAACACCTTATACCGGGTGTCGATGGAGGCCAGTTCCGTCAGAAACGCCCGAGGATCGCCCGTCACCCCTTGCTGAAGCTCTGCCAGTTGCCCCCGCGAGGTCTTCAGCTCCGTTTCGAGCGTGGTGCGCTGGAGGTCAAACGCCTCCCGTCCCTTGCGGAGGCCGTTCTCGATGATCCGCCGGACTTTCGGCTTCGGAATGCGCTGCTTCTCGTCCTTGTCGTATCCGGCATCCAGCATGAGCTGATCGGCCTCGGACACTGCCTTTTCCGGTTCAGGGGCGGGGTCGGCCTTCGCAGGGTCGGCCGGTTCAGCCACGGTGTCTACCGCTGCGGGGGCCTCGGCGGCCTGTTCGGGGTCTGCGTGTTCGGCCTGTTCGGCCTCGTCAAACGCCTCGATCACCGCTTCGGCGGCTTCTGACGTGGTGCTGATCGGGTCTACGTCGCTGATCGGATCACTCGGGGTGCTGCTAACTGGTTCGTCCATTTATGCTCTCCTTTGTTTCTGTAATTTCACGCGCCGATGCGCTGTCGCCCTACAGAGGTCAGAACAGTATCTCGCCCCATATCGACGCCCAACGATCGATATCAGACATTCCACGCATTTCCTGTGATCTGCCGGATACGGTTCCCCGCACACTGGACAGAAACGCCATGCGCGACGGGTACCAATGGTGCAACACCGCATCTATGCTCTCCTTCGTCGTCGGCCGGAGCCTTCTTGCATCCAGCGCATCCATTCGGGTTCGTCTTTCGTGGCTTCATGGGCCGTGAAACTCAGCACGCCGCTGGAAATAGCCCAATACGCCAAGGCCACAATCCAATGATCAAAGCGATGATTGGCCATTTTCCGGGGGTTTTTCTCGTCCCAGCGCATCTTCGGGAGGTATTTTGCCAACTGGGGGCACCCAGGTTCATAAATTTGGAGTCTGGGCACGCCCGGTTCGACTTCTTCCCCTAAGAGGCCGTGAATGGCGTCCGCATAGAGCACCCGGTCGTTAATCGAGCACTCAATCGGGACGCCGTGCATTTCCAACGTATCCCTGACCGTCACCGTGTCCGATCCCGTCCTGACGTCAATCACCGGGTCGGCGTAGGTCATGACCACCGTCCCATCCGTGAGTTCACGGGTGGTCTCCTGCATCTTCGCCGCGAGATCCTTGGCAATGGTGCGGAACCACGTCTCTTCACGGACCACAATCGCCCGCTTCCCCAGCACCGCAATCCACAAACACGCCGCAGGATCAGGAAAATAGCCCATGTCAAAGGCCCGATAGACCTGCATCCACGGAATCTGCAACAAGGGCACCCCGCTCACCGTCGGCAGCTCCTGAATGTAGTGATACGGCACCTCGTCACGGGTCTTCTCCACCGTAAACAGCGTCCGCGCCTCAATCCGGACCCCGTCGAGCCACGCCTTCCGGTAATGCTCCGGTAACCCCGCAAACTGCTTCCGATACTCATCCGGGTCAATACTGGGGTTATCTTGGAGCCGCAACTCAAGGGCTAAGAAGTCCTCCGGGTGGTATTCCGGGTCGTGCTCCACGTCCTGATCGACGAAATACTGCCAAATTTCCTCAATCGACTCGCCAATCGGGTTCCCGCCGTAAATCGACAGCACCCGAAACGCCGCCGGCGACCCGTCCGCCTGCTTGGGTACCCGCAAACTCGGCCCGATCAGACGCAAATACTCCCACTTGATCTGCGGGGCCTCATCCACAAACAACGCCGCCGCCTCCGCCCCCACAATCTTCTCCACATCCTCTTCCGTCTCGCACTGGCTGTAAAAGCCCAGCGACCCATTCCCGTAATCAAGAATGTGATCCCCCTTGTGATACGTCCCCCCCAGCAGCCGCGCCTCCTTCCCCACATAGATCAGGTGGTTTTTCTGCAAGTCAGGGAAATTCCGACGCGCAATCACATACTTAAACCCCGGAAACGCCAGCGCACACCCATGAAAGAACATCCGCACGAGGAAACTCTTCCCCCCGCCACGGTTCCCCCACAGAAACACGTTCCGCGCCACGTCCCCCGCCCCCGCCACGCGCTCCCGCAACAGCGCCAAGACCTCCACCTGCTTCCCAGGGTGAGGGTCGAACAGCACCGCGTCATCGACGATAAAGGCGTAGGGAGAAGGCATTTACAGGGCGTCCAGCCGATTATTGAGTCTCCACCGTGTACAGAATCGCATTTTTGCTAGCAGATACGCACATTCGAGGTTTTCGCGCAGCCACGCTTTCGGCCCCCAGGACGCACACAGATGGGGTTTGGGGGGAGGGAAACAGGGGGACGGAGGGTAAAAACAATTTAACCCAGGGGGCCTAAACCCAAACCCCAGGCCCCAGGAAACCCACACCCCCCCACCCGCTTCACCTTCGCTTTCGCCTTTTGTTCGGGCCTATTCGTGTCGCTCGTTCGGCTGTAAGTTGTTGATACCATTGGACTTAGCCAAAACAACGTCGCATAATAGACATTATGTTAACTTTCACCAGGGTTCCTAGGGCGCACACCCCAAACCCTGTAACCTACTGAACCCAAGGGGGTTAACCCGGGTGCGCCAATTTCTTGACGACTCGAGGGAGAAAGCGCCAATCTTTTGACACACGAGGCGAGGGCGGCGAAGAAGGTCACCCCTCACGTTCTGCCTTGTTCAAAACGGTGCCTCTCCCTATCACAGTAGCCCTATAGAGCGCCCAGCAGTCTCTACAGCATTCGGTGGGTCTGTCTGTCCCTGTGTAGCCTGGGTGTGCTGTGCAGGGCGTCTTCAAGCCCTCTCGCCTTCATGCCGTAAATGCATGGTGTCCATCTGTCTGTGTTATGGGTTGAGTGCTGGTGTGACCACTTCGACTGCCGTGGCCTCGATAGCTGGCTGCTCTGGGGCTTGCAGGAAGCCGATATTGACCGTCACCCCTGAGACGTGGCCTTGGTGGCTTGATCGGACCTTGGCTTGCACCACTTCACCGATGCCGCCTCGGTCGAGCAGGTCGGCGCCGGCCTTGACGGCAGCACTGAGGTTCTCGGACTGTGTCGCGGTCTTCAGCATGTTAGCCAAGATCGGATCGACCATCGCCGCAATCCGTCTAGCAGCGGCCTCTCGGACCTCTTTAAGCGTGGCGCCGTGTGTCGGACAGACCGTGGTGCCCTTCGTGTGATACTTCCGGCACGGCAGTCCTGTGCGGTGGCTGAAGCCTGAACAGTGCCAGTCCTTGCGCTGTGACTCAGCCAGGGCGATCTCCTCGGGGGTGGCTCTGCGGAGTCCTGGGTCGTCTCGGCTTTTGGCTGTCAGCATCACCTGCTGAAGCGCCAAGAGGGAGGCAGCGGTGTCATCTGGCATTGCCCACCCTTGCCCTAACTTCCCGGAAGAGGTTCTCGAC
>Ga0302123_10000462_pt1 | contig 32483 bp, 29 predicted proteins | sample CB21_321_MG_FD_203109 | JGI IMG/M metagenome (GOLD analysis project Ga0302123, IMG submission 203109) | Marine microbial communities from Western Arctic Ocean, Canada - CB21_32.1 | ecosystem: Environmental > Aquatic > Marine > Oceanic | place: Canada: Western Arctic Ocean | collected 2017-09-28 | reverse complement strand
CGTGAGACCGGCCTGGGTGTCGGGCAGGGCCAGCGTGGGGCGAAACAGGTCGTAGTTGCTGCGCTGACTGCCGCCGAGGGGGTACACGGTGTTGAGGCCGTCATTGCCGCCGTTGAGCTGTACAAAAACCACTATCGCGTCGCCCGGGCCGGCCGCGTAGCTGACGCCGGTACCCGGCAATACGCGCGACCACGGCAGAGCCGCAGCGGCAGCCGCCGCCGCACCACGCTTGATGAACTGTCTCCTTGTAAACGGGGCCATCTCAGTTTCTCCTCACCCGACCTGGTATTCGGCCGTCTGCAGCAGCAGCGAAAGTACGCCGCGCACCTTGGTGTTCACGTCATCGGTATCGTCGGTCGAAAGATCCAGCGTTGCCTGCGCGCCGCTGTCGGTGAGGTAGTCGATCAGCGAGTCACGCTGCCCGGTGGTGAGCGCCAGTGGGCCCGAGTCGAGCCCGAGCTCGTACATCAGCGCGTCGAGCACCACCCCGGGGTCGGCCACCGGGTCTTTCCACGGAAGCGCCTTTATGCGCTTGAGCTTCAAGCGCGCCGGCCCCCTGCTGGCCGAGGCCAGGTAGCGGGCAAAGTTGAAACGCTGCAGCAAGGTGCCACTGTTGATCCAGCCCAGGCCGCTCGGCCAGCCGGCCACGTTGGGCGGAAAAAACAGGTCCATCCCCATCTCGGCCATGAGCTCGCCCATCTCCTCGGGCGAGTCGCCGATCTCGCGGCCGTCGCCCTTGGCGTTGAGCGAACGCATGGCACCGATGACAAAATCAACGGGGCTTTTCACGCGGCGCGTGCGCGCACGATCGCTGTAGAATTCGTCGCTGGTCCAGATGGCCTTGAGCAAGGGTTTGATCTCAAAATCCGAGTTGGCAAATTCCGCGGCGAAACCGGCCAGCAGGGCCTTCAGGCTCGGCCCAGGTGGGGGGTATGCATAAAAATTCCACAGCCGGCTGGTAAGGAACATGGCCACCTGGTTGTTGCCGACGTCGTCGGTGCGGGAGAAAATCAGCTCCAGCACGTCGTCGGAGGTACCGGCAACCTCCTCGCCTATCTTGAAGCCATTGCTCACCTGCCCGAAGATCACCATCGGGTCGGGCAGATCATCGCCGTCGTCGTCGTACTGGCCGCCGTCCCAGTGGTTGTTTTTGAACACGCCCTTGTAAGTACCGTCGATCTTGTCGGTCTTCGTCCAACCCGTGAGCGCACGGGCCATGCCGTGCACGTCGTCCTCGGTGTAGGTGGGCTTCTGGGTGTCGGGGCTGCCGTCATCGGCAAGCTCGAACACCCCGAGCGTAAACAACTCCATCAACTCGCGCCCGAAGTTCTCGTTGGCGCTGACGTGCACACCGTCATCGCTGGCCTTGTTCTTGATGCCATCGAGGTAGTACATGTTGGCGGGGTCGCGATTGAACTCGCGCACGAGGAACCTGAAGTTACCCCCGGCGTTGAGCCTGAACAGCTGCTGCTGGTACGACATCCAACCAAACTGGTTGAGCACGTTGCCGCCGCTGACCAGGTGCGAGTGCCAGAACAGGACGAGCTTTTCGAGGCAGGCCTTCGCAGGCTTGCGCTGCCTGGCCATCTGCTTGGTCCACCAGCGCTGGATCTTGAGCTTGTCCTCGTTGCCGTTGTCCTTTACCGCGGGCGGTTTTCTCTTGCTGGGCTTGAACGACAGCAGGTTGTCTACCGCGTCGTCGATCGACACGTGTCGATCAAAAAACTTGTCTATCTCCCCCGAGGGAGCTCCGAAAGTAGCCCTCCTGAGAAGATGGGCCGCGTTGTCCCTTGTCCATGCTACCGCCATCGCCGTTCTCCTTTCAGCCTGCGCGCAAGCGCTGGCCCGCGTTCCATTGTAGCGCGTTGCTTCACCACGTGCCCTCTACCCAGCCCGCCTGCGGCGCGGGTCCCAGTACCCCGTCGCCAAGTATCCACAGGCGTATGATCTCCTGCAGCTCGCTGTCGATCAAGCCCGTGCCAAGCGGCATGCCAAGCCCGTAGCCGGCCGCGAGGTCGTGCGTGACCTTGAGATATAGAAAGCTCGCGTCGGGGTCGCCGGCCGTCACCCTCAGCAAACCGTCGATGGCGGCCGCGGTGTTGGTGGGCGCAACTCCCACCAGTTGCGAGTATGCCGCGTTGGGCAACAGTGTCAGGCCGCCTGCGTTGCTTTCTGAATCATGGCAGGCCGACACCGCGCACGACCCGGCAAACACCTGGGTGGCTATGCGATCAAAGGTGCCATCGTAGAGATCGAGCGGCTCGTAGATCTTGTCGCCCTCGGGCAGGCACTTGAACTTGACCCGGTCGCGATCGCGCTGGGTGCCAGCAGCGGTCGTGCCCTCTGCCGAAAGCTTGAGCTTCTTGCGTCCCGCGCGCATGCGGTCCGAACTGTTGGGGCCACGCAAGGGCACGTTGATGCTGCTGGTGAGCGTGCACTCATCGACGATGTCGTTGCCCGGAAAACCGAGCAGGTCTACTCTCGATTGCAGGGCCTGGAAATCTACGTCGAACCTGGGATCGCCGTCGTCGACCGCGTGGTCGATTTCTACTTCGTCTACCTGCACGGGGCTGCACTGCGACAGTGCGCTGGAGTTTAGACACACCGACAGCTCAAACTCGCAACGACCGTTGCGCAGGCCGTCGGCGTCGCAGGACAAGTCGCCGTCGTAGCACTTCACGCCGCGGGGGGTCTTGGGGGGAGCGGGGTGGTTGGCACCCGGCGCGTCGAGCACAACCATGCAGTCGGTCTTCTTGCTGCCGCCGCCTGCCACGGTGGCCGACCAGGCAAAGGCCGGCAGCAACAGCAGCGCCGTCAACACCTGGGCTGTTAGAAAGGAATGTTTTACCGGCAGATAGATTGCGAAAGCCCCTCCCACGAAACATCACACGCCAACAACCCCTCGGTCAAGTTCTTTTTTTGCCCACCCCCCCTGCCGGGGGGGTGGTAAGTGCTGCGTAGTTCAAACGGCGACAGGTCCCCGCAGACCCCGTATTAACCCGCGGCTATGTCTTCGCCGCCGTCTACGCCCAGCACATTGCCCGTCAGCCAGGTGCCGCCGGGCTGCATGAGCAGACTCACCAACTCGGCTATGTCGCCGGGCTCAGTCAGGCGGCCACCGGGGTTAACCGAGCGGGCGTGCTCCTTGAGATCGGCGGCGCCGGGAATGTGGGCCAGAGCCGGGGTGTCGGTGACGCCAGCGCGTATGGCGTTGACAGCCACTCCGCGCGGCCCGAGCTCGAGCGCGAGCTGGCGAACGTAAGCTTCCAACGCGGCCTTGGCGGCCGACACCATCCCGTAGGAAGGAGCCGCACGCGTGCTGCCCGCCGAGGTCATGGCCATCACCCGCGATCCTTCACCCAGCAGGCGCCGCCAGGCCAGCTCCTGCGTCCACGCGACCAGCGAGCTGGCCATCACGTTGAGGGTCATGGCCATCTGCGAATCGCGTGCCGAAGCGCTCGCGTCCTCGCCCACCAGCGGCGCGAGTGACCCGAAGGCCAGCGAGTGAAACAACAGCGACACCCCGTCGGCACCCGCCAGGGGCTCGAGCTGGTCGAGCACGAGGGTCATCTTGTCGCGGTCGACAGCGTTGACGTTAAAAAAAAGCGACTCCACGCCGGCTTCTTCCACCGCCTCGCGGGCACGGTCGGCCAGCGCCATGGTCGAACGGCGGTCGAGGTGAACGCCGCATATATTGTAGCCCTCGGCGGCCAGCCGGGCCGAAACCGCCGAGCCGAAGCCGCTCGACGCCCCCAGCACTACCGCCCACTTGCCTGACCCTGCTGCTGACCTTCCCTCTTGATCCATGATGAGCAAAGATAATAGCCGCCCGCCCCGTGGGCAAACCCCGACTTGGCCCCGGGCCCGGCTTTTGTTAGCCTTGCCGGGCCAATACGAACGGTACCCCCTCAAAGGAGAGCTTGATGTCAGAAAAAAATAGAACAGCCGAACAGGAACTACAGGAAGCCATGTGGCTCTGGATGCAGCGGCTGGTATTAGCCCTGGCCCTTCTGGGTGCAGGGTATTTTGCAGCCTGGTACCAGTCCAAGGATTACACGGAGATAAAGGTGGGGCTCGGAGAAGCCAACGACACTATCGTTGACCTCAAGAACGAGCGTGAGACTCTCTCTACCCGCATAGCCCGTGAGTTGCGAGACAAAGAAGTCTGTCGCAAAGAACTCAGGACTCTCAAGAGCAAGTAAGGGGAGGCCTCCCGCTCCCCGCTGTCAGTCCTGCAGCAGCGGCACAAAATTTCTCACGGCTCCAAGCAGGGCTTGGGCGTCCTGACTTTCGGCGCCGAGTTCGAGAGAAAGATCGAACAGCCCTCGCACGCGAGCGTTGTCGCGCTCACCCTCGGGCAACGACAGGGATTGGGCGAGCTCATTGAGCATTGGCTCGAGCTCGAGCTTGCGCTCGGTGGGCATGTCATCGTCTATCGCCACGAGCAGTATGCAACGGTCGATAAGCCTCGCCACCATTTCTTCGTCTGACATCACACGCTTCGTCACGATCTTTTCCAGCTCCCCTGGTACTACTCAGTCGTCTTCGCCCGACAGCTGACGCTTCCAGTCCAGCATTTTAGCCGCCGCACCCGCGGTCTCGGCCTCCTCGATACGACCAGCCCTCTGGTAAAACATCGACAGGTTGGTCTGCGCCAGTATGTCGTCGGGGTCGAGCTCAACCAGGCGCAGCGCCATGCCGATGGCGTCATCCATCTCGCCGCGCTCCATGTACACCATGGCCTTTCCCAGTAGCGCGTCGCGGTAGTCGGAGTCGAGCTCCAGGCAGGCCTCGAAACAGGCCATGGCCTCGTCGTAGCGGCGCTCACCGTGCAAGTCACAGCCGTCGTAAAACAGTTGCTCAATATCCTTGTCGTCGCCCGGGCTTGCCACTACGCCAGTGAGAGTAGTATCTGTACGGCTAGTTGCAAGGCCCGAAAGCCGGACCACCCGCGGCGCCGTGATACAATCGGCTGCGAGTGGCCCGTCGTAGGCCGGTTTACAGCGAAACCGCAAGTGCAGAAAAAAATCGACAATTTCATTTCCGCCGACATTAACGACGACAAGTACAGCTTCGAAGAACTCGCCCTCGAGTTATTTGAATACCAGTACGAACGCGTGCCGCTGTACCGACAGTTCTGCGACGCGAGGCAGGCCAGTCCCTCTTCGGTAAGTGAGTGGCAACAGGTGCCCGCCCTGCCCGCCGACGCGTTCAAGCAACAGCTCATAGACCACGGCGAAGAGGCCCACGTTTTTTTGAGTAGCGGAACGAGCGAGGGCCTGGACAAGCGCAGCCGTCACCAGTTGACCACGCTGTCAACCTATCGCTTGTCAGCCATGACTTTTTTCAACGAGATGGTGCTACCCGACGAACCGGGATCGATGAGCGTGCTGCTGGCCGGACCGGGCGTGGACAGCCACCCTGACTCCTCACTGGGCAGAATGTTTTCCTGGGTCTACGAGGAGACCGCCAACGCCGATTCCGAAGTGGTCTTCGACGGTGATGGCGAGTTCGACAGCACCGCCGCGCTGGAGTGGCTCGGGCGGATGTCTTCGGACAACAGGCCGGTGCTGCTGCTCGCGGTGAGCTCGGCACTCACCGCCCTGCTCGCCCGCATGCGCGAAAAAAAGCTGTCCTGCCGCCTGCCCGGTGGCAGCCGCATAGTAGACACCGGCGGACGAAAAGGTGCCGCCCCGACCTACTCCGCAGCAGGTATGCGCAAGGCCTGTTGGCGCTACCTGCACGTTCCGGGTTACATGTGCGTGAATGAGTATGGCATGACCGAGATGCTCTCCCAGTACTACGATGACGCACTGGTCGGCCGCCACCGCGGACGTATAGACCAGAGAATCAAGGCCGGGCCGCGATGGTGCCGCCACGTGGTAGTAAGCCCAGCCACCCTCCAACCGGTGGCCGACGGCGAGGTCGGCCTGCTCAGGCATACAGATCTTGCCAACTGGGAATCGGTGAGCGCGCTACAAACCCTGGACCTTGCGCGCAGGGTCGGCGACGGTTTCCAGCTTGTCGGCCGCGCCAGCACCGCGCAGCTGCGCGGCTGCTCACAACTGCTGACGATGGCGGTGACCTGAACCCATGGAACGCAAACAAGTGGAATCATCGCAGTCCGAATCCGTAGAAATGCTGCTGCGCCAGCAACTTGGCGAGGCCGAGGAGGCGCGCAAGACGGCACTGTCCACGCTTGATAACTCCGAGATCGTGGCGGCGCTCGCCGAGGCCGCCAGCGCCTGGAGCGAGCAGGATTCCGAGCTCCGTCGTGGCGCCGCGGCTTTCCTGGCCCAGCACCGCCACATGTCGGCCGCCATGCTCGAACAGGGACTGGGCTCTGTTTTCTCGGCCATCACCACCAGCTCCATGGAGAACCTTCTCAAGCGCGAATGCCCCGACGCGCCGGCCCTTGAGCGCACGACCATAAACAAGGCCGGCGAGTCGGTGAGACTGCGCGGCCCATCGCTGGTATTTCACTCCCTGGCCGGTAACGTGCCCGGCATGGGCGTGCCGGCAATCGTGTGTGCGCTGCTGGCGCGATCCTGCTGCTTGCTGCGCGACAGCCCGCGGCAGCCCATCATCAGCGGCGCCTTCGCCGATACCCTGGCCGCGGTACACCCCTTGCTCGGCTCCATGGTGGTGGCGACCGAGTGGGACGCGGGCGACCGACGCATGGAGTCCACTGCCATGCGCGTGGCCTCGCGGGTGGAGCTTTACGGCAGCGACGAAACCGTGGACCGCATGGCCTCGCGCTACGGCGGCAGGTCAATAGTAGAACACGGCAGCAGGGTATCGTTGGGGCTGGTACCGGCCGAGGCCGACACCGACCAGTGGGCGCGCGGGTTCGCGCAGGACGTGGCCATGTACGAGGGCCTGGGCTGCCTGAGCATGTCGCTGCTGCTGGTCGAGGGACCCGCCGACCGAGCCGCGCGCATGTCCCACAAGCTGGGCATAGAACTGTCGCGCCTGCAGCGCCTGTGGCCGCGTGGGCCCCAGGACCTCGATCTCGAGACCTCGAGGCGCGCCTTCATAGGACGGGCCGAACTGTCGTCGGCCGGCAACCAAGACGAGCTGCTGATCAGGGGTCGCGACGACGGCTGGGTCGTGCACGTTGACCCGCGCGCCAAGCTCGACCCCGGCTGCGGGCTGCGAGTTGTAAAGATAGTGCCGGTAAAAGACCGCCAGGCCACCCTCGAGCTGCTCGAAAGCTCGAAGGTGCCGATCGCCGGCGTGGCCCTCGGCATGAACTCGGACAGCCGCAACTGGAAAGAAACCGTCAACGACGTCTACTCCTGCGACGCCACCCTGGTGTGCGTGCCCGGCCAACTGCAAACCCCGCCGCTCGGCTGGAGGCAGGACGGGCACCAACGACTCGGAGACCTGCTGGACTGGTACAGGGACGAGCAGGCGTGACGCCCCGGGCCGTTTTTTCCGGCTTCTCGAGCAGCCTCGCTTTGACCTCTGACACCCCGGTGGGAGTGGTGGTTGACCGCGCACGCGGCTGCTTGATCTACGACCCCGGGGGCAAGGAATACCTCGACCTCCTGTCGGGCATGGGCGTGTCGGCCCTCGGGCACGCCCACCCGCGCGTGACCGAAGCCGTCAGCGCCCAGGCTGCGCGCCACCTGCACGTCATGGTCTACGGCGAGTACGTAATAGAATCGCAGGTGCGCCTGGCCTCGCGCCTGGCCGGCCTGCTACCCGCCGGCCTCGACAAGGTCTACTTTACCAACTCGGGTACCGAGGCCGTAGAAGGCGCGATAAAGATGGTGCGCAAGGCCACGGGGCGAAGCGGCATGTTGGCGTTTCGCGGCGCGTTTCATGGCGACACCACCGGTGCCGTGTCGCTCGGCGGCAACCCCTTGTACCGTGACCCCTTCGTACCGCTGCTGCCCCATTGTGGCCTGCTCGAATTCAACGACACGGGCTCGCTCAAGGCCATCAACGAATCCACTGCCGCGGTTTTTGTCGAACCCGTGCAGTCCGAGGCCGGCGTAATACTACCCGAGCCGGGATTCCTGGCTGAACTCGCAGCGAGCTGCCGCGCCGCAGGCGCGCTGCTGGTGTTCGACGAGGTCATCACCGGCCTGGGCCGCACGGGCTCATTGTTTGCGCTCGAGCGCGAAGGCGTGGTGCCCGACGTGCTGCTGCTGGCCAAGGCCGTTGGCGGCGGGCTTCCGCTCGGGGCCTTCATCGCGTCCGAAGAACTGATGTCTATTCTTTCGCAGGACCCACCGCTGGGCCACGTGACCACCTTTGGTGGCCACCCGCTCAGTTGTGCGGCCGGCCTTGCCACGCTCGAGGTCATCATCGAAGACCATTTACCCGCGCGCGCCGCCAAGCTGGGGGACTACTTTGCCGATGCCTTGACGACGGCCATGCAGGGTGACGGACTGCGCGAAGTGCGCCACGCGGGCCTGCTGCTGGGCCTGGAAATGGACAGCGCTGCACTGGCCGAGGCCTTCGTGGCCGAGTGCCTGGAGGAGCGCCTGCTCACGGGCCGGACCCTGCACGACGACGGCCTGATCAGGCTCGCGCCGCCACTGATCATAAGCGAAGCCGAACTCGACGACGCGGTGCTGCGCATGCAGCGCGCGTTGTCGCGCGCCCGTTCACAGCCCGACGCCTGACGACAGGAGCCACCCAGCCGCGGGCGGGGCCTCGCTAGGAGCTCGACTGCTCCATGAGGAAAGCGTGTATAAAACCGTCGATATCGCCGTCGAGCACGGCGGCCGTGTTGCCGACCTCGACCCCGGTGCGCGTGTCTTTCACCATCTGGTAAGGCGCCAGCACGTATGAGCGAATCTGGTTGCCGAAGGCCACGTCCATCTTGGTGGTGCCCACGTCGCTCAGACGCTCGGCCTGCAGCGCCTTCTCGTGCTCGTACAGGCGCGCGCGCAGTATCTTCATGGCCGTGGCGCGGTTCTTATGTTGCGAGCGCTCGTTCTGACACTGCACCACGATGTTGGTCGGAAGATGGGTGAGCCTTACGGCCGAGTCGGTCTTGTTGATGTGCTGGCCACCGGCGCCGCTGGCGCGGTAGGTATCGACCCTCAGGTCTTCGTCGCGGATGTCGATCTCTATCTCGTCGTCGAGTTCCGGGAAGACGTGTATAGAGGCAAACGAGGTGTGGCGGCGGGCGTTGTTGTCAAAGGGTGATATGCGCACCAGGCGGTGCACGCCCCCCTCGGCGCTCATATAGCCGTAAGCGTATTCGCCCTCGATGGTAATGGTCGCGGTCTTCAGCCCCGCGCCTTCCCCCGGCGTGTACTCCCTGATGGTGGCGGTGAAACCACGACGCTCTGCCCACCTGAGGTACATGCGCAACAGCATGTCACCCCAGTCCTGCGACTCGGTTCCACCGGCACCGGGGTGGATGGAGATTATTGCGTTGTTGATGTCGTACTCGCCCGACAACATGCGCTGTATTTCCATCTCGTCGACCCGCACTTCGAGCGGTTCGAGTTGGCCGAGCAGCTCTGACAGTGCGTCGTCGTCGCCTTCGCTGGCCATCTCTGTATAAACGTCGAGGTCGGCCACCTGGGCTTCGAGATCTTCGAAGGATTTGATTTTCGACTCCACCGCAGAGCGCTCGCGGAGGATCGTGCCGGCTCGCTCGCGATCGTCCCAAAGCGAGGAGTCCTGGCTCTGCTCGTCCAGCTTGGCGAAGCTGTCTTTCAGCGCGGGAAGGTCAAAGGTACCTCCCGAGGGCCGAGCTCCGCTCGCGAATGGAGTTAACCCTCTGGATTATTTCGGCGTCCAGGCTCATGGCCGGTCACAATTCCACGCCCGACCTTCGCAGGCAACAGTAGCCGAACAGGGCCGCCAACCAGGCTGCGCAAATGTAGACAAAAAGGTCGCCCACGCGCGAGTACGGAGAGCGGTAGTCGCCCAGCTGCACGCGATGATTGACCACCGCCTGCTCAAACAGCCGACTGGGCGAGTGTATGCGACCGCTTATATCGACCGCGGCCGACACGCCGGTATTGGTGGCGCGCACGACCGGCACGCGGTTTTCCACCGCGCGCAGCGCCACCATGCGCAGGTGCTGCCAGGGCGCCGAACTGCGCCCGTACCAGGCGTCGTTGCTGAGATTGACCAGGAGCTCAGCACCGTCGTTTACGAAGCGCCTTACCAGGGCCGGAAAGATACCCTCGTAGCAGATCAGCGCGGCCACGCGGACCGGCGTGCCTTCAGCTAACGGCTTTTCGCCGCCGGCTTCGCCGGCAGTCAGTTGCCTGGGCGGACCCTGGAAGATCACGTAGCTGTCGCCGCGACCGAAGCTCCCCACCGCTTGCACGATCTTGTCCACCACCGCGCCCAGGCCCCAGGGCACGTATTCGCCGAAGGGCACCAGCTGCATCTTGTCGTAGGGCCCCTGCAAGCCCCCGCCAGGCTCCAGCATCCACGCCCGGTTCCAGGCCCGGAGCGGCCCGCCGTCGCGCGATTCGTAACCCGGCGCACCCGTGAGCAGCCAGGTACCGGTGGAACCGGTGAGCTCATGCACGGCCGCGGCGCGGGAATCAACACGAATAAAAAACGGCAGCGCTGACTCGGGCCACGCCAGCAGGCGGGCACCATCACCCGCCGAGCGCCGACTGAGATCGAGATAGCGCTCAAGGATGCGGTCCTGCCAGTCGTCGTCCCACTTGTGGCCCTGGGCGACATTGCCCTGCACCAGGCCCACCTCGAGTTCGCCATTGACATCGAGCCTGGACAGCGAATCGAGACGCCAGGCGCCGTAGCCCACGTTGACCAGGAACAGCAACACCACTGCCACCAACCAGGCACGCGTGCGCCGGGGCCCCTCGGCCAGGGCCTCGGCCAGCACCGATGCCGTGAACACCAGCAGCCCCGACACCAGCCACACCCCACCGAGATCGGCCGCCTGCACCAGCGGCAGCACCGGCTGCTGGGTATAGCCGAGCACGGCCCAGGGAAACGCGGCAGGAAAAAACGTGCGGCTCCACTCCAGTACTACCCACAACGGCGCGGCCAGGGCGGGTCGGACGAGAGCGCGACCCGCCAGCGCCCGCGACCCGGCCAGGGCCTCGAGTCCAGCAGTAAACGCGGCCGTGAAACACGCACAACCTCCGGCCATGGCAAAGACAACCAGGCCGCCCGACAGCTGCCCCAGCCTGGTGTAGTTGCTCACCGTGGGCGACAGCCAGTAGAGCGCGGGAACGAAGAAACACAGCCCGGCGAGCCAGCCGAGGCGGGCCGCGGCGGCCGGTCCCAGGCCCCTTACGGCCAGCATCAAGGGAGCAAAGGCCACCCAGGCCAGGGGCCACAGGTCCAGCGAGGGAAACGACGCGGCCAGCGCCAGTCCGGTAACCAGGGCCAGTGCGCGTCGCCTGGAAATGCTCACCGGCTGTCACCCGCGCAGGGGCAATCGCCGCTTCGTAGCAGGGCGGCCAGGCGTCGTTCTTCGGTGACCATGCGCTCGGCCTCGGGCGCTGCGCCTTCGTGGTCGTAGCCGAGCAGGTGCAACAAGCCGTGCAACAACAAGCGGGTGACTTCTTCGGTCGCCGTCCAACCGCCCTCCTCGGCCTGCTTGAGCGCGGTGTCGAGCGAAATCACCACGTCGCCCAGCGGTCGCTCGACACCCGGCCCTGCTTCCAGCGCCATTGCCCCAGCGTCATCGCCAGGCGCGTCTTCCTGGGGAAACGACAGCACGTCGGTGCTTCGGTCCAGGTCGCGCCAGTGACTGTTGAGCTCGCGCATGCGCCGGTCGTCGACCAACGACACCGACAACACGCCGTCGGCTGGAGCCTGGTCGGTGGCGTGTAATTCTTCGAGCAGGATAGCGCCCGCGTGCTCCAGCGAAGCCGCCAGGCCCGGGTCGGCCGCGCCCGCGTCGAGCTCAAGCGTCATCGTCTACCGATGTGCTGACCGTGCCGACCGCGCTGGCCTCGTAAGCGGTGATGATCTCGCGTACCAGCGGGTGGCGAACCACGTCGTCCTGGTCGAAGTACACAAACTCTATGCCCTCGGTGCCCTCGAGCACGCGCCTGGCGTCGACCAGGCCCGAGCGCTGGCCCGCGGCGAGGTCGATCTGCGTCACGTCGCCGGTGATCACAGCCTGCGATGAAAACCCAAGCCTGGTGAGCACCATTTTCATCTGTTCGGGGGTGGTATTCTGGGCCTCGTCGAGTATGACAAAGCTATCGTTCAGCGTTCTCCCGCGCATGAAAGCCAGCGGTGCCACCTCCACCGTGCCCCGCTCCATGAACTCGGCGGCGCGCTCGGGGCCCACCATGTCGTAGAGCGCGTCGTAAAGCGGCCTGAGGTAGGGGTTTATCTTTTCGGCCAGATCGCCCGGCAAATAACCGAGCTTTTCGCCCGCCTCGACGGCCGGCCGCGTGAGGATGATACGAGTGACCCTGCCCGACAGCAGCGTGGCCACCGCCATGGCCATGGCGAGGTAGGTCTTACCGGTGCCAGCCGGGCCGATAGCAAACACGAGGTCGCTCGCACGCATGGCATCGGCGTAAGCCTTCTGGTTACGCGACCGCGGCGCCACTCTGCGCCCACGATCACCGCTCAACACGGTGTCGAGAAACTCTTTCTCCAGCGACGCGTTCTCGTCATCGCTCAGCACTTCGACAGCACGCTTGACGTCGGCCGGCTCAAGAACGAAGCCCTTGCCCACGAGATCGTAAAGCTTGCCGAGCACTTGGCCGGCGAGGTCGGTGTCGTGCTCTTCGCCGCTTATCTCGATGCCACCGGCAGTCATGGACAGGCGCACGCCGAGTGCTTTCTCGAGCGCGAGTGCGTTGTTGTCGTGGCTGCCGAACAACTCGTGCAGGCGCCGCGTATCGGCGAAGCCAAATTCAGCCGACGAGCTCGTTGGCTTTCTCCAGGAGTTTGTCGAGGCCGCCGGGGTCCTTGCCGCCGGCCTGGGCAAAATCAGACTTGCCGCCACCGCGACCGTCGATCAGCGGGGCCAGCTCCTTGATAAGGTTACCGGCGTGCACGCGTTCGGCCAGCGCGCCCGAAGTCGCCGCCACCACCGCCACGCCCGAACCGGTATCACCCGCCAGTACCACCACCACCGAGTCGAGCCCGGCGCGCAGTCGGTCGGCCATCTCGCGCAGACCGCCGGCGTCCAGGCCATCGGCGCGGGCCACCACCGCGTGACCTCCGGCTACCTCGCGCGCCGCGGCACGCGCGTTTTCTACAGCGTCGCCCGAGCGGGCACGACCCTGGTCAGACAGCCGACCTTCAAGCTCGCCCTTGGCCTCGATCAATTTTTCCAGCTTCCCCACCACTTCGTCGACGCCACCGCGCAGCAGGCCGGCCACGGTGGAGAGTAACTCGTCGCGGGTCTGCAGCGCACCCAGAGCGCCTGCGCCGCTGACCGCCTCAACGCGTCTTACTCCCGCCGCCACGCCCGACTCACCCGCCAGCCTCAGCAATCCAATGTCGCCCGTGCGAGCCACGTGGGTGCCGCCGCAGAGCTCGACCGAGTAGTCGCCCATCCGCACCACGCGCACGAGGTCGCCGTACTTCTCGCCAAAGAAAGCCAGTGCGCCGGTGGCAAGGGCATCGTCGTAGGACATCTCGGCGACCGTCACCTCGAGGTTGTCGCGAATTACGTCGTTTACTTCTCTTTCGATCTCGGCCAGCAGCTCGGCCGCAACCGGACCGTCGTGCTTGAAATCAAACCTGAGTCTCGCCGAGTCGACCAGGGAGCCGGCCTGGTGGGTGTCGTCGCCAAGCTTATGACGCAAGGCCGCGTGCAGTAGGTGAGTCACCGAGTGGTTAAGGCGTATGGCCTGCCGCCGCTCTTCGTCCACGCCCAGGGTCACCGTGTCGCCCAGTGACAGCTCACCCTCGACCACGCGCGCCACGTGTACTGAAACGTCGGTGGCACCCTTGCGGGTGTCGAGAACTTCGAGCGTCGTGCCGCCGGAGGTGCTCATGAAACCGGTGTCGCCCACTTGCCCGCCGCTCTCGGCGTAAAACGGAGTCACGGCGGTCACGACTTCGACCTCGTCGCCGGCCGTCACGCCCTTTACAGGCGCGCCCGCTTTGCCCAGCACGATGACCTCGGACTCGGCCTGCAACTGCCAGCTACCCTCGAAACTACTGCCGCCCTTCTCGCGGGCCAGGGCGACCATGCGGGTAAGGTCGACCTCGGCCGCGCCCTTGCGACGCGCACCGCGTGCACGCTCGCGCTGCTGTTCGAGCGCGGCCTTGAAGCCGTCCACGTCGACCTCGATTCCGCGGGATCTGAGGATGTCCTGGGTCATGTCGAGCGGAAACCCGTAGGTGTCATAGAGACGAAAGGCCGTCTCGCCGTCCAGGCCCAGCGAAGAGCCGCCGGCCGAAAGTTTCCCAGCGGCCTCGTCGAGATGGGCCAGGCCGCGGTCCAGGGTGAGCGAAAAACGAAGTTCTTCTTCTTCCACCCCGGCAACGATGGCCTCGCGGCGGTCACCCAGCTCGGGGTAGGCCGCGCCCATGCCTTCTATGACCGACTCGCAGACCCGGGCAAAGAAGGTGCCTTCGAGCTCCAGGCTGCGACCATGCCGGGCGGCCCTTCTCAGCAGCCGCCGCAGCACATAGCCCCTGCCCTCGTTGGAGGGCTCGATACCATCGGCGAGCATGAACGAAACCGCACGAGCGTGATCGGCCAGCACGCGCATGGAAACGTCGTGTTCAGGATCGTTGCCGTACTCGAGACCCGACATCTGCTCGGCCCGCTCTACCAGGCCGCGCAACAGCGTGCCTTCGTAATTGTTGTCAACGTTCTCCAGAACCGCGGCCACTCGCTCAAGGCCCATGCCGGTGTCGACGTGGCGCATGGGCAGATCGTGCAGCTGGCCGGTGTCGTCGCGGTTGTACTGGATGAAAACCAGGTTCCACAGTTCAATGTAGCGAGCACAACCAGCGTTGACCTCGCACTTGTGGCCCGCGACCTGCTTCATGTCGCAAGCACCTTCGCCGCGGTCTATGTGGATTTCGGAGCAGGGCCCGCAGGGGCCGGTCGCGCCCATCTCCCAGAAATTGTCTTTCTCGTCAAAGCGCTGCACCCGATCGGACGGCAGCCCCGAAATCTTTTTCCAGAGCTTCTCAGCCTCACCGTCATCGCGGTAAACAGTGGCGTAAAGCTTATCGGCGGGCAGACCCCAGTTGCCAACGAGTAATTCCCATGCCCACTCAATGGCCTCGGCCTTGTAGTAGTCGCCGAACGACCAGTTGCCGAGCATCTCGAAAAGGGTGTGGTGGTAAGTATCTCGCCCGACTTCTTCAAGGTCGTTATGCTTGCCCGAAATACGTAGGCACTTCTGGCTGTCAACGACGCGAGAGGCCGGCGCTTCGGTGTTGCCGAGAAAAATGTCCTTGAAGGGCACCATGCCCGCGTTGGTGAACATCAGCGTGGGGTCGGCACGCGGAACCAGCGGCGCACTGGGCACCACCAGGTGACCCCTGGCCTCAAAGAACTCGAGAAAACTCGATCGAACTTCCTCCCCGCGCATGTCGTTTTGTTACAGGTATTGCGCGGGCTTGTCACCCGTGGGGGTCAGCAGGATCCTCGAACTGTTCGGCCAGTAGCGGCTCGACCAGACGGGCCACGAGATCTTCGTCAAAACCCCGCCTTGCCAGGTAGCGGGCGGCCGCCACTCCATCACCAGCAGCAGGGTTACCACCAACGCTGCCGGCACGGTCACGGCTCGCGAGAAAAGACTTGAGAAGACTGCGGGCGAGCTCCTCCTGACCCTCGTCGTCGACCAATCGGCCAACCACCGAAACTGCGAGCTCCTGCTCAATACCCCTGTTGCGCAGTTCGGCGACCAACCGCTCGCGGCCCCAGCCCCGCCGCTGGTAACGGAGCTTGACGTAATCTTCGGCCCAGGCCCGATCGTCGAGCAGGCCGAGCTGCTCCATGCGCTCTAACGCATGGGCAACATCGCGGGGCTCGTGTTGACGCCCCAACGCCTGAGCCAGCGTCGCCCGGCTCTTTGCCGAGCGCGCCAGCAGGTCAAACGCCTGCTTTACTGCCGGTAAGGTACCGCCCGCTTCGGTATCTTCCGTTGCAGCGGCCAGCCCCTGGCCCGGTTTACTCGGCGACGGCCTGCTCCGTGGGAGATGCTTCCGCTTCCTTGGCTACCGGCTCGGCCGCATCGCCGGCTGCCGCATCGCCGGCTGCCGCATCGCCGGCTGTCGACTCGCCCGCTGTCGACTCGCCGGCTGTCGACTCGTTACCATCGGCATCGTCGGCTGCGGAGTCGTTACCACCGGCGCCGCCTTCAAGCACCGTCAGCTCGGGCGCGCCCGAATCTGCCAGGCCAAGCTCGCTGCGCAGGGCCAACTCTATAGTGTTGGAGATGTCGGGATTCTCGCGCAGGAACTCGCAGACGTTCTCGCGGCCCTGGCCGATACGGTCTTCACCGTAGGAGTACCAGGACCCGCTCTTCTCAACGAGGCCGAACTCAACACCAAGGTCGAGTATTTCACCCTGGCGGTTGACACCCTGTCCGTAGAGTATGTCGAACTCGGCTTCACGAAAGGGCGGCGCGATCTTGTTCTTGACCACCCTCACCCTTGTGCGGTTACCCACCGACTGCTCGCCCTGCTTGATAGCGCCGATACGGCGTATGTCGAGCCTGACCGAGGAGTAGAACTTGAGCGCGTTGCCACCGGTGGTGGTCTCGGGGCTGCCGAACATTACGCCGATCTTCATGCGAATCTGGTTGATGAAAATCAGGATGGTGTTCGAACGGGAGATGGTTCCGGTGAGCTTGCGCAGGGCCTGTGACATGAGGCGGGCCTGCAGGCCGACGTGGGAGTCGCCCATTTCGCCCTCTATCTCGGCCCGCGGCACGAGCGCCGCCACCGAGTCGACCACGAGCACGTCCACCGCGCCGCTGCGGATGAGCGTGTCGGTTATCTCGAGCGCCTGTTCGCCGTTGTCGGGCTGGGAGATGAGCAGGTCAGAAGTGCTCACGCCCAGCTTGCGGGCGTAAGACACGTCGAGCGCGTGCTCGGCGTCGATGAAGGCCGCCACCCCACCGGTCTTCTGCACCTCGGCTACTGCGTGCAGGGCCAGGGTGGTTTTGCCCGACGACTCGGGGCCGTAGACCTCGATGATGCGACCACGCGGCAGGCCACCCACGCCCAGGGCGACGTCCAGGCCCAGCGAACCCGACGACACCGTGTCGATGTCGCGCGAAGTGTTGTCGTCGCCCAGCCTCATCACCGAGCCCTTGCCGAACTGTTTGTCTATCTGGTCGAGCGCCAACTCGAGCGCCTTGTCGCGCTCGGCTCCCTCGGGCCGCTTACCGTCGCCCGACATCATAAACCCACTCTTACTGCTCTTGTCCGTGGCCTTAGCGCCCTTGCCCTTCGCATTTCTTATCTGCCTCGCCATCTTTCTTTCCTCCTCACTGGCCCTCGTGGACCGTTGTTGTACCTTTCAGTTTCTACTACTCGATTTCCTGGTAATCCGCCGCGTAATCATCCGCCGCGCCTCACGCCAAATCCCGAACGCCAAGGCTCAAGGCCAAGCAGGTAACGCCTGGTCCAGTCCAGCGCGAGCTGGCTCGAAAGCACTCGAATCCATTCGCGGTTGCCGCCCAGTTTGTAGGTGCGGGCGCAGGCGTCGCCCTCCAGATAAATGTCTTCACCCGCAGAAAACTCGCCGCCGGAAAAAGCACCCTCGGAGAACAGATCGCCGGCCATGCCTATGCACACCGTACCCACCGGCTTATCGTCGCTGCCCCCGCCGGGGCCGGCGATGCCGCTTACGGCCACGGCCAGGTCGGCACCGCTCAATCGGCGTGCGCCCAGGGCCATCTCGGCTACGGTCTCTTCGCTCACTTCTCCATACATTGCCAGGGTCACTCCGCTTACTCCCAGTACCTTCTCTTTAACACTCTGGCTGTAGGCGACAATCCCGCCCGTGTAATAATCTGAGCAACCCGCGACATCGGTCAGCCTGCGACTGATCAATCCACCGGTGCACGATTCAGCAGTTACAAGAGTAAGGCCCCGGCGGCTCAAAAGCTGACCCACCTCCTGCTGCATGGTCGTGTCGCCCTCGGCATAGACCGCGTCGCCCAGCCGACGGTGTACTTCTTTCGACAATTCGTCGAGCTCACGCTCGGCGGCTTCGGGCTGCCCGGCCACCGACACGCGCACCGACAGGTCGGGGAAACTGGCCCTGAAAGCCAGGCGGCCACGCGCGGGATCAATGGCGCCAAGCAGCGCCTCGTCCAGTGCCGACTCGCTCATGCCGAAGGTCTGAAAAGTGCGCGACACGAAGCGCCGATCGGCGTCGGCCTGCCCACGCAGCCACGGTAGCACCTGCTCTTCGAACATGGCTTTCATTTCATGCGGGACGCCGGGTAGCACCACGCCCACGGCGCCACCTTCGAGGTCAAAACGATAGCCCGGCGCTGTTCCCCGCTGGTTGGGCAAGGGCACGGCGCCCTCGGGAAACATGGCCTGCTTGAGGTTGTTGTCGGGCATCGAGCGGCCCACGCGGTCAAAAAAACCCCGTATGGCGTCGGCCTGTTCCTCGTTGAGCAGCAACTTGCGGCCGGTAAAACGGGCCACGGTCTCGGTGGTGAGGTCGTCTGCCGTGGGCCCCAGCCCGCCGGTAGAAATCACGACGTCGGCCGCAGCCGACTGCCAGGCCCAGATTATGCGGTCGCTGTCATCGCCAACGGTGATAACTGAGACCACCTCTACACCCTCGGCCGACAGACGGTCGGCCAGCCAGTTGGAGTTGGTGTCGATGGTGCGGCCGCTCGTGAGCTCGTCACCGGTGGAAATTATGGCGGCAGTTTTGATCACGAAGTCCCGCCCTCTTTTGTAGCACAGATTTTCGCCTTTTGTTCGCCCCACGCCATCAAATCGCCTAAGTGCCGGGAATCAAACCAAAAGCAAGAAACACGCGGCAGGCGATGTTGGCGTAAACACCGGCCATGAGATCGTCGGCGACGATTCCAAGGCCTCCTGGCAAGCGTTCGGCCGGCCCACAGGGCCAGGGCTTGGCGATGTCGGCGGCCCTGAAAAGCAGGAAAACAAGCACGAGTACGGGCAGGCTCGTGGGCAGAAAGGCCACGGCCACGAGAAAGCCCACCACCTCGTCAATAACCACGCGCGAAGGGTCTTTCTGGCCAAAATCCCGGGCACACACACCAGCCGCCCAGATGGCCACGGCCACGGCCGCCGCCAGTGCGAGCAGGTAGACAGGAACTGAGTATACGGCCAGGGCGGCGAACAGCGGTGCCAGGGCCAGGCCAGGCAGGGTGCCGAAGGTGCCCGGGGCAACGGGCGCGTATCCGGTGCCCGCACCCGTGCCGAGAAATAGTGCCAGTCGTCTCAAGTAGTCTGCTTCCAGCCCAACAGTCCGTAGACACCGGCCAAGCCCAGCTCGAGGCCCAGGTTGAGCCAGCCCATCAACCCCGAGGGCTCGGGAGCGGTAACCAGCATGACCATCAGGCGGCCAGCGGCAACGCCCAGCCAGAGTATGGCGAGCACACCCATCACTACTGCCCGGTCGGCAAAAGATTCGCGCATGGCGTAGAGGGCCACGCCACCCATTGCCACCATCATACCGCCGTAAAGGGCGCCGATTTCGCCCCAGCCGTCACCCTGCCCCGGCATGACGGTCAGGTTGGCGAGATCGGCCATGGCCTCGGGCATGGCCAGCGCAAACAGGCCGAACGCGACCAGCACAGCGCTCACTATCCTCAACACGCGAGTTGCTTCCATGCTTACTCCTCGAGGCGCCAGGCATAAAAAAGCGCCACCTGCAGAGACTATTAGCGCAGGAGGCGCACGGCAAGCGAATTGTGTGCGATAGCGGTTACTTCAGCGGCCAGGATCCCATGACCACCATGGCCAGCGGGCCCGATGAAGACGGCCCGTAGGGCAGCAGGCGGCGCCAAGCCGAGACCGGGCTGCCGTCGAGTTCATAGGCCCGGATCTCTGCGGGATGACCCGCCCCGGGTGCCACCAGTATCTCGTCTGAGCCGTCGGCGTCAATGTCAACCAACGTAACGGTACCACCGGTAGTGTAGCCGGCATCAAAGGCGTAAAAGCTCACCGGCAACCCGGAAAGCGGGTCGAGATAAACGCTGCCGTCTCCGTTCCAGGCCTTGACCCAGGGCCTTCCCACCGCGGGCACAGTGACGATCTCATCGCTGCCGTCACCATCTAGGTCGCCGCGGGCGATAGCCAGACCGTTGTAGTCGGGGGCCGGGTAGGCGAGCCACTCGCGGACCTGTGTACCGTCGGCCTCAAACACCCTGACCAACGACAGACCGCGCGCCGGCCCGATCACTATTTCCTGGCCGGGGCTTGAAGATACGTCGGCCACCACGGCCACCCCGCCGTTGGCGTCGACATCGAGGCCGAAGAAGGAGTCGCCATTACTGAAGGCGAAGAACATCCCCGAGTTGAGCCAGGAGAGTTGGCCTTCCAGGCTCATATCAATGACGGTGTGCGTGTAGACCCTGACATCGCCCTGGTTGGAGTCGGACTGTATCATCAGCAGCTCATCCCAGCCGGTGCCGTCGACGTTGCCCGCCGCCAGGTTCACACCCCCGCCCATACCCGCATAGTCAGCCGACAAGACAGCCACCTTCTTGCGCCTGCGAATGGCGTCGTAGAGTTCGACCCTGCGGTCGCCGCTGTCGTGTCCCGCGGCCACGGCGATCATGGGAGGGGTCTGCCAGATTGAATCGTTGGGCGCGAGCGTGGCCAACGCGAGGTCGCCCGTCACGCTGCCCCTGAGCACGTTGGCGCGCAGACCGCGTCGGCGACCCACCGTGTTGCGACACTGAAGGCCCGCGCCGCGACCGCCCTGCCAGCCCGCCACGAATATTCTCGTGCGCGGCCCACGGCCGGTAGCAACGCGCCATATCTCGCTGCCGTCAACGCCCGACAAGACAACCGCCCTGCCACCACCCCTGCGGCCGCGGGGCGAGTCGCCGGGACTGCCGACCACGAGATCGTTGACGCCATCGTTGTTAAAATCTTCGGCACCGGACAGGGCCTGCCCGTAGCGCTCCTTAATGCGCGTACCCTCTTTGCTCCACAGCACCGAACCGTCGGCGCCCGAAAAAACATAAACAATACCAGCCGACACGTTTCCGCCCACCATTTTCTCGGGTGCAGACACGGCCAGGTCGGCCACGCCATCGCTGTTGACATCGCCCAGGTCGGCCAGTGCCTTGCCGAACGACGCGCCTACCACTGCCACCGGCTCGGTGAGTTGCCTGACCAGGGGACCGGTGGAGGAGTAGAGCCTCACGGCGCCGGCCTTGTTCAAACCGCCTATGTCGGCGCCCGGCACACCGACTGCAAAGTCGACCACGGTGTCGCCGTCGAGATCGCCGGTTACCTGCACCGCCTTGCCTGTGTTTTCGTCGCCGGTGCTGCCATCGAGCTCGAGGATGACGCTTGCAAAGTTGGCTCCCGAAAGAACCCGTAACATACCCGCGTCGAGCGCCAGCCCGACGTCGGCCAGGTGCGCACCAACTATTACGTCAGCCACCCCGTCACCGTTCATGTCGCCTGCGGCTCGCGCCGATATCGCGCTGCCCCAGCGGTCCCACTGGGCCAGCCCCCAGGCACTGTCCACGACCGCGCCGGTTGCCACCGAGAGCAGGTGCAGGGCACCGGTTTTTTCCTGGGCTATGTCCTTTGCCAACGGCGCGCCAACGAGCAGGTCAGCCAGCCCGTCACCTGTGAGATCGGGCGTGGCCTCGACCACGCTGCCAAGCCCGGCATTCGTAGAAGAACCCTCGAGCACGAAAAGCTCACTGCCCGAGCTCGAATAAATCGTCACCTTGCCGGCGCCCAACCAACTGCCACCAGCCGGCTTGGCCACGTCCCAGCCTCCCGAGCCCACGGCTAACTCGGCAGCACCGTCGCCGTCTATGTCGTCTATGAAGGCAACGGCTTCACCCAGGTGTTGGTCGTCCTGGCTGCCGTTGACCCTGAACACCACCCGGCCCGTGCTTCCCGAGTAAACCCTCAGGCCACCGGCGTCTACGATGCCCGTCGAGCGCTTGTCCCTGCAAGGGAGTCCGACGGCGATGTCGGCAACGCCGTCGCCGTCAAAGTCACCGGTAGCCGACAAGGCGTGGCCCGCCCTGTCGCCCTCGTAGTTGCTTTCCTGGCACCTGGTCGATGCCGACAACGCCGGGCTCGGCGCCAACGCCAGCCCTGCGAGCAGCAGCCCGCTGAGCACCACCGCGTAGAGCGCAGACCTTGAAACAGCGGGCTGCAAAAACCCAGCTCGCGCTCTTACGGACATGTCAGCCCCACCGAGAGATCACCCACGGCCGTGCGCAGGATAGCCAGCGCGTCAGAAGCCATTACCGCCCCGCTCGAGTCGACGTCGCACTCGCAGGCCGGGCACACGGTTGAACCCACCGCTGCCTGCAGGGCCAGCAGCGCGTCGCTGGCCGAGGGCAGCTGGGGTGCAACTGCGCCCGACTGGGGCGCGCCACAGCGGCAGGCACCAGTGTAAGAAAAAGCCTCCGCTGCACCGTCGACCCCGTTGCAATCAGAAAGAAACACGATGCTCGCCCCGTCATCGGAAATCGAGCCCTGTTCGGCGTAGCAGGACTCGCCACCCGATACCCGGGCCACACCGCTGTCGGTGACGCGCAGCACTTCCTGGCTCAAGGCAGCCGGCAACTCGGGCGCGCAGGCCCGGGTCCACACCAGCACCTGCCCGCTGCCGTCAACGGCCACGTCGCTGTTGCTGCAATACTCGTCGTCATCGCTGAGCTGGGTGATGACGCCCGCCCCCGCGACAGAAAATATCTCGAGACTCTCGTCCTGGTTGTCAATCCCGTGACCGCAGTCGCTCTCGAAGGCCACCGTCGACGCATCTCTGCTCGGCACCGGGTGCTCACTCACGCAGAATTCGTCGGGTCCCGCCGTCAGTTGCACGACGTTGCCCGCGACATCGGAGCTGAATATCTCCACGGCGTTGTCGGGGTTGGAGCCGGCCAGGTCACAGTCACTGTCAAAAACCACTGCGCCACCCCAGTAGTCGATCGACGGATGCAGGCTGGTGCATGCGCCCGAGCCGAGGTCGTCGCTCAGCTGCACGGTGTTCAAAGCAACCGGGTCATGAAAAAACACTTCTACGCTCGCGTCGCCGTTGCGCCCCGGCATTGAACTGTCGAGGTCGCAATCGCTCTCGAAAACCATGCCGTTGCCCTGTCCATCGACCGATGGCGCCAGGCTGCTGCAATCACTACCGCTGGTGAGTTGTTCGATCACCGGCGAAGACGAAGCCGTCGAGACCCTGAAGATTTCGAAACTGCCATCGGGGTTGGCGCCTGTATGGTCGCAGTCGCTTTCGAAGAACACCCAGACCGTGTTGGCCCCACTCACGGCTGAACCGTTGCTGCAGCCCGAAGACACGGTGACCTGCGAGAGCAGGCCGGTGTCAGAAACGACCATTATCTCGCGGTTTTCGTCACCGTTCAGGCCCTCCGGGTCGCCGCTGCCAGCAAACACGGCCATGCTGCCCGAACCCGCGGTGGCCGGGGTGGAAACAGAATCGGGCGTAGCAAACGAGCTCAGCTGGTACATCGCTGCCAGTGCCGGTCGAGCCCCCGAAAGCACGCAGGCCGACGCCCAGGCGAGCGCGCACAGCGCCGCCTTGCAGGTGACTCCCGGGCCGCGGCCGCAGGTCGGCTTCCTCTCATACTCAGTGACCATCAAAACGTGGATACCCACTAATAATGCTACAGAGCGCGCGGTCCCACTGTCTACCAACAAACGTGCCCAGCAGCGCATTCAATGGCTTGACTACAAAGCAAACGCCTTGCTGCCGGCGCATTCACGTTGTAAACCGACAGGCATGGAGCTGGAAAAAGAACTACAGACAGCCGTTGAAGCAGCCCGTACCGGCGGCGCCGTGGTGCGAAAGTACTTCCGCGGCGACTACGAAGTGCACGAAAAAGCGCCCGACAACCCGCTCACCATTGCTGACACCGAGGCCGACGAAGCCATCAAGCAGGTCGTGCTCGGTGCCTTTCCCGACGACGGCTGGCTGTCCGAAGAAACCCGCGACTCGCCCGAGCGCCTGTCCAAGGAGCGGGTGTGGATCGTCGACCCCCTGGACGGCACCAAGGAGTTCGTGCAGAACATCCCCGAGTTCTGCGTCTGCGTGGGCTTCACCATGGGTGGCGTGGTGCAGGTGGGCGTGTGCTACAACCCGATCACCGAAAAGCTGTTTGCCGCCGCCAGGGGCCAGGGCATGACGCTCAACGGCGAGCCGGCTTCGTGTACCGCCACCACCGAACTGTCCGCGGCCACGGTGCTTGCCAGTCGCTCGGAAACCGGGCGCGGCGAGTGGGACGACTACGACCAGCTGATGCAGGTTAAACCCACCGGCAGCGTGGCTTACAAGTTTGCGCTCATAGCCGGCGGCGAGGCCGACGCCACTTTTTCGCTCACGCCCAAGAACGAGTGGGACATATGCGCGGGCACTATGCTGGTCGAAGAAGCCGGCGGCACGGTGACCGATCGCTTCGGGCGCCCGCTGACGTTTAACAACGCCAAGACACTGTTGCCCGGCCTGATAGCCAGTGGCGCCGCGCTGTGGCAGCCGCTGCGCGACATCATACTCGAGAAATCAGGCGAGTAGCGCCCTCGCTGACTGAAGCCGGCGGCTTTCAGTCGGCCGTGAGCAGCCCGTCGTCGGCACTGGCCATGGCGGCCCGGCCCAGGGTCAGCTTATCGGTGCGGGCGTAAGAGCGGTCGATGACATCGATGGCCAGGCGAAACGCCATCAGTGCTGCGCGCTCCAACGAATCGGTGCGTGGCAGCTTGGCCTTGAGCGGGTCCACGTAACTGCCCGAGCGGTACATGGCAAAGTGCAGGTGCGGCCCGGTCGCCCGGCCGGTGGAACCCACGTAGCCGATAACCTGCCCCTTGTTCACCCTGGCACCGGCCTGCACGCCCTCGGCTATGCGCGACAGGTGGGCGTAGCCGGTCTCCCAGACCGGATCGTGCCTGAGCTTGACGAAGTTGCCGTTGGCCCAGTCAAACTTGGCCTTGCTCACGGTGGCGTCGGCCACCGCACGCACCGGCGTGCCGCGAGGCGCCGCGAAATCGACGCCGTAGTGCGGCATGCGTTTTTTGAGCACCGGGTGGAAGCGGCCCTGCGAAAATACCGAGCTGATGCGCGAAAAATCCACTGGGTAGCGCATGAAGTAACGACCGAGAGCCTTGCCCTCTCGGTTGAAGTAGCCCTGTATCATCTCGTCGGTCTTGGCAAAGTAAAAACCTTCCCAGACCTTGTCGCGGTTGTTGATCTCAACGGCCAGCAGCCGTCCTGCTTCAACCGACTCGCCGCCCCTGCGACGGAGCTCCTCGTAGGCCACCCTGAAAGTGGCGCCGGGCCTGAGGTCGCGCGAAAAGTTAAGCTCCCAACCCAGCACCTCGGCTGCCTCAGAAACGATTTTTTCGGGCACGCCGTGGGAGAGCGCAGACTCGTACAGGCTGCTCTCTATGGTGCCGGCCGCCACCCTGAGCCTTCGGTCAAATACCACCGGTCGGCGACTGGCCACTACCTTTTCACCGTCGAGTTCTTCGACCAGCTCGGTACGCGGGCCGATGTCGAGATTGAGACGCACGAGTTGCGGGTCGGGTCCCTCGAAGGTCAGCCCGAGTCGCTGGCCCGCAAATATGCGGTTGAGGTTATAAATGCGCTTGGCGGCCGATATCCAGGTGTCGGTGCTGTCGGGCGACAGGCCGGCCGCCTCGAGCACCTCGGACACCGTCTCGCCGTTGCGGATACGGTGTTCGATGGTCACGAGATACGCGCCCTCGCGGTCCTTTCCGCGCTCAGCCACGAGCTGGCGAAACCTGCGGCCCAACTCGCGAGTGTCGTAGCGGTGGGCGGGAGCGCGAAATATTATAGTCTCGGTATCTTCCTGCTCAAAAACCGCCTCCGAGAGCGGGTCGAACGACAGGCTGTAGGGATTCGAGCCGTCAAGCGCGCGGCCGTCGACCACCAGTTCGTAATTGCCTCCCGTACCAGGGCGGTTGAAGCCCGAAAGCGGTGAGATCCGTTCGGCCCGTAGCATGCCAGGTGGCAGCGGCGGACCCACAGCCAGCGCCCTTGCCGTGACCACCACATCGTCGCGCATCCTGACAGGCGGGGCTGGCCCCACCATGCCCAGCGACAACATGGCCACGGCTTGGTCTGCCAAGGGCTGTTCGGTGGACAGCGCCGCCAAGGTCTCATGCCCTGGCCCGGGCCCGGTCGTTATGGCGGTGGCAGTTTCACCCTTGTCGGCAAACAGCGAAAATCGCCACGAACTGCGTTCTGTCTCGCTTTCGACCACACCCGACCCGGACTGGCCGGCCTCCAGCAGGTCGTCGTCGGTGGTCGGCGGGCCTATCTGGGCAGCAAAAGAATCGCCTATGCCGTAAACCGAGCCATAGGCACCAACGCGCACTATTTCGCCCACCGAGGGCAGTTGGCTGATGGTCAGTGTCATTCCACTGCCGAAGGACGCGTTAACCGGTGCCACAAAACGGTGCGACTGGCCCTCTGAATACTGGCCGAGAGTAGACTGGCCCTGGGGATAAACGGCCCCCGGGGCGTTGCCCGATAAAGAGGCAGTGCCAGGGCCGGCCCAGGCCTGGTTGCCGGCCAGCGCCATGCTGAAAAAGCCCGATTTCATGGGCAGGGCAAGTGTATTGGAGGCCACGCGGGCCGGCACCAGCTTGTAGGGCTGCTGCGCCTGACCGCCGGGTGCCACCAGGGCAAACATCGACGCGCAGGCCACCCCAACCATCAAGGTCTGGGGACTTATATGCCGCCCGACCTCATCGACGAGCTTCCGCCACCACTGCAATACCACCACTTCTGCCCGCCGAGTTAGACTTTCCGGCCCGTGGGCCTTGAGTCCATGCACTTGTAAAAGCGCAACATTAAGGGTGCCCGCCCGGGGTCTGGATGTCAACGACTTCGAGCAGTTGGATGGCATTTTCAAGGGGGTCGCTTGCGACGACCAGCTGTTGTAGCTTCAAGCCTGATTTCAGGGCTGATTACGGGCCTGGCGGGCCGTCGAGAGTTTCCCGTGGAGGGCCGATCTACGACGCAGCGCGACAGAGCCGAGCGGCCGCAGAAGTCAACCGACATACCGGGTGCCACGCATGACGAAACGACTGCTGGGATTAGACGTGGGCGACCGCCGTATCGGGCTGGCGCTGAGTGACCCGCTGGGACTCACCGCACAACCCCTCTCTGTGGTCGAGCGAAAGTCCTGGAAACGCGACATAGCTGCCATAATGGAGGCCGTGGGAGACAACGAAATAGAAGCCTTCATTGTGGGCTTGCCGATATCGATGAGCGGCAATGACAGCGAGCAGGCCGACCGTGTGCGCCACTTCTGTTCTCACCTCGAACGCGAAACTAAACTCGCTGTTCACATGCAGGACGAGCGCCTCAGCACAGCCGAAAGCGAGCGCCTGTTGATAGCCGCCGGCACGCGCCGCGATCGTCGCCGGCAGAGCGTGGACATGACGGCCGCGACCTTGATACTGCAATCGTGGATGGACAAGTCGTGAGTAAACGTGCGCCTCGCAGATGGCACCAGGCCGCCGGTGGCCCCGGGCCGCGGCTGATATTCGGCCTGGCCGCCGTGCTGATGCTGGCGGGCATCGGTCGTGTGGCGTGGCTGGCCTTTGTGCCGCAAACCGTCAGCCCCGCGATCGAGTTGCAGATTGCACCGGGTGCAAGCGCCCGCGACATAGCCGCCGGGCTCGAAGAAAACGGTGTCGTGCGCAGCGGCCGCGTGCTCAGGCTGCTGGCCCGCCTGAGCTCGGCCGACAGGGATTTTCACCACGGGGTGCATCACTTCGAGGGTGACATCACGCCCCTGGCCGTGCTCGCCGAGCTGACCACGCCGTCGCGCGACACGGTGCGCGTCACCATTCCCGAAGGCCTGCGCGTTGCCCAGGTCGCGCACCTGCTCGAAGAGGCCGGCGTACTCGAAGCCGACGAATACGTGAAGGCCGCCTGCGAATCAGACTTCCTCGCGGTCACCGGCGCGCCCGCGGAATCGAACTGCTCGGAGGGCTACCTGTTTCCCGACACCTACTACCTGTCGCCGGGCATGGCGGCGGCCGATATCGTGCGGCTGCAACACAGGCGGTTGTTGGCCGTGCTCAAGGATTTGGGAATTTCTGACGACGGCTCGGTCGGTTTCACGGGAAGCTCGCCGGCGATTGCCGACACCCTCCAGCTGCTCACCCTCGCGTCGATCATACAGAAGGAGAGCTACCAGACCGACGAGCAGCCGCTGGTAGCGTCGGTGTTTCACAACCGGCTCGAGCGCGACATGAAACTGCAGGCCGACCCCACGGTGATCTACGGCATCCTGGCCTCGGGACGACAGTGGGACGGCGATATCCGCCGCAGCGACCTGCGCGAAGACACGCCGTACAACAGCTACGTGCACCGCGGGCTTCCGCCCGGCCCCATATGCAGCCCCGGCAAGGGAGCCCTGTCGGCCGCCCTCAACCCGGCGACCAGCGATTTTCTGTTCTTCGTGGCTGACGGCAAGGGCACGCACCGCTTCTCGCGCACGGTGGCCGAACACCAGGCCGCCGTACGCCAGTACCTCGCCCAGCGTTAGCAAGGGAGAGGCGTTGATTTTTGCCTTCTGTTCGCCCATGCTGGAAGCATGGAACCACTCACCAAGCGGCAACGTGAAGTTCTCAATCTCATAGAGCAGTACCTGGACGACAACGGCTGCGCGCCCACCCTCGACGAGATCGGCAGTCAACTGGGCTTGCGTTCGATGGCCACCGTGCACAAGCACGTCAGTTCACTGGAGGCCAAGGGCTACATCCGTCGTCACTGGAACCAGAGCCGCGCCATTGAGATGGTTGATCAGTACCAGCGTCCGCGATCGGTGAGCCTCCCGTTGCTTGGGCGCGTGGCGGCCGGCTGCCCGATTGAAGCCATCGAACACGACGACAACATCGACGTGCCCGAGAGCATGGTACGCAGCCGCAACACCTACGTGCTCGAAGTGAAAGGCGACTCGATGGTGGACGACGCCATACTCGACGGCGACTACGTGGTCGTCGAAGAAAAACCCGACCCCACCAACGGAGACGTGGTGGTGGCCAGCATAGACGGCGAAGCCACCGTCAAGCGTTTCTTTCGCCAGGGCGACGGCAGCGTGCGGCTGCAGCCGTCCAACCCCAACTTCGAACCCATCGTGGTGTTCGACCGCGACCTCGAAATAAGGGGCAAGGTGGTCGGCGTGATGCGCAACTGCAGGTAGTCGCGCGGAATCGCCCGCCGAGGCTCTCACGCCGACGCCGTCGTCGTGAATGACAGCACCATCATGAACGGCGGGCCGGTCGTGCTATCAATCACCGGTGGTGCAAAACGAAAACAGCCTGGGCGTATACGTGCACCTGCCGTGGTGCGTGACCAAGTGCCCGTACTGCGACTTTAACTCCTACGCGTCGACCGAATTTCCTGAGCAGCGCTACACCGACTCGTTGTTATCCGAGCTGGCCTGGTCGGCCGAGCAAGTGCAGTGGCGCGGCCGCAAGGCGACGAGCGTGTTCTTCGGGGGCGGCACGCCGTCGTTGTTCGGGGCAGACAGCCTGGCCGCGGTGCTCGACGCCATCGACCAGCACCTGGGCCTCGCCGACGACTGCGAGATAACAGCCGAGGCCAACCCCGGCACGCTCGAAGGCGCTGCCGTAGAAAAGCTCTCGGCCATGCGCGCAGCGGGCATAAACCGTATCAGCTTCGGTGTGCAGTCGTTCGACGACCGGCTGCTGGAGACTCTTGGACGCGTGCACTCGGGCGCCGAAGCGCTGGTGGCGCTCCGGGCCGCCCACGAGGCGGGCTTCGAACGCATAAGCTGCGACCTCATCTTCGCCGTGCCCGGGCAGACGCTGGACGGCTGGCAACGCGACATCGAGCAGGCGCTATCGCTCGGGATCCTCGACCACCTGTCGACCTACGGCCTCACCTTCGAGCCGGGCACGGCCATGACCGGCATGCTCAAGGCGGGAATGATCGAGCGCGCCGACGAGGATCTGGAGCTGGCCATGTACCGCGCGATCCGCAGCGCGACGGCAGCCGCGGGCCTGCAGCACTACGAGATATCCAACTTCGCGCGCCCGGGGCGTGAGAGCCGCCACAACCTTGGCTACTGGCGCAGGCACGACTGGCTGGGACTGGGCGCGGGCGCGCACGGCTTCACCTCACGCTCTCCCGGTGCGCCGTGGGGCGAGCGCTGGTCAAACATACGCCTGCCCGAAATATGGATGTCAGCCGGCAACGGACACCGCCGTCATTTTGAAGAAACGCTCGATCGCGGTCAGGCCCTGGCCGAAACGCTGCTCATGGGCTTGCGAGTCAGCGAAGGCATAGCCGTTGCCGACATCGAACAGCGATTTTCAATGGACGCCGACCAGGCCATGCCTAGGCTTGCGCGCCTGGTGGACGACGGCCTCATGCTGCGCGAGCGGGGACGCGTGTCGTTGTCGCCGAGCGGGCTGGAGTTGGCCGATTCGGTCATCGCCGAGCTCGCCGGCTAGGGGCTGCGCTCACTTTTTTCGCAACGGGGCTGCCTGCGAAGAGTCAGTCGGCAGGAGAGAGACGCTTCATGTCGGCGTCGACCATCATGTTGACGAGCTCGTCGAAGCCCACGCGTGGTTTCCAGCCCAGCTTGTCGGCGGCGCGCTCGCTGTAACCGCGCAAGCGGTGCAACTCGGCCGGGCGTTTGAAGGCCGGGTCTATGTACACGTACTTCTCCCAGTCCTCTATGCCCACGCGCGCGAACGCTGCACTACAGAAGTCGCCAATGGAGTGCGTGTTGCCGGTCGAGACGAGGTAGTTGTCAGGCTCGTCCTGCTGCAGCATGAGGTACATGGCCTCAACGTAGTCGCCCGCAAAACCCCAGTCGCGGTAACTGTCGAGGTTGCCCAGGCCGAGCCTGTCCTGCGTGCCCAGTTTGATGCGCACCACCGCGTCGGTGATCTTGCGCGTCACGAACTCCAGGCCGCGTATCGGCGACTCGTGGTTAAACAGGATGCCGTTGCAGCAGTACATCCCGAAACTCTCCTTGTAGTTAATGGTGATCCAGTAGGAGTAGAGCTTGGAGATGGCGTAGGGGCTGCGCGGATGAAACGGCGTTTTCTCGGTCTGTATGCCTTTCTCGTCGGCACTGTTGCCGAACATCTCGCTGGTCGATGCCTGGTAAAAGCGAGTGGTGGGCGTGAAGTTCTTAATCGCGTTGAGCAGGTTGAGTACGCCCAGCGAATTGACCTCGGTGGTGAGCCGGGCCTGGTCCCAGCTGGCGCCCACGAAACTCTGGGCCGCCAGGTTGTAGACCTCGTCGGGGTGGACTCGGCGGATGGCGTTGATCAACGACGCCTCGTCGTCCATGTTGCCTTCCACGTAGTCCACGTCAGCGGTGACGCCAAGATAGTCGAGGTTCTCGAACGCGTAGCGCGTGCTGCGCTGCAGCAGCCCGTACACGCGGTAGCCCTTTTCGAGCAGCAGCTTGGAAAGATAGGCACCGTCCTGGCCAGTGACGCCGGTTACAAAAGCTTTCTTGTCAGCCATCCGACAAGACTAGGCCAGCCGCGACGGGCGGGCAAGCGGGGCAGGCTGCGCGCCCTTCAGTAGTCGGGGAGCCCGTCGGCGTCAACCAGCAGCGGGGCGGCGCGGTCGCGATCGGACAGCGTCAGCTCGAGATCCTCGGGCCAGCGAATGCCTATCGAGGGGTCGTTGTAAGCCACGGCGTGTTCGCAGTCGGGCGCGTAGTAGTCGCTGCACGCGTACATGAAGTCGGCCTGCTCGCTCACGACCACGAAGCCATGGGCGAAACCCGCCGGCACAAACAACTGCAGGTGGTTGTCGGCTGACAGTTCGCAGCCGGTCCACTGCCCGAAGGTGGGCGAGCCGCGCCTTACATCGACCGCCACGTCGAACACGCAGCCCGAGGCCACCCACACGAGCTTGTCCTGGCCGCGTGGGTGCTGAAAGTGCAGTCCGCGCAGCGTGCCCCGCGCCGAGCGCGAGTGATTGAACTGCAGCGGCGCTATGTCTGGCAAGCCGGCAGCCGCATAACGCTCGGCATTGAACTGCTCCAGGAAAAAGCCCCGCTCATCGCCGTGCACCTCGGGCTCAACGACAAACACACCCTCGAGTTCGGTCCCTGTGACCTTCACAGCTGCAGCGTCATCCGGCCAAGTCCTTCATCAACCGGCCAACAGCGATCTCAGGTAGTCGCCGTAATCGTTGTCCAGCGGCGCGGCCAGGGCCTCGAGCGCAGCGTCGTCAATAAAACCCTTGTACCAGGCGATCTCTTCAAGGCAGGCCACCTTCAAGCCCTGCCGATCCTCTATGGTCTGTATAAAGTTGGACGCCTGCAGCAACGCGGTGTATGTGCCCGTGTCGAGCCAGGCCGTGCCGCGGCCCAACACCTCGACGTTCAGCT
>Ga0302123_10000461_pt1 | contig 32544 bp, 19 predicted proteins | sample CB21_321_MG_FD_203109 | JGI IMG/M metagenome (GOLD analysis project Ga0302123, IMG submission 203109) | Marine microbial communities from Western Arctic Ocean, Canada - CB21_32.1 | ecosystem: Environmental > Aquatic > Marine > Oceanic | place: Canada: Western Arctic Ocean | collected 2017-09-28 | reverse complement strand
TCGACGGGGGTCGGGTCGCCCGACGCCTTGTGGGTGGCGGAGCGCAGGTCGCTGAAGCTGACGCTGCGCGCGAGCGCGGTTAGGACGCTCTGCACCAACGCCGCCACGTAGATGACGATGTAGGTGGGCTGGTACGCGTCGTTGGCGACCATGCGGGAGACGCAGGCGTAGAGCACTATGGCCCACGAGCCGGTGTACACGACGTTGAGCAGCGTGACCTGGAAGGCGGCGATCCAGCCTTCCCACCGCTCGAGTCCAAAGGGCTGGTGGTTGAACAAAAGGCCGGGCAAGTTGAACTCGGGTCGATCTCTGGCATCGGACGCCGAGATCGACTCGGGCAGACGGAGGTAGCGACCCCAGAGCTGCGCCACAAACTGGAGCAGCAGCACGAGCCACCAGACGATCAGGACCAGCCACATGTATGAATCTGTCTCCCACGAGATGAGCAGTTCGAACGGATTGCTGAACATGGCCATGTACACCAGCGTGCCAAAGCCGACCGCGATCATCACGCCGCGCATGGTCGACTCGGCCTCGTAGATGTACACCGCCACGTTGGAGGGTCTTCCCGTGCCGTCGCCCGAGTTGAGCACGTGGTGCAGCGCCAGCGGCAGCGCCTGCCACGGCATCACCCACTCCCCCGACGCGCGCTGCGTGCCCTGCGTGGTGGCCCCCACCGGCATGGGCTTGAGGCCCGGCGCGACGGCGGCGGCCAGGTCGAACGTGAACGGCATCGCGCGGCGCTCCTCTGACAGATGCGGGTGGGCAGAGTGGATATGCCTGCACCACCGCCTCCTAGCGTTGGTGCGGCGTGGCCGTCGCGGGAATGGGCCACGCCACATAAGCTGGACGGCGAGCCCTCCATAGTAGAGTGGAAGCCCATACGCACACCCAAGCAATGAGCATTCGCCGGCAGGACCCCGCTCAACTGGCCGCGGCGGTCGGCGTCGCCGCGCCGCCGTCGGAGCGGCTGTCCCATGTGCTGTCGCTGGGCATGGGCACCGCACGGCAAGCGGAAGCAGAAGGTCGGTCAGCGGCGCGACGGTCGCTCCCCATAGGCTGCGCAGACTACGCGTCGTGCGACATGCACGGCAAGACGCCGACCGCCTCGAAGGCGGGCAAGCTCGACTGGCTCGTCAGATTCAACCCCCAAGACATCGACGCGAGCCTGTTGGAGCGTATTCGCACCTACGCCGACGTCAAGGAATACGATATTCCGAAAGTGGTCGTCACCGACTACGATGGGCCCACCTTGTGCGAGCGCAAGCTCGAGGACGGCAAAGGCACCGTCCCCATGCCCCGCGCGATGTGGAACTTTTACAACCAGATCCTCGACGGCAGCGCCTACATGTCGGCGACCAAGACGGAGAAGCTGGTGAACACGAGCTACCACGAGCAGTGGGACTCGAGGCCCAACGGCATGGCGCCCAAGGCGCCGTACACCACACCGGGACCCGGCGCGGACGGCTTCAAATCCCAACTGGGCTCATACGCCGAGAACTTACAGGGCCTCAAATGGAAGACCATGGCCTTCTACGAGGCCACCGAGTGGACGCCCCAAGAACCGCACCTCGTTGGTTCTAAGACCTACGTGCACGTGGGAATGGCCTCTGGCACCCTCGTCAAGGACCTAAATGGCTCCAACTTGTTGCTGGGCAAGAATAAGCCCAACGGCAAAAAGTTTACGGACGTACTCGCCATCGACGTTCACACGCTCGTGCGCGACCCGTCCAGCGGCGTCTGGAAGTTCCGCGACTCGTGGCACGTAGGTACGTGCTACACTGTACTCGAACACCGGTGCCTAACCCCAAGTCGCCCAATGCGCTCTCACACACATACACAATTACGTCGATGGCTGCTTTCGCAGAGGACTGGCTCAGCGCCGTGGCGCAGAGCTCTACGAGCTCGTCGTAGCCACCGGCGTTCGCTTGCCCAGCGGCCCGCTCCGTGCGAGGGAGGGGCCGTGCAGCGTGGCCTCTTGGCCACGCGACATCGAGCAGAATCTGCGGACGTTTGCTTTGGTGGGAGAATCTGACATTCTCCAGGATCGTTCCTTGAATATTCCACCACCAAAGCCATTTGGCGTTCAAACTTTCCACCTTCCATATATGGCAGTTCACCAAATCACTTTCCATCAAATATTCCAATTGGCGATATATTCTCCCACCATTTGAGGGAGGTTGTGCGGTTGTTCGACCGGGGATTTGGTGGGTCGGGATATACCCCCCCGCAGCCCGCGACATTGCGGAGAATTCATGGAATTTTGTCCGTCGACGAGAAGAGAGACAGCGGCGTCCACGTGCGCGCAGCCTTGATGATCCGGCCAAATAACGACAGCTGATTCGCCCCTGCCTCCTCCTCCTCCTCCTCCTCCTCCTCCTCCTCCAAGGTGTAACGTCCGCGCTTGGCGGTGCTTGAGGGCGGGCTCGGGTCTTCACGGTCGACCCGAAGGCCGGTCCTCAGCATCGTCTTGAGCCTGCCGTCATTCAGCTCCACGACCTCCTCCCACGCGGAGACGTCGAGCGGCTGTCCGCCCACCCTGCTAACGAACTGGAAGCCAAGCGAGTAGTAGAAGCCGGCCGCGTTGGAGAGCGACGCAAGGGCGATGCCCTTGCACCCCAGCGCGTGGCACGCCGCCTCGGCCACTTTCATCAGGTACTTGCCGTAGCCGACGGTGTCGCCGCCCGCGCACACGAGCGCGACGTACAGGTAGCGACCCTCGAAGGCGCCGTACGCTGGCATGTGCATCTTCTGCTTGTATTCGGGCGTGTCTAACAGCTGCAGGAACAGGTGGCCGTGCTGATTGTCCTTGTCGAGGAAGTACCACTCCGTGACCTTGGCCAGATCGTCGCCGTAGTTCTCCCACGACACCGTACCGAGGCCGGGGCCCCGACTGCACAAGATCGGGAACGTCTTGTCGATCCAGTCACTGTGCAGGAGCTTGAAGGTGCTCTTACGATCCTTCCACGAGTTCGAGCGCTTCATCAGCGGCTGCAGCGCGACCGTCGCGCCCTCGACCTGCACGGCGATCTCCTTGCCGCTGTAGTTGCGAGGGTCGGCCACGCCCTCGTCGGCCGCGCCCTCGAGGGTCTTGAACATCAGGTAGCCATCGATTGCGCAGTTGTAGTCGGAATTTTCATTAAGTTTTACGGTTAAGTCTTCCGAGTGCGTGATGCAGCCCTTCTTGCCGCCCCCGCTCCGCGCCACGTGCTCAAACAGCCCCGTCATCGTGTTCGTTACAAGGGAGAGCCTGGACAGATTAGGAAGCATCTTATTCCCTTTCCTGTGGCACCGCTTTCGAATAGTTATTGCAAAGGGGCATCCGCCCGGGTCGTGTCCGGGTCACCCCCGCTAACGGAGTCGCGCCTGGCCAAGCTGCTCGGTGCCGGGAGGACTTCGGTCCTGCCCGTGTGACATGTATAGCATAGGGGCAGACTACGAGCGGCACCAGCTCGAATGCCGTGAGCGCATGGCGTTGCTCCACAGGACGAAGGTGTCGCTCCAAAAGACGCAAGAGACCTACGAGCGGTGCGTTCGCAAGCATGGCCTGCGATGGTATTGCCTCTTTAGTACGGCGGCCATTTCGGACAAGCCTCTGCCCAAAGGCCTGCGTTACCTAGACGCCGGTGCCATCCTATGTCCCCGTAAGCTCGTCGAAGCGAACGACAGGTCTAAGCTCAAGACCCAGGTCAAGGCTTTCGTCCACAACTACGTCAAATCTAGCCCTCAGATCAAGCAAGCAAAGGTCCGTTTCATGCGAGAGAAAGGTACGTACTATTGCCAGCGCTGCAAAACGGCTGGACATCGCTCCTTGCATACAGCGCACGTACACTGCCAGCTGGTGACGATCGTCGACAAGGTGCTTAAGGAGAATCCGAACGTGATCTGCGGGACGACTCTAGCTCGAGCAGTATTCGAGGCACACGCCGGTCTCAAGCTGTGTATTGTGTGCTCGAATTGCAACGGCGAGCTCGACGGTAGAACCTCAGAGCAAAAGGCAGAGCAAAATGCAACGCAGCAGACGAGTAGCAAAAAACAAAAGATGGCTGATTATGCAAACGGTACAGACAAGCTGGCAGATTACTTTCGAGCAAAGGAACCGACGACACACCCAACCGCCTGAGCGTGGCACACAGCGAGTCGTAGCGGGCTACCGACCCAGGCGTCTGACCGTTTGGCAGATGCTGTCGCCGCGCTGGTTCGGAAGCGGGTGGGAATGGCCGTCACAGGCACCGGTGTCGTAGCCGAGCGGCACACGGGCGCACTGAACGACGCGAGAGTCACACGCACTCGATTCGTGAGCACGCCGGCGGTGCATGGAAGGACGATCTATGTATGTGTGCGTGTGTGCTTACCCAAGACTGTGACACATGCAAGCACAGTTCTGAGCTGTTCACGAGGCCCGTCTGTAGTATGCCGAGGACTCCGAGGATGTCGGCGAAGGCTTCGTCTCGTGTCGATGAGGACGAGCAGGGGAAATCGGATAACAGTCCATCTATCGTCGTGAGGTTGTAAGGATCCTTAAAACCGAGTACAGCGTGCGAAAATTCGTGGGCAAAAATATATCCGGCTCGTGACGCGAGCGACGCATCGTCGTAGGCGCCGTCTGCGAAGGGACGTGCGCTCATGCCCAAAAGGTAGAAGGAACAAGACATGGCAGGCCAAATGAAGGCATTCGCTGTGAGCGCCGTGTACGGCGAGTGAGCTTCGCACGCATGGTCACCATCGTATACCAGCGTCCCTTGCCGGTCGAGGAAGAGGCTGCGAGCCTGCTTCGCCGCCATCACAAAAACCCCGTCCGCGCTGTCAAAGCTGGCGACGGGGATAGGTCGCGTGGCTCCTCCCCAGGAGCCTCGGGGCGCACCCGGGATCCTCATGCGCACGTTGTCGATCAGCAAGGCTACGGCATCGGGGTCGGTCAACGCGCCCCGTATCGTCGCGTCGTTTCTCAGCACGTGCGTCACGCCGACACGCGCCACTTCGACCATCCAATCCATCCGATCGTAAAGCCTCGGCGAGATCACTATCTGATGATGCAGCTCGTCGGTCTCGTCGGGAAACAGCATTCGAGTCAGCTCGAGACACGCCTCGCCAGCCTCGCCAGCCACCAGCTGCGAGAGCGTCACGGTCGATGCGTTGAGTATATCCTCTGATGCTACTTCGAAGAGTGGAGAATGATTGGGCGGCGCCTTCAGCGCGCCAAGCGACGCCGCTGCTGGCAGCTCCCGTTGCATTCTAGTCCGCCACCTGCTCGCCGGGCTGGCGTCCGGCGTCGCGGCGTCGCCAGGCGCGGGAACCAACGATTCGAGGCTGAAGGCACACATCGCGGCGAGCCCGTGTAGGTAAGCCTTGGCATCGGCGAGAGCACCGTTGACTAGGAGATGAACATAGCCATCGAGTTCCGCTTGATACAAATCGAGGTCAAACACTCCGGCGATGTGATCGTCTTCTGCCGGCCGCTGCGTCGCGGCGCGCAAGACCTGCTTGATCTGTTCCGTGGTCGCCTCTGGCGACGAGTCGGCGTACCCATTAACGTGTTTGTTGCTCACCTCGGCCTGTGCCTGAAGCGTGGTCGAGGCCCCGACGATCTTAAGGGCGGAAGCCATGGCGTACGGATCAAAGGACCTGCCGCGCCTAACCGACGTTCGTAATCCGTTTACCTTCAAATTCCAGCCGAACAGAATCGGCGCATCGCAGTAATGGCCCACCAGGACGCCCAGGGATTTCAGCGCCGTGGTCTCGTCGGCCACGCCCTCGATGGCCGCGACTTCCACTAGGTACTCATATGCGAGCTGGCCCGCTGCCCGCAGGGCGCCGCTGCCGCCCAGCACCGCCCGTTGACACGCCGTGCGCAGTTTCCCAGGGTTGGTGCCCGAGAGGCGCGAGCCTGCGTACTGGGCGGCCTCCGCGCTGCGCACGGCCGCGGCACGCTCGGCCGTGTCGTCGAACGCGAGGTACTCGACGGTCTGCACCAGCGACGGCTGCAGTGCCACTCCGCCGTTGAGCCACGCGCCGCACGCGCGCTCGTGGTCGGTGGACGCACTCGGCTCCATCACCTCCTGATCGAGCGCGTCGGGGTAGGGCCGAAGCAGCATGCAGGTGCTTCTGCCGGTGAGCTCCGAGAGCGTGAGCCGCTCGCCCACGCCGCACATTCCCCTGGTCAGCCCCGCCAAGTTGCTCGACATCGAGGCGGTGTCTTGGAACAAAAGGTCTGACATTAGAGGCACTTTGTTTGCAAACGAGCACTGGAATGTCGGAAACAACGCCGATCCGTTCATAGCAACACACGTACCATCTTGAAGACACCAGGACCTGACGAGGCATGTCCAGCCTGCGCCCGCGGCTGCAAACAAGGTGGCGGACACCAGTACCGCAAGTGCCTCCCACGAGCCCGTCTGTGTCACCATGGAATGCTCTCGAGGGTGCTCTCCTCTCCTCCTCCTCCTCCTCCTCCGCTCCGCTCTGCTCTGCTCTGCTACACTACCGGTCACACGGTTGCTCACTTATGCGATGAGCGTCTCTCGCTCTCTAGCGTTCCCGCTACTCGACGCGCGCCCCTTCTTCTTGTTGTTCGGAGCTCCTCCCGCGAGGTTCCCGCGCGGTCTCCTAGGACTCTCCGTGGTTCGTTCAGACAGACCCCACCGCTATGATGAAGGTGACGAGGCTACCGAGATGGTAACTGAAGCACCGAAACACATCATCATCAACTACCAATATACCGTCGGTGTTTCGGTAGGCCTCCCAGGAGTCCAGTACAGAACCGTCACCCCGCCAGGGTCCTTCGAACCAAGTCGTCCGTGTCACGATGTCCTCGTCGCCGTCGATGCTGAAGCAGGAAGGACCGACCTATGGTGAGGCGGCGCTGGAATATCTAGTAGAGAACGCCGGGGACTCGGACGAGGATGGCTTGCAGGCGCTCTGCGAGGAGGCATCCGAGTACTTGCAGCAGGAGGACTGGGCGGAGTTGACGCCCGAGGGGGGCGTCGAGGACCTCGACGCGGACGGCCGCGCCCAGCTGCTGGTCGCAGTGCGCGAGCGCATGGAGATGCGGAAGGCTTCTCAAACCAACATGGAGTCCGACCCCGAGTACGCTGAGGGAGAGGGAGAGGACCTGGATGACGACGAGGCGGAGGAAGAGGAGATCGCCGAGGTCGAGGAGAGCAATGCCATCGGCAAGGTTGAGAACCTCGCGCAGAAGATCGACCACATGTCGCTCGCCGATGTTCCCGAGCCGTTCGTTCTCTGCTACAGCGGTGCCACGTACGGCGTGCCGACAGAGTCCATCCTGTATCGTGGCAAGCCCGTCGAGTTCTCCTTGAGCGACGGCATGAAGATCCTGTGCTCCAAGTCGCATCACGTGTGGAAGGACGTCTTGACCTCGCACATCACCGTCGTGCAGTCGACGATCCGCCACAAGCCGGAGGGTTGGTACCCTGGCAAGGACGGCACGGACGAGTCGGACCTCGACTTTGAGACCTTCTACTACGTGACCGCCTTCGTCACACCCGACCCCAACGACCCCGAGTCGGTGCGCAAGGCCGAGTACGACAAGCGCCGGCTCCACCACGTCTACACGTGCGTTGGTGTGAAGATGCTCGCGCGGTTCAAGAACCTCAAGACCCTGAGTAACAGGGCACGAACGGAGCGTGCTTGCATCCTCAACTGGGTTGCTCCGAGAAACCCACAGGTCAACCCGCAGGTGGCCGGCTGGACACGCTACGACGGACTGAAGATTCACACGGCGTTCGTGCGTCCGGCGCCTACGACGCGCGTCAAGGGCTCTCACAAGGCCCGTGGTGGCCAACCCGCGAGCGAGGCAATGCCCCCTACCAAGAAACGCGTCGTCGACGAGGGCTCCACGTCGAGCGCCAACGACACCGAGCCGGCGGTGGACGACGACGACGACGTGGGCACGCTGGCACTACAGGCCGGACTCAAGAAGCTTCGCAAGATCGCCGTGGGCGCCAAGGCCCATGCGTGGGTGGAAGGAGGATACGTGTGGATCGCAGAGCACCACTAGAAAGCATTTGACTCGCTTGGCACAATGAAGGAGAGAGAGAAGGAGAGAGAGAAGGAGAGAGAGAGAAGGAGCCATGATACGGGACGGCAAGCCGACCTTCACGGATGGTTCACTGTTCGACCCCAAGAGCTGGGGAATGGAGCTCAAGTGGCCTGGGTGGGCCTACGAGTCGCCACCGCCACTACCGCCCGAGCCGCCCGCTCCGCCGATGATGCCCCCGGACGATCGATGGCGGACGGTGAGCGGACCTGTAGCTGTGCTGTGTGCCTTCTCGTTGGGGGCGACACTGAATTGGTCGTGTGGACGAAACGTGGGTGAGTCGGCATGCGCCTGGAGGTTGGCGTACAGTCCACACGGGAGGGCATTCGGGATCTGGGGTGTGATCTATCTGAGCATGGTAGGCTCGATTGCTGTGCAGCTGGTCGATGGGTTCGGTCCCGTGACGTACGCGGCCGAGCCGTGGACCAACTACCTGATCGCATGGTCCTGGATTCTTTGCGGATTCTGGAGCATCGCGTTTTCTAACGCGGAGCGCCGAGATGCGAGAGCGGCACTGGGGTTGGCGGCCTTCATACTGGCCTCCGCCACGATCACGGCAGTGGGTGCCGTCTCCATCGAATGCTCGTGGCGAACCCGAGACCCTTGGCGACTGATCGCCGTGGGTGTGCCTTACAGCATGTTTGCCGGGTGGCTGAGCCTGGCGTGCGTCCTCAGCATAGGAATCTTTATCAAGTCGCTCACATACCGACCGGACGACGAGTGCTACCGAGAGACTAGAGCGTACTCGACCAGGCTGTTGGCCGACCCCGTCGACCGGCGGTCGTGGAGCAGTGCTGTGCCACTTTTGGTGGCGACCGCAGTGTCGATCTATGCGTTCCTAATACCGGATCCCATACTCCCACTGCCGGTGGCGTGGGGAATCGTGAACATGAAGGGACACGTGAAGAACTGGGTTGCTATCGAGCTGCTGCTCGTCACATCTATCGCTTGCGCTGTAGCCTCGGTAATGGATGTGTGGTTGTGGTAAGAATTAGTATGTATAACTTACTTGGCTCTGTTACTGGCGATAGTGAACCGCAGCAGCGGCATCTGGTCATCGGGTGGACAGTCTGATGCGGGGATAGCAAAGTCAAAGAGAGCGTTGCCTCTGTTGGCGGGTGCCACATCGGCGTTGCGAGCACCGCTTCGTTTCCCCATTAAGTACCACAATACGAGGCCGATTGCCAGCAACAACGCCGCAACCCCACCCAGTGCTATCGACACTATGGCGCCGGTCTCTATCTTGCCGGTCTCTATCTTGCCGGCCTCTATCTTGCCGGCCTCTATCTTGCCGGTGCCAGTACCGTTCATGCCGCCAGCCGCCATTGTCACTAGGTCGCCGTACGCGCCCCCCGTGCCTTCCAACGCGAGCGTTAGGTCGCTGTACGCGGCCCCCGTGCCTTCTAACGCGAGCGACTCGGCGTCCACGCCGGAGAGCACCGCACACAGCAACACACCGTAGGACCGGCCCATGAAGGTCGTTCGACCACGCCCGTACTTTCCCCGCGTACCCCGGGTGTTATGTGTAGGCCTCATGCACGAGACTTTGGCATGCGACGCTTTTTGCGAGGTGGCTTTGCTGACGGCGGCTTGGGGGCTCGTTCCTCCGGCGCCGCGCCGAACACCGGCTTGGCGTTGTGCGCAATGTGCGTCAGGACGACCCGCGTCTCGAGCACGCGGTGGCCCGTGGCGACCCACGGGCGGTGGTGTGACGGGCAGTACCACACCTGAGCGCGTTGCAGCATGCCATCGTGGGCATTCATGCCCGCGTGCATATGCATGCGGGCATGCATATGCATGCGGGCAATGCGTTAGAACCAAGTGATAATGGATACCACCCTCAAGGGCGGCGGCAGCGTGGCGTTGGGACCCGCGATGTCGAGCGGGGCCTTGACCTCCTTCCAGCGCGCCCCGGTGCCCTCTGGGTTCTCGACTGCGCACGGGCGGGGTGCAAGTGGTCAGACAAGATCTTGTCCATAGGGTGTCGACGGTTAGAGCCATTGTAAACGACGTACCTAAGCCACAGAAGCGGCAAACCTTGCGCGCGGCCGCGCGGGCGGTGGGCAGCGCGGTGGGGTCCACGTCGAACATGGTGTGGTCGCAGCGCATGCAGCAAAGGTCGCCGCCGTACCGATGGTAGTTTGGATGCACGCGCACGATACTCGCACAGTAGCAGCACATGCCGTACCACGCCTTGTAGACGCGGATGATCCTCCCGATAACGGGTATGGTGACCATGGCGTTCGCGCCGCAGGCCACAGCGCGAGGCCGTTGCTCGAGCGCGTTCTTGGCGTCGCGCCGCACGCGCGCGGCCACACCTGGATCACCCGAATCGCCTCCGCACCGCGTGGCTATGACACGCGACACCGCGGCCCGCTCGATCTGCTCCCGCTCGATGCACCGCCGCTTCATGTCGTTCTCGAACGCGACCGCCCCTCTCAGCGCGGCTGAAGACCGCTTTGCGCAGTGCAGTCTGACCACGCCGGGGGCACTATCGGTGGCGATTTGGCACGCGGACACTCCGAGCTCGTTGAAGACGCTGCCGGTGGCGCTGGTTACGTACGCGTTGGCTACGCGGCGGCATTCGGCGCACACACAAATGGACGTCGAATGGACGGGGAGTGGAGCGTTCGTGTTCTCCGTTCGCAGCCGTAGGTGGAGCGCCCTGGTCTGCATGGCGCGCGCACGCTCCCCGAGGTCGACGATCAGCACCTCCTCGCAGAGCCACGCCGCGCGTGCGTAGGAGAGAAACTTGGCGGCGTTGCTGGGACCCGCCTCACCGATCATGCGCGCGGCGTTGAGCGGCGACCGCCCACCACCACTGGGCTGGGCCGTGACCCCTTCGATGCCCAGCTCGGACGCCGCCTCGCTCAAGGTGAGGATGCCTGCGGAAGGGTTCCGGAGGGCGACGCGCTGCACGGCCAGCGCTTCCGAGTCGTCCAGCTGTGCCGCAAGCCGCGTGGCTGCGTTCATGCCGTGGATGCCCATGTGCTGCGTCTCGTCCAGCCTCGAGATGCGCAGGCTGTGCGACTGGCCGAACGCCCAGAAGGCAATGAAGTGCGCCTTGAACGCCGCCGCCCACACGTCTCCGGCGAGCGCCACGAGGGGCTGACGCGCGTGCACGTCCGCTGTCCCCTTACTGCGGTGGTTGGGAAAGGCAAGGGTCCGCAAACTGGTCGAGGCATGTGGAGGTTGAGGGTGTGGGTGGAGCGAGCGAGCGAGCGTACCCAAGCCAACTTGGGTCCCAGCTCTCGTGCTGGGCGTCGTCGTTGGGTTCGGCGCCTGGGTCGAGCTGTCGCCCACGGAACGCTGCGGCCACCACGGCTTGGATGGACTCGGGCGGCGCCGACGAGGCGCCAGCCAACAGTTTGCCGGCGTCGGCAAACGCAGCCATGGCGCCCTCCATGCCCGTATGGGGGAACTGGGTTGGAGGCTGGTGCAGATGGCGCACGGGGTGGCCGAGCGACGCGAGTGCCGCGTGCGTCGCTGGCGTGGTGGCCATGATCGATGCGATGGTCCGCCGTACGGCCTCCTTGACGTACTGCGCGGAGGCGACTACCGCGTCCTGTGACAAGTTGGCCATCCGCAGCGCCACCATCCGCGCCTTCCAGCAGGGCCGCGTGGTTGGGTGCAGCTGCGGATGCATCCCCGTGAGGCACACGGCAATCGAATGGAGCACCACCGAGCGCACACCGGCGTGGACCATTGCGTCCTTAAGGACGGTGTTCCAGCCCCTGGCGCCAGGGTTCCTGCGACGTGAACGCTAAGTGGTCAATCAAGGCCCGCAGTGCATCAAACATTGTGCAGTTGGCCCAAGTGCATGAAGCATGTTCCGGACTCAAGGATTAGGGTTCATGGTATTAAGAGGCGTACGTTGCCCGCGACAGCAGCTGCACCAATGGCTCCGCCACCTTAGGGTACGCCGCTTCGTTCTTCGTGGCCACCCGACGAGCGAACAGGTCCGAGAGGTCGAGGCCGGAAGAGGCGCAGGGAAACGTGGCCACCGTCGGCTCGGGTGGGTCGATGGCGCCGTCGGCGCAAGCAGCCACGTACTCCGCATGCGCGCTGGTCCACACGGCACAGCAGTAGGCGTCGTAGTACAGCTGGCATGCACGCTTGCGAGACTGCATGTCGTCGGGAAGCTCGGCTCGGCTCACGGGCCAGAGCTGCTGGCAGCACGCCGCAGCGTGCGCCTCGAGCTTGGCGCCGTAGCTCACCCTGAGCGCAGCGACGTCTTTCAGGTCGAGTGGAGGCTCGTAGGAGGCCGCCGCCTGCTCGAGCGTTCCCACTATCATGCAGTCGGGACGGGGCTCGTCGTAGGCGGCGTCGACGCGTCGGAGCGCATCCAACACACCCGCCTCCTTCCAGTCCACACAGAGGGGCCGCAGAGATTTCAAGCCGACGACGGAGCGGCCGCCGCCGCCGCCGGCTGAGCAAAACCCAGCCCGGTCCCAGTGGGATCGTCGGAACCTATGCCCACCTGCACGATGTGCGGCCCGCCCGGCCCCGTCACGTAGCGATAGTGAGACGAGCTGAACCTGCGAGGAGGGACACGAGCGTGGTTGGTGGGTTCGCGCTACTTTCCTGTGGAGTGGGCATTGAAGAGCGGGAAGGTTCCGGGTTCGGCGCAGCGAGGCGCTTTCCTGACGATCGGTTTCCACATCATGGCCGAGAAGGCGCCCTCGCGCGCCGCTCGACTGTTGCTGGAGAACTCCTCGTCGACGAAGAGCATGGCCTCCGGTTTGTACCCATCGGTGGCGTGCACGATGCTCGCGTTGATCGGCAGCTCCGTCATCGACCGGCCGAGCTCGGTGAAATCCGCGTCGCTCCCCGTGCCAACCGGAGGAAGCACGCCCACTACGTTGCCAAAGGCTTGCGCCGTGAGTGGCGCGCTGGTCACCTTGAAATTGGCGTCCGTTCGCGCTTGGAAGTAAATAAATGTGGTGAAGTATCGAGTGCACACCAGGCACTTCTTGCGCCGCGGTGGCAACCCGGTTCCAGACAAGAAGGCGGCCCTCTCGTCGGGCAGCAGGAACTCGGTGCCCACAAAGGCGAGGTCGGTGTCCTCTCCGTGCTTGCACTTGGCCATGTAAGAGCAAATGCATCTGTCGCCGCTGATGCACGCGCGCTCGCCGATCTGCAAGTTGGGCGGTCGTAAGTAGCTGTCGTCGAATGCTTTTCCAATGATCGGTATGTCGGGCACGCGAATGCTCGCCCTATTGAAGACGTCAGAGACGAGCTGCATGGTCGTGCGGCTGCAGGCCTCCCTGTGCCGGAGGGAGGACATGGCTGCGCTGTATGCTAAGGGCGCATGCGGGGTGGGGGGTTGTGAGGCGGGGGTTCGAGTCGCGGGCACGAACAACGAAAGCATCGGGTGGACCTTTAGGAAGCTGTTGAGCTGCTGCTCGTCGAACCCGTACGACTCGTCGAGGCCCACGTGCGCCTCGGCCCTGAGCAACGACGACGACGACGTGTTCGGCGGAGCGGACGGAACCGGGAGAGGGGACGACACGCGCCCCGAGAGACGGCTCGTCGTTCCGCTCGACGACGCGCCCGCACGCCCGGTCGCCGCCATCGCCGGCGGGAGGAGAAATGCCTCGGTTTGCGCCATGGCCGGTGGGTTCTCGGCACCTCCCAGAACGGAGGGGGACAGCGTGGGCGACCCGTGTGTGGGTCCTGGTCCACCAGGCGACCGGCGTTGCGCCGGGCGGGCGTTGCGCCCCGCGCTTCTAATTGGACCAAACCCACGACCGTAGCCGACGCGTCCCCTTCCAAGCGGTCTCAAGTCGTCTGCCAGCGGAACGGGTGGTGCCGCCCGCGCGACCGAAGGTGAGGTACGCCCACTCATGGACTGGACTCTACGAGAGGTGTTCTTTAGAAATCAATTAGAGACCGGTCCTAGATAGCGGTGGCCGCTATTGCATTAGGGTGCGGCACTACACGGGAACCAGGCAAAGGCCTAGCAACCTTGCTGCCGAGGCCTGGATGCGGTCGAAGTCGATCTCGGTGAGATCGAGCGTTGCCGGCTTGTCCTCGGGCGTGCCGTGGGGCATCGAGTGCAACGCGAACACGGTCACGCCGCACATGTCTGCGCGCGACATGCCGATGCGCGTGCACCCGCCACTGGTGATTCCGGAGCTGTTGTCGAAGAGCCTCACGTCGAGCGGCGCGGTGGATGCGAGCAAAGGCACTAGAGCGGTACCGAAGCATGGCTCGGCTTCAACGGCGACATTGGCGGCGACATTGGCGGTGGCCATGGCAGTGGTGGCCATGGCAGTGGCCTCCGAGCGGGCCATTCGCAAACTTGCACCGTGGCGCTTTGGAGCCAGCAGAAGCGCGCCGTCGTCGCACACCGAGGCTACTAGGAAGGCGTGGCGTCCCGTTCCCGTAAGCTTACTCGATATTAGCCGAGTGCAGACGGCATCAAGTAAGCGGCGGCTACTGGGCCGCATACCACGCGTAGAAAACCGCGAGGCACGCACGGCGGATACTTGGACGACATTTGGCGCGCGTTTGCGCTTGCGTGCGAGGGAGCGTTCGAGTCGACGCGCCGCGCGATTTGCAAAGCGCGCCTCTGCCGCCAACCGCTCAACGGCTCCGACGTCGCCCACGGCCATGATGATGCACAATTTACCTACGCCGCATCTCCATCAGTATAGCGCAGTGCCGCCGCTACAACGGCCCACAAAGGACTCGTGTGCGTGCACCTTCGCTAAATGGATATTTATGGGTTGCACGGCCATGCACACGATGCGCATCGTTGAACCGCCCACCGCCTCAGACGAGATGGACGCACCGTTACCCCCAGAATGTCGCACCGGCGCCGACTCGTCGACGTCCCCCGTCAGCGTGGTGGTCGAACTGGACGCGTCCCCTGCCCCGCAAGAGACGGCGCCGTCGCCCCATAGCCCCGCAAGGGTGGCCGAGTGCACGCGCGCGCCGTTCCAACGTGCCGAAACCACCGAGCGCATGGCGACGTTGGTCAGCGCCGTGCACCAAGCGTACCTCACCATGGTCCATCGCGGCCACTTTGTGGCCGACGACTTCCACACCGGGCTGGGCCTGGTCGAGCTCGGGGCCGACTCACCTGACTTTGACGTCATGGGCGTGTCGACAAACGCCATCACCATTCTGCGCCGCGTGCTTCCGGAGCAGATCTTTGAGTGTTGCATGCCCTACGAAGCCGCCGTGGTCGCATCGGCGGCACTGCTCGTTTCCTACAAGATTCGGTGCGAGAGCGCGCAGTTCTGGCACCGCCAGGTGGCCGTCGAGGTGCTCACGGTCGTTCTAGGGTCGTACGTCATTGCCACCCAACAACCCACCGGCGATAAGATTGACGCCGACGTCGAGGCGGGCGAGGCGTGGATCGCGGCAAACTGGAACCTCTACGCATTGGTCAACGACGGTCTGTATTGGCACTTCGAGTCCGAGCTCTCGCGCTACCACGCCAACGAACAGATCACCTTCTTTGAGCTGATCGGCTGCCTGTCGGCAGGGGCATTCGTGCACCGTGCCGCGGCCACAAACCCGGAGGCCGACGTGCTCGAGGACATAGCGTCGCACGTGGGCGTGGCGCGGCTGGGCCAGGCGCTCGCGCTCGTGACCATTCGCGCGCTGGAGATCAGCCACCCGACCGAGTGCCGTGCCGAAGCCTACGAACCGCTCGTGAGATGGGCGGCCGCGATGCTCGTCTGCAATGCCGCCCGCCAGCAAACGTGCGTTCTAAAAGCAGGTTACAATCCTATCTATCAAAAGCATGTCCTTGTGTGTAACATGACGAGCGTCGACACACTCCAGACACTGGTCGGCATACTGCATGCCAATGTGTAGCTAGCTAGCTAGCTAGCTAGCTAGCTAGCGAATGCGCGGCCGATGCCAGAAGACCCGCCTTCTCTTCGTTCCGCCTTTTTCCCTTGCCGTTTGCCTTGCCGTTCGTTTGCACCGCCTCGACTATAGGAGCGTCCGGAGCGACCGGGAACGACTCCTTGGCGGCGCGTGCCTCGTCGAGCTTCACCTGCCGCTCGGCAATCGCGGCCTCCAGCCTGGCGATCTCCGTGGCCTTGTCACTGGCGGCCACCTGCTCCGGCGGCGGCGGCGGCGGCTCGTCGGCGGCGGCCATCGCCTCGAGCTCGGCGACCAAGTCCTCCTCGCCGACGTCGCCCGCGCCGCTGTGCGCAAACTCGGCCATCACGCCGTTGAGGTCGGTGGCCATGTCGCGAGCCTCGCTCGCGTCGTCTATGGCCCGCTCGGCCTTGCTGAGCATCTTGCCATCGGCCTTCATTCTCTTGCTCGTCGAGGCGAGCGCACTAGTAAGCGTCTTTTGCATGGCGGCCTGTGCGAGCATGTCGACCTGCTGCTCGACCGCGAGCAACGAAGACTGGTTGGCCTCGAGCTGCGCCTCGGAGGCCTTGGCCTTCTTGAGCGCGCGGATGGCCTGCGACCTCTGCCCTGCCCGCTGCATAGTGGCAGCCTGTTTACGCTCGACCTGCGCTCGTTCCTCGAGCTGCATGATGCGCCCACGCATGACGGCCGCGGCCTCCTCGAGCTTGGCGGCCGGATCACCCCTTTTTACACCCGCGAGTCCGAACACGGCACGACTGAAGCCCACATCCACCGAGGTGGAGCTCGTGGCCATACCCGCGGCATCCAAATCTATGGCTGCCGTTCGTACGCTCCCCCTGCGTCGCCACCGCGAGAACATACCACAAAGACCCGCACTACATCCCCTGGGCTGGCCTCCTCCTTCTTCGGCGTCGCGCACCATCTTGTCGATGGCGACACCTAGTTTCTTTTGTTCATCCTTACGCATGCGCAATTGTTTGTACTTTTCGTCTACTCCGAATGTGAGGAGCCCTGGCATGCGGAGTCCATTTTAACTGAATGCACGGTCAGTGCCGTAAGCGTGCATAGCGGTGGCTGTTGCTACCGGACCCCGCTTCGGTCTCCCTGCCTGCGCACAACCGTTCGTGCAGGCGGAGAGGCGACCGGCGTTGCAGCTGGCGCGGTGTCCATGCAAGGAGTGCACAAAGCTCGCATCGCCGAGGCGAGCGACTCCTCGTTGAGCTCGAAGCCGGCTTGATGGACCGCATCGAACACTGCGTCCGTTGTGAACTGGTAGGAACCACGGCCGTCGTCGCTCGAGAACGTGACGCCAATGGAGCCACGAAGCTCTGGTTGGTCCTGCACGGCTTGCATCAGCGCACGCACCTGAGCAATCTGAGCGCGCGTCGCCTGCGTTGCCTGGCGCAGCTCGGCCGTTACCGCCTGCACGCTCGTGGACGTGTTGCTGCTCAGAGATGTGCCTATGGCGAGCGTCTCGCTCGAGTGCGCTTGCAAGAGCACCTGCAGCGCTTGAGTGTCGGTGGTAGAACGCGCCTTGCGCAGAGAGCGCAGTCTGAGCGCCTCGGCGCCCAACGCGTCGCAGTTGGCAGCGAGCTGCGTGAGGGCCACAAAGTAGTTCGCCTCGCGTTGTTCTATGGCCTCGCGGCTGCTGTCGAGCATCACCTCCTGCTCCATCACCGCCGATGCCATCTGGCGGGCGGTGCTGATCACGCCGGCGTGCAACCCGAGCAGCGCCCTCCATGCCTCGGCCTCGCGCACGAGAAGCGCCGATACCTGAGGCACGTTTGTGTCAAACTGTGGCTGCTGGGTCCAAGCCACCGATTCCCAGCTCGGGTACGCCACGTGGGCGGGATGATAGTAGCCATTTGCATGGTCTGGCGGAGGACCAGGGGGTAACGGCGGCTGCGGCGGCGGCGGCGGGCTCGATTCTTCCATGATCGTGTCTGCATCTGCTGTAAGGTCCGTATGGCCGGTAGTAGTTAGCGACAGTGTCCAACTCGAACCGCTTCGCCGCTATTACCATACCATGCGTGGTCACCGGCATCCATGGATGCCGGTGTTTTCTCTGCGTGACGGCAAGCGTAGGGCAATGAACGGCAACCGGCGCAAGTTCCGCAACGTGCTATGCAAGCTAAACTACGTTGCAGGAATCCAACCGGCCGACGGCCGGCCGACGCTTTCGGGGCCACTCTTTGACATGCTGGGCGACGACGTCGTGCTGCATCTGCTCGTTGTCCTCTCGGGAATGAAATCGGAGATGGAGGGCTTGGAGTGGCAGAACGGACGTTACGCGTCCGCTCGCAGTGTCTACTCGCTGTGCACGACCTGCTCGAGGCTGTGGGGGGTGCTCGACGGAGCAGGCGTGCTACTGCACAGCGAGCTGATTGCCCGCGGCGCCACCGACGTCTGTCCACGGATCCGCGATTGCGACTATCCATACGCAGCACATCGGTTGCGCGAGAAGGCCACAATGGATCGCGTCCGCGTTCTAAGGGGCTGCGAAACCTCCATGGCATTCCACTGCGCAAGCAGTCACTGTGCGGCGGCGCGGCGCGACGCGTGCCGCGATCATGGCTACCACATTAAGCCAATCGAACGTGCTCGCGTCAACCTGATAAGTTCGGCGACAAAGACCGGGCTGTGCTACGCAAGCGTGCATACCGTCTTGGACAGTGGGCGGGCACAGGACGTGATTCGTCTGGTAAACTCGCAGGGCCGCGTCGTCGCCCACGACGTGCACGGCGGCGAGGGTGTATCGACCGACGGCTGCCCCGAAGCGCTGTACATGAGCGCGTCGCCCAACGGTAGCAGACTGGCCTACATATTCTCGGTCGACGAGCTCGTCGACGTGCCGCTGCCGCGGCTGGCGGTATGGAACGCACTGGGCACCGGCCAGACCACGCTGCACGGCACCCACATGCCTGCCGCCATGATGGCCAACGAGGGGGTCGAGGAGGGGTCGCTCGCCGTCGTGTTCCCTCAGTCGGTGTGGTGGACCGACGGCGGCGCCAAGCTCGTGGTGGCGTGGTCGACAACCTTTGTTCACCCGTCGGGCATCGACGTCGCCACCAACGGCGACCCGGTGGAAGAAAACGAGCGGTACATGCTTTGCACCTACGACGTCACCGAAGACGACCGCCTCGAGTATCTCGAGGCGTCGGGCCCCTTCTTTGGTAGGCTCATGGCCGTATCGACCACCGAGTCTGGCGACCGCGCAGTGGCCCTCGTGCGCCAGCGCCCTCGTCGCAAGTGCGAGTCTCATTACCGTGCGGTGGTGCATTACCAGGGCCAAGAGACGCCGTTGCGCCACCCGTCCATCTGGAAGGGGAAGGGAAAGCGCGGTTCCGATGGATTCGACTGGGGTCCCAGCGCCGTGGGCATCTCGCCCATGGGCGACGCAGTTGTGTGCGTTCATCGCACGCTAGGCAGTGTGATCGTCGAGGTGCTCGACCTCGACCGCGAGGCGGAGTACTTCTCGACCAATTCACGCGACATCACCGAGTGGTTCTCGCGTAACGACCTCACCGAGGACGATATGGCGGCGCAGTGGTACGAGCAGGACGACGAGGACGACGAGGACGAGCTGCCTAACAAGGTCAAGCTGCCGTACGCTGTGGGGTTCTCGGACTGTGGCTCCTTTGCGTCTATCGTCGACCGCCGGCCCATCCACGGTAGTAAGGCACCGTACTACTCGACGGTGCTGGTCAACGTGACCCACCGCCGCAGGCAGAGAGAGCTTAAGGCCGTGCCGCTCTTTCGCGAGCGGCACTCGATCGTCAAGGCGCTCGAATGGCGCGCCTGTGGCGTGTGGACCCAAAGCCGTAGAGGGGCGGTCGTATTAACCGAGAAGCCCTGAATATGCCAGGTCCAGAACGTGACGAGTAGCACCCGTTACCAATCCACTCTCCGTACCAGATATATACACACACACACACAGTGCTCCACCCCGGCTCCACCGCCCGACTTCTCCACTTGTTCATCCGCAATTCCAGCATGGTTTTGGCCTTTTTGCATTCATGGCACTGTTCTCGTGCGTCGGCATGGGCGGCATCGTGTACCTCGCATGGAACGTGCGTCGCGCCCGACTCGACATGGAGGCGAGGTTAGGGAGTAGAGACACGCTGGCCGCGCTCGAGCGGCCAGCGGCACATTACGAGAGGGTATCCTCCGGTGTGCCTATGAGCGAGTCGGGCAAGAGCAGCCCGGCGCTGCTGCTGCTGCTGCTGCTGCTGCTGCTGCTGCCGCCGCCGCCGGGAGGCTCGGGAGGGGACACCAGAGGGACGACGGGCGAGGTATGGGCGGAGGACTCCCTCGAGCTCGCCGCCAGCACGTTGCGAGCGCGCGAGCTGGCGTTGGCAATCTGGCCCCCCAGGCCCTTGGCCGTCTCGATGGAGTCGAGCTGCGAGTCGCTGCGCGTGAGCGGGGCTTTGTACTTGGACGAACTCGTGAGGGCATCGCGGTTCATGCCAAACCCATCGGTGTCCGTAATCTTGCTTACAGCAGTCCACAGCTCCTGTTCCTCCATCGAGCGGGCGAGGTGCTCGCTCTCGGTGTACCACCCCGCCAAGATGTGGCGCACCGTACCATCTTTGTAGATGTAATCCACCGTTGGCTTGTACACCTTGGGCTCGGGCTCCCGATCGGACCCCTCTTCCGTCTCCACTCCCCAGTACGATGTCCCGTCTCGGATCTTCTCTTGCTCCTCGGCCATCGAGGCCTTGAGCAGCAACTTGAGGGCATCGGACGACGACTGGTACGCCGTGTGGTGGTCTCCGAGCTCGGCCTGCTGCTTGGAGCGGATCTCGAGCTTACTAGCCTCGTCGCGGAAGATCTTGGCGGCGCCGGCCGGGTAGGTCGTCTCGGGCACGTCGACCCATATCGGCTCGTCATCGAGCGCTTCCTCTTCGCCAAGACGCTGGGCCGCCGCCCCTCTAGCATACCACTTGTCGACGTCGTCGTCGTCGCCATGCGGTGGGCTGGGAGGCTGCTTGTTGAGAAAGCCACGCCTGAGGCCGCGTACTGAGGCGGTGTCCCGTGGCTGCTTCTTCGCCGACCGCGGCGCAGGGCGGTTGCCGACGGGCGGTACGGCGACCGAGGAGGAGGAGGAGGAGGAGGAGGAGAACTCTGCGGCGTTAGCAACTTCCATGATGTTGGCATACACACACACGTAGGGCCACGCGAACTCGACGCCGCTAAGCGCCTTGGACAGCAGCTTCGCGCGTGGGTCGCCAGTGCCGTGGCCTTCGCCGTTAACGGTGAATTCGATGCCGTAGTAGACGACGGCGAGCATGCTGCTAGCGTGCGTGATCCCCGTGAGCTGAGTCACCATGTCCTGCGAGCCTGGCACCTGCACGACCTTGCACTCGAGCCCCATCGACGCGAGCGTCGAGAGCATCGTCTTCCATTCGGGCTCGTCCAGCACCTTGAGCAGCGACTCTCCCACGACCCGCTTGCCGTCGGTGCCCAGGCCGTGGTTGTTAATGGCGAACCACAGCCCCTTGCCCCCGAACCCGCCACGGTCCTTGCGCGCGCGGTCGATCTCGAGCCGCAGCTCGGACTTTTTGCGCGCTTCGGCATGGGCGTCGACGACGCGGTCGTCGACCCCATCGTCGTCCAGCAGCTGCAACGCCGCCGCCGGCTCGGCCGTGGACACGGGGTCGTCGTCGTCGTCGTCGTCGTCGTCGGAGCGCCACGCGTTCATCCTAGCAAACGCCTGCTCCAATTTCTCTGGGGAGCTCCCCAAATGGGTGGCCCTAGCGGTGAGGTTGCCGTGCATCGATTCGACCTGATCGATGATCGCCTGAATACGCGGCGCCTGCTGTGCATTCCATCCGTGGCTGTACATGTCTTTGAAGCGGGTAAGTGCATTGCTAGCGTCCTTGAATTTAGATGCAGCAAGCGTGTGGTCGGCATAAGGACTAGCCAGAGACCGAAGGGCCCGCACGCTCCCGGTTACTACCCAGCTCAGTTCGGTACACATTCACGCCGAAGGGTCACCAACAAGTGAACGGTTCATGCCACGTGCACGTGTGACACGGACATGGCAACCGGCCGGCTCGGCCTAACCCAGCGCCGCTCCAACGTGGAGGTCTTTAGCGCAACGGTTGCACGGGCAATTGCGCGGGGCGGCGTGCGGCAGCATGCGCGACACCGTGGCGTGAGCCTCGTGCAGCCGCCCGTTGACGCCGCGATTGGCCGCCTCGAGCTCACTGAAATCGGAGTCCATCCGGCGCTTTTGGCCGATGAATGTCTGGGTCTCCGCGCGCGCCTCGTCGCGCTCCCTAAAGAACCTGTCGCGCGCGCGGCAGGAGTCGTTGAACTCGGCCTGCGTGCGTTCCCACTGCTCGATGCTCGGCAGCTTCTGAAGGTCGGCGCTAATGGCGTCGACAAACTCCTGTGGCGGCCGCTCGGCGAGCTGCTTGGTGAGTTCGGCGATCTCGCCGTCCTTGGCCTCCACGGTCTTGGCCGTCTGCTTGTCGCGGCGCTGGGTGCGTGTGGACGTACCGTCGCCGCCACCAAACCGGGCGCCGCTCAGCTTGCCCTCGATGGCCTGGCACGTCTTGTGCAGGTTGTCCAACAGGTCGTTGAGCACGCCGAGCCGCTTGTCGACCGCATCGTCCTTGTGCTCCGTCGCCTGCTTCAGCGCGGTCAGCTCCGCCTTGGTTTCCTTCAGCTCCTTGTCGGCGGTGACGATGCCCTGCTGGGTGAACACGAGCATGTCCACAAAGGAGCGCGAGTGGTCGACCTCGTCCATGTGCTCGGACCACTTGCACTTGGGCCCTCGCCACTTGCACGCGCGGACCTGGCAGGCCACCTCCTCGTAGCCGCAGTCATCCGTGTGCGCCTTCATCTCGGACAGCCGCGAGCTGTGCTTGCATCCGCCCTCGGAGTTGGGGCACTTGAACGGTGTTACCTTGATCACCTCGTTGAGCGCGCGGTTCGACACCCACGCGCCACCTGGTCGGTGGAGCTCCGAGCAGCCGATGGGACACTTGTCAGCGAACTGCGAGTTCCACACCTTGTCGGCGCACGTGCGGCACGCGTTGTGCCCCTGCTTGCACATGGAAACGTTGTCCTGTGAGGGCTGGTAGCATATGGCGCACAGTGCATCCTGGCCGAGGTGTTCGTACGCGCTCATGGGGAGCTCGCCAATGTCCGTGTCACACATGAGGACCCGGGCGGGGTCCGCAACAGCGCAGCGGTCGCTAAGTGACGAGAGTGCTCGGCTTTCGAACGCCGTTCTCGGGCTGAACGGACGGCGTCTCACACGTAGCACGCACAAGAAGCAAGCGTGCGGCCGTTGTCACGGTTAGCGGTGCTCATGCAACCGTACCCAGGACCCGGCCAGGGTCCTTCCGGTTCCCGCCAAGAGGGTGACACGGACGAGCAGCCGTCGCACGTTTGGGCTCGCGTCGTCCGCGCGAGGGCGCGGCGCGAGAAGGAGGCGGAGGGTGCCAAGGCGCAGCAGGAGCGTGACTGTCTTGTTCTCAATCTCGCTAATCCGTGGCTGGACTGCCCCGCGCAGTGGGAGGCACTGGTGGCATCGGGCTACGACGAGGAGCTCAAGAAGAAGCTGTTCAGCCGCGTCGCCAAGACGCTGGCCGCCTCCAAGACGCTTGCCGAATGGCAGGAGCGGAAGGCTGCCGACCGCGAGGACAAGGCGCGGCGCGAGAAGGAGGCGGAGCGTGACTGTCTTGTTCTCAAGCTCGCTAATGCCATCGCGCACTGCCCCGCGCAGTGGGAGGCACTGGTGCCATCGGGCTACGACGAGGAGCTCAAGAAGAAGCTGTTCAACCGCGTCGCCAAGACGCTAGCCGCCTCCGAGCCGCATGCCGAGTGGACTGGACTCTACGCGGTGACGAACGCGGCGATCGACGAGTTCCTCTTCGAGGGCATGGCGGTGGCGGCTGCCAGCCCTTCCAAGCAAGGGTGGCAGGAGGCCCTTCGTAGCTCCAACATGGCCGTGGGTGGGATCGTCGAACTCGCGGACAGCGTGCTCGCCAAGTACAAGACTGACGGCATCCGCCGTCCCGTCCTCGAGATGGAGGCACTGATGGCGGAAGTGCAGGCGACGGCGGCGGAGAGGGCGGGCAAGGCGCAGATGGAGAAGTTAGAGCAGCGACTGCAGTCGGTCGCCAAGATCAAGCTCGCGTGGAAGCACCAGGACAAGCACGCCGACCGCGAGGACAAGGCGCGGCGCGAGAAGGAGGCGGAGGGTGCCACGGCGCAGCAGGAGCGTGACGGTCTTGTTCTCAAGCTCGCTAATGCCATCGCGCACTGCCCCGCGCAGTGGGAGGCAGTGGTGGCATCGGGCTACGACGAGGAGCTCAAGAAGAAGCTGTTCAACCGCGTCGCCAAGACGCTAGCCGCCTCCAAGCCGCATGCCGACCCGGCGGACTGGAACAAGCTCTCTCAGATGCGCGAGACCTGGCGCACCCGCCTCACCGCCGCGAAGCGCGCCGCCAAGCCCGTGGTTCCCGAGCGGATCGATGTTCAAAGCGACGACGGCTCGGTGACCACCGACCTCTCCACCGAGCCCTCGCCCGTCGCCACGCTCACCAAGGCCGAAAAACGTGCGCGCCAGAAGCAGGCCAACGAGGAGGCCCCTCGCAAGGCGGCCGATGCGGCCGCGCTCCGGGAGGCCGAGGTGGAGGCGCTGCGTGTGCGCGCGCTCGAGCAGGAGGAGGAGGAGGCCGTCGACGCGGCGATCGCCGCCTCTCTGGATACCGCCGAGAAAGAGGAGGCGCTGCGCAAGCGGCGCGAGGCGGCGATCGCCGAGCACGCTGCCCTCATCGTCCCCTCGGCGGCGGCCGTCGCCGCGGCCATCGCCGCGGCCATACGCGTGCCGGCGCCGCCGCCCCAAGTAGTGGTGCCTCTCTCGGCCATCGAGGCGCCGTCGCCTCAGCGCCCCGCCGACGCGGCCTCGACCGTCGCCACCTCGTTGGAATGCGTGGTATGTATGGCGTCGGAGCGTTCGCACGTGGCCGTGCCGTGCGGCCATCGCGTCCTCTGCGAGACGTGCGCCACCAAGGCCAAGATCAAGGCCTGTCCAATATGCCGCAATCTCGTACAAATGTGGATGATGGTCTGGGAGTGAGGAGCGCGGCTGCGAGTGGGAGGAAGCAAAAGGTGTGAAGGTATGGACTTGTTTGGGAGGTTACCTCTTAAAGCACCGGTGTATCACATGTGATACAAAGCAAGTTTTCTCCGCCACATCTCAAATCCAGATACCTCACAGCTGCGCAAGCTCTGGCGGTTACCAAATCACACATACCGATCCAACCACCCGCTCACGTCCACTACACCGTGCCCAACCAAGACGCATACACGCAGCGCTGCGAGGCCATCGTCAGGTTCCGCATCTCCAGCATGCCCGACCCTAAGCCGGTGGCTCCCACATGGAAGTACTTCACAACCAAGGCCAGCTCCCAAGTCAAGCGGCGCATGTCTCCCATTCTGTTCTGGAGCACACGCCGCGCTCGAGGGACCACGCCCAGAGGGTTCGCACGCGCGCTGTCTCGGCGGTTGTTAGGAGAGTAGCAGTGTGGCCGTTTTAATCCATATTAGCCTCGAGAAGATAGTCGACGAGTTGCTCCTCTTGCTGCGGAGGCGGCGGATCGGTGGCGTCCGGATCGGCAACGATGCCGTGCACCACATCCCAGTAGGATACTGGCGGGATAAGGCCTTGGAGCCGATCCCGGCGCTCGATCTCGCCATCGACCAAATCCTGTGCATTCGAGAAGGCGTCCTCCATGTATTCCTTGAACTTTGCTTCGATGCAGTCGTCAATTTCGTCCTTCATGGCGCCCTGCAAATTGTACTCTTTCGCCATGCGCGCCAAGGAATCGACGAGCGTCTTCTGGACGTCCACTTGCCATTGCCCTAATCCGCCGTCCTGCCCTACGAGCGTCTTGCCCGCTTCTTCGTCGGTGAGCGGGTCGTAGTCGCCGTAATCCATTCGATCATCCGTGTCGGCGTAGTCCTCCTCGGCGTAGTAGTCCTCCTCCAGCTGTGCGAGTCGCGATGCGGTATCGGCTTCCAGCAGTAGTCCGATCAGTTCATCGCGCCAGGCGCCATTTTCAAACTTTTCACACACCCTTCTTTGCTGCCCGATGGTCGTCCAGTGCAGCGTTTTTTCGGGTTGGGTGACAGATAGCGCTTCGCCAAACGCTTGCAGGAGGCGGGTTTGATCCCAACGCCCATCCACCCCACTCTCGGTGTAGGGCACCCACCGAACCAACCCATTGTCGATGAGGGTTTTCTGAATGCCGTCGCCGCCACCGGGCGCGTCGTCGTCGAGCCACGATCGTCCACGTCCGATCCAGTCGACCTCCATACGATTCAGGGTAACGCGCCGTATATCGTCAAGGCGGTCTCGAGGTATCGACTCGAGGTAGGGCGTAGCCAGCACTCGCCCGAGTTGAAGCTTAAACTCGGCTATGAATTCCGGTGACTTGTCATTCGTCGAAAAGGTCTGTGCGCAAAAGGGCGGGAGGTTGGCCTCCGGGCCCGGGCCGACCCAGAACCGTCGACCGGCCTCGGTCAGCGTGATGATGGCGCCGAGTGTCGTGGTGGTGTAGAATTCGGTTTGGTCGCTCGGCAAATCCCACCTGGAGCTCGAAATGTTCCAGATGGGCATTTGGGTCCGCTGATTAACGGTCGGCGTGTACATCACGCGCTCCTCGTTGAGGTACAGGGTGCGGCGCACCTCGAGCGGCAGCGCCCACAGCATACGATCCGGCTCGTCCGTCCTGGCGGCCTCAACAATCACCGTTTCGATATACATGTCGCGCCCGTCCATCGTCTGCTGCACCATGCCCGGTGGTAGCCGGTCCCAAACGCCTGTGGCTTTGCTCTTTTTGACATGGCCGAATCCACTCGGCGCATACCAAGCGAGCTTGAGGTGGGGAGGCAGATTACCCCCCCTTTGCCCGAGGACCCGGCTGTAGAGCAACCGACGCGTCTGAGTACTCAGGCGCTTCCACCTGGCGGGGGGCACTAAGAAGGGGCACTTTGCGAACTGCGAGTGGCGCGTCGTGGCTCGCGGCGGGACAACGCTGCCCTGTGTGTTATCCAAGGCCACGTCATACGTGTCTTGTTCGGCAATGGAACTGTAACTGGGGTCCGAATCCGGTGAAAGCCTCAGGTGGGCACGAATGTCGCCCATCGTGTACTCTCGGGTGTTTCCATTGGATGGATCGGCCTCCCCCGTGCCTGGAACGCCGTCAGCGCTCATCTCTTGTACCGCGGTGATCCACTTGGCCTCCCCAGGACTGGGCGGCTTGGCGCGCCTGTCAAGTTTGGGCTCGGTTACTTGTTGTAAGATCAGTCGTCGGGCGTCGTCACCAACGAGGCCACTAACGCCCGTGTACCGAGTCCAAGTCAGACCAAGCTCCTCCAAGCGCTCCTCGAGCTGGTCGATGGTCTCCAGACCGGTCCTCGCGCCGTCGTCCACGCCACCCTCGCCGCCGTAGAGGTTGTAGATTCCCCAATCGGAAGCCTCCAGCTGCTCCGCAGTAAGGCAAGTCGTTCCGTAACTCACAACGACGTCATCAACTGGAAGCCGCGCTTCCGGATCTTCTTCGGGCCCATCTTCTTCGTCGGACGATTGGCCTCGAATGTCCCCAGCATATTCCAGTAAGTACTTGATACGTGCATTGAGGAGGGCAAGCCTGGTTTCCCCCATTTCCTTCGCGTCCAGATCCATGCGCACGAGGTCATCACGGCGCTTCTCGAGTTCTTGCCATTCAACTAGGTAGTACTTTTGCTGCACCCAGTCCGGCGCCGGCCCACCATCCCCATGTTCCGGTTCGGTGAGGAGCATAAGCTCGTCCCTCTCCTCGATCAGCCTCAGCAGATGCAAGCGCTGCATCTTGGCGGCTTCTAACGAGAACTGCCCGATAGCCCGACCCTCCTCAATGGCCTCAAGCAAGGCGCCCTCACCGAACATGTTCCGAACTTTCAGAGTGTCGCATCTGGCGAGCTCGTGCGCCTGGTAACGCGTCATTGCCCGGCGCGCGGTGGACCCAGGATGGATATAGCCACGACGCTTGAACTCTTCGGCGCGACGCGTGGCCTCCTCGCGTTCGATCGAGGTAATCCTCCGGCTCAAGAGCGACAGCACGCTTTCATAATCCTGATCGCTCCACTCTAAGTCACGGTGAGTCTCGTCGGTCTTCCCCTTCGCATCGGCGATCATCGCGTGGGCGCGCTCGAGCTCCTCCTTCGCTTCTATACCCACGGCGTACTCCTCGGAGACGAGATCCAGCGCGTTACGCTCAAGACTCTGCCACCTACCGAATTTGGCGTCGAAGCCGCCAAGAAGGGAAAAGCGTCTCCATCTTCTTTTGATCAACTCGTACGTATGCATGAGGCCGTCGCGGTCGCAGCGGTACCAGTAGTCGGTGCCTTGACCCTCCGAGCCAGGTGCGCCGCCGCCTTTGTGAGTTAACGGGCTGCTGTACAAGTAGTTGCCCATGTCGTTAGGGTTAGGGTTAGGGTCTGACGACTTGTCGACAGACGACAGATCGGGCTCGAGTGCCTCTGAGATGAGATGGCAGTACCGGGGCATAGTGGACCGTTGGAATGCCCAGATAGGTGGGACTTTCAGGTTGATTAACCCGCCGGCGCGGACGAGCTCCTCGTCGTCACCGTAGCAATCCTCACTGTGCCCGTAGCCGACGTGGTCCTTGCCCAGCACCTTGTCGAATGCACACTGCAGAGCTTTCTCTGTAAGCTCTGCTGTCACACCGTCGACCTTCCGCTTCTCACCCACCACACTTTGACCCGACGTTTGATCCGACGTGACGTTTGGGAACAGGTTCTGACCCCGCGCATGCGAGGCGGCCTGGAGCGCACGGAAGTGCTTGCGTGCCTCCTTGATCCCAGTCCAGTTGATGTCGAGGCCTTCGTCAAAGGGGGTATCTTGCGCGTTGCCAGGTGCACTCGTGCGGTCGGTGAAGCCTGCCTGTCTACCGACCAGCGGAAGGGATGTATGTTCGGTGGGGGCGCCTTGCCTGCGCAGCCACTCCTGGTACGCATTGAGAATCGGCAAGAGGTCCTCCGTCTTGTTCCACAGAGCACGGAGGAAGTTCTCGAACTCCTTCATGTTCCCTATCAGGTCCTTGAAGATCCGCCTCTGCTTCCACGTCAGCGCCTGCTCGCCATACTGAACCGAATTGGCGCCGTTGGCATCGCCGTTGGCATAGCGGCGCGCATAGCCGGTACCACCCAAGCCGGCGACGAGACCAGTGTACGATTCCTCCACCTCCGCTGCCGACAGCGCCCCTTGGCGGTAGAGCGATACGATCTCGCTCCACGTATTCTTGACGCGCTCGTGGATCGTTATCTTGGCTGCGCTCCAGGATTTGACCACGTCGCGCACCTTGCCAGCCACTTGGTCGACGGGTATCGACAGCGCTCGTGCTCGAATTCGTCGCTCGTTACCGACGCCCGTTGTTTTCGCATCGAGGTACTTCTGGTAGGCATGCTGCTGCACAAGTGATACCTCGCCTTCGTCCAAGAGCTCCACTATCCGCTTGATGATACCCGGCCCTTCGGGGAGGTCGTAGAGCTTGGCCACGTCCAGCAAGTGGGGCCTGGTATCGGTATCGGAGGCGCGGAAGAAGATGCGACCCGTGCGGCGTGAGAGTTCGCGCCCCTCCCACCCCCCATCATACACAGCCTTATTGTAGACTTTCTCACTTTGCGGGCCGTAGATATGGGGATGCGTGTGCAGCTCCTGCTCCAGTATGGTGAGGATCGGCACCGCAAAGCTCTGCGACGCAAGGAGGGCCCGAGTACTGCCGTCCACATCCTTTTCGTTGTATCCACGCCACAGCGGGTCCATGGCCCGCTCTTCCTGAGCACCGACAGCACTCAGGAAGCGGGTGAGCCGCCCGGCGGTGTGCTGGAGCCAGTTGCGGATCGCGGCAACCAGGATCCTGCCGTCCGTACCCGCCACGGTCCACTTGTTGTAACGGGCATCGACGTTGTTCTGATCAATGGCCTTCATGCGCACCTGCACGCGTTGCAGCTGCAAATTGAGCTCCTCAACATCGCTGGTGTCCCCGATACGTTTGCCCGCAGTCAAATTACGGTTCGCAGACTCGATGCGGAGCTTGAGGGTGGCTCTCTTGTTGCGGAGGTCCTCGAATTGCCGCCGCAACATCTCGATTCTCACATTCCCTGACCTGTAACCGTCCATCCCTGCTCCGTTCGGCCTTGTGCCGTTGTTGGCGGGTCGGAGCAACCCGCCGTCCTGCATGTTCTCGTACGCCCTGTTCTTCTTGGCGGTGAGCCCGTTTGTATTCACATCAGCGGCGCGATCCCTCTTGTTGCCGTGGCTACCGAGAATCTGGTCCGCCACCCACTTAAACCGCGTCATTAGCATTTGACGTGCGTCCGCGAGTACTTTGACACGGGAGGACGCCGCCACGGCGGCGGCAGCCGCCGCCGCCACGACGGCGGCATCATCGCTCCCGGGCCCACCCATCTGCAGTAATAACACCGCCGCTTGCGTAGTGGTAAGCGTCGAGGTCGCCTCTTTATAGGAGGCGGTGTATTCTCTGATGCGCTTGTCGAGGTACTTTCTGAGCCGGGTCGCCACTCTCCACTGCGCCTTGTACCTGGTATCCGTGAAGGCGGGGGTGTATGCGGTAGGGGTTGGGAGTGGGAGCTTGGGAGTGGGAGCTTGGGGACAGCCGAGGCGGGCTGCTCACATGATGAACTCGACGTGGTATTTCGCCTTCTGTAGAGCCTTCGCGGACACGCTCCTACAGTGCAGCGACAGCGCAATGTTGAAGGCGTTTGACAACTCGACACTCGGTACTGGGTCACTCACAGCGTCGACAGCCACTGCCGAGGCTCCCAACTCCCGCATCACCTCGACGGTGGCCAGTGGGCCGATGACCTGCCCCCGACGAACATCTTGCAAAGCCAAGGTGCTCTCCACAGTCTTCATCAGCTTCTGGACCGTGCTATCGGGCCTCGAGCGGTACAAGCCGCTGGCGGTGTGCTCGTCGTTATACTGCCACCCTCGCAGCCGCCTGTCTTTATCGTGCCACTCGTACTCGAACTTGGCGAGATGGCGCTCGCGCTCCGCCAAGTGCAGCAGACCCTCGATGCTGTTGGCCCAGGTCTCGCGAGTCGGGCCGCCACTGCGGAGCATGAGCGCCATCTCCCTGAGCTCCCCTTCGTCCTTTCTGAGCAGGGTCTTCATGTCTTCAACCGCGTCGTCGCGCGTCCACTCCACCTGGCGTGGACCAATGGAGTAGGGCTGCGGGTTAGGGGAGGTGGCGCTGTCAAGCTTCCGATTGGCGGCCGCATGGATTGAGATTCCGTTTGTCCTGACGTCGAGCAGCAGCAAATCAATCGTGAACGCCAGCTCCTCCATGCGCATAATCTCGATCTGCCGCCCGCTCTCCGACCGCCCGTCGTGGACGTAGTGCAGCTGGTCCCAACTCTTTCGGCTATCTAATTGATCAGCCGGAGGCCTGTCCGGGATACTTCCGAGCTTGTGCCACCGCACGTTGTGCGTGCCGCCGTTAGGGCCCTGCAGCTCCGATAAACCGTCGCCTTCTGGCACGAACGCCTTGGGGGAGTAGCCGTCGTTGACGAGCTTCTGCTTGTCCAGCGGATCAGACGGGCCAGCTAGGGTGCGCATTGCGGGGGTGTACGAATCGGGCGCGTTCGTCACTTTGCGAATTGTCACGAGCATCGCGCCGCGCATGGTCTTGGATTCCACGTTGTCGCCATCCCACGTTTCCGGGTCCTCGTCGAAGAAGTCGAGGAGGTCTTGGACGGCCGCTCGGTACGTCTCCAGGACATCGGAGATGTCGCGCACGTCGCCCTCGCCGGTTGTCCACGGCTGGGTCGAATCTGCCGCTGTGCCATCGCCGTTTGTACAGCCAGTGGCCATCATCTGGTAGGGGTTAGGGTTAGCCAACGCTCGCACCTTGAGAAGTTGGTTCCGCGGCCACCCGTCCATATGCTGCATCTTCTGCGGGCTCCAAACAACACTTTTTTTGGTGCTGGCCTGATCGGGGTGGGTGCGGTCCTTCATCTTGTCCGGGTCTGCTATCCAATCGTGAAACTGCCGGCATCCGAGCGCCGCTCTCAGCTTCTTCCCCGCCTCGTTGATGCGCCTCAAGACCATGTATAAGTGATCGAGTAGCTTGCAGGGCAGACCGTTGGGCGCGTACTGCTCGTACCCAAGAAGAACGGAAGAGGCCTTGTTCTTTGTGCTCCCCTCGGCCTTCTCCGCCACGGCCCGGTCTGTCTCGTACCGCGGATTACTCGAGATGTTGTACCAGCTGATCGTCAACTTGGTGATCCGCTCGATCAAGTGATTCTTCACTTCCTGGTCGTCCGCAAAGTCGTCGAACAGGGGAATCTGTTTTCTTGCATGGTCCCTCTCGAAATCGCCGTTCGGCTTGCGCTTGTAGGCCGGCGTTTCGCGATCGTCCTCTGGCATCCCTACCCCATACGTGTCTTCGGTCAGGTGGACTCGACGCGTTTCCTTCTGGCAGATGAACCCGTCGTTGCCGGTCATTGCATACCAATATGTCTGGCGCTGGCGCTCATTGTCCTCCTTGTCCTCATTGTCCTCCTTGTCCTCATTGTCCTCCTTGTCCTCATTGCCC
>Ga0302123_10000459_pt1 | contig 32555 bp, 21 predicted proteins | sample CB21_321_MG_FD_203109 | JGI IMG/M metagenome (GOLD analysis project Ga0302123, IMG submission 203109) | Marine microbial communities from Western Arctic Ocean, Canada - CB21_32.1 | ecosystem: Environmental > Aquatic > Marine > Oceanic | place: Canada: Western Arctic Ocean | collected 2017-09-28 | reverse complement strand
GGAGCGCCACCTACGGGGCAACTCTGAGGGCCGCCTATCCCGCCGGACTGCGACCTTACGGAGAAAACAGCTCCCACGCTGCAAAAACCGCCGCATAATCCGCGCCCCACAGAGACTGGACCCCTTGAAAAGGCCCGAGGCGTCTACCAGCGCATCGTCTATACGTACCGGGACGCGATCTCGAAGAATCAGCAGGCCAGTCGTCCAGCAGCGTCATTGATGAAAGAGACACACGACAACGCGGCACTGCAGCTTGGCACGATCGAGATGACCGCCAAACGCACGGGCGAGGCAATTAAGTGGCTGGAAAACGTGCGTTATCACACGGAGTCGATTCAGCGGGCGCGACTGATGCTCGCCAAGCTGCATTATGACCGTCGCGACTTTCCGCGAGCGATCAGTACGCTGACGGCGAAGGACTTCATCACGACCGTCACGGATTCGGCCATCAAGTCAGACATGTATCTGGTCCTTGGTCTGGCTGAATACTCGCGACCGGATGGTGACTTCACACAGGTCGAGCACGCGCTGACGCGGGTTGATGAAGAATCGAAGAACTACGTGCAGGCGCAACGAGTCCTCGGTGATGCACGCCGCGAACGTGGGTTGCTCTCAACAGCTCTGAAGGCCTATCAGGCTCTGTTCGAATCTCCGGAGCATGAACCGCACGCGCTGTACGCGATCGGGATGATCTATCTGGAACAGGCCGAAAGTACTGATGACTCGGCTCGCGAGAAAGAACTGCTGCAGCAGGCGTCGACGATTTTTCATCGACTGTTTACCGACTACCCGCTGGCACCGGAGGTGAAGGAAGCGAAACCGCACGTCGACAAGCTGCAGAGTCGCGGCTACGACGTCAGCTTCGCGCTGAGTGGTGACGAGAAGCTGGAACTGTGGATCAGGATTGCCGCGCAGCAGCCGGGGACGGTGCCGGGTGCTCAGGCGTTGATCAGCCTTATCCGCGAGTACGCTCGGCAAGTTAACGACGAGAAGAGTGGCAAGATCGTGAAGCCTCCGGACTTTGCGGCGTGTGCCGCGGCATGCGACCGGCTGCTCGATGAGCAGGTCTTTCAGGGGCAGGGTTTCGATGCCGCGGACTGGCAGGCACTACGGGCCGAAACGTCGTATTACCGTGCTCAAAGCGAACTCGGTTCACTCGAACGGTTGAGTGAAGAACAGGTGGTACCGACGCGAATCGAGGGAGCGACGGCGGCCGTTGCAGCGAAGTACTTTGGGCAGGCTCGGGAACTGGTTGATCCCAAAGAACTCGCGCTCGTCAAACAGATCCGGCTCGGACTGGTTGAGGCGATGTTCAAGAGCGGCGATGAGGAGTCACGTAAAGCCGCCGAACAGGAGTTCGAAAAACTCGAATCTGATTACGGGAATGACGCGCGGTTTCAGAAACTCGCACTGGAACTGGCTGCGTGGTATCGCGATCAGGGGGAGCTTGCGCCGGCCGCTCGACACTATGGCGGTGTGGCTGATCGCGGGCAGGAGATGACCCAGGAGCAACGACTGCAGCTCTACTTTGCGGCCGGTTCCCTGTATGGACAGGCAGCTCGTGAGTCTTTGAAGGATCCTGGAAACGTCACATACGCCGTGATGATTCAGCCTCGACAGGTAATCGACCTGGGTGCCAATCGTCTGCTGGCAACCTGGCATCAATTTCGACGCACTGTGAAAATTGAGTTGCCTAACGGCGGTAAGAAGATTCGAGCATCCGACGCGCTGCGTGAAGTTTCTACGAAGTCCGGCATCCCCTTTGTGTGGATTGCTGACGCGAAGCGAAACTGGATCGGAGCGTACCTGCGAGACAAGCGAGTTGATCTGCCACCGAAGACTTACACCGTGAAGGAAGCACTCGAACGCATTCTGGATCTGAAGAAGCACCGACTCGTATTTGATCTCGGTCTGACCGGAGCGAAACCGACTGTTTCACTGGCAGAGCCAAAAGACAACGAGTCACAGGCGGTGTCGCGGATTGTCGAAATCTATTCGATCGATCAGGCAGCCGAGCGAAGGCAACGCTTTGCGCCCTTGAGTCGCAATTACGGTTCGTTTGAAAAAGCCTTCGGGAGAGGCAGCTATGAGATCACGCTGTACCGCATCATGGAGCGAATGGAAGAAATCTCGCAGACACGTATTCAGTGGGCGGACGGACTCGATCGCGAGGATAAGCTGGCAACGCAGTACAAGGACTTTCCCGGTATCAACTCGCGACAGGACCGGCGCTGTCATGACGTCCTGGCAAGCGTACTGAAGGACCTCGGGCTTGAGTACGAAATCGTGCAGCGTCCGCAGGCGGCCGAACTGTTCGAAGCGGGACTGGCTCAATACAGCAAGATTCGCCAGATCAATCCTCGCAGCGAGTTCGCCGAACGATCACTGTTTCAACTCGCGCTGGATTTCTACAGCCAGAAAGAATACGGGCGGATGAAGATCGTGCTCCGTGAATACCTCAAAGTGTTCGACGGGCCAGAGTATCCCAATTACCGCAACGCGTGCTTCTGGGTTGGCTGGGCATTTGAGAATGACCGCAATTTCCGCGACGCGTGTCAGTACTACCAACGCGCTGCGGCGGAGCGGCTAGTGCTTGTGTCCCGCTCACGTCCTGCGGATCTCGATACACAAAATGAGACAACAAGAGAGGACGCAGAAGCGACCGCTCCACTTGCGCCGAAGGGCGAGCTGTTCAAAACGCTCAGTTACGAGATGCAGTTTTCCATGTTGCCCACGGTTCAGGGTGACTTTCGTGAGACGACGCTCCGTCAATTCACCGACTTCCTGCGATTCAACACGCACGTGGAGTTTTCGCTGGACGCATCCGCTCGGGGACTCGACCAGACGCTGAACTTCGGCTCGTTTCGTGACCTGTCTGCCTGGGACCTGCTTTACCGCGTTCTGGATGAGAACGAACTCGCGCTGCGCATCGAGAACGCCGATCCAGCAATCGCCGAGAAGGCGTACTACCGCATGGCGTCGTCGTATCAGAAAGACACGCTGATGCAGCAGGCTCTGGAGAACTGCGAAATCCTGTTGGACCGCTATCCCGACACCAGCCGCCGCGGCGACACCTATCGTCTGATGATCGACATCTATCGAGGTTTGAAGGATTACGGCAAAGCCCTGGCGATGCTCGAACAGTTCCGCCAGGTCGCCGGCGATTCGGTCGAGAAGTTCCGCCTGGATGCGGAGATCGCCGGGCTGTACTTCGACATGGCGAACTATGAAAAGGCGAGAATCTTCTTCCGGCAGGCATTGGAAGCCGCGGTGACGCCGGCAGATCGACTGGCTATCCGCGAGGGATACGCGCTCACTCTGTATCGGCTTGGGGAGCGTCCCGAAGCGCTCAGTCAGTACGCGACATTGGAGCGCGAACAGGTGAATCCTTTGCGTGAGTTCGCAGCCAGACAAATGGCGTGGCTGCTGAAGTTCGAACTCCGACAGGTCAAGGAGATTGAGTATCCGAAAGCCGATCTGCAGTACATCACTCAATATGAAAACCTGAGTGATGAGGAACGCGGCCGGTTGTCGCCATCACATTTCGCGAAGGCAACGTGGATCTACTATGTGCTGGCGCAGGTCGATCTGCAGAAGGACCGCCGAGCTGCCGCGAAGGAGAAACTGCGAGGCGCAACCACTTCACCGGATGAAGCGCTGGCGGGGCAGGCGGGATACCAGTTGGGCGAGGTCCACATGGCTGACGGCGATACGGACGCCGCCCGTGAGGCATTCGAACATCTGCTGTTCACCAATCCGTCGACGGATTCGGTCGTGCGCGGCACGTATGCTCTGGCTCAATGCTGGTTACGATTGAAGCAGCCGCAACTGGCCGGCAACCGATTCGCTCAACTGATCGAGCGGTATCCGGAATCCCCGTATGTGCGTCGGATCGAGCTGGATGACGACTACACCAGATTCGCAAACGAGGCCGCTGCGAGAAAAACAGCAGCAAAGAAGAAGAAGAAAGACTCTGCAGATTAGAGAATTCGATGGAGCTTGTTTCAGGCAATGAATCAGATCAGGATGAGTGTATGAGTGCCTCAACTGTCTATCCACATCTGACGTTCGACGCCACCGGCGCCGCCCGGATCGGGACAACTCGCTACACCGTCCAGCATCTCGCTACTGAGCACTATCATCATGGCTGGTCGGCGGATGAGCTGCTGCGGCAGCACACGGATCTTAGTCCGGGTGAAGTCTATTCGGCGCTGACCTTCTTCTATGATCATTATGCCGAAATGGTCACGCAGATGAGGGAATCGGCGGCCACGTTGAATGGCCGTTCGACGTCACAACCGGTGTCGCGCGAAGAGCTGATGCGTAGAAGAAACGACCGGGAGGCCTGAAATGGCCAATCGGCTTTACATGGACGTCCACGTTCCATCGGCTGTAACTGATGCACTCAGGCGACGCGGCGTCGATGTCGTCACTAGTCAGGACGATGGAACCAGAGAGCTTGACGACAAGGCACTCCTTGCTCGTGCCACAGAATTGGGGCGAGTTCTGTTTTCTCAGGACGACGATCTGCTCGCGATTGCAGCGGGCTGGCAGAGTGGCGGGAACCACTTTCCGGGTCTTGTTTACGCACATCAGCAAGGACCGGGAATCGGGCAATTGATTGAGGACCTTGAACTCCTGCTGTTGTGTTTCGAGCCGGCTGAACTCACGAACTGTGTGATTCATCTCCCATTGAAGTAGCAGATCTTGGCTCTGCCAGAAGTTGAGCACGAATCTTATGCGGTCATCAGTGTTCCTTTTTCTCCTGACCTGTCACACGGCGACGCTGGCGTTCGCCGCCGATACGCCGGAGCAGTTGCTGGCCAATGCGCAACGACTTGAGCGATCGGGAAACCTGGTTGAAGCGTCAAAGCTGTTTCAGCAGTTCATTAAAGAGCATCCGAAACACACGCAGTTGCTGGCGGCTCATTACCGGCTGGCGAAGTGTCTCGACGGACTGGGGCAGATTGAGGAGTCAATTGCACAGCTCAAGGTGGTCGTGCAGTCGGATCAGAAACGATTTCGGAACCGCGGCGAAGCGTTCTTCATGCTGGGTAAGCAATACGCCGCACTGAAGGACTATCAGAGGGCCGTGGCTGTTTATGAAGCCGTGTTGGGCGAGGGCGCCGGTCTGTATGAGGATGAAGTTCTGAACCTTTCAGGAGGCTGGTATGCGGTCCTTGGCAAGTACGAAGAAGCTGCTGCGAAGTTCAACATCCTGAAAGGGAAGGACGGTTCGCTGCTGGCTGAGGATGCGTTCTACAAGCTCGCCATGCTGTGGTTGAAAGTCGGTGAACTGGATCGTTCGGTTGACTCAGTACAAGGACTTGCTCGCAGCTATCCCAATAACAAGCAGATTCCCGGACTGATCTTCCGGCTGGCTCAACTGCTGCGGGAACAGAAGAAGTACGACGAATCGATCGCCTTGTGTCAGCAGTTGAGGACAGGTTTCGCCGATTCGTTTGAGGCCATATCTGGCCGGTACATCGTGGCGCTGTGTTATCACGATCAGGCCGACCACTCGAAGGCCGTTCAAACGCTGGAGAACCTCACGAAGGATGGCAAGGCGAATCGTGACGGGCTGGCGACCGAAGCCATGTTCCTTGCTGCAACAATTCACGAATCAGACCTCGACGATAAGAGCGGCGCCATCAGTCGTTTCGAACAGACGATCCAATTGTCTCGCAGTTCACGCGGCGAGCGTACGAAGCAGGTGCTCGAACAGTGCCACTTCAAAGTCGGTGAGCATCACTTCCTGAACGAGAACTATGGAGCCGCTCTGGAGCATTACGTCGCCTTGCGTGCACTGGGCACGGGGATGAACGTGCTCGGCCGGATTCTTGAATGTCAGGCGGCATTGGATGAAGCCACGGCCATCGGAGCCTTCAGCACTTCGGACATTGACCTGATTAAAAAGAAGATTGAAGAGAACCCGGGCACGGCTGCATCCGCCGAAGCTGAGGTGATGCTGCTCGATCGGCAACTCAACCAGGCTCTGAAACGTCGGGGAGCCGTTCCGGTTGCGATTGCGGACCAGTATCGCGAACTGCTGACGAGGTATCCGGACAGCGTATTTGCCAGCGGGGATTTGAAAGCGTACGTCCTGGGTCAGATTGGGAATGTCTATTTCAACGGGACCGAGCTTAAGCAGATGCAATCGGCGATTGACTCGTTTCAGTCAGCGTTGCAATTGCTGCCTCGCAACCACGACACGTTGCGCGTCCCGACACTAGAGAACCTTGCTCTGGTCGCCGAACGGGCCGGCCAGTCAGCGACTGCGGTCAAGGCCTACGACGAGCTGATGGACATCTCGCAGAGGCGGCTTGCGGACAAGCCCGAGGACGAGGCTCTGCAGCGGCAGACTGTCGATTATCTCCGCAGTCTGGTCACTCGGGCAGAGACCAGTGATCTGCTTGGCAGTTCCATCGCCATGTGTCAGCAACTGGCTGACTCGGCGGATCAGCCCGTGCTTGCCAAAGAAGCTCGCTACTACCTGGGCGAGTTGTACTACATGCAGAAGAACTACTCGGCCGCCGCGAAGGCCTTCGAGACTTACGTGCGAGCCTACGGCCCCTCGCAGACTCCCGCCGGAAACCTGCTGCAGAAACCATGGCAGCCAAAGAAGATTGACGATGCCGTAAAGCGTGTGCATCTGGCTCAGGCACGAATCGCGCACGCGTGGTTCGTTCAGGGTCATCACGACAACATGGTCAAGACCTATCAATGGATGGTCGAGAATTTCGCGCAGGGCAACCCGCACGTCGCGGAGGCGCAGTATTGGCTGTCGCTCGAACTAGGCAAGCTCGATGCCGAAGCGAGGCAGAGCGACGACGCCCGCAAGCTTGCCTATTCACGAATGGCGGAAGCGCTGTGGACGCGAGTCGTGAACAAATCGCTGGACTTTCGCGGTGACGCATTTCCGAAGTCGTTTCATCCCTGGGTGAAACAGGGACTGGGCCGCAAGCATGCGAAGGCCGCGATGCTGAAGTCCGGCGAATACTTCTCGAAGGCCGGACAGTCCGAACTGGCCGCTCGTGTGTTCGAGCAATACCTGAAGCACTTCCCGCGTTATCCCGTCGATCCGCGGACGAGGAAACCGGATTATTCACGCGGGCCAGATCCCATGTACGACATCGCTCACTATGCACTTCTGCGTGAGTACACGACGCTGGGTGAAATCGGACGCATGGTGAATCACACCGAGGCGTACATAGACGGCTTGCGAAACAGCCGTTTTCGGATCTCGACGCTGCAGCAGGTGGGATTCCACGCGGGCAAAGATGGCCGCTTTCCCGCAGCGATTCGCGCCTACGCAACACTACTCGACGAGTACGGCAGTAACGACCTGAACGACGACGATAAGCCGATCCCCGTCCCGGTTGAGAAGCGATTGCGACAGGAGAAGCTCACATGGAATGGTATTCGTGAGCCAGTGCCAGATGGCCTGGATCAGGGCAACGTCCGCTATTCGCTGGGATACTGGTACTGGCAGCAGGGCTTCTACGACCGCTGCGCCGAAGTACTGGACCCGTTCCTGACCGATGAGGATTACCAGGCACGCAAGGTGCGGCCACAGGCCTTGTACATGCTCGGCAAGAGCCACTGGGAACTGCGAAATTTCCCTGCCGCAATTCCGGCACTGGAAGTGGTCGTGCAACAGCACGCCGATTTCGCCGCCACTGAAGAGGTCTGCACTCTGGTCGCAGAGGGGTACATCCGCACGCAGCAGTGGGGCGACCTGGCGCTGCTGCACCAGCAGTTTGTTAACGAGTGGCCCGATTCCTCGCGGCGACATCGCATGGATTACTGCCACGCCGTCGCACAAAAGGCCCAGGACAAGGTGAGTGCGGGCGTGGCCACTCTTGAAGCACTGGTCGCCGGTGAGACCTACGAAGACGTAAAAGCCGATGCGTGTTACCGCCTGGCCCTGCAGGCGATGTCCGGGTCAGAACCGAACGAAGCGCGGGCGCTGGAGTATCTGGAACAAAGCATGTCGACCTTCGTGCGGGATTTCTCCTGCTTGGAGGCCGCACGGATCTACATGAAGCTGAAACATTGGGAAGACGCGGAGCGGGCTCTGTCGCGCATCGTGAACGATTTGCCCGACGGAGACCCGGCCATTCAGACGGAAGCCCGTAAGTTGCTGCCAACGGTCCGGGAAGAATTGCAAAAAGCAAAGCAACAGCGAAAGAGTGCATAGCCGTCACATCGCACCAGGTGGCTACATCGCGTTGGCTCTGCTGGTATAGACTCATCGATCACACCCACTGGCTGAACCAGATCCTCATTGAATAAACATCATGATGATGCGGAAGCTCTTCATTGCCCTGGCCCTGATTGTCTCCGTGAGCCCGGCTCTGGTGACGGCACAGGAGCTTGATCTCGACTCACTGGTCGATGCCCAGGAAACGCAGGCGGCCGATCCAGCGAGCCAGTACGGTCCCGGTGACGACGAAGAGTTCTCGGCCTCGACGGAAGACGACATTACGTCGCTGGAGAATGGTGACCTCTACAAGAACAACAGCAGTCTGTTCAAAGTCATTTCGATCGCCTCAAAAGGGGAAAAGGGCGGCACGTTTACAATGCAGCGGATCGGCGGAACCAACGATCCATCGCCATCCTGGGCAAGAACGAGCGGCTCCGGGCCGCCGTCCATTATCACGCGTGAGTCGCTGTGGGATCTTTATCTGGCCGCCGGCTGGACAATGCACGCGATCGCCGGTTGCCTGTTTGTCACGATCATTCTGGGCGTGAACAGCCTGTGGATTTATCGACGCGGGAGACAGTGTCCGCCGCGTTTTGTGGAACAGGCGCAGACGGCGCTGCAACAGCGTGATCTTGGCCAGCTTCAGGAACTGACTCACGACGAAACCGGTTTGCTGGGCGGTATCTGCCGCGCGATGGTCACGCGATTCGAGACGTCCACTCTGCAGGACATCAGCGATCGCTGTGACTTGGAAGCCGGACGGTACGTGCGCGTTCTTCGTGTTCCATTGAACGGCCTGAGTCTCATTTCCGCGATCGCCCCGCTGCTGGGTTTGCTGGGCACGGTGATCGGCATCGTGACATGCTTTGACACGATTGCTTACGAGGCCGCCAGTGCAAGCAAGTCACAGGCACTGGCCAGCGGGATTCGAGTGGCTTTGTTTACAACGGTCGGCGGGTTGACGGTCGCGATTCCCGCTCAGGTGACGCTGTTTATCTCCAACCTCAAGCTGACAACCGTTGTGTCAGAATGTGAGTTCATTGCCGAACAATTCCTGCACGAAGTGGCGTTGATCAAGCGGGCCGAGCAACCAGCTCCGGTTGTCATGGCCGCCGCCCCGGTCGCGCGAAAGAAACGCCGGGCTCCCACGGTGGTGGAGGGACCAGTAACCGAGTCTGCCCTCCAAACTGCGGGTCCAGTAACGGCACCTGAATCAGTCGCCGCCGCCGAGCGTGCAGCGCATGAAGAGGAACCTGTAGCGGCTGTTCTGCCGGCTTCGGTCGATCCGTCAGAATCAGCGGTAGCACCACCGGAGGCAAGTACGGCCGCGCCACCGGAGTCGATCGCGCAGGTCGCTGCCGCACAGTCCGACCATGTCTCGGCCATTGCGGAGCAGCAACCGGCAGCCGCCCCAACGACACCATCCGAACCGAGCGCAGCGCCGGCCGCCGCGGTCCCGAAACCGGTGCGTGGCAAGTCGAAGAAGTCAAAGGGCCGATCGAAACCTGCCGTTGCGAAACCGCCGGCTGCCGCACCTACCGCGAAGCCAGTCGCGGGAGGGTTTGTGTCTGGTGGTCTCGTTTCCAATGAGGAATTTGAAAGCCAGCTTGAGGAAGTGCGTGCGACGCCTGCGACATCTCAGGCACCCAAAGCGACACCGGCGCCTGCTCCACCACCCGCTGTCGTCACCGATCCGACAGACGACGACGAAGACGGTATCGAATTCACCGAGTGGTCGGAGTAACCCATGCGACTCCTGACCGAAGATGAAGAGATCAAATACGAAATCAGCCTCACGCCGCTGATTGATATCTTCTGCCTGCTGATCATCTTCTTTCTGCTGACGACGTCGTTCATGCAGCTCGAACAGGATTTGGATATTGAGCTGCCGAAGCAGGGCAAGCTGAAGGTCAAGGCTCCACCATCGAAGCCGGTCGTCGTCAACGTGCGGCATCTGCCCGGCGGCAAGGCGTATTACCACGTTGAGAATGAGCCGATGACACTGGCGACGCTGACCGCGCACCTCAGCCGAACGAAGGTGCGGAACAAAGACCAGGGCGTCGTGATCCGGGGCGACAAACGCGTCAAGTGGGAACACGTCGCTGCGGTCATGGGCTGCTGTGGTCAGGTCGGGATCACGAAAGTTTCGGCGACAGTCGAAGTCGATCAGTCACAGTGAGCCGAGTGACCGAGGCGGGCTCGCTTCGTTCCGATCGAACGTCCAAAGCGGCAGAAGCGCAAACAGATGACCTCGCGCGGAGACGCAGAGGCCGATGCTGGCAAAACAAAACTCTGCGTCTCCGCGCGAGATTTCGAAAACGCGCGCACGGCGCGCATGTCCGACGGTGGAAGAATCTACGCGGCTTCCGAGTCAAGCTCAGAAGCCAGGACCCCTTCGCGGCAGTCCGCTTTGAGTGACAGAAAGATTGATGACAGAAAGATTGATGACAGAAAGATTGATGACAGAAAGATTGATGACAGAAAGATGACGGTATGGCATTTTTCTGTCATCAATCTTTCTGTCAGCGATCACCTTAATAGCGCCGGTCCTTGGGGGATAAAACGCGCAAGAACCACGGCTCGCGGCTATCGCCGTTGGCTCACGAAATCAACACTCATCAATCGATGCTGCCGTCTCGTGTCTGACTTGGCCGGACAGTCAGGTGGGACAGCGCTTCGCAGGGCCTGTCAGGCGAACCATGTTGCCTGATGCCTTTGATGTTGCCGGCAACATGTTGCTCTGAGGCATCAACATCACCCGTGATTGAATGCAGGGTAATTTTCGGACCAGTTCTTAGTGATTGCTGCAACCTACTATGCAGTAGTGGGTTGCGGCTTGTTCGGTCGCGGTCCTGTCAGCTTGTCTTGGCGCTGGACGGGGGTTTGGCATTCAGCCTGCTTTACACCCCTGACATGAGCCAACGCGGTCAGCCAGCCGCGAGAAACAAAGCAAGAAAACCTGACACCTGCGAGGAGCACGCCATGACGACTCTCATGACCAACCTGCTGAACGACGAAAACGGTTTCCTGGTCTCGGCCGAGCTGGTCCTGATCTCGACGATCGCAATCCTCGGACTGATCGTCGGTCTGTCGGAAGTCTCCTTCGCAATCAACAACGAACTCGAAGATGTCGCCGCAGCGTTTGGTTCCATCAATCAGTCGTACCACCAGTCGGGTTCGTGGTCGGCCGGCAAGGGCGGGTCCAGCGGAAGCAGCTTCGAAGATGAATGGGACGACTGCGACGACCAGTGGGACATTCAGTCGAGCGGCTGGCAGGGCGAACGCTGAGTCGCGTTTGCCATTGCGAACGGGTTGGAGTTCTTTGTGTATCGAGCGCAAGCGGAAGTAGACTGCCCAGTCTTAAGAAGCCCGGCTCTGTAGTAGAGCCGGGCTTTTTGTTGTGCGCGGTGACGAACGACACCGGACGCGATGCACGGCCACGGTGCAATGCTCGTGCTCCCCTCAAACTTCCCCGGTCAGTCGCCCAGCGCGGGGTAGTTCTGCCCACTGATGAGCAGTTCCACATCCGGCCGCTGCTTCCGAAACGCAGCCACGTCGTCCGGCGTGAAGCTGCGGAACCTGGCCACATCCCCGGGCGACAACACATCGGCAGCGACGTGCAATCGTCGGAGGTCGGGCATCGCCGCAATGCGCCGCAGCCCGGGACCATCGACCGCGACGTCGCCCGCAATGGTCAGGTCCAGTAAACCCGGCATCTCGGTGATCGGAGCCCACTTTTCACTGGTGACCAGTCGAGTACCACCGTACGCACGGAAGCCGAATCGTTTCAGTTTCGGTGCCAATTCGGGTAACTGCTCCAGGTCTACCGCGATCGGATTGTCGACAAACAGGTCCTCAAAAACTGGCATGTTGAGCAGCATGTCGACCCAATCCCCGTCGAGCGAGTTGGCGTGGGTTTGCAGCCGTCTGAGTCGCGTGAGGCGAGCGAGCGGATTCAAATCCGGAATCGTCTCATCATCAATCCACAAGTCCCTCAGTTCGGGACATTGTTCGACGATACGTTGCAGCCCCGCGACGCCCACCCGCTGCGAAGTCGCGATTTTTGTGAGCCGAGGACACGGAGGCAACGACTCCCAGCCAGCGGCACTCATCGGTGTGTGGACAGCACTGATCTGAGTTAGCGAAGGGCAGTTCGTTAGCCAGCCAAGGGCCTGGTCACCGACGCCCGTTCCGCCGACGTCGAGCGTCTTCAGAAACGGTAGCGATCCAAGTTGCGTCAGCCCTGCCGCCGTCAACTTCGCGTTCGCTCTGAGATCGAGCGATTCCAGCCTTCGACAGCCGACAAGGACCGCGAGTTCGTCATCGGTCAGATGGTCACCCTGAAATTCCAGGTCGAGGATACAAAACGGTTCGGCGGGCAGCGGTGCCTCCAGGATCGCGATCCATTGCCGATCCTTGTGGCCGAGCTTCACGACTCCCTTTCCCAACCGCAACAACCGCGCGGCCGCTGTGCGTTCGGCGGCGAAGTCGATGACGTCGGGCGTCGCAGGATTGGCACTCTTGCCCGCCTGATCTAGCAGGTCGGACGGACGGGCGGGAGTGCCCATCTTACTTTCGTCAACGATCTCGACCTTCGAGCCTTCCGGGACTTTGATCTCGGTGACGGTGCCGTCTTTGCTGGTGATCTTGATGATGATCACGCCGCACACGATCAACGCGGCCACTCCGCTAAGCAGAAGGGTGAGTTTGTTTTTCGAGTTGGTCGTGGCGGCCCGTGATGGCAGGCGGGGGACTTCGACGGAAGGATTGCCAACAGGCTGAGCCGCGTTTGCGGTTTGCAGCGTGACTCGGCCTGTTGGGTGCCGGCAGTTGATGAATTGATCGTCGAGTCGGAGCGGGCGGCGGCGATCCGGGATCGACCGTGCGGCGCCAGCGCGGCAACCAGTTCTTTCGCCGCCTGGAACCGGTCTTCGGGCCGCTTCGCCATCAGCTTACGGTAGATCGCATCGACTTCGGGGGTGACTTCGTCGCCTTCCAGCTTATCGCGCCCGGCGATGGCTTCGCGGCGGGCCTCGACCAGGTCGGGGACGTCGTCCAGCGTGTGGCCTTTCATTTTGGAAACCAGCGTCGCGTACTGCGATTCCGAATACGGAGCTCGGCCAGTCAGCAGGTAGTGCAACGTGCAACCCAACGCGTACAAGTCGCAGCGGCCATCGACCGCATGCGTGTTTTCCCATTGCTCGGGAGCCATGTAATCCGGCGTGCCCAGCATCTGACCCTGACTGGTGATCGCGCTGCCTTCTCCGGCGGTTTCGTCGTCCTGCGATCGGGCCAGACCCAGGTCGAGGATTTTTACTTTGCCCCGTCCGGTCAAGAACAGATTGCCGGGCTTGATGTCGCGATGGACCAGGCCGTTTTCGTGCGCGTGAGCCAGCCCCAGCGCCGCGTGCCGCACCATTTCGCACGCATCCGCCACCTTCTGCGGGCCGCGTTTCTTGACCCAGACGCTCAAGTCGTGGCCTTCGACCAGTTCCATGATCAGATAGTGATGCCCTCGAAACTCGCCGGCATCCATTGCACGCACGATGTGGGGGTGTTCAAGTTTTCCGACCGATTTCATCTCCCGCTCGAAACGGCTGAGCAACGCCTGATCGGTGTTCCAACTGGTCGGCAACAACTTGACTGCGACATGCTTGTCCAGCTTCAAGTGCAGCGCCTTCCAGACCGTGCCCATGCCACCCTGGCCGATCTGGCTGACCAGTTTGTATTGACCAAGCAGGGCTCCCGGGAACCCGAGGAATGGGATCGATTCCGCCGACATCCCGGATTCGGATAGCGTGTTCGCATGCCCGATGTCCGAACTGCTGTCAGGCGACCTTGCGCAGTTCACGCCGGTATCGCTCAAGTTGATCGACGAACCTTCGAGCGAGCCGCTATGCAGCGTATCCGGCTCTGGCGGAGGATGCGGCCGGGACGGCGGCCCGCCCGCCACATCGTGAGCGTTTTCCTGAGAGGCGACGGGCTGGCCGTCTTCCTGAGACTCAGGTACCGAGGAAGAATTCGGCACGGCGACGCTCCTGGGAAAGGGAAAGTGCCAGGGCTCCTCATGACGGAGCAGTGAGCGGCGTTCGGTTCGGACGGACGAATCGGCCAAGCCACTCTATCCAGACGGAGGCCAGCGCAACAGCGAACTCTCGTCGGCCAGCGCCACGTTGACGTCAATCGCTGAACTGAGTCCGGCCGCGTCATCATGAACAGGGCGAGCTGGACCATCGGGCCATGCGCCGATCAGGACGACCTCGCGAATCCATATTGATCGTCTCGTTCCAACGCTCCGCGTTGGAACGGGCCACAGGACGCTCTGCGTCCCATGACTACATGCCGGGGACGCAGAGTGTCCGCCGGGCATGCCAACGCAAAACGTTGGAACGAGTTCGGTTGTGGCCCCAGGCCGCTCCAGGCTTGTTTCGACCCGCTAGAACTCCGCGCTTTTCGGTACCCTCGGGAACGGTATGCAGTCGCGGATGTTCTGCATGCCGGTGATGAGTTGGATCAATCGCTCGAATCCCAGGCCGAAACCCGAGTGTGGCACTGTTCCGTATCGCCGCAGATCGATGTACCACCAGTAATCGTCCGGGTTCATTCCGCACTCTTCGATTCGTGCGGTCAGGACGTCGAGTCGCTCTTCACGCTGGCTGCCGCCGATGATCTCGCCGACGCGCGGGACCAGCACGTCCATCGCCCGCACTGTTTTTCCGTCGTCGTTGCAGCGCATGTAAAACGGCTTAATCGACCGGGGATAATCGAACAGGATCACCGGTTGTTTGAAATGTTGCTCGGTTAACCAGCGTTCGTGTTCCGATTGCAGGTCGTGACCCCACTCGACGGGGAATTCGAACTTGTGGCCACTCCCCTGCAGTAGTTCGACCGCTTCCGTGTACGGCAGACGGATGAAGTCGTTCTCAGTGATGTTTCGCAGCGTCTCGAGAACTGTCTTGTCGATCCGCAGATTGAAGAACTCCATGTCTTCCGGGCAACGCTCAAGCACTGTGTTGATGACATGCCGGATAAACACCTCAGCAAGTTCCATGTTGTCGGTCAGCTCGTAGAACGGCATCTCGGGCTCGACCATCCAGAATTCGGACAGGTGTCGCGTGGTGTTTGAATTCTCGGCCCGGAATGTTGGTCCAAACGTGTAACAGTCGCCGACAGAACACGCGAAGATTTCGGCTTCCAGCTGACCGCTGACCGTCAGGGACGCGGGCTTACCGAAGAAGTCCTGAGAGAAATCGATCTTCGTCTGAATCTCAGCGATGCGGTCGAGATTCAGTGTGGTGACCTGGAACATCTGCCCCGCGCCTTCGCAGTCGCTCGTCGTAATGACTGGTGTCTGGATGTTGCAGAAGCCGCGTTCCTGAAAGAACTCGTGAATCGCCGCGGACGCCGCGTTGCGCACGCGTGTGATGGCACCGAACGTGTTCGTTCGCGGTCTCAGATGGGCGATCTCGCGCAGGAATTCGAAGCTGTGCCGCTTCTTCTGCAGCGGATAGGTCTCGGCATCGGCCGTGCCCAGCAGGCGCAGTTCTTTGCCCTGCAACTCGACTCGCTGACCCTTGCCGGGTGATTCCTTGAGTTCGCCGGTGATCGACACACTGGCTCCGGTGGTCACGTCTTTGATCGCGTCGAAGCCCTCTGCGTCGGAATCAATGACAGCCTGAAGCCCACTGAAGCTGCTGCCGTCGTTGACCTCGATAAACGAGAACCCCTGCTTCGAGTCGCGCCGAGTCCGCACCCAGCCGCGGATGTTGACGGTCTCGCCAGGCTGTCCATCTGCAAGTACTTTCGCAATCCGTGTGCGAATCATTAGTCGCTCCGTCGGTTGTTGATCAGGCGAATCTATCTCCAAAGACGCCTTTACGATAGCGGGAGAATTCGAACGCGGCATCGGTCCCCGTTTACGACGACGAGAGCCCCAGTGAGAAGATCGTCTTCGTAGCGTTCGAGAGCCGTGAGAACAAGATCACCAGGATGCTCGGGTAGCGTGTTCGTCCCGCGAAGTTGTAGCACGCTGGGGCCATGCGCGTGTGTGAGCGCCAGCATCGTCCCGAAATCAAGATCGTGGGTAAAAACCAGTCGGTGTTCGTTTCGCGCCCACGCCATTATCTCCGTGTCCGGCGCGGACGGATCGCCGACATCTGTCCAATGCACGGCATCATGCCCGGAATCGTTCAGGACACGCGTCCACTCGGGTGACAGGTTCATATCGATGACGAGACGGGAGCTCATACTGTTACCAGCGACTCTTCGCGTTCCTCCAGTCGCCAGGCCGCGTAACTTAGCGCCGCGTCAATGTCTTCGGACTCCAGATAGGGATAGGCTTCAAGGATTCTCTCCCGGGATGTCCCCGCAGCGAGTAGTCCAATGACTGATCCAACCGTGATGCGCATTCCGCGCAGGCAGGGTCGGCCCCCCATGACGGCAGGGTCGAGCGTGATTCGTTCCAGGTTCATTTGCACTACTCCAGCTTTGCTCCGAGTTCAGTCAGATGAAGGATCCTCGTTCAGGATCTCTTCCCTGAGGCGCCGAGTAAAGGTGTAATGGTCTTCTCTGAATTGTGGTTCGAGGTTTCACTCCATGCTCAATCTTCAGGCAAACAGTTCCGTCAGCTTCTGCGATGGCGTGAATCGGCGGACGGCGCTGCAGGCCGGGTCGTTGGGATCGCTGGGTTTGTCGCTGCCTGGACTGCTCGCGCGGCAGGCCCAGGCTGCTCTTGGACGGACTGAAACCAGCTCGGTTTTCGGGCGAGCAAAACGCGTAATCCTGCTCTTTATGTGGGGTGGGCCAGCCCATCAGGACACGTGGGATTTGAAGCCTGACGGGCCTGTCGAGAACCGCGGCGAGTTCCTTCCGATTGCCACGAATACCTCGGGAATCCACATTTCCGAGCACTTTCCGCTGCTGGCTCAGCACGTGGACAAGCTCGCTCAGATTCGGTCCGTCGGACAGGAAGACAACAACCACTCGACCGGAGCCCATGCCGGCCTGACCGGTCGACGGCACGAGCTGAAGCAGGAGAGCTTCGCCGCCCGGCAGACGGACTTCCCGCACTTCGGATCGGTGCTGACGTCGCTACGACCGAATCAGTCTGGCCTCCCGACATTTGTTTCGTTGCCAGAGATCATTGCGACGACCAACGGAGCGGTCACGCCGGGTCAGGGTGCAGGACTGATTGGCCGCAAGTTCGATCCGTTCCGTATTTCTCAGCACCCCGATGAACCCGACTTCTCCATCGACTCGCTCCGATTGCCGGAGGGAGTCGGCTTGGGTCGAATGGCGTTGCGGCGGGGTCTTCTGGATCAGGTCGATGGACTGGCTCGCATAGCAGACCGCTCGAATCAGACCGCGACGCTGGGCAGCTATTACCAGCAGGCCCTCGATATGGTACTGGCACCCAACGTGCGTCAGGCGTTTGACATCGCCGCGGCAACCGAAGCCGAACGATTGAGGTATGGCTATCACACGTTTGGCCAGAGCGTGCTGATGGCACGGCGGCTGGTCGAAGCGGGCGTGCAACTTGTCACCGTCTATTGGCATCGAGAGAAGAAGTCGGTCGATTCGACCTGGGACACGCACGCGTTGAACTTCCAGGAATTGAAGTTGCGACTCATGCCGTCGGTCGATCGCCCGATCGCGGCACTGCTTGAGGACCTGTCGCAAAGCGGATTACTCGACGAAACTCTGGTTGTGTGGAACAGCGAGTTTGGCCGTACTCCCAAGGTCAACGGCAATGCTGGACGCGATCATTGGGGCGCGTGCAACACGGTCGTCATGGCCGGTGCCGGAGTGCCGGGCGGTCAGGTTTACGGCGCTTCCGATGCACGGGCCGCGTATCCGATCGCCAATAAAGTCACGCAGGACGACATCGCGGCGACAATGTATCACCTGCTCGGTTTTCATCCGGAAGATGAAGTCCACGATCGTCTGAACCGTCCGCACCGCCTGGCACTGGGCGAGCCCATCTTCGATTTGCTCGGCGGCAAATGCCCGGCCCCTGCGTCCGCAGACCCCGCCCCGCTTGTCGGACGTCCAAAGCTCGGAGCGTTCACCCGCATGCTCCGTGAGCGCGGCAACCGACATCTCACATGCGACGTCGGAAACGTCGACAGTGAAAAACAGTGGACGCTGACAGGTTGGTCGAAGGCGACCGGTGAAGGGCTGACCCGTTGCCGCCGCACGGGAGAGACCTCGTCGTCGATCAAATACAATGGGTTTTTCTACACACACTTCGACTACGGACACTTGGTCTTTCGACTGGCCGAACCACGATCGATCGAAGGCTGCGAACTGAAGCTGACCGGTCGAGTGATTCCCGTTCCCGAAGAGTTGCAGCAACAGGGCCAGCAGTCGGTCTGGCAGATTCCGATTCCAGCGGGAATGGTTGCCGGCACAAAAACGTTCGACCTGTCGGTAATTGCCCCCGACTGGCCCGTCACCGACTTCGCCATCGTCGGCGACCAGATTCGCGACCTGCATCTGCAGCAGGTCGAAGCGTGACGTCCGCACCAGTGCATCTCGTGCCGCTCAGCATATAGGTCGACGAGCGTGTTCCCGCCGTACGTCTGTAGGCAAGCTGCGCAGCGCGAGCCGGCTTGGGGTTATACCGTTCGTCAGTGCGTTTTTACGGCGCGACTTGCATCAGCGTTACAGGCAGACGGATAATCACAAAGCAAACCGTCCATCAATGTGCAAGCAACGAAACGGGACTCCACCAATGAAATTGCAACGTCCGAATTCCAACCGTTCCGAAACGGAACGAGATTGTCGATCGCTTCGGGTCCTGACGGTTCTTGTTCTCCTGGGCGTACTCCCATTGGCGGGATGCGATTCGTCGGAAGACGAGAGTGCACCTGAATCACCACCGGCCGTTGATGCAAATGCGTCACCGAACGGCCCGGTCACGCAGGTTGTCAACGAGCCTGCCATCCCACGATCAATCAATGTAACGCACGAGTTTGACGCCGACGTGTTTCATTATTCGGATCAGGGGAGTGGTTTCTTTCCCATGTCAGTTGTCCGTGCATTGACCGACAGCGAAACCGGTCGGCCCTACCTCGAAAACCTGGAACGATTCGGACTGTTGCCTGGCAGAAAGTCCGAACGCAATCCGGAAGGGTTTCCCGTTGGGATCGTGACGAACAAAATTACCCTGGCTGGCCGACAGGTCGAAATGTTCGGCTTCACATGTGCGGCCTGTCACACGTCCGATATCCGCTACGGTGGTGAGACCGTCCGCGTGCAGGGGAGTTCCGGCCTGTATTACGTCGACGCGCTCGGTGACGCCATCGCCAATTCGATTCAAGCCACGTTTAAGGATCCTGAGTTAGCGTGGGATTTTCTGAAGAGACACCACGAGGGGGCGGGACACGGTAAGTCGTTCCTCACGAAGATCGCCGATCTGGCGGATCTCAAGCAGCATGCCGAATGTGGGCGGTTGATCGGTGAACACGTCATCGGACGTCTGGCCGAACTCAGAAAGACGGTGCAAGCGGAGCATTCCGCAGGCGATTCGTACCTCCGAATGGCGGCGGACGATGTGAAGAAGCTTGCCGCCACCATCGCAGGCGCGGCACGTTCTTCTGCAAACACAGTCACGAAAGACCTGAAGCCCGAGCAAGTCGAGTCGGCTCTGACGAGTCTCGAATCTTCACTAAGCGATGTTCATTACCGTCTCAAGTTTCTGAAAGTCCGCAAATGGCTGTCGACTCCGGGAAATCGCCTGGCGGCGGGATTTGGTCGCGCGGACGACTTTGGCACGGCCCGCGTCGAATTGTTTGCCGGCTGGAACAAGAAGAACATGGTGCCCGTCACCGCACCTGTCAGTACGCCGCCTTTGTGGAACGTCGACAGCTATGCGTGGTTGCACTGGAACGCGAACACAAATTCTGTGATTCAGCGCAGCATGGGCGAGGCCATTGGCGTCGGCGCTACTTTTGACAGCAAGACGCTGGTCACCTCTGTCAACATCGTCAATCAAATGCTGATTGAAGAACAACTCAAATATGTAACTCCGCCGGACTGGCCGAGTGATCTGCTGGGCGCACCCGATACCGCCAAAGTCGAGCAGGGTCGCGCTCTTTATGCGGAGCACTGTGCGAATTGCCACAACCCCGCTGGCTTAAGTGATCAGGGGCTGGTGCTCTTTAATCTCTCCACATTGAAGGAAGTCGGAACCGACCCCAACGATGCCGTCAACTTCGACGCTCCGGTGTATCGTGAAGATGGTTCGATTGTTGGCTTCGCGGAAGCTATCAGTGCGCTGCTCAACGATCTTCAGAACACGGCAAAGAAGTCCATGTCAGCCGAGAACCAGGCGATGATGGAGCGTCTTGAAGAGCAGCATTCGCCCGCACTGTGGCGCGACACGATGAGTGCGACCGGCGGGCCCGTCTATCCTGCGAAGCCGTTGCAGGGCGTGTGGGCGACCGCGCCGTATCTGCATAATGGATCAGTTCCGACACTGCACGATCTGCTGCTTCCGGCTGATCAGCGGCCCATGACGTTTCCTGTCGGTCAAAAAGACTATGACCCGGTTCATGTCGGCTTTGAAACAGATCCGAAAAAAATCACCGATGACAGCGTCAAACCGTTCACATTCGATGCGTCCAAACCCGGCAATCTCAATACAGGCCACGAATTCGGTACGCAATTATCGGATGATGAGCGTATGGCGTTGGTCGAGTACCTGAAGGTGCACGTGGATCCACCGGCACCAACCGCGAAGACACCGTGAAGCTCCAGTGTCGTGAATTAGAAGTTCGCTTCATAATCGACGACCAGACGCACGATCTCGTAGGGCCGGTTCCGGCCCGTCCCCACCGGCCGCAGCCAACGCGAAAGGGCCGGTAGGAACCGGCCCTCTACGGGAAACGCGTCTGTTTCACGCGTCCTCCGCGGGTCACGTTGGCAGGTTGTTGCTTGCTAAACCAACCGGTCGGCAAGCTCAGCCAAATCCACGTGTCGCTCGTTCGCGTAGTTTGTGGCCAGGTCAATCAGTGACTGCAGGTTTTTCGGACTTGTGTCGTCAAGGGCGTCGTTTGCACCTTTGAGGCTAGGCTGAAAGCGGTAGTACTCACGCAGACCGGATGTGTGCTTTGGAAGCAATTCCTGCAGGTTGGCATCGACGGTCCTGGTGGATCCATCAAACATGACATCCACAATACGCTCGGCCCACCCCAGCTTGCCCCAGCCCTTGGCTTTATCGTAGGGAATCGGTTTTACAGAACTGCCCGTGCCAATCGACACTATCAGGATTTCACGATCGGGAAACAGGCGTCTGGCCTGCACATAAGCTGCCATCGCCGGGTCATTCGCCGCGACTCCGCCGTCTACCAGCGCAAACGTCGTTCCGGCGGAACTCTGAATGTGCGCTGGCGGAAAATACGTCGGTGCTGCCGACGTCGCGCGCGATGAGTCGCGCATGAAAAAGTTCTGATTGGGATCCTGCTTCGCAGCTTCACTGTGAAAGATATGGACGTTCCGACGTTCGATGTCATAGCTGACCATGACCAGCGGCTTCAGAGCGTCTTTCAATTCCAAATCAGCGAATGTTTCGTGCAGAAACGCATCGATGCCATCGGCAGGATATTTGGGGCCATGCATGCCATCGAGCGATTCCACTTCGTAGGCCGTCGACCTGGAAAAGATCTGCGTGCCGTTCTTTGTGTAGAAACCCTGCAGGTCTCCCGCGGTGAACTTAGGGGCACCGGAGGAGTCAGGAGCTATCAACCCGGTTGCGATCAGTCCGCCTGTCGAAGTGCCCGCAACGACATCAAACAGGTCGAAAACAGGTTTGCCTGCCAGTTTTTCCAACTCGATCAGAATTGCCGCCGGAATGACACCTCGAATACCGCCACCGTCCAGTGAGAGAACGCGAATTGGACCTTCTGACGCCATGGGACAACTCTCCAAAAGTGGTTTCGCAAACGATGACTCAGTTACGGACGCGCTTCAATTGGGATTCTCATCTCCGGTCATGACGTCGATTTTGACTCCCCGCTTTTTCAGGCGGTACGACGCGATAAGCGGATAGACATGATGACGAAGACGATTCAACGCACCCACCGGACGATGAACCTGAAGACCGTTCCAGGGCGAGTACGTCAGGTCCTCGACGAAGTTATACTGCTTCTCGAAATCGATGTCCTGATGTTCCACGGTCAAGCGGCCCACCGTGAAGAACGGAGACTCCTGTTCGGACCACGGAATAATGATGTTGTCGATCGACATCTCGTCGGTCGTTTGAAATTGAATTCCAACGTTCCAGCAGTATTTAGCATTCGGCCGAGCCAGCTTCTCGATTAAGTCCTCTCGATAGTAGTTCTCGGGAATCTCACTCTTCGGGAGTTCGATTTTCTCACGCGGCACGTCGAGAAATGGTTCTTCCGGCATGCAGGGCGTGAACGCGTACTTCAACACTGCGGGGTACGTCGCTGAGGGAACATCCGGACATTGACCCTGCGTAGTGGCGAGTCCAAGCGCGTATACTGAACCGCTCCAGTAACGTTCCGTAAGCAGACTCTTCGGCGCGAACCCGGTGATCCGTTTCAGCGCCAGAAACTGCCGCAGATGAAATATCAGCCACAGCAGGGAAAACAGAGGCAGCTTATAGGTTGCTTTCAGGAAGCTCAGGTAATAGGCGATCGTACTGATAAAGAAAACGTCGCCGTTCTGAGTAATGATGTCCTGGACATTCGTTTGATAGCAGTCCGGGAGTCGGTCGCCCTCAACGTTGATGATCTTGACCGACATCGCTCGCGTGTCGCTCTCGCGGTCGGGACTAACCTGGGGACGACCGTTTGCGAACCGAAGCCATACGGGATAACGGCCAGGGCTGGTAAAGACTCCCTGCTTGATCTTGATCCCTTCGATCAACGTTTTGGGCAGTTTCGTCCGCTCAGCCAGACCCTGCTTTATGGCGTCTTCGTCAATGTCGAAAATCTCGATGTGCGCCTTCACCGCTGCGTGTGATTTGGCATGCGTGTCGCGGAGTGCGCGTTTCGCTTTGCCGTAGACTTTCTCTTCCTCCGTTTTGATCACTACGGAGTTTTCGGCATACAGTGTTTTTTCGTTCCGCTCTGTGTACTCGGTGAACATCTCAGTGGTCATTACCAAGCTCCGTGTGAAAAAAGTCCAGGCAGCAGGCGTTTATAAAAAGACAGCGAAGACAGTATGAGTAACGCAGAACGTCCGCATTGAACGATTTGGATTCAGCAACCCAAAAGAGGACACGTCCCGACAGATGGGCCCGCACGGCAATCCTAATGCTGTAACTCTTCCAATAGTGCGGCCGCATCCTTGAGGTCAGGAGTGGTTAAGCCTTCCGTCCAGGTATCGTATACGCTGGACAGTGCGATGTGCGCTTCTTCACGGCGGTTCTGTTGCTGCCAGAGGCGAGCAAGACTCATGGTGGATCGAAGCTCCCAGGCTTTGCCATCCTGACGCCGGGCAGTTTCAAGAGCCTGTTGGAAACAGCTCTCGGCGGCGGCCTGGTCGGAGAGTTCGGCCAGCAACAGCTCACCCTTTATGCGGTACAGCTCGGCCTCCTCACAACGCTCTTCGTTCTCCTGGACAAGCGTCAGACCACGGTCGAGAGCCTTGTGGGCGTCCTCGAAGCGTCCGGCCGCTGTATAGGCCTTGCAGAGAGTGCTGAACTGATACGTCAGCGTCAGTTCCGCACCGGTCGCCTGCCACGCCTGCTCGCCTTCTTCCATGAGCGGTAACCCACCTTCCACGTCTCCCTGCAGAAACATGCCGGCGCCTTTGTAGAAGGTCGCCGAGGCGTGCCAGAATGCGAACCCCTGCTCACTTGTGATCGCGATCTGCTCTTCGGCTGCTTCCTGAAGCCTGGCCCCCAGTCGACATTGCAGCAGGAACCAGCCGGTGTGGTGGAGTACATAGGCCAGCGTGAACGGGTGCGCGATCTCACGTGCCATCGCGATGGCCTCTTCGTTGACGCGCAGAGCGTCATCGGTATTGCCGAGGTGCCACAAGGGGAGAAACAGATAACAGCGATGAGCCACGGATGAATTCTGTCCCGTGCGGGCCGTCCAGAAGCGGCACACTTCCGGATCATCACAAAGGGAAATCGCCTCGGCGGAATGATCGCGGGCTCGGGCGTAATCGCCGCGGTACTGCATCGTCACCGCAGGCAAGTGATGCGTTTCCATGATGATGCCACGATCACCACCAGCTTCCGCCCAGTCCATCGCTTCCTGCGCCAGATCACGGCACAACTGGAGTTTGCCGCACACGAGATTCCAGACCCAGATTCCCCACATGACGGCCAGGAGTGCGGTGGGGTCGCCAATTTTTTCACAGAGTTCGCGCGCCCGAGCGAAGATCGGTCCGACCTCGGGAGAGGCATAGCCACGCGAGGCGATGTACGCCGTGCCCAGAGGACTGAGAATCTGCAGCTCCATGACGTCCCGCTCGGGCGACTCAGGCAGCGTTTCGACCAGCTCACGGCCTTTCGTCAGGTGACCGATGGCTTCGATTTCCGCTGACTGTTCGCGCGACCGCAGTCCCGCCTTCAGCCAGTAGGTGACCGCCTTTTCGGTCACCGCTGCTGCAGTGAAGTGATGAGCAAGCAACTCCGGCTGCGCTTCGACGGTTTGCGGGAACCCGGATTCCAACGCCTCGGCGATACGCTGATGACACGCCTGCCGCTTTGTCGTGAGCATTGATCGATATGCGGCGTCCTGCAGCAACGCGTGCTTGAAGATATAGCCCGCGTCGGATCCCTGTCCCTTCCGAAAGAGGATCTCGGCTTTAACGAGCTTGTCGAGTTCGCTGTGCAGATCGGCTTCAGGCAGGTCACACGCCGCGGCCAGAAGTTCGAAGCTGAACTCGCGACCGATTGTCGCGGCAAACTGAATGACCTCACGGTCCGCCGCCATGCGATCGAGCCGAGACAGCAACAGGTCGTGCAGCGTCGCCGGGATGACATTGAGCAGCGACTCGCTGCTGGCCTGGGTATCGGTCGAATCGAGAATCCCGGACTCGATAATCACGACAGTAAACTCCTCGATGAACAGCGGAATTCCGTCCGTCCGATCGATGACCTGCTTCACGATTGCCTCGGGGATGTCCTTGCGATTCGTGCGTTTCCGCATCATCTCGCCGATCTGCCGCTTCGTCAGTCGGTTCAGTGCGATCTGCGTTTGATGTGGCTTGCTGCTCCATGGCGTTTCGAACTCAGGACGGAACGTCAGCACGCTCAGGACACGACCGCGCTCGAACTCGGAAACATGTTTTTCAAGTAGTTCCAGAGTTGACGGATCGAGCCAGTGCAGGTCCTCGACAATGAACAACACGGGGCTGGCATCTGACATCTGCCTGAGCCAGTGCAGCAGGAATTCCTGCGTCAGCTCCTTGATCCTGAGCGGCGAAAATGTCAGCGCCGGATAGCGCGAACCCAAGGGCACACTCAGCACATCGCAGAGCAGCGCGATATTCTCATCCGATTCGAGTTTCAAGTCCCGCAGATAACTCACGACTCTGTCGAGGCGATCCTCCGGTGAGCGGTCTTCCAACTCCAGCATGAGCGAAAAGAACTCGGCGATGGGGAAAAACCCTGTCCCCTGGTGGTACTGAGAGCAGCGGAGTTCCACGACCGCGGCGTCTTCCGAGTCCTCTTCAATGACATGCTCACGTAGTTCACGAATCAACCGCGATTTGCCCAGCCCTGCGTCACCGATGAGCAGCACGATCTGTCCGAGTTCATCGACCGCCTGTTCCCAGCGATCCTTGAGAATTGTCAATTCCGTGTTTCGACCAACCAGAGGCGTGAGATTGCCTGGATCGACCAGCTCGACTCGATTCCGCGAGGCGGCTTCTTTCTTCACTTCGAAGAGCTCAACCGGTTTAGCGATGCCTCTGACACGTTGTGGACCGAGAGATTCGCATTCGAAGTACAAAGCGACGCGCTGATGTGTGGCCGCGCTGATGACGATTGTCCCCGATTCGGATATCGCGCTCATCCGGCTGGCCGCATTGCGGGCATCGCCAACCAGTGACACGGTCGTTCCCGTGCCGGAATCCACACTCTCGGCCACGGCCTCCCCCGAGTGAATGGTGACCCGCGCCTGCGCCGCGGCCGGCAAGTCCGCCTGATTCTGTTCGGCAGCCGCCAGGTCACGCATGACCTGCAGGCCGACACGTACGGCTCGCTGGGGAGCGTCTTCAAACGCATGCGGAAAACCGAAGCAGGCGGTGACTTCCTCGCCCAGGGCATGGACTGTCACGCCTCCCAGCGCAGCAACTTTCTCGATGACAAACGCCGCGAACATTTTCGCCTGGCCGTGCAGTAGTTCCGAGTGCGACGCCGAACTGTCGGCACTGGTGGAGTCGTCAGGCTCGTAGGCGAAGATCGCGATCGTGACCTGCCTCAATTCGGCTTCATGCTTCAATTGACTGCTGGATGACGCGGGCTCCTTTTCCGGACGGAAGATTTTCGTGGGTTCCCCAACGTCGGATTCGGACGGGCAACGGGACAATTCTGCAGCAAACTCGGCCGCAGTCGCGTGACGTTTCTCTGGCGTTTTTTCCATCGCCTTCATGCAGATCGTGTCAATCGCGGACGGCAATTCGCGACGCAACTTCGACGGCGCTTCAGGAGTCTGCGACACGATTTGTCCGAAGATCGATGCTGCCGATCCCACAAACGGACGCTTCCCCGTGACCATCAGATACAGGGTGACCCCCATAGCGTAGATGTCAGTGGCGGGTCCGATTTCAGCGTGCCGCGCCTCGACCTGTTCAGGAGCCATGTACGACGGACTGCCCATCACCGCGCGGGAATGAGTTAATTCGGTCTCACCAGCCGCCTGTCGGCGAGCCAGTCCGAAATCCATGATGATCGGCTCGCCATTCTTCGCCAGCATGATGTTCGCCGGCTTGAGATCCCGATGCACGATCCCCGCTTCGTGAGCCAGGTGGAGCGCCAAGGCGACTTTCTGCAGCAACATGAGGGCCACATCCATGGCCATGGCACCCGAGTCCTTCAGTTTCTCAGCCAGCGTTTGACCGTCGACATAGGCCATCGTCAGATAATGCCACTGCTGAAACTGGCCGACATCGAACACCGGACACAGATTGGCGTGCTGCATGGTCGCCATCGTGCGGGCTTCGCGGAAGAACCGTTCGATGGCTTCCGTCCGATCGGCATCGTCCGTGAAGAACGGAATCTTCAGCGCCACCTTGCGATCCAACTGGCTGTCGTGCGCCAGATACACGGCTCCCATCCCGCCGCGTCCGAGTTCCCGCTCGATGATATATCGCCCGAACTGCTCTGGTGGAGCATCGGGTCCGGGGGTTGCCCGTTCCGCGGCCAGAGGCTCAAAAGTTTGCCCGGAGTCCTGGATCACCGTCTTACTGAAGGCAGTCGTCTCACCTTTCGAAACGGGTTCGCCTGATTCACTGTTGGACGAAGCTGGTGAATCGATCTTGACTCGATGCGGATCGTCATTGCCTGAACGCGAAGACATAGGTGGCCCCCATTCGCAGCGTTACGTCAGGTCCAAGTTTTCGTGTATGAAGTGAGCTGCCGTATCACAACACACACTTTCAATCCGATTTTGGATGATCACATGACTCGAAGTATGTCTTGAAGTTGTCCGAGAAAAAATGGTAGTCGATGTACGGATTGCCAACGGCTGGCGTGAATAGCAGTCCGTCGCCGCCTGGCAAATCGTCCTTGCCAAATTGCCGCTCAAGTTCGAATCGGGGGAACTCGGAGCCGAATGGGCTGAGCTGTAGATTGCCGAGGCTACATGATCCACTTTCACCTGCCGCTCGCGCCGGCCAGCGAGCGAAAGAGCGGAACGCGATGAACGATCACTTCGAAGCGGACATTGACCGCATTCGCACGCACATCGCGGAACTGACTCGCGTACCACGTCCCTGCCACAGCGTCGAATTGCAGGAGGCGCGTGGCTACGTCACGGGGCTGTTCGAGGCATCCGGCTGGACCGTGTACGGTCACGAGTTCGACGTGTTCAATGATGCCGGCGACCTGAACCTGGGCGAGAACCTGCACGGCGTGAATCTGCTGGCATCACGCAAGTCCGGCACGGTCGCCGGACGGCCACGATTGATCGTCGGGGCGCACCTGGACTCCCGTCCGGATACACCGGGGGCAGACGACAATGCGAGTGCCATCGCGGCCCTGATCGAGATCGCACGGCTCATCACGCCTGCACAACTCGAAGACGCGCAGCTCGATCTTGAGCTGGTCGCGTTTGACCTGGAAGAGAACGGCATGCTGGGTGGTCGCGAACACGCTCGGCTGGCGCGGCAGGCGGATGTCGATCTGCGGGGTATGATCTCACTGGAAATGCTCGGTTACTGCGATCACACGCCAGGGAGTCAGTCGCTGCCGCGAGGACTGGTTGGCCAGTATCCCGACACGGGCGACTTCATCGCTGTGATTGGCAATCAGAATTCGACCGAATTAATTGAGCGATTCCGCGCGGGGGCCGAGCAGACGCCTGGCCTGCCGGTCGAAACGCTGCAGGTGCCTTCCAACGGTGAGTCCTTGCAGGCGACGCGCTTGAGTGATCACAGTCCGTTCTGGGACGTGGGGTATCCGGCACTGATGATCACAGACACGAGTTTTCTGCGCAACCCGCATTACCACCAGCCGACCGATACGCTGGACACGTTGGATATGGACTTTCTGCACCGTGTGACGGAGGGCTGTCTGCGGGCTGTCCGCCATCTCCTGCAAACCGGTCTGCCAGTCCAGACGTATGCGGACGATTGAGATCAGGTTTGAGAATTCACATACTGACGGCATGAACATCCCTCACTGACGGATCACTTGGTGACTGGGCCTCATCAAGGTTTGCCCGCTCCCTCACTGACCACTGTTGACTGCCCATAGATTGACTGAGAAATCCTTGCGTCCACCAATTGAAGATTCGTCGACTGAACCACCAACCGTTCGTCGATCCTTCGGCGAGACCACGAACCTGTCGTTGATCGATCGTGTTCGCGATCGCGACACGGAGTCGTGGCGACAGTTCATGAGCATGTATCGTCCGCTTGTCAGCTACTGGTGCCGTCGCGGTGGCTTGCAGGGCTACGACGCGGAAGACGTCTGTCAGGATGTCTTCTCGTCCGTCGCAAAGTCGATTGTTCGGTTTCAGAAACTGAATCCAGGCGACAGCTTCCGAGGCTGGTTGCGAACGATCACACGCGCCCGCATCGCCGACTTCATTCGTCGTACGACGAATACACCCAGAAGTCCCGGCGGTGACGAGGCTCATCAGTTTCTGTCGCAACTGAGCGAACCGGTTCGTAACGAAGAGGCAGATCCTGGCGAACGCGAAGCATTTCGTGACGTCTTCCGCCAGGCGCTGGAAATGGTTCGCAGCGGGGTCGAGAACCGCACATGGCAGGCGTTCTGGCGAACAACGGTTGACGAACTCAATGCGACGGAAGTGGCCGACGAACTGGGCATGACGAGCGCGGCCGTGCGAAAAGCCAAATCACGCATGACGATTCGGTTGCGGATCGAATTGGGACCACTCCTGGATGAAATCTCGCGGGATGCGGGGATCGACCTCGAATCCTGAAGCTCCCCAGCAACCGGCCCCGGATGGCCGGATCGGAGCATCGCCGCCGCTGAGACGAGGCAAACAACCACCGGGTCTGATTCAGAGAGTCTTGTGAGCGCCAGCGATGTCCCTGTCCGACAACTCTGTATTTGTCAGCTACCGTATCCGTGATTCCAGCTATGCCGTGGATCGGCTGGACGAACGGTTGAGGCAGGCGTTTGGAGATCGGGCGGTCTTTCGTGATGTCCGCGGCCTTCCCAAAGGCCAGCCGTTTTCAACACAGATCGAAACCGCTCTGCAGTCTGCTGCTGTCGGACTGGTCATCATTGGAGTCCTCTGGCTGGAGCAGGATGCGGAAACGGGCCAGCGACGAATTGATGACAAAGACGACTGGGTGCGGCGTGAGGTCGAGACACTGCTGGGCCGACAGACGGACACCGGCCAGCCGATTCCTGTCATCCCGGTTCTGCTGGGCGGCGAGAAGCCACCAGCCGCGGACGATCTGCCCGAGTCCATCCGCGATCTGGCCGGACGCAATGCCCAGAACCTGCGCCCGGAGCCGGACTTCGAGGAATCCGTACGGCAACTCATAGCCCACATCGCGAAAGCCCTGAACGTCGCGCCGCAGCCGTTCGGTCCTCGTGAGCCGACGGCGCCAGGCGCGGGCCTCGTAGGCCCCCCGATTCACAGGCGCCCGACGCTAGCGCGTTCGGCTCACCGCCGCGCATCGCGCCCACCCGACTCAACGTCACAGGACGGAAATTCGTGGGGCGCGAGCAGGAACTGCTGCTGCTGGACGAAGCCTGGGGCCGAACCGATCCGGCTCGAGGCAAAGTCAACATCGTGTCCCTCATCGGGCAGGGCGGCGAGGGGAAGACCGGGTTGGTGCTCAACTGGTACTCGCGTCAGGCAAAGCGGCAGTGGCCGAATGTCCGTCGTGTGTTTGACTGGAGCTTCTACAGCCAGGGCAGCAGCGATCAGACCAGTGCGAGTGCCGACGAGTTCTTCATCGCCGCCTTCCGGTGGTTCGATCCCACCCGCGAGGTCCCGAAAGACGCGTGGCAGAAGGGCGGCGAACTCGCCACGCTGATTGCCCGGGAGCGGACGCTGCTGATCCTGGACGGTCTGGAGCCGCTCCAACAGCCTCCCGGCAGCGGCTTCGGCGGCGAGTTCAAAGACCCGGCCATGACGGCCCTGCTCCGCGGTCTGGCGGTGCATAACCCGGGCCTGTGCCTGTTAACGAGCCGGGTCGATGTGGAAGCCCTGTCCAGCTTCGAACACGACGAGGGCACGTGCGTCCGGCACCGGCTCGACTCGCTCGACGAAACCGCGGCTCGAGGTCTGCTCAGACAGCTCGGCGTCCAGGGCCCGGACAGCGAACTCGACCAGGCGGCCGCCTGGTTCCACTGTCATGCCTACGACCTGAACCTGCTCGGCAACTATCTCAGCAAGTGTACCGACGACGCCGACATCCGTGGCTGGGAGCAGCGTTTCCCGATTCTGCGCGAAGACGAGCGCATCCACCCGGTCCCCGACGAGTCCGGTCGCCGCACCGGCCACGGCCGCCGCATGCTCCGCGCCTACGAACGCTGGCTCGGCGCGGACAGCCCCGCTCTGGCCGTTCTTCGGCTGCTCGGCCTGTTTGATCGCCCCACCCAGCGGGAATTAATCGACGTGCTGCGAGCCGAGCCTGTCATTCCCGGTCTCACCGATTCACTCATGACGCTCTCCGACGACGACTGGCAGCGAGCCCTCACCGATCTCACCGACCTGAGCCTGATCACTCGCGAGGGCACCGCCATCGATTCCCACCCGCTGCTGCGGGAGCACTTCGGAGCCGACCTCCGCGAGACCCCGGACGTCTGGCAAGCCGCCCATCGTCGGCTGTACGAACACCTCTGCGAGACGACGCAGGAAGGCGACCAGCCCACGCTCGAAGATTTGCAGCCGCTTTATCAGGCCGTAGCGCATGGGTGTCAGGCGGGGTTGCAGCAGGAAGCGCACGACGATCTTCACTTCAAACGCATCCGGCGTGGAAATGACTATTACAGCATGAGAAAGTTGGGTGCATTCGGTTCCGATTTGGGGGCCGTCGCTTGCTTCTTCGACGCACCATGGACTTCGCCGTCCAACGAACTAAGAGACTCCGATCGAGCCGTACTGCTTGTGCAGAGCGCCTTCTATTTGCGCGCGCTGGGTCGGCTGAACGAGGGGCTCGAACCGATGCGGGCCGGGCTGGAGATGGGAGTCAAAGCGGAGGACTGGAAAGCGGCCGCGATCAGCGCCAGCAACCTGAGCGAGCTGGAGCTGACGCTGGGCGAGGTGGCCGGTGCGCTCTCGGACGCAGAGCGTAGCGTGACCTACGCCGACCTCAGCGGCGATGCGCCACAGCGGATGAGCAAACGCACGACCCATGCCGACGCCCTGCACCAGTCGGGTGGTGGCTTGGGCGCGCAGCCCAAGTCTGCGGCTGGAAGCCACAGCCACGCGGAGTCGCTCTTCCGCGAGGCCGAGCAGATGCAGGCCGAGCGCCAGCCCGCCTACCCGCTGCTGCATTCCTTGGCGGGCTTCCGGTATTGCGACCTGCTGTTGGCCCCGGCGGAGCGGCAAGCGTGGCGGATCCTCCATCAGCCGCTGGGCGTTAGCCCAATGGCACTTGGTTTAGATTCAGTCATTCGGGTTTTGGTTTTCGTTTTGGTTTTCGTTTTCGTTTTGGTTTTCGTTTTTTGAATTGATTCGACTTGGGGCGGCGGGGGTAGGCCTCGCGGTCG
>Ga0302123_10000457_pt1 | contig 32602 bp, 28 predicted proteins | sample CB21_321_MG_FD_203109 | JGI IMG/M metagenome (GOLD analysis project Ga0302123, IMG submission 203109) | Marine microbial communities from Western Arctic Ocean, Canada - CB21_32.1 | ecosystem: Environmental > Aquatic > Marine > Oceanic | place: Canada: Western Arctic Ocean | collected 2017-09-28 | reverse complement strand
CATGAACCGCAAGCGCAGGTCTTCGTCCTCCCACATCTTCATCTCTTCGTCGTAGAGACCGATGTCGACCAAGGCATCCTTCCTGAACATGATTCCGCAGGCGATCGGATAACCGACCCCGGAGATCCGGCTGATGTGTTGCTCGTCCTCGTTGACCAGATAGTAGTCGCACGACACTGCGCCCCAGTGAGGATTGAGCGACAGGTGCAGGTGCTCGATAAACGCAAGGTCCTGGTCGATATAGTCGTCGGCATCGATGTGTAGGACGTAGCGGCCACGCGCCATGCGAATGCCCGTATTCCGAGCGGCTGAGAGGCCCTTGTTCTCGTCGTGGCGGACCAGGACGATCTCGCTTTTGTAGTCACGTGCGATGTCGCAGGTATGATCCTGGGAACCGTCGTCGACCACGATCACTTCATAGTCGTCGCGCGGAAAGCGCTGTGATGTTGCCGAACGAATCGCCCGGGACAGGAACTTTTCCGCGTTGTAGCAGGGAATGACGATACTGACTTTCATCGGGTTACCAAGCTGTCCAGCCGCCGTCGACCAACAGGTTGCCTCCAGTCGAGTAACGCGACGCGTCTGACGCCAGGTACATTACTGCGCCAACAACTTCGTCGGCAACCATCATGCGCCCGAGCGGCGACATCTGGCTGAAGCGATCCACGAACTCCTGTTCGTGATTGTTTTCGACTCCGTGCGGTGTGATGCAGTTGACCCGCACGCCCTTCTTGCCCCAGTAGGACGCGAGATATTTGGTGAGCATGATGACCCCGCCCTTGCTCGCCGAGTAGGCGACCGGGTTGCCCAAAGAGTTGTCGGCATACAGGGCCGGGTTCGACGATACGACACCGTAGGTCGAGGCGAAATTAATAATCGAGCCGGCCTTCTGGTCGAGCATCACGCGGCCGAAGTCGCGGCAGGTGAGGAACGTGCCTTTCAGGTTTGCTTCGATAATCGCGTCCCACAGTTCCTCGGGAAACGTTTCGGCACGGGCCGAGAGAAACCCGGATGGCTTGTACTGATGACAGTTGATCAAGACATCCACCCGCCCGTATGCACGTACGGTTAGGTTGACCAGCGATGCCACATTCTCGGAGCGTGCAAGGTTGCCTTCGAACGTCGTGTGATTGCCTTCGATCGACGCGTTGACCTCTTCGAGAGCGGCCGCGTCGAGATCCGCCAAGACCAGTCTCGCCCCGCGTTTGGCGAACGCAGTTGCAAGCGTGCGACCGATGAGCCCGCAGGCACCAGTCAGGACCACCGACTTGTCGTTCACATCGAATAGCGGATCTGTCATGGGCGAGCTCCAAGGGCGATGCGCAGGGCAGCCAATGCGTCGGTACCGGTGCACAGGTTTCCAGTCGGCCCACCAGCGACTGCGTCGATGAATGCCTGGGTCTGGTCCTCGTAGGTGTGGTCGATGTCGAAATCGTTCGGCACGGCTAATCGAATCGCGTCGCCGGATGCGGGTCGTGTGATCATGGCACCGTTGATTAAGTCGACTTCAACCGTTCCAGACTCGAACGCTACGTGCACGATTCGGCTCGCTGGCCGCTGGCACAAACTCAGAGACACGACCGACAGGACGCCGGACGCGTGGCGGAGCACGCACGCGCTGGCTTCGTCCACGTCGGTGTCGATCACACTGAAACCGATCGAGTCGCCAACGATCTGCTGCGCGGGTCCCAGAATCCACAGCAGGTAGTCGATCTCGTGGATGTGGGTAAGCCGTGCGCCACCGCCAAGGTCGCGCCGGGCGGCATAGCTCGACCGATAGTCCTCCCACGGGTGCCAGCCAGGCAGCCACGCGCCGAAGTGAGCGCGAGCCATCACTGGCTTGCCCAGTTCGCCGGCCCGCACGATTCGGCGAAGCGCGCCGATCAGCGGATGAAACCGGAAGTTGCAGCCCGCGGCGACGACGAGCTGGCGTGTCCTGGCCTGTGCAATCAATTCGGCGCACCCATCGAGATCATGGCTCAGCGGCTTTTCGATCAGGAGATGGGCACCGGCGGACGCCGCGGCGCTGGCGACCTCGACGTGGTGAGACGTCGGATTGGCGACGACGACGGCCTGAGGCCCCCTCGCGAGCGCAGCGGCCAAATCGTCGTACTGATTGTCAGGCCGGATATCGTCGGGAAGATCCAGCGTTCCCCTGCCGGTGCGATAGGCGTCGATCCGTCTCACGCCGGCGCGGCGGAAGTGGCGCAGGTGCCGCTGGCCGATCGATCCGAGCCCGCATAGCAGGATGTGATCAAGTCCCATGGCGAAGTGTCACGCGGTTCCCGACGCGCGCGCGTGATTCGGTCATGACTTGTGTTGAACCACGATCTCTGTCGCTGAACCCGACCGCACACTCGGTATTCAGCGAATCAGCGAACCTGCGGAACTGCCATTCTGTTCGGCAGTGCTCCGGCCGCCAATTCGCTCGTCTCATCAGTAGGGTCTCGCCGCCGCAGCAGCATTGATCGCACGGAGGTCGTCATGCTCGTCGAGGAACCTGATCACCTCGGCCGTCGTCGGCTCGGCGCCCCCCGCAAACAGAGCGTCGCACAGGCCTCTGACGACGAGCAGGTCATCTCCATCATCGATGCAATAGCGCAGGTCCGGGCGGCGCCAGGCTTCGGGCGCCTCTGCAAGATGCACGACAAATCGTTCGCGCACGAGATCGATACCGGTCACGATGTGCTCGCGAACAGAACCGCGAGCCTCCAGTCCGGCAAGGTAGTCGATCACGCTCACGCCAATGACGCTCACGATTGTGCCGTTCGGATAGGTTTTCGAGTGATAGGCGCTCGTCATGTCAGCGCCACGCTCGAAGTGCTGGTCTACAACGTAGTCGATCACATCGTGGCCGACGAGCGGGTTGTCCCCGGTGATCCGGACAACCACGTCGATACCGAAATGGCGAACAGTCCCGGCGAACCGTGCCAGCACGTCGTCTTCGCTTCCGCGGTACACACCGACCGACAACGAATCGCACAGATCGACAATCGGCGCATCGCGGTCGGCAGTGGTGGTCGCGACATAGACCTCCTCAACGCCTCGGGCAAGGCGAGAACGGCGAATCACGTGAGCCAGCGCGGGCTGGCCCGCGACCGGCATCATCGACTTGCCGGGCAGCCGGGACGACCCCATGCGGGCCTGAATAACGGCGGAAACGCCAGCGTTGGCCCCGTGCCTCATTATCAACTGAGTAAGACGTTTATTGATCTCTTGAAGCACTCCAGGTCGGGACACCATCGACCGGAGTCAGCATCGCCAGATGCCGAATCCAGATTCCACCGCTGCTCACAGTCGGTACACTCGATTCACTAACCAGCGATACCGTAGCGGGTGAACCCATCTTGGTCAGTGTCAGCGTAGATGATTTCCTCACCCTCCGGGGTTTTCACCTTTCGGAACAGGCTTTCAACGTTGCTGACCCGGGTCAGGACCTTGCTCAGGGCATTAATCCCGGTACCGTAACGCTCGAATTGGTCCGCCCGGGCCAAAAGCTGCTCTTCGGTGAAGTAAAAGATGTATTTGATTGGACCGGCGGTCCTGAAGTCGCCAAACGGTGTCCGCTCTGGACTCTGGAGCCAGCCAACGACGTCGTAGGGGCTCTCCATTTCGATTGGCGCGACACTTCCTTTCAGGTTGAGAATGCCAGCCAGTTTCATTCGGCAGAAGGTCGACAAGATATCGATTCTCTCCTCTTCCTGTTGTAGCGCGCTGGCGTCTTCTAACTCCTCACCGGCTATTTCCTTGCACACCTTGCTCAGAAAAGATATCCAACCGTCCGCCGCGAACACAATGCTCATCGCCTTGTACTTGAAGATCACATTGCCACCGACATCGCCATTACAAAGCCGCTCGTAGTTTTCATCGCGCTGATAGTGGGCCACCAATTCCTCCGCCGACTCCCACAACTCTTCCCTGGTTTCTGCCCTGAATCCTCGAAGAATCTTTCCCACATCCTCTCCCCGGTCCTCCGAAGAGTCAGCGATACGGCGCAGCATGTCAAAACGACTGACGCCAAAGCTCAACGCGTAGCGGAAGAACTCGTCGAACGGGCGATTATTGTGTAGACTCTCAACCAGTAGCGCGAAGCTACGGAGATAAAGGTAATCATCGAAGGACATGTCCTTCGTCTCCACGCCCACCTCTTCGTAGTCGAGAACCCTTGCCCCGTCGTACTCCCCGAAATCCAAAGGAACTATCCGGAACCTTCCAACTATTTGGTGCTTCTTCCGGTACTTCGGAGTTTTGAACTCCGTTCCGTGCAACAGCATCAGCGTATAGAGACCGAGGTTCGAAATCCCAGATTCAATCATCTGCTCAACGCCGCCAAGAAAACTCTCCCTCGTTTCTCCAGGCATACCGATGATTAACTCTCCTTTTGTGGCCCGGCCTTGCTCGTTGAGGTGCTCGTTGACCTTTGTAAAATGGTCCAGCTTGATGTTCCCCCGTTTGATATTGGCCAGCACCGTTGGACTCATGGACTGTACCGACATCGTTACGGTGAACATCTTTCCCATAATACCGGTGATGTCTATGACTCTCTCCTTGTTGTTCTTGCCCGTGGTGGCCATGATCTGCGAAGGCCACGCATACTTGTCATGAGCCTCACGCAAGGCCGAGCAAATCTCTCGGTCACGCGGATACATGCCGAAATTCGTGTCGGCGATGTGCAGGTTCACAATTCCCCATGAGGATGCCCGTGGAGCGATGTATTCTATCTCTGCGACCACGCGTTCGATGGAGAACATGTTGGTCTTCTGGAAATAGTCGTTGCCCGTATGGCAGAACGTACACTTGAATGGACAACCTCGGTTTGTCTCTATAAATGGCGTAAGCCTTCCATCAAAGAAGTGGTCCAGCATACCGTTGAGGTAGGGCGACGGAATGGCGTCCAATTCGCGAAGTCTTTCTGGAATTACTCCGGCTACGACTACCGGATCGCTGGTAAATCGCGTTGATGGCTCGATAAAGACGCAGCCGTCGATGGGACCAGCGAGCACCTGGCCGTCACCTTTACGCGCGGCAAGAACCCGAGCAATGAGATTTGAGAAAGCGACCTCGCCTTCCAGCTCCACGTGAAGATCGGTGTGGGGCCGGTCGACCAAAAACTCCCTGTAGAGCGAAGCTTCATGGGGGAAGTTATTGCCACCTTGCACCGTCACCACGTCTGGATTCGCCTGCTTGGCAAGCTGTGCCAGCCGTTCGGAGAGATAGCTATTCCAGGAGTAATTGCTCAGTGCCAAGACATCCGGTGGGTCTGCCTTGATTGCGTCGATCACCGATTGCGGATATTTGAACAGTGAAACCTCGATCTCGTCGCCAAACAGCTTCTTGGCGTAGGACCCGACAAATCCCACATTAATAGGCACCGTGTCCGACACAAGGACGATGGTGTCGTGAGTCGGATCCGCCAGATATATCTTTAGCGCAGGTTTTCGACTAGGCGGTGGCGTCCTGCCGCCAGGCCCGGTCGCCGTGCCGAGGCTCGCGTGTGCGGAGCCGGATTCGATTCGTGTCATAGTTGCACTCTCCGGACCAAAGGCACCTTCGTTCGCAGGCGCGGCATCCTGCTTTTAGAGTTCATAGTGCGCAAGCATCTTGGCAATGCGGCTAGGTGCACAGGTCAAATAGAAACTGTTCTCATGCGAGAACGCGCGCTCGAAGTCCGGCAACTCAATCACAGCAGTCTCCTATTTGCCTCGATGCAAGTCTCATGCGACGGCACGAATGAGCTAAGACTCTGTCAGTGAGCCGCGTGGCGCTCCAGACGCCAAGGGCGACGTATACGGTGCTGGCATCGAGTATCAGGAGCATCACGATTCCGCGTGCCAGACGAGTCGACTCACGACGCCCGCCGTGACTCCTTTCGCCGCTCGCCGGGGCGGCCGCCCACTGGACGGTCGACCAGCGGGCGCAGCGGGCAGCACTTTGCCTCGGGCACCCCTGCCTGTACCAGGCGCGCCACGCGTGGGCCGGGCTGTCCGAGACTCGCCACGATCATCACGTCGTAATCAATCGAGATGTGCTGGCTCAGTGGTCGGACCGGCATGCCGAGAAACGACCCGCCGGACTTGGCGTCGAACACGGCCACGGGCTCCAGTCCCAGCTCCTTCAGCGAGATATAGGCCAACTCGGCCGGCTCGCCGGTGCCATAAATCGCGATCCTGTTGCAGCCGTCCGTGACCAGACCCTGCAGCGACGAATGAAGATGCTGACGTGTTTCACGATACAGCCTGAGCGAGTGCTCCATGAACTCGTAGCTCAGACGGGTTTTCTCTGCGATTCCTCTTGGCGTCACCAAGTATCGCATCCTGTTGCGCGGCACGGTGACGCACTTGACGTAGCCCTTGCGGACAAGCCGTTTGAGGTAGAGGTTCGTCAGACCGAGCGCAATCCCGAGCTTCGTCGACAACCTCCGCTGCGTGATTTTCTGATCGCCATGCAGGGCCTCGAGGAGGCGCAGGTCGCGCTGTAACTGGATTTCGTTACCCGAGCTGTTCGAATGGAAGGCCACTATGCCAAGCCGGGGTTGGCGAACGCGGATTCCCGGTAGCCAGACCGCACGATTCGTTATCTATAGTCCCGAAGCGGGTGTGTAAAGTGAGCGTGCCGCGTCAATGCAACGTTCGGAGACCACGGCGGGGCATACCGGGCAGATGGCAGCTGAGCAGGCCTCCGCCCCCTGACTTACAGAATCACGTTCAAAACTTGAACGTAAGTTTCCCCCACTCCACGTGGGCTTGTCAAGCCGCAGAGCCCTCGCCGTCTCCTTGATTCGGATCCGACCCATGCCCTGACTTCGCCACACACATAAAAGTTAAGCTCCAGTCCGTGGCTCGCCAGCACAGGTTGAGGCAAGCGCGTCGACACCGCAAGAGCGGCTACCAAAGAAAACTGGCCGCACGGGGAAGCCCTAGGTATATGATGCCTGCTGATCGCGCCCACGATGGAGAGACCGGCGCCGACGTTACCAGCGCCAGCAGTGCATCACGACGCCGAGACTTCGTAGGGCCGCTGGTTTACCAACACATTGAACGTGCCATGCCAGCACGTCAGCTGCTGCTACCTAACGCAACTACGCTCGAGCATGCTGCCGCGCCTCACCTGACCCGCCACTCTTACCTCTCGCCAATAGCGATCCACGGCCACATCATGATAAGAGCTGTCGCACGAAAGCTTCCGAACAGCCTAAAGGCTGTGATCCGCCCCTTGTATACTATGCTCACTAGACAACCTAGGACCCCTCCTAAGAGCCTTGATCAGCCATCGACACTGGCTCTCGGTTCCTTCGGCGGATTTACCATTGCGTATCGTAGGAATACCGCAGACGAGGCTGTACTCAAATCCAGCTTCGACAACGACATCTTCTTCTCAAGAGTGCCCGAGTACCAGCCGCGAGACACCGACGTGATCATCGATGTAGGAGCCCACATCGGCACCTTTTCCCTTCTCGCATCATCCGTCGCAGAACACGGCAAAGTCTTCGCCATTGAAGCCAGTGAAGATTCGTTCAACTTCTCACTAATCAACTTCGCCCTCAACCAACGTCTCAACATTTCAGCCCATCATATAGCGCTGTCGGACAAAAATGGCGTCTCCACCCTTTACCATTCGACCGGCAACTGGGGCCACTCTACGGTGAAACAACGATCACACGCGTCCAGTGAAACTATCGACTCTTGCACATTGTCCGCATTCTTTGAGCAGAATAACATCTCCGAATGCCACTTCATGAAAATGAACTGCGAGGGCGGCGAATTTCCCATCATTTTAAATACGCCGCACGACGTCCTCAAGCGATTCCACGCGCTCCTAATCTTGTATCACTGTGATCTATGGAGCGACAACACCGAGGACGACTTGGTTGCACACCTCGAATCCAGCGGTTTCCAATGCCTGATTCGCAATCGGTCAGAGCACCGTGGCTGGCTCATCGCCACCAACACTGCGAACATCGCCGCGCGGATAACCCCCTCGGCATAGGACATCGCTTTTTTCTCTAATGGCTTCTACCACGGCGCCATAAAATGCCTCTTCCAGAAGCAAGCAAGCGATAGAGTCCCCGACCCGCTCCACTTTGACGCCCCTCTTCCCCTCGAGACACCTCCAACAGGCATCCTGATCAAATACGACACATGTCGACAGATTTCGAACGAAGCCCTGTACTTCATACGCGGATTCTCGCCCTTCCGTCACCACACGGCCGCTGAATTGCTTGTGGTAGCGGTACGGCACACCCATCTGCTCCTCGATATAGTGTGTATACGTCAGAGCCGCTGGAGGCGGATCGACACCGATCGTCAAGAACCTCACCCTATCCTTGGTCGCTCCACTCCCATTCATCTCATGAAGCACATCAAAGAGTGAACCCTTGCCAAAGCAGGTCTCCCGACTCGCGCTCTGACACACACCCCCATGTGGCCCAATGGTTGCAACCGAGTAGAGCGGGTGGTGTGTCCTGACACTGTCCTTCCTCGACATTGCATCTTCAGAAAGAATCCCCATTTCCGACCTAGTGTTCAGCACGCTAAATCGACCCGTCTTAAACACCGCGAATGTAAATGTCGGAAAGATAAGCGTTCCAGAAGAACCCACGACTCCCAAGAGAGACTCAATAAAGGCGCTTGTCAGCGCCTCCCGCTCCATTGATGGAGCGAACCTGCCAAGGGTGAAGAGCCGGCTATGAATCATGACGATGTCACCTGCTCTCAGCCCTAGCCGCTTGAAAACCGATCCCAGCTCACTGCGCCTCAGCGGACCGTTCTCACTTTGCAGTAGCACGTCGTCCTCATTCATCCTTAATTCTCTTTATTAAACTGGCAACATCCTCATATCTATTCAAATTCTCGGGAATGATGTCCTCCCCAGGAATACGTATTGCGAAGTCCTCCTCGATCCTCGCGATGAGAGTGATGATATCAAAGGAATCAAGAAATCCACTCTCAATCAAACTCATTGTCTCATCCACTTCGGATAGGCCTTTGAGCTCCTTGACCATCTCGGCTACCCTATCTCTGAAGTCCTCCATTCTCATCATCACAGTAACCTGTCGAAGAGTATCCTGTCCTTATATTCGCCCTTGTAGCAATAGGCTTCCCGCTGTACACCCATCCTCGTAAAACCGCACTTTTCCAAGACCCTTATCGAGGCGATGTTGTCGTCAACCACCCACGTGAACACGGAATGCAGACCGAGGTCGCTCCTGGCCTTCGCCAACAATAGGTGAAGAGCCTTGGTCATGATGCCCTTACTTCGACGGGCGCCGTCTCCCACCACGTACCACAGTTGGCCGAACTGGTCACCATGGTCAATATTGATGAGGGCGACAAATCCAACCGGCTCGTGACTGTTCTCCAGAGTTATCGTGTAGTACACATTTTTCTTATCCTTCAGCGCCATCAAGAAATAGATTTTCTTGTAGTCCGCAATGTCTCTCAATGCGGACGTAAAGAAGATGTTGTTGTCGCGCTCTTCGAACCATGCCTTTAAACAGCCATAGTCCTGCTCAGTGCTCTCTCTTATTGCTATCTTCGACCCTCTGGACATCTTTTGCTTTCCTTGACGCTCCCTCGAGATAAAGCTGCTTCAGTGCAATTCGGTCGATCTTGCCATTACTGCTCAGTGGCATCAGGCGAATGTCGATGATCTCCCGTGGCACCATGTAGCGTGGAAGTCGTCGGGCCAGATCGTCCTTCACCTTTGAACTAGCTACCGTCGCCTTCGATACGATGTAGGCGACAATCACTGCGCCCCCAATCCCGAGGCCTTCTATTCCGAGTGCGGCGGAGGAAACCACGTAGTCGAATGAGTCAAGTGTGGACTCAATTTCACCCAGCTCGACTCTGAATCCCATGAACTTTATCTGGTGGTCGCTCCTACCCATGAATTCATGGTTCCCGTCCTCTCCCAGCCGAACAAGATCTCCCGTCGCGTAAATGCGGTCGCCCAGATGCTCGGCCAGTGGGCTGCGAACAAATTGCCGATCGGTTTTTTCCTGATCATGAAGATAGCCCAGGCCGTTGCCAGATCCCCGAATGTGCAATTCGCCAACTTCTGCTGTGGCGGCAACCTTGCCATCCGGAGTCAATACAAGGACTTCTGAGTTTGGAATCGCGATTCCAATGGGAATGGGTTTCGTTGGGTCCTGTGGGATCGCTGTAATCTCATAGTACATACTCGCGCAGGTGGTTTCAGTGGGACCGTATTGGTTTACAAACCGTATATCCGGACAGGCGCGCATCCACTCGATCACTGTCTGCGTCGGCATGACCTCTCCGTTGAAGGTGACCGTCCGGAGCGACGGGAGCCGGCCCGCCCTTAGGACACCGGATTTAGCAATGAAGGTCAACAAGGAGGGGACCGAATTCCACACCGTCAGGCTGTTTTCTTCAATGAACTCCAAGATTCTAATCGGAAACATCGAAGCCGCTGCCGGGACAAGATGGAGGGACGCACCGCTCTTGAAGGCCGTATACACATCAAATGTCGAAAGGTCAAAATACAGCCCAGGGTGACTTGACAGGCGATCGGCCTTCGTGACTCGGAAGAAGTCAGCCGTCCATTCCGCGTAGTCAATCACGTTGCGATGACTGATCATCACGCCCTTTGGGACCCCCGTCGAGCCGGATGTATACATGAGATAGGCAAGGTCGCGGTCGATGTTCCCATAGGCTCTCGGGTACCCCTCAATCGAACGATTGTCACCAGAGAAGCTATCGTCGATGTTGATGACTTGAATACGTCCGTCGAATGCCTCCAAGAGCCGGGAGACTTGCGATGCACTCGTGGCATCGCAGATAAGAACTGGGCACCTCGCATGGTCCAGGATGTACCGATTCCTTTCGTCGGGTGTCCGCACATTCAGCGGGACATAGACAGCGTCGGCTTTCAGGATGGATATGAGCGCCCTGAAGGAGTTCGTTGACTTGTCCATCAGAAATGCGACTGGCTGTTGCCTTGTCACACCTGCGGACACAAGATATCTGGCAAACCTATTCGTGAATGTCTCCATCTCACCATAGGTGGTGGCGTTCGAACCGTCCTGGATCATCAGTTGCTCAGGAAAGTCCGTGGCAATCCTCGTCACATAGTCCTGCAGCAACTGAACCATCGCTCTACTATCCTCTCGGTCACCGAATGGCGGAGCAGCTCTGGAAGACGCGCTTCGGTCCATTTGGTTCACATACTCCTGACGGCACGAGTCTCTGCCGCTGGACGCTGCCGGGCCAGGGCACACCGCAGTCAAATGCGAAGGGCGCCGCTGTCACCGTCCCTTTTTGGGCAACGCATACCCCCTTGTCCAGGTGGCGGACAGTGGCCATTAAATGGTGTATCCTCGAAAGACGCTCGGAACTGGCTCGACACAGGAGACGGCGCGGCTCACAATTCGGCGGCCTTTAGCACACCGGCCTTCTTCAAGTCACGAATGATTCCAATCATCTCGTAGAGGGGTACGTCTATTTTGTCGGCGACATCTATAGACGAAAGCCTGCCATCACAATACGCGAGAAAGTCCATCATGCGCTTGATGTCGACGGGCCTGTCTCGGGTGCTCAGAGTAGGGTAAAGGCCCCTTCGTCCCAGTTGTGGCTCACCAAGGACAGTGGCCTTCAACACTTCGTTATGCTCAAGAGAAAGAATCGTTTTTTGAAGGACATCGTAGCCGCCGAATAGCCCGGAAGGTGTGACGAGATTCAGGTCATCCAAGGACGTGTGGTACTCTGGGTAGGCTCGATGTTTCGATCTCATAATTGAGCACACAGGCAGGTCTATCCCCGGGCTACAATATTGCCTCTCATCACTCCCCCTGTCCAAGAAGCTATAGTTGATATAGTCAGGGTGCAAGTACTGCAGCACCTGCCTGGCGGCCTGATCTGCTGTGGTGTTTCCCTGGCGCGACGGCAGAAAGGAGTAGGCCCTGTCGTCACCAATACAGGTGACGTTGAAACCGGCGACCATATTCTTCTTGAGTTCGACGTAGTGCTTGCTCAAGTAGACAATTGATCCTATTGTTTCAGGGATGACTATGATCCTGTAGGTGTATCTTCTCCTTTGCAGCGCCTTGAGCCATTTGGCAATGAATGTCGTAACAACCGGCCCAGACAGCTCGTTGTTAGCCATTGATGGATGGCACAGGTAGGTAGACAGGAATACTTCCTTCGAACTGTCACCAGGCAGAATCAACTCGCCGTAGGTCAGCGCGCCGCTCTTGAGGTCACTGTCGATATAGACCTGATAGTTCCCATCCTTGAGTTCTGTTCTTTGATTGTCAGAAAGACAGAACCCCCAACGTTCTTGATAATACGACGTGACATAGGGGATCGCCTCTGGTTGATCGGGAAGGGAGTAGAGATGTCCTTGTAGCTCCTCGAGCGATATGGTTTTGTCTACAGGAACCGAGTAGCCGATCACATGTAGGTTAGACGCTTTGAAATCCAAAATCTTGATCCCATCAGGATCCACAATATAGGCATCTCGAATATTCCACTCTTTAGGAACTTCCCAGTCAAAACAACGTGTTCCAGAGGGGACCTCCACGACGTGTAATTCAGGAACAACTTCTCTGAGGAGGCCAAGGGACTCCCTGAATCCTTGCCCAGTAATGCTTCTGCATATGGGAAAGAGCTTGCGACATAGATCATGCATTTCGATGCCAATCGCACTCACCGGGTTTCTCCTTGGATTCGATCTACCAAATATGTAGTGCCGCAGGCAGTCCTCTTGACCGTGCGACGTGCGATGCGTGTCTGCATGCGATGGCTTGCCTGCCTCGCCGCTTCACGGACAGCGCGCAGGCGAGGCCCCCTGGCGTGATCCAAGGGTGGAGCCGGGCTAAGTCGATGAGCCCTCCGCTTGAGCTTGCGCCCCCCATCGGCGTTCTCCACCATGGGCACGTCGCGAGGCATTCCGTTTTGGGATCGCCTCCTGCTCGAGCAGGATGCCGTAATGGTAGGCACCTGCGGGCACTTCGTGCCCGTGGGTTACATGCAACTAACGGGATACAAAGAGTCTAGGCGATCCATTGTTCACATTATGAACAATGGATTTATACCCATCCTGAGCACGGCTGTCAAGGTGGGAGGAGCCACGATGGCGAGGAGCTTTGACGACGAGGTTGGTCCCGGCACTTAAACGCGTCTTGAGGGCGGGCGATGACCGAGCAGAAAACGATTGGTGGGTCGGCGCCGATACCGTCAGACTCAATGGCGACTATACTGTGGTGTCTGGCTGTTGAGTGGTTGGCATATCCCGTCATCTCGTATTTGGACCGTTTCGGATAGCTCGTGCCCGACCGTCCACGACTTGCCTGGTTCACGCCGCTCCCTCCCGAGCGCTCCGGCATCGCCACCTATAGCGTCGAGGTGCTCCCCTACCTCGCCGACCAATTCTCCGTGGACATCTTCGTCGACCGACCTGGCATCCCACCTCCCCATCCGAGGACGCCGGCCTTCGGTGCACATGATTTCGTCTGGAAGCACGCGCGCAAGCCGTACGATCTGGTCGTCTATCAGCTCGGCAACGCGACCTGCCACGACTATATGTGGGCTTACCTTGCACGCTATCCCGGCCTCGTCGTCCTGCACGACGCACAGCTTCACCACGCTCGGGCCCGCTCGTTGCTTCATCAAAAGCGGCACGACGACTACCGCGCGGAGCTCGCCTACGATCACCCGACCGCGCCGGAAGCTGTCGCCGAACTCGGGGTTGTGGGACTACTCGGCAGGGCAACCTATTTCTGGCCGATGCTCCGGGTTCCAATTGAAACTGCGCGGCTCGTCGCGGTCCACAGCGCGTGGCTCGCGCGCGATCTCGCGAGCACCTTCCCGTCCGCACGGTTCGAAGCGATTCGGATGGGCGTATCTGATCCGCTCGAGACCGCTTCACCCGACGCCCGTCGCACCGTACTCGAGCGCCATGGTCTGTCGCCGGACACCGTGCTGTTCGCCGCCTACGGCGGGATCACGCCCGAAAAGCGGATTCCACGTATTCTCAAGGCGTTTCCGTCGGTCGTCGCCGTCGAACCTCGGGCACAGTTGCTGCTCATCGGCGCTGCAGCCGATTACTACGATGCTCTGGCAGACGCCCGCGACTGGGGTGTCGCCAACCACGTCACCCTGATCGGCCATGCCAGTGATAGGGAGTTCTCAAACTATCTGGTGGCAGCCGACATCTGCCTCTGCCTTCGATGGCCAAGTGCCTGCGAGACCTCGTCCGCGTGGCTGCGATGTCTGGCCGCCGGGAAACCAACGGTCATCACGGACCTCGCGCACACCGCGGAGGTGCCGACCCTGGTGACTCGGGGCACCTGGTCGCCGTCTCACCTCGGCTCGCTGGCCTCCCGGGCCGAGCGGCCTGACCCGATCGCCGTCTCGATCGACATTCTGGACGAGGACGGCTCGCTCGCGTTGGCCATGCGTCGTTTGGCGCGCGACCCGGGGCTGCGCCGCCGCCTTGGCGAACGAGCCCGCGCGTACTGGTCGCAGCGTCACACAATCGCGGCCATGGTTCAGGACTACACCCGGGCAATGACCGCGGCCGCAGCAGAACCGTCACCACCTCCCGGCATCTCGCTGCCGAAGCACTTCCGAGACAGTGGGCGAAGCCACGCGCGAACGCTACTGCAGCCTTTCGGCGTACGGCCAGACTTGCTCACCGAGGATTACCCTGACCGCGGATAACTGACAGACGAGCAACACGTTAGCTTGACGACTCGATCGGTCGGCGGTACGCTGTGTGCTCGTGAAGCTCGTCCTCGAAGGCAAGTCGATCAAGGCGCCCGCTAGGAATCGAACACCGCCGCGCCGCCGGCTGAAGCAGACTCTCCATGACCGAAGACCTTTTTACCATTGCGGGTAAGTCTTTTCGCTCCCGCCTCATCGTTGGCACCGGCAAGTATCCATCCAACTCCGTGATGGTTCGAGCGCACGAGGCGTCCGGCACAGAGATGGTCACCGTCGCGGTGCGACGGATCAACATCTCTGATCGCGGCAAAGAATCGCTGCTCGACTACATCGACACCGACAAGTATTTCCTCCTGCCGAACACGGCGGGATGCTTCACGGCGGACGACGCGATTCGAACGGCGCGCCTCGGGCGGGAAGCCGGCTTGTCCAACTGGGTGAAGCTGGAGGTAATCGGCGACCAGAAGACGCTGTTCCCTGACAACGATGCGCTTCTCGAGGCGACGCGGGTCCTGGTCAAGGAGGATTTCGTCGTGCTTCCGTATACAAACGACGACCCGATCAGTTGCCGTAAGCTGGAGGACGCCGGAGCAGCCGCGGTCATGCCGCTCGGCGCGCCGATCGGGTCTGGTCTCGGGATCCAGAACCCCAATAACATCTCGATCATCAAGGAGTTCGCGGGTGTGCCTGTCATTGTCGATGCGGGGGTCGGCACCGCGTCGGATGCGACGATTGCGATGGAACTCGGTGTCGATGGCGTGTTGATGAATACCGGCATCGCCGGCGCGGGCGATCCGGTCACAATGGCGGAGGCGATGCGGAAGGCCGTCGAGGCCGGACGCCAAGCATTTCTGTCCGGTCGGATCCCGCGGAAAATGTATGCCGCGGCGAGCAGTCCGCTCGAGGGCGTCATCGGCCAGTAAGCGGCGAATCGCTATCACACATGTCCAAGGAGACGATCAGCTCGATCGATGACGTTATTGGCAAGAGAGCGACACGCGCGTTTGCCCATGACGTGGCCCGCCTGACGCGGGAACGCGAGACGGCGGACCGCGAGTACAACCGCAAGCTCAGCGAACTCGACGCGGCGACTCAGACGCCACCCGAGCTCCCGCATCCCCCGCCCCCCTTTGACGACTTCCAGGTCTCCCCGATCAACGAGGGTTGGCAGCTGGTAACGCCGGACGGTCCCGATCTCGGTACCGGCTGGCGCGGCCAGCTGAACCGTCTGGTGTGGCGCCTTGTCGGCCCGCTCCTCCAGCGCCAGCAGTCGTTCAACGCGGCCCTCGTCGATCACGTCAATCGGAACGTCGCACCCGCCCGAGAAGGGCCAAAGGCGACGGCGAGCCTCATCGCGCTCGTCGGCGGGCAACTCGAGGCGCTTGAGATTTTCCAGTCGCATCTCATGCAATATCTGCAGCAAATCACGCCGTACGTCGACACCAATGACCGATTCATCGGCGTGCGCACCCAGGCGGTTGCCAGAGTGATGGACGGCGTCGCGAACTCGCAGCGAAAGCGCGGGGAGTCGAATGTGGTGCGCGAGCAGCGGTTCGTGCAGCACGTCGAGGAACTACGCACGACCGTGGGCCACGTGCAGCACGGGGTACGTACCGTACGGCAAGAGCTGGAGCGTCTGGCGTCGGGTGCCGGCGATGCGATCCATCGAGACCAATCCGGCGCTGCGTCGACCGCGCGGGTCGACGCAGCGATCGAGGCTTACAGCTACGTCGGCTTCGAGAACCTGTTCCGTGGGGCGCAGGAGGAGATTCGCGGCCGCCTGGTCGACTACGTGCCGCTGTTCGAGGGGGCGTCCGACGTCCTCGACATCGGCTGCGGGCGGGGTGAGTTCCTGGACCTGCTGCAGGAACGTGGAGTCGGGGCGCGCGGCGTCGACATCAACCTCGAAATGGTCGAGGAGTGCCGATCACGCGGGCTCGAGGCGACCGCCGGGGACGCGGTCGAATACCTCCGCGGACTTGAGGACGAGTCGTTGGGCGGGTTGTTTGCCGCGCAGGTCGTCGAGCATCTGGAGCCCGCTTACTTGATCCGGTTTCTCGAGGTGGCGTCCCGGAAGCTACGCCCCGGATCGACGGTCGTGCTGGAGACGATCAATCCCAGTTGCTGGTTCGCGTTTTTTGACGGCTACATTCGGGACATCACACACGTGCGCCCGCTCCACCCGGACACGCTGAAGTATCTGCTGGCGGCGGCCGGCTTTCAGCGGACGTCGGTACGCTACAGCGCGCCGTACCCAGAGCACGCGAAACTGCAGCACGTAGCGGCACCCGGGGGCGGGAACGGCGCGGCCGCGCCAGGACGGCTGTCTGGGGCCATTGACGTCCTCAACGAGAACGCCGACAAGTTAAACACGCTCCTCTTCACGCACATGGACTACGCGGCGATCGGGGAGCGGTGACTCAAGCGACGGGGATCACGTAGTTCCTACTGATCGGACCGAAAACGAGGCTGCTCCGGCTCTTGCCTGGCTGAATTCGATCTTCCCTGCGGTGCATCAGGCTGGTTCCGACGGTTGGTCAATGGGTTTACCTTCTGAGCCGATAACTCCGCGCAGACAGGGTTCACCTGCTCGATCACCTGGACCAGCGTGACCAACGTCCGAACGATGCGATGTTCGTCGCGAACCCTGTACTCCACGAGCCGTGCATGATGGCGAAGGCCGCCATAAGCGACCAGACGAGCTTCCAGCGACGCTGCCTACCGGCCGCCTGGATGGCGGCGACCGACAGGGTTACACCATACGAAAGTGCGGAACCGCCTAGTAACAGCGTGGTACTGGGCCAGACCAGGCCGGCAACCGCCAGACCTACGGACAGTGGGACAAGCGCACCGGGGGAGCGCCTGCCGCCAGCCCAGTGATCGGGGATGGCGCCTCAATATCTGGGCCTTCCACCAGCCGTATCGAAATTACTGGCTCGCCAGGTCCGCCAGCGTGCTGCGCGCGGACCCGAGTGCGACAGCACCCCCCACCCAGGACACGCCACGCGCGGCCAGACCGACGCTCAGCAGGGTGTCCGCGACTATCCGCAACACCGGGATTCCTAGCACAAGAGAGCCGCCTATCGCCCCTCGCGGGCCGCATCAGACCGCGCGCGGAATGTCCGGCAATTCGGATGCCCGCATCGCATATTCCGATTCCGGTACCAGCTCGTCGAGCGGTACGCCACGAAGAAACGCAACGACGTTCCGCGCGGCCCCGTGTTCCATGCGTTGCCGGCAGTCGACCGACATCGACCCCATATGCGGCGTGATCAGACAGGTGTCCACGTTCACCAGCTCGCCATGGTAGGGCTCGTGAGTGAACGTGTCGACGGCGGCCCCAGCTAACTGGCCGCTTCGCAACGCCGCGGCCAGCGCCACCTCGTTCACGACGCCGCCGCGGCAGGTGTTGATGAGGAACGCGCCCGGCTGCATCATCGCCAGCTCCTCGGCGCCCAGCAGATTCCGCGTCAACCGGGTCAGCGGCACGTGCACGGTCACCAGGTCCGCCTCTCGACAGAGCGTCCGCTTGTCCACCCAGCGAACCGTCTCGTCGAGCGTCACCGCTGCCAGGTCGTTGGCGAGGATCCGGCTACCGAATGCCGAGAGGAGGCGAATCACCCGGCGACCGATTCGTCCCACCCCGATCACGCCGACCGTGACCTGAGCCAACCGCCGGCCCTGAATCCGCTTCCAGATCCCCTGGCGGATCGCGGTGTTCGCCAGATGCACACCACGGAGCAGCGACAGCGACATCCCGATGGTGAGCTCCGCCACGGCGTCGGCCGGCCCTTCCGGCGTGTAGGCGACCGCGATACCTCGCGCGCGGGCGGCAAGCAGGTCGACACTGTCGAGCCCAACCCCCACTCGGGAAATCAGACGCAGCTGCAGCGCCGCCTCCAGCACGCGTTCGGTAATCGGCTCGGTGCCGGCGATCAGCACCTCGAAGCCTGGAATCAGCGAGACCAGCTCCGCTTCGGTGAGTCGGCGGCCGATCGGGTTGATGACGTACTCGATGCCAGCCTCGTCGAGCAACCCGAGTGATGCTGGGTCGACCTCACCGAACGGTACGGTCGTGATCAAGGCGCGTGGCATGAGGACTTCGGATCACACCCGACCGCAACGGATCGAGCGATGCGGCCGGTTCTAGCGCGCCGCGACGGCTGCCGCAGACGGGACGGTGCTGAGCCGCTCGAGGTCGGCGTCCACCATCCTGGTGATTAACGCCGTGAAGTCCACCGCAGGCTGCCAGCTCAACTCGGTGCGCGCCTTGGTGGCATCGCCGATCAGGCGATCGACTTCGGCCGGACGCAGGAACTTCGGGTCGGTCTTGACGTGCTGGTGCCAGTCCAGCCCCACATGGTCGAACGCGGTGTGCACCAGGTCCCGCACCGAGTGACTGACGCCGGTCGCGACCACGTAATCGCCCGCCGTGTCCTGCTGCAACATCATCCACATCGCGCGCACGTAGTCCCCTGCGAACCCCCAGTCCCGGTGCGCGTCCAGGTTCCCGAGCGACAGGCTGTCGGCGAGCCCGAGCTTGATCCGCGCGACACCGTCGGTGACCTTCCGCGTCACGAACTCCAAGCCACGCCGGGGCGATTCATGATTGAACAAGATTCCGGACGCCGCGAAGAGGTCGTAGCTCTCACGATAGTTCACGGTGATGTAGTGGGCGAACACCTTTGACACCCCGTAGGGGCTCCGTGGGTAGAACGGTGTCTCCTCGGTCTGCGGTGTCTCGCGTACCTTTCCGAACATCTCGCTCGAAGAGGCCTGGTAGAACCGAATGGACGTATCGATGCGCCGAATCGCATCGAGCACCCGAGTCACGCCCTGCGCGTTGAACTCCCCGGTCAGCATCGGCTGATCCCAGGACGCCGGCACATACGACATGGCGGCAAGGTTATAGAACTCGTGCGGCCGCACCTCGTCCACCACCTTCAAGAGGGACATCTGGTCGAGCAGGTCGGCGGTTCTCAGTTCGATACGCCCCATCAGATGCTCGATCCGCTCCGTATTGGGCGCGCTCAGTCGGCGCGCGACGCCGACGACCTCGTACCCCTTCTCGAGCAGTAACTCAGCCAGGTAGGATCCGTCCTGCCCCGTGATTCCGGTGATGATGGCTCGCTTGGACATAAGAAGACGACGCACCTAGCTATTTCATTCTAGCAACCCGTGGTGACGGGCGTGCGATCAGCCGGCTACAACCGATGGATATGGTCGCCGGAGAACCCCCTGAGCGCGTTCCGCGTGTCGACGATACGCGGCGCCAATCGCGCGATCGCCTCGTAGTCGAACTCGGCGTGGCTCGTTGTGATGACAGCACAGTCGAACCCCTCTTCGAGGGCAGTCTCACACGGCACCGCCTCGAGTTCCACCTCACCCTCGACCATCGGGACGTGCGGGTCGCTGTAAGACACGTTGGCGCCGCCACGCTGCAGTAAACGGGCAATGTCGAGGGCGGGCGACTCCCGAACATCCCCGACCCCAGGCTTGTAAGCAACACCAAACAGATGCACCCTGGCGTCGCGAAGCAGTTTTCGGTCGAGGCTCAGCACCTCGACGACCCGCTCCACCACAAACCGGGGCATACTGGAGTTGACGTGCCCGGCAAGCTCGATAAACCGGCTGTCGAAGCCGTTCTGGCGGGCCTTCCAGCTCAGATAGTACGGATCGATCGGGATGCAGTGCCCACCGAGCCCGGGTCCTGGGTAGAACGGCATGAAGCCGAACGGTTTCGTGCTCGCCGCATCAATCACTTCCCAGACATCGACCCCGAGCTCATGACTCATCAGCGCTAGCTCGTTGACGAGTCCGATGTTGACCGCCCGAAAGGTGTTCTCCAGCAGCTTGACCATCTCGGCGACCCGAGTCGACGACACCGGCACCACGGTGCTTACGACCTGCTCATAGAGCGCCTGCGCCACGGCGGTCGAGGTCGTGTCAATCCCGCCAACGACCTTCGGGATGTTGGCCGTGGTCCAGTCCTGGTTCCCCGGGTCGATGCGCTCGGGTGAGAACGCCAGAAAGAAGTCCTCGCCTCCGCGCAGCCCGCTCTTCTCGAGCATGGGGCGCACCACCTCCTCGACCGTGCCCGGATAGGTGGTGGATTCCAGGACGACCAGCTGGCCGGCGTGCAGATGCCGTGCGATCTCCTCGACCGCCGCCACGATGTACGACATGTCGGGATCTTTGGTCTTCCTCAGCGGGGTCGGCACACAGATATTGACGCTGTCGAGACCGGCGAGCCGCGTGAAGTCGGTGGTGGCAGTCAGCCGCCCGCCGGCGATCAGCGCCTCGACTTCGGACCTGGACACGTCGACCCCGCACGGATCTCCGCCTGAGATCCGTCGAACCTTGTCCTCGTTCACGTCGAACCCGACCGTCGTAAAACCGGCCTTCGCGAATTCCACGGCTAGCGGCAACCCGACATAGCCGAGGCCGATCACGCCGAGTCTGGCCTCGTGGGCTCTCAGGCGGTCGATGAGGTCCTGGCTCGCTTCGGGCGGCATGTTATCTGTGCGGGTCTACTGGCTCCCGCTCAAGCGGAGCAATATAGCATGTAGGCGGGAACCTCATCCCCACCATCATCCTCCGATTTGATAGAGACCATCCGAGACCACGGGCGGCGAACGACTCGTGAACGTGCGGATCCCGCTCTGGCTCCTGCGGTTCGGCTCCAACGCGACGATTGATTTCTCGGAGGCGGACGGCGACGTGCTGCAGATCAGCGGGTTGGCAGTGGAGTTCACATTTGGTGGTCGCTCACCACATCACTGAGGGAAAGCGGCCTACGACAACGCGACCAGGCCGGTATCTGGCCCGGAAGGGCGACCATGAACAGGGTGGTGCCGGTGTGATAGGTCAGACGTGTTGTTGGTAGCGGTACGGGGAATCGAACCCCGGTCCCATGGCTGAGAACCATGTATCCTAACCCCTAGACGATACCGCCACAGATGCCAGCACCGGGCAGCGCCTTGGCACGCGAGGATGCCAGTTTACCAACCCCGTCCCCGAGTGGTCAAACGGCGCGCTCCTGTACAATGAGGCCGTGATCCGACTAGTTGTCGCACTGCTCCTGCTGGCCACGCTGGCGCTCGGCGGCGGTGTCTATGTGGGCGCTGGACGGGCGACGGGACCGGCAATCGAAATTCTCCAGCCAACCCGTTTCATCGGTCGGACCGCGCGGTTCGAGGCCTCGATTGACGCGACAGACGGCGTGCTCGTCGATGTCACAGCGGTAATCGAGCAGCGTGGCATCACCGTGCCGCTGTTCTCCTTGTCCGAACCGGACGACGCCGAGATCACGCAGGAGACAGAAACCCGTATCCGGGTCTCACGGACCCTGACGCGCGACACACACCCCGAGCTCGAGCCGGGTCCGGCCACCATCGTCGTGCACGCCACGCGATCGGTACTGTTCGGGCTGCGCGAACGGAACTCGACGACCCGACTCGACATCGAGGCGCGGTTCGACCCACCACGGCTGGCCGTGGTGTCATCGTTGCACTACATCAACCACGGCGGTGCCGAGCTCATCGTCTACCGCGTCACCCCACCGGATGCCAAGTCAGGGGTTCGCGTCGGGGACCGGGTCTTCCCCGGCTATCACGCGTCGGCCGCCGGCGTCGAGGATGCCGACGCGTCAATGCGGGTCGCGCTGTTTGCGCTAATCCATGACCAGGAGCTCGACACCCCGATGCGGCTGTTTGCCCGGGACGAGGCCGGTAACGAAGCGGAGATCGCGTTCGACCATCGGGTGTTCTCCCAGCGCTTCAACCGGTCGCGCATCACGATCAACGACCGATTCCTCGAACAGGTGGTGCCGAACATTGTCTCCCGAAGCGACGAATTCCGCACGTTGCCGCTGCCACCCGACGCCGGTCTACTGGAACGGTATCTGGCCATCAACGGCGGGCTCCGGCGACTCAACGCGAAGCGGATCACGGCGCTCGCGGCGGAGACCGCCGACGCGCGGCTGTGGACGGAGCCCTTTCGTCAGCTGGGCAATTCACAGGTAGAGTCGGGGTTCGCGGATCACCGGACTTACGTCTACGACGGGGATGACGTCGACCAGCAGATCCACCTTGGGTTCGACCTGGCCGCCACCGCCAACGTACCGATATTGGCCGCCAACACCGGGCGGGTCATCTGGGCCGATTTTCTTGGCATTTACGGCAACTGCGTGATCGTCGACCACGGTATGGGGCTGCAGTCTCTGTACGCACACCTGTCCTCGATCGCCGTACGGGCCGGCGACACCGTGTCGAGGGAGGGCGAGCTCGGGCGCAGCGGGATGACGGGGCTCGCCGGCGGCGACCATCTGCATTTCGCCATCCTGCTGCACGGATGGCCGATCACGCCGATAGAGTGGTGGGATCCGCACTGGATCGAGGACCGGATCACGCGTAAGTTGCTATCGGCCCATGACGGGTAGCCGGCATACCGGCTGCACACCGTTTACAGGCCTGCAACCTGTGTGATAAAAGTTAAGGTTGGATTTACAAAGTTTCCGTCGTTCTTCACATTTCCCGGGTCGGGCAAACGACCAGCGCGACCCGCTCAACCCACAAACCGAATCGAATAGAGTGCTCAGGAGAATCTCAATGCAGCAGCGAAATCTGTGGACGGTCTTTTCCCTCCTCGTGGTGGCGGCGGCGGTGGCCTGCGGCGGTGGCGACGCCGGCAGCGGCGCGGCCGCGCCGGCCGCGCCGGCCGCGCCGGCGTTCGACCCGGCCAGCGCCGGCAATGTGTCCGGCATGGTGATGCTCGATGGCGAGCTGCCGGCGGCCGAAGAACTGTCGATGAACTCGGACCCGGTGTGCGCGATGAACGCCACTAATACGATGTCGAGCACCTTCATCGGAGCCAACGGCCACCTCGGCAACGTCTTCGTCTACGTCAAGGAAGGGCTCGAGGGGCAGAGCTTCCCCGCTCCGACCGGCATGGTGACAATCGATCAAAGCGGTTGCCGCTACACGCCGCATGTATTCGGTCTGCGTGTGGGTCAGACGCTCGAGATCACCAACAGCGACCCGACCTTGCACAACATCCATGCGAGTCCGTCGGCGAACGACGAGTTCAACATGGGACAGCCTATCCAGGGGATGAGGTTCGAGCGGACGTTCGACACCCCCGAAATCATGGTGCCGTTCAAGTGCGACGTGCACGGCTGGATGAACGCCTACGTCGGCGTGCTGGATCACCCTTACTTCGCGACGACCGCTGCAGACGGTATGTTCGACCTCAGCACGCTGCCGCCGGGCGACTACGTCCTCGAGGCCTGGCACGAGCAGCTCGGCACCCAGACCCAGAACGTCACCGTGGCGACGGGTCAGACCGCCGAGGTCTCGTTCACGTTCACCGCGCCCTAGCGCGGCTGCGCTGGTCGTCAGTTTCGAACCGGACCCCGCTCGGAAGGGCGGTGTCCGGTCTTCTTTCGCGAACTCGCCCGGTTTCTCATGACCTGGCTCCATCCGTATACCCGGTTCGTGTGCGCTGCCACACTCCTATTGATCACCGCTGGTGGCATGGTGACGAGCACCGGCTCCGGGCTCGCAGTGCCTGATTGGCCCAACACCTACGGCTACTTCATGTTCAGCTTCCCGCTGTCTAAAATGGTGGGTGGCATTTTCTACGAGCACGGACACCGGCTGATCGCCTCGATCGTTGGGCTGCTGACGATGGGACTGACCGTCTGGTTGTGGCGTGCCGAGCCGCGCCGCTGGATCCGCCGGCTCGGCGTCGCCGCGCTGGCCGCCGTCATCCTGCAAGGACTGCTGGGCGGTCTCACTGTGCTCTACTTCCTGCCGACCCCGATCTCGGTCTCGCATGCCGGGCTGGCGCAGATTTTTTTCTGCCTGACCGTGTCCCTCGCGCTGTTCACATCCGCCGGCTGGCACCGTAGCAGCTCGCTCGACACACACGAGCCCGTCGTTCGCGACTCGACTTTGCTAGCGCTCGCGACGGGACTCCCGCTGCTGGTCTACGCGCAGATCCTCGTCGGCGCGACGATGCGACACACCGGCGCCGGTCTCGCAATCCCAGATTTTCCGCTGGCCTTCGGTCGACTCGTGCCGCCGGAGTGGAACTTCGCCATCGCCGTGCACTTCCTGCACCGGGTTGGTGGGGCGGTGACGGCGATGGCGGTCCTGGCCACCCTCGGTCATCTGCTGGCACACCATCCAGCACGCCGCGACCTGATCCGGCCGGCCTGGCTGCTGCTGCTGCTCGTGCTGACACAAATCGGGCTGGGGGCCTGGACGGTGCTGAGCGGGCGCCTCCCGGCGATCAACACGGCGCACGTGGCCACTGGTGCCATGGTGCTCGGCACGGCGCTGATCCTCGGGCTGCGTGTCAACCGACACCGTTTTCCTGATACGCAGCACGTCGGCCCGTTCCGGGTCCGCCCCACCGATCTTGCCACTGATTCGACGCCTCCCGGAGCGCCGGTATGAAGACCGATACTGTGGCCATCACGGCGCCCCGCAGCCGCCTCGCCGATTTCGTTACGCTCACTAAACCACGGCTGAATTCCCTGGTCGTCGTGACGACCGCGGTCGGGTACCTCGCCGGACGTGTCGAGGGCTTCGATGCGGCCGTGTTCGTACACACGACGATCGGCTCGGCGCTGGTGGCGGGTGGCGCCGCCGCCCTCAACCAGATCGCCGAACGCGACCTCGACGGGCGCATGACCCGAACGCGAGATCGACCGATACCGGCCGGACGACTGCGCCCCACCGAAGCCACCTGGTTCGCCGTGCTACTCGCCGTCGCGGGGTTCGGCCAGCTGGCATTCGGCGCAAACCTGACGGCGGCGGTCGTCGCGCTCGCCACCCTCGTGAGCTACGCCGGTATCTACACGCCACTTAAGCGCCGGAGCCACTGGACCGTGCTGGTCGGCGCGGTCCCTGGCGCCTTGCCGGTGATCATCGGCTGGGCGGCCGCCGCTCCGCTGTCGGCCGAGGCCTGGGCGCTGTTCGCCCTCGCCTTCGTCTGGCAGCTGCCGCACTTCCTGGCTCTGACCTGGCTTTATCGCGTCGACTTTGCGAGGGCCGGTCTGCCGCTGCTCTCGGTATCCGACCCGAGCGGGCGCCGCACCGCGCGGCACCTGCTCGTCTACACGGTGCTCCTGTTGCCGGTCAGCCTGACGCCGGCGTGGCTAGGTCTGGCCGGGTTGGGCTACACTGCCGGTGCAACGATGCTGACGACTGCCCTGCTCGTCCTCGCGACGCGGTTCGCCGCCGACCGATCGACCGAGCGAGCCCGGGTGCTGTTCAGGGCGACCCTCCTTTATCTGCCGCTCGTGTGGGGGCTCCTGCTGGTTGACGCCGCCGGATAAGACGGATCCCACGTTCGACATCACGACGCTCCCGGCAGTCAATGCAGTCCTGAACAGCATCGCGGCGGTGCTGCTCGCGAGCGGATACGTGCTAATTCGCCGCGGGCGGGTCGCGCAACATCGACTGTGCATGCTCGCGACGTTCGCCACCTCCACGCTCTTTCTGGTGTCCTACCTCGTCTATCACGCGCAGATCGGTTCGCAACCGTTCACCGGGCAGGGCCCGATTCGGTTCCTCTACTTCACCGTGCTCATCTCGCACGTCAGCCTGGCGGTGCTCATCCTACCGCTCGCGCTGGTGACGCTTCGGCGCGGTCTGCGACGGGACGATGCGCGGCACGTCGCCATCGCCCGGTGGACACTCCCGATCTGGCTGTATGTGTCGGTGACCGGGGTGGTCGTGTACTGGATGCTGTACCAGATGTAAGCCGCGGCAGCCCCCGGACACTCGCGAGACATGGCCGTCGATCGAGTCGAGCTGTTCCCCTCCGGCGCCCTCGGTGTCGCCGATCCGGCGCGTCTGGGCGCGTTGGTGGTGTCGGCGCTGTTGACGCTGCTCTATGTCTACCGGCGGCGAGCCTACATCCTGCAATAGGTCTCGGCGCGGGTTCTGCTCACCGCAGCGCTGAGTGTCGCCGCCCGCAATGCGCAGCAGGCGACGGTCGCGTTGCTGATGCTCTGATTTTCACGCTTTCTCTCGCTCACCGCGATCCTGGCCATCGCCTCGAGCTCCCTGACATTCAGGAACCGCCACTGGCTGGACCCCGCTATCTCCTCTGGCTGGTGACGATTCTCGGCTGGTGTCTCGCCTCGCCACTCCTGTTCGATCCGACAATGGCCCTGTTGCCGGGATACATCCTGGCGGCCGCGGTACTCGTGGGGGGGGCTCACTTTTCTGGGAGTGCTGAGACAGGCACGGCTCCTCGACATCGGTGTCGTCGGCGCCGCGTTGCTGCTCGCGGCCGTGACACAGGCGTGGATCCGTGTCGCAGTGGCCCGCAGTGCAACCGGTGTCCTACCAGCCGAGTTGATGGTCGTCAACGGACTGCTTTTCCTGTTTGCCGCCCTGGGCCTGCATCTGCCGGTCTTCGAGAAAATGACCTACGAGCTGCGGATCGCCAACCGGCGTCTGCAGGAAACCCAGACCAAGCTGCACGGGCTGGCGATCACCGACTCGCTCACCGGTTGCTACAACCGGAGATTCTTCCACGAGGCGATCGGACACGAGCTGCAGCGTCACGAGCGGCACGACGTGCCACTGGCCATTCCGTTTGTCGATATCGACCATTTCAAGATGGTGAATGACACACTCGGACACGACGCGGGAGATCGCCTGCTCGAGTACGTCGCCCTGTTCCTGAAAGGCCACGTGCGCGAGGCGGACTACGTATTTCGCTGGGGTGGTGACGAATCTCTCATGCTGCTTTCGTGCACCCTCGAAGAGGCACGGGAGAAGGGCGCCGACCTTGCCACGGCGTTCCGGACGGCATTGAAGACGTCGGGACTACCAACCGGGGTCGACTTGAGTGTGGGGTCCTCCGAAGTTATTGCCCCCACCGACGACATCATGGAGCGAATCCAGGAGGCCGACAACACGATGTATCGGCACAAGCAGGGCACCGAAAGCCGGTCGGGGGACTAATCGTAGAGGAAGTACGAAGCGCTCACCCTGCGCCACGCCGCCTCACCCTCGGCCCAGCCCGCGGCGATCGCCCAGGGCGGGTCGCCGGCCCGAATTCTGGCCAGCGTGTCACGCGACCCGAGCAGCCTCGCCACCGCGTCCAGATCGAACTGGTCTCCATACAGCCGATGCAGGGCGGCCGCCACCTCCAGACCCAGACGCACCGGACGCACAGCGTCACGATCGGTGACGATGAAGAACACCCCTTCGCACAGCTCACCGGCGAAACGGCTCGAGCTCGGACGGAACCGTAGAGGGTACACACGCACGCCAGGCAAGCGTCGCCTGTTGAGCGCACCCGCCAGCTCAGGACCGTCGATCCACGGCGCCCCAATCTGTTCGAACGGGGTGTCTGTGCCGCGGCCCACCGACAGATTAGATCCCTCGATGGCGCCAATACCTGGATAGAGCAGCACCTGATGAAGGTTGCGCATGTTCGGCGAGGGGTCGACCCATCTGAGCCCGGTCTGGTCAAACCAGGTCTCTCTGCGCCAGCCCCGCATCGCGACGACCTCGAGCTCAGCGCCGATCTGTCTTTCCGTGTTGAACAACCGGGCCAGTTCCCCGAGCGTGAGGCCGTGACGCACCGGCGACGGAAAATAGCCGGTGAACCCGGTCGACGACTCGTCGAGGATCGGACCCTCCACGTCGACACCGCCAATTGGGTTGGGTCGGTCCAGCACCATCACCCGCAATCCCCGCGCCGCGGCGGCCTCGAGCACATACGCCATCGTCGTCGCGTAGGTGTAGAACCGCGCCCCAACATCCTGCAGATCGACGACCAGCGTGTCGATCCCCTGCAGCATCTCAGTCGTCGGCCGGCGCGTCTCCGTGTAGAGCGAATGAATCGGCAGCCCGGTGCGCGTGTCGCGACTCGAGGAAACCAGGCCATCCATCACCCCACGGATACCATGCTCCGGACTGAACAGCGCAACGAGCTCAACACCGGACGCGGCATCCAGCAGATCGATCGCGGTCGCGCCGTCACGTGCCCGTCCGGTCTGGTTCGTGACCAGCCCCACGTGGGCGCCCGCCAGCCGATTGAACCCTTCCTCTCTCAGCACGTCGAGACCGGTCCACACCGGCGTCTCGCCACCCGCCCCCGAGTCACCGGCCGGGTTGTCCGACACCGCCGAGGCAACCACCGTGGCGACGCGCCCGCGCAGCGCCGTCACGTCACCTGCACCCGACGGGTGCAGCCGGCTCGACAGGAAGACGACAAAGGTATCCGAGGCGGGGTCGAGCCAGAGCGAGGTCCCGGTGAAGCCGGTGTGCCCGTACGACCCGAACCCGAATAGGTCACCGCGATTGGACGAATACCGCGAGTCGAGATCCCACCCGAGCCCCCGCCGATCCGCCAGATGCGTGGGTGTCGAGACCCGGGTCATCCGCGCGACGGTGAGCGGCGCGAGAATCCGCACGTCATCGAGTGTCCCACCACCCAGCAACATCCGGCAGAACCGAGCCAGGTCACCAGCGGTGCCGAACAAGCCGGCATGACCGGCGACTCCACCCATTCGCCGCGCCGTCGGGTCGTGCACACGACCGCGCAACATGACGGCGCCGGCGCCGCCGCAGGGCCAGGCCAGCGGTGCACATGGTTCCGTCGGCGCAATGCGCGGTCTCAGCGACGAGGGTGGGTTGAACCCGGTGTCCTTCATTCCGAGCGGCCGAAAGATTCGGTCGCGCGCGAACTGGTCGAGGGTCTGACCGGTCACCAGTCGGACGATCTCCCCAAGCACAAAGAAGTTGATGTCGCTGTAGATAAACCGCTCGCCGGGACCCGCCTCCGGCACCTCGTTGGCCGCTCTGGCGATGGCCGCGCCGGCGCCTTCGAAGACCTCCTGTAGGGGCAGATCTGGACGCAGCCCGGACACGTGGGTCAGCAGATGCTCGACCGTGATCCGTTCCTTGCCGTGACTCGAGAATTCTGGCAGGTAGGTCGCAACGCGGTCGCGGAGCCGGAGACGCCCCTCCTCGACGAGGATCATGACGCTCGTCGTCGTCGCCACTACCTTCGTCAGCGACGCCAAATCGAAGATGGTGTCGGGCGTCATCGACTCCCCCAGCCCATCCACGGCGCGCGCACCGAACGCCCCCTCGTAGACGATCTCCCCGGCGTGCCCGACAACGACTACGGCACCGGGCAACAGACCGTCACCTATCGCGTCCTCGACCAGCGGATCGATGAGAGCCAATCGGGTCCGGTCGATCTCGGCAAAGACCGACGCAGCCAGGACGACCACACACACCACACCACAGGCGCGCACCGCGCCGGCGCGAGTCACCCGGCGGTTTTTGTCGTTCGTCGGCACCGGTTGAATTATACTTTTCGGGTAATCAGACTGGGGTCTGTATCATCAGATCCGACGTCAGGAGACCGCCGATGAACCGCACCATCCGGCCGCTCGCCCGCCGCATCATCCTGCTTGCCGGCATGGCGACCTGCATCACAGCATCGGCCTTCGCCCAGGGCAGCGTGCAGGGCCTCGTCAGGGACGACGATGGCAACGGGATATCCGGTGCCACGGTCACGGCGGAGAATCTCACATCGGCCACCAGCCTGACCGTGACAACCGACGATGCGGGTCGTTTCTCCTTCATCGTCATGAGCCGGGGCGAATGGCGGTTCTTCATCCGGGCCTACGGATTCGAGCCGGCCCTGGGCTCCGCGAGCGTCAGAGGTTCGAACTCGGATGTTCGAGTCCAGTTCACGATGAAGTGGGACAGGTTCAACCCACAAGCGCCGGAGACAGGCCTCCTCGCGGGGCTGACAGCGAGAGAGCTCGTCGAGAGCCTGGATGTGGCCGACGAGCTCATCGCCCGCGGCGAATACGACGCTGCGATCGACGCCTATCAATCGATCTTGGAGCGCGCCCCAAACCTGACCAGCCTGGGCCTGCAGATCGGCCACGCGTTCCACGAGAAGCAGGAACCGGATCGTGCGCTCGCCGCCTTTCGGACGGTGCTCGACGCCGATCCATCGAACGCGGAAGCAAGAGTGGCAATCGACGCCATCAGCCAGACAGTCCGCTAGCAGTCCGAACGGGTGCGCCGTAGCGGGCACGGGTCGTAACACGCGTGAGCCCGATCTGATTTATGATGTGTCTGGTATCATCATTAGTGTTGGTGAAACACCGCTGTGTCGCCGCGCTGGTGTGGTGTCTGGCAGTGCACTAATACTTTACACCTGCAACACGTTAGGAGCCTTACATGCGCAAGCATTTCATCTCGTTTCTCGTGATTATGCTGGCGGCGGGCGTGCTCGCCTCGACAGCGCTAGCGCAGGGTGGCGTTTTCAGTGGCACCGTAGTGGACGACGACGACAACCCCTTCGAAGGGGCGGCGGTGGTCATGGAGTTAGAAGGCGCCAGTCCACCAAGGATCGAGGCAACGACCGACTCCAACGGCCGATTCTCGATGCTCGGGCTGAATACTGGCAGCTGGGAAATGACTGTCTCGGCCGAGGGATTCAGTCCCTACGTGGAGATGATATCCATCAGCCAAAGCACGAACCCGGCGTGGGGCATCAAGATCACGCGCATCAAGCACGCACTGGAGCTCGCGCTCGGAGCGGAGGCCCTCGGCGGTGTGGATCCTGACGCGATCACGGAAGCGTTCGCTGCGGCTGACGCGGCCTACAACAATGAGCAGTGGGAACAGGCGTTGTCGGGGTATCGCGCAATCCTGGAGCAGTTGCCGGTAATGAGCAACCTGAACTTGCAGATCGGCAGCGCGCTGCGCCAATTGGGACAATACGATGAGGCGATTGCGACGTTCGAGCTCGCTGCGGTTGGCGACCCCGCCCTGGAGCAGACTGTCCAGACCGAGATCGGCCGGACTCGCATGGCGATGGGTGATTTCGAGGCCGCCGGTACCGCGCTCGAGTCCGCCGCGAGCGGCGACGGCGCAAACCGCGAGGACCTCTACAACCTCGGCGAGCTCGAATTCGCCAAAGGCAACATGGAGCTGGCCAGCGGCTGGTACGAGAAGTCTGCCGCGATCGATCCCACCTGGGGGAAGCCGCTGTTCAAGCTGGCGCTGGTCGCGCTGAACCAGGGCGACATGGAGGGCGCCAAGGTGCTCTTCGCACAGGTCATCGAGACAGATCCGAGCTCAGAGGAAGGCGCACAGGCACGGGCCACGCTGGACGCATTGCCCTGACCGCTGTCGGCCTGGAATGAAGCGCGTGTCGTCCACGCTCCTCCAGGATTCCCTGCACCCCATCCGCGACGCGGTCACTTCTTTGCTCGTCCACGGAATGACGAAATGACCGGCGCATCGCACGCGTCGCCCCGCCGTCCCATCCGCTCGGTGGCGGTGCTCGGGGCCGGCACCATGGGAGCCCAGATCGCGGCACACGTCGCAAACGCCGGACTGGGGGTGCTGCTGCTCGATCTCGACACCGACACGGCCGCGGCCGGTCTGAAGCGTGCGTCAGCCCTGAAGCCGGATCCGTTCTTCACGCGCGACGCGCAGACCCGCATCCGTCTCGGGGGGTTCGACCGCGACCTGCGGGAGATTGCCGACTGCGACTGGATCATCGAAGCGATCATCGAACGTCTCGACGCGAAGCAGGCCCTCCTCGAACAAGTGGAGACCCACCGCCGCGCCGACGCCATCGTCACCTCGAACACCTCCGGCATCCCGATCGGGACCCTGGCCGAAGGGCGCTCCGAGGCGTTCCGCCGGCACTGGCTGGGCAGTCATTTCTTCAACCCACCCCGCTATCTCCGACTGGTCGAGATCGTTCCCACCGGCGACACTGACCCGGCCGTTGTGACCACGCTGTCGTCGTTCGTCGACCGGCAGCTCGGCAAGGGGGTCGTGGTAGCGAAAGACACCCCCAACTTCATCGCCAACCGGATCGGGCTCTACGGTGTGACACGAGTG
>Ga0302123_10000456_pt1 | contig 32620 bp, 43 predicted proteins | sample CB21_321_MG_FD_203109 | JGI IMG/M metagenome (GOLD analysis project Ga0302123, IMG submission 203109) | Marine microbial communities from Western Arctic Ocean, Canada - CB21_32.1 | ecosystem: Environmental > Aquatic > Marine > Oceanic | place: Canada: Western Arctic Ocean | collected 2017-09-28 | reverse complement strand
AAGAATCGATTGTAAATTTACCTGCATCATTTCCTGATGAGATAGAATACGTTATTGAATCATTATTAGGATCTGTTGCTGACATAGTAGAAACAGTTGAACCACTAGAAAGATCTTCTGCGAGTGTTGTTGTACTTGTTGTGTTAAAAGTTGGTGCTTCGTTTACTTCCTCGTCTTCCTCTTCAACAACAGGTGGTACATAAATATCTTCTTCGTTATCGTCTTCAGTAACAAGTGGTACGTAAATATCTTCTTCATCTACTGTAGGATCAGTAAAAAATGGATCGGGGTCAGTAATAACAGGTGGTATATAAGGTTCTTCCTCATCTTCTGTAGTATCCTCTTCTATAATTTCTTCGTCTTCTATAATTTCTTCGTCTTCTATAATTTCTTCTACAACAATTTTATCTTCTACAACAGGTTGGTCTTCCTCATCAATTTCTTCTTCTAATTCATCTTCCATTTTTTCTAGTTCTTCTTCGTCAACTTCCTCTTCAAATGGATCTTCTACTTCTTCCTCTTCTGCTTGTTGTTTTGCTAATTTTTTTGTTTTTTGTATAGTATTAATTGTAGTACCAAAGTTTTCTAATACAATGGCTTCAGGAATTATTACAGGAACAGTTGGTGGCATAAAAGCAGATGCAATCGTTGTAGATTGAAATGCTTCTGTTAATAATACACTACCTGATTGGTTTGTAATTAAAACTTGTCCTACGGTTCCATCTGCGTTTGGAAGTAATACGATTTGGTCTCCACCACCTTCTAGTGATACTTTACCTGCGACATTTGTACCTTGAACTGTAAGGGTAGCAGTTGGAGTTACAATTTCTACATCGCCATCCATTTTAGAAATTTCTCCAGATATGTAAGAGAAGTTTCCTGCCAACACACTTATATTCATTGATCCTGTATTGCCTGGATCATAAACAAATTCATCTACAACTACTTGTGAACCTGCATCTATAGAAAATGTAGTTCCGTCTATAAACGTAAGACCAACAGATCCGCTTTTAGCTTCTACAATATCATTAAGATAGATGGAATCACCTTCTTGTAGCTCTATAGACTGATTATTTCGTTGAATTACAAGTACACCGTCAGAAATTGTAATTGTCCCGATTAAAAGACCTGCCATAATAATACGTACCTCACTCGTACATATTTATATGGGTATATTATTTTATTTTTTTCCGTACGACGTAACTATATCTGGAGTTTCTGCAGTTGTTAATACTACATTAATTAATTTATATTCACCGTTTCGGTATACTTTAAAAGTTACTTGATCTCCAGGATTTCTTGTCCACAAGAATTCTATTACTTGAGGCATTACTTGAATATCAGAATCGTCAATTGACACTATTATATCGTCTGCTAATAATCCAAAACGTTCTGCTGGAGAGCCTTCTACAACTTCTCTAATTTCTAAAAAGTGATCGACTCCATCAGCTCTCAATTTATCGTACAGTTCTCGATCCTCTGTTATGCCCATTATGATACCTATTGATGGTTTAACGTGTTTACCTGTTGCTAGAATTTGTTCAACTACTCGTTTAACTAACGGGGTAGGAATTACATAGCCGTATCCAACATAATATTTGTCTGGAGACATTATTAAAGTATTAACGCCTATAATTTTTTTATTGTTATTAAGTAATGGACCACCTGAATTGCCAGAATTTATAACAGCATCAGTTTGTAGATAATGAACAAAACTTGAAATTGGATTTGTTCTGTAATCATAACTTAAAATACCTTTAGTTAGTGACCATATTTGGCTCATACCATGCCCAATAGCATACACATCATCACCAATCATTGGAGTCTTATCAGCAAATTCTAAAAACTCGTTGAGTAGACCTTTTTCATTAATTTGTAATACAGCAATATCAATCTCCTCATCAAATCCTATAACCGTAACATCTGTTATTGGATATGGATGATTAAAAGTGAAAACAGTTAATTTATTAAATTCTTTAATAACGTGATAATTTGTTACTATATGAATTTTATTAATAAAGAACCCTGTTCCCATACCGTAAGGTATAAGTCTTGGTATAAGTGTATTAGGACTTGGCACTACTTTATCTGGATGTGGTCTTTTATCTGGACCGTTATCAAGTTCCGGAAATGGCAATGGTTCTATTTTTTCGACTATATTTTCTCCACTAACTAAGACAATACTATTATAAACCTTTTCCCATTTCCATTTAGATGGGATTTCCTCAGCAAATGATACTGATGAAAAGACAACAAATATTAAAATTGAAAATAACTTTTTCACGTTAATATTTATTACTTTTTAGAAATTAACTTTTGAATATTTTATTTGACAATTCTTTAGTTTTATTTTCGATTGACCTTGACACACATCGATCCCAAAAGTCTTCAGTTTTAGGTCCAAATACAAGGTCATTAGAATAGTCTAATGTAAGCCAACTAAATGCTGGTGACTTTGGGGGAAGTCCATCAAATTCATTTTCAAGTTGTGATGGTTCCCAATTAGAAAGTCCCATTGTAATTAGATACTGTTTAGGTCCCCCACCTTGTGCAATAGTATCAAGCATCTTTCTATCTAGTGTGAATCCTAAATCTTTTTTAACTACATTAGTACTGCTTAACGAAAAGTCTAATGTGTGTAAAACACCTATAATATTTGTAACAACAGGACCACCATACCAAATAGGTGGATTAATAGCAGGTAGCCTATTAATTGTACCTTCACGACATACGTGTTTAAAATCAGGATGATTACATTTCTTGTTAATAATAATGCCTGAAGCACCACCTATATCGTGTTTCCACATATAGATTACTGATCTTTGAAAACGCCAATCAGGTAATTTTGGTGGAGCAATAAGCAATTTGCCTTGTGCATCATTCATACAAGTACTTATTTGTGCTTACAATGTTTATTATGCGTAGTGATTATTTCTTGGCTGTAACACCGATCTTAGGAAATGGATTTAAAGGAACCTGTGTAATTGGATAAGCAGTATCAACTTTTAAATCAAATGCTTGTAATAGTTGTTCTAAATTTTCTGCATATGAAGTAGTTGCTGTACCACCTTTAACATTAATAAACAAAATACCCATACCACCTGCCTTAGCACCAAAGTATGCTGATAGATTTGCCATTCCGTGTAGGTTTTGTGCTTTTTTAACATCACCACTTTTAACTGCTTGTACAATTTGTTTTTGATATTGATTGTTTGGAAATAAATCTTTTAAAATAAGTTGAAAGTCTTTATAAATGCTATTGGCTTGTTTCTTGTTAGCCTGCATACCTTGTATTAATGCGGCATAACCAATTCCACTTGGCACAGCTCTAACTATTCCTCTGTATTTTTTTTCAAATTGTTGTGCTTTATTAGTATATCCAGCCGCAGGTAATATATCATCATCTTTAAATCTACCAGCAAACATACCGCCTTTAACTTCTATCTCTTGGCTAGTCGCCATGACAGTCAAGTCACCTTTTTGTCCTTTGACTAATTCTTTACTGTGTGTTGCAAATAGTATTTCACCTGGTCCTATTCTAGAAGCAGGTTGATACATTAAAAGATCGTTGTAATACTTTTGTGTTTCAACACTATCCTTATACATAAACAAAATATTTTCAAGTGAGTTTTGTGATCGTCTTAATTCATCTAAACTTACACACGAATTATTATTAATTGCATTTACAATAGCGTCTATTTGTTTGCCACTTAAACCGTTTCCTATCATGAACTTAGAAACAATTTTATAATATTTTTGCATATCTTGGTCTTCAATATCTTTTACTTTTCTAGATATTCTTGTATAGATATTTGCTTCTGGGTCTTCTTGTTTATCTTGTGCTAACTGAATATAATCATTAATTTTATCAAGTATTGCTGGATCAGTATCTGGTGGTAAATTTTGTATTTGTTTTGTTAAAGACATTATTCCTTGTGGTGATTCCATAAACCACGGATTCTCAACATCTTCCTTCCTCATAAATCTGTGTATTAAGTCTGTGTATAATTTATCGTATGATTCTTGTGATATTGTACCGTCTTTTTGCTTGGCTTGTAAATCTTGTATACCTGTAATAAAGTCTGGATACGACGCCACATTAGGCATCTGTATTACTTTTTCTTTAGGTTCAGGAAATTTAAGTATATCTGCTTCTGCTAATTCTCTTTCAAACCATGGTTTCATATGTGTATTTACCCGTTTGTAGCTAATTGTTTTTTAACAGGATAGTTGCCTGTAAAACAAGCGTCGCAATAGCCTTTACTTTTCATAGCTTTATGCAACCCTTCAATAGAAATGTATTCTAATGAGTCGGCACCAATAAATTCTTTAATTTCTTTTACATTACTTTCTCCAGCTATGAGTTCATTTCTGTTTGGAGTATCAATACCATAATGACATGACCCAGTTACAGGAGGAGATGAGATACGCATATGTATTTTTTTAGCACCTGCTTTTCGTATCATTTTTATAATTTTTTTAGATGTAGTTCCACGTACAATGGAATCGTCAATAACGGTAACTGTTTTATCTTTAAACAATCGCATAGCACTATGTTTTAATCTTACACCTAAGTCTCGTATTTTTTGTGTAGGTTCAATAAATGTTCTTCCTTTGTAATGACTTCGTGTAAGTCCTAGTTCAAAAGGAATTTTTGATTGATTAGCATATCCAAGTGCAGATGCCATTCCAGAATCAGGTACAGGAACAACCATATCAGATTCAACATAACTTTCTTTTGCTAATTCTTCTCCTATTCTTTTACGAACTTCGTATACTAATTGATTATCAATAACAGAATCTGGTCGTGAAAAATAAATGTGTTCAAATATACAAAAATGTTTTGTAACTTTTTTATCTAAATAATATGTTTCTCTATCTTTTTTTACTTTTTTTCTTTGTGAACTAATAGAATCTTCCTTCTGGTCCAACCGAGACCATTTGAAATTAACATCCATTGCCCAACTTTTTAGTGTTGTTTCATTATTGAATATAATTACTTCTCCAGGTTCAACATCTTTAATATTTGTTGCACCAATTAAATCAAGAGCACAAGTTTCTGATGCTATTGCATATCCTTCTTCGTATTGACCTATAACTAAAGGACGAAAGCCATAAGGATCTCGAGCAACAACTAATTTATTATCCATTAATGCTATTATGCTAAATGCACCATTTACTTTATTCAATACTGTAAGTAAACGATCCACTGGATCAATACCTTTTGTTCGAGCAATTAAATGTGGAATAATTTCTGTGTCAGTTGTAGTTTGAAATATTGCACCTTCTTTGGTTAGCTTTTCTCTCCAATATGCAGAATCAGTAAAGTCACCATTGTGGGCAATAGCAAAACCGCCAAAGTCTAAATTATAAAATAAAGGTTGAACATTACTTTTTCCAGTGCCTCCAGTAGTACTGTATCTTACGTGTCCAATTGCTGTGTCTCCAGGAAGATTTTTTATAACTTTGTCGCTACTAAAAATATGATCAACACGTCCATAGTCGCCATGGACATGAAATTCTTTATCGTATGAAATAATTCCCGCACCTTCTTGTCCTCGATGTTGCAATCCATGAATTCCTAAGGCCGCAATTTTTGAGGCTTCAGGAACGTTGTATATTCCTACTATTCCACACATATACTAATAATTATGACTGGTTTCGTTTTCGTAACGTATCGTTGATTTTGATGCTTGTTTCTAATTGTGTAAAAGGTTTATTAAGTATTTCTCGTGCAAACCAGGCTAGTGCATTTGTATCTTTTGGAAAGCAAGATCCAGCATAGCCACGTAATCCATCACTACCAGGTACTTGCATATGTGTTCGGCCAAGACGTGGGTCGTGTGATACAATTTTTACAAACGTTCTCCAATCACAACCTTTAGCCGCATTTAATACGTCATACATTTCGTTCATGAAAGTAACTTTAGTTGCAAGGAATGAGTTAATACAATATTTGACCATACTTGCAGTTACTATATCTGTTTTAAAAACAGGTCGGTTTTCACAGACTGAATGTTCTTTGTATAGTTTTTCTACTTCTGTTGTGTCGTCATCTCTTCCACCAAACACGTGCATTGGTGGACTTTTAAAATCATTAATGTAATTTTTCTCTGTAAGGAATTCCGGGTTGTATACAATTCTTATATCAACACACTCTTCTTGTATTGCTTGTAATTTATATGCAGGTACAGTACTTTTAACAATAACGAGATGTCCTTTATATTGATTTAATTTTTGTAATATTGATTCTAATATGTCAGTATTACACTCACCTGTTTCTAATTGTGGTGTTGGTACTGCCACAAAGGTTGCGTTAGGTTTAAATTGAATTAAACTTTCAATAGTGTTATTGCTATAATATTTTGGATCAACAACATACTTTTTTATATTTTTGGTAAATGCTTGATTAACTGCTGAACCAACAAAACCATGTCCTACAATTCCTAATTTCATATTAGTATTATACCATTTATTAATGTTAATGTCTATCTATTTGATCTTAATTATAAACCCATTAAGTCACGCATCTCAGGATTAATCATATGACGATCCCACTGTGGTTGCATTGTTATTTTAACTTTGCATTTAAGACCTGGTATGCTTTCAATTTTTTGTTGTACGTCAAGAGGTATAGTATCCGCCGCTGGACAAAATGCTGATGTTAAACTCATTAACACATGAACCCATCTATCTTCTGTTACTTTTACATCATACACTAATCCTAGATTGTATATGTCTATAGATATTTCTGGATCAAAAACTGTCTTAAGTTTTTCTGTTATTTGATCTATGTATTCCGTTTGTGTAGGTGGATGTTCTTTAATATCTTTTAGATCGCATTCTAAATGTGGATCTATTGTTGTATTTGGTTGTGGTGTCCAACCTGCAGGCATATCAATCATTTTGTGCTATCCTTATTACTTTGTTTATTAAACTAGCAAATCCCACTTGTCTTTGCATAGTTAATAGTTCCTTAATACCTAATGGTATAAAACTCTCTACCGTTAGGTTTGCTACTTCACTTTTGTGTTCTCCATTGACTACATCCAATATAATTTTAGCTGTACCTTTTGTAATAAAAGATTCTGCATCGTGTTTATATTGTACAGTACCATCTTCTAACACATTACCTATTACCCATAAATTAGATACACATCCTCGTATTTTATTTTCTTCAGTTTTGAATTCGTCTTTAAGTGGTTCGACTGTTCTTGCCTCATCGATAAGGTATTGCAGTCTATCGTGTCCTTCTAACACTGACATATCCTCACCTCTAGATTTAATTTTATCTAATATCATATATTACCTACAATGATTGCAAATACTATGAATACGATTACTAATATATAAACACTTGTCATGCGTTTAACATCCTTTCTATTGGAAGTCTTGCTTTTTCTAAAATATCTTGACCAATTTTTACTTCATGTATGTTTAACATTAATGATTCTAATATTTTTGGAAGATTAATTCTTTTCATATGCGGACACAAATTACATGGTCTAATAAATTCTACATTTGGATTCTCTACTGAAACATTATCACTCATAGAACATTCTGTAACCATAAGGACTTTTGCAGGTTGTTTTTCTTTTACATAGTTGTTCATTTTATTTGTCGAGCCAGCATAGTCTACTTCTGCAATAACTTCAGGAGAACATTCCGGGTGTGCTAAAATAGTTATACCAGGATTGGCTTCTCTGTATTCTTTAATTTCTTTTGCTGTAAATCTTTCATGCACTTCACATTTACCATGCCACCTAATAATTCCTACTTTTGTTTGTGCGGCAACATTTTTTGCAAGGTATTCGTCTGGAAGAAAAATAACTCTATCAGTACCAAATGATTCAACTATTTCTACTGCATTAGATGATGTACAACATATATCTGATTCTGCTTTAACATCTGCAGATGTGTTTACATAAGTTACAACTGGTACACCGGGATATTTTTCTTTTAATAAACGTACATCTTTACCTGTAATTGATTCGGCTAGTGAACATCCTGCTAATGGGTCAGGGATTAAAACAGTTTTATTTGGGTTCATTATTTTTGCTGTCTCAGCCATGAAGTTTACACCAGCCATTACTATAATATCTGCATCAGTGTTTTTTGCTTCTCTGGCTAATTTTAAAGAGTCTCCCATTACATCAGCAACACAATGAAAAATTTCAGGTGCTTGATAATTGTGTGCAAGTATAACTGCATTCTTTTCTTTTTTTAGTTTATTAATCTCTTCAATATAATCAGCATGAAATTTCCATTCAATTTCGGGAATAACTCTAGAAACTTTTTTATACATTAAATCTAGCATTATCCAACCAATCTCAATGTTGTTGTACTTAAAACTTTTTTAATAACTTTATTTTTAATAACTTTAGAAGCTAATCCGTTTTTGGCAATAAACAAAATCATTTCTTCATAGTTCATATTTAGATTGAATAAACAACCTCTATACATATATCCTTTTCGGAGTCCAGGCATAAGGTTAGCTTCAATAAAATGAGGAACACCACGATTGTTCATTTTAATATCTATTCTTCCTAAAGACTTACCACCCAATGCTTTAAAAGAATCTTTTGCTAATTTAGAAAGTTTGTTAAAGATTTTAATATCGGTTACTGGAATTACTTTTTCTTCGTCATTTTTTTTAGTATCAAAATCAAGTATAGAATGACCATTTACATTCTTTTTAACTATAATTTCTATAGGCATAGTTCTTATACTTCCATTAGTGTTATCTTCAAAAATACCAACACTATATTCTTTTCCAGGCAAATATGTTTCTACTAGAGAAGATAAATTATGTTTTAGTTTAATATCTAAAACCTTTGCTTTAAAACTTAAAAAATCATAAACAATGGAATTCGCATCAATGCCTCTACTATCACCACCTATTACTGGTTTTATAAAAAGAGGAAACTTAATAGGAATTGATAATTCAGTTTGATGTTTTCCTGGTGTAGTTATGAAAAAATCTGCTGTTTTAATTTTAGCTTGTCGCATTATTTTTTTAGCTTTACTTTTATTACTCTCGTTGTCTAGTGCCTCTCTACTAGAAGCAATATAAGGAATGTCGTACATTTCTAGATAATCATTAAGCCATATATTTCTGTTGTTAAAATTAAAATATTTAACACCAGAGAATACTAAATCAGGTTTTCTTATTGCCAGTTTTTCTAAATCTTCCTTAGAATTAATTTCTGTAATTGAAACATTTTTATACCGTTTAGATAAGATTTTTAAAATTTTTTCTTCTTCTAATATAATTCCTACATTGTCTTGGTGAGCATTTACGCCACCTGGGTTAGGAACAATAACTATTTCAATTGATTTATTCATTATCCAACTGATCCTTCCATACTAACTTCTAATAGTTTGTTGGCTTCTACTGCAAACTCCATTGGCAGTTTTTGAAATATTTCTTTACAGAAACCCATTATGATTAAATTTCTAGCATCTTCTTCTTTAAGTCCTCTTTGCATTACATAAAATAGTTGTTCATCATCTAGTTTAGATGTTGTTGCTTCGTGACTGCAACTGCTTGTACTATTTCTATTTTCAATAATAGGCACAGTATGAGCAGAACAATTACTCCCTAACATTAATGAATCGCATTGTGTAAAGTTTTTTGAATTACTTGCATTTTTCATAACTTTTACTAAACCTCTGTATGTGTTAGAAGAATGTCCTACTGATATACCTTTTGAAATAATTGTACTTTTAGTATTTTTACCCATATGGATCATTTTAGTACCTGTGTCTGCTTGTTGTTTACCATTTGTTAGTGCAACTGAATAAAATTCTCCCTCAGAGTTATCTCCTATTAATAAACAAGAAGGATATTTCCAAGTTAGCCTAGACCCTGTTTCAAATTGCGTCCAGGTGATTTTTGAGTTACGTCCTTTACACTTGCCACGTTTAGTTACAAAATTGTATATGCCACCTTTGCCTGTAACTGGATCTCCAGGGTACCAATTTTGTATTGTTGAATATTTTATTTCTGCATCATCTAATGCTATAAGTTCTACATTCGCGGCGTGTAGTTGGTTTTCATCCCTCATGGGTGCTGTACACCCTTCTAAGTAGCTTACATAACTGCCTTTGTCTGCTATAATTAATGTCCGTTCAAATTGTCCTGTGTTAGCCGCATTGATTCTAAAATATGTGCTTAACTCTAATGGACATCTTGTATTAGGTGGTATGTATGCAAACGACCCATCTGTAAACACAGCAGAGTTTAAAGCGGCAAATGAATGATCACTTATAGGTATTACTGAACCTAAATATTTTTTAACAAGGTCCGGATGTTTTTGTACTGCATCTGAGAAAGAACAAAATATAATACCTTTCTTCTCTAAATCTTTTTGAAATGTAGTTGCAACAGATACAGAATCAAATACTGCATCAACGGCCACTCCTGCTAGTTTGGCACGTTCACCTAATGGTATTCCTAATCGTTCAAAGTCTTTTTTAATTTCGGGATCTACATCATCATAACTTGCAAGTCCTTTTTTAGGTGCTGAGTAATATGATATTGCTTGAAAGTCTATAGGATTAATGTCAAGGTTTGCCCAGTCAGGTTGTTTTAAAACTTTCCATCGTTGGTATGCTTTTAATCTAAACTCAAGCAACCATTTAGGCTCTTTTTTAATTTTTGAAATTTGTTTTATTGTGTTTTCGTCAAGGCCTGGCGGTAATGTTACTGACTCAACGTTTGTTGTAAACCCAGCATCATATTTTTTGTTAAGTTTTTCTTGTAGTACTTCATCCATCAATCTTAAATTTGATTGCTTTTAAAGAAACCAATTTACCTTTCGCGGCAGATAATTTTTCTAATTCCTTTTCAATAGGAGTAATGTAGTCAATATGTTCTGCTACTGTAGAAATTGGATTGCTTAGATATGTTACAATATTGGCTTCTATTTTAGCAACATCGCCTTCTAGTTTTTTTATAAGTGCTTCTTTTATCATTATGTATGTATTTATTTTGCTTCTTGCAGGTACTTTAATATAGTATCAACATCACTCACGTCAAACGGGTCGCTATCAGTACCTTCATCATTTTTACCTGGTTCAGCAAACATTTTTACAACTTCGTTGTTTATAATAAGTGTAGAATATCTCCAAGTTCTGTAAGCAAATCCTAGATGTTTTTTATCTACTAACATATCCATTCCTTGAGTAAAATCTGCATTACCATCTGGGATCATTTTAACTTTTTCTATTTTTTGGTCTTTTGCCCAAGCATTCATTACAAACGAATCATTTACTGATAGACAATAAACTTCGTCTACATATTTTTTCAATTCATCGTACTTGGCTTCATAACCAGGTAAGTGTTTGCTTGAACACGTTGGAGTAAATGCACCAGGTAAAGCAAATACAACTACTTTTTTATTTTTAAATAAATCATCAGTAGTTACGTCTTGCCAACTGCCTAGCACTCTAGTTTTAAATGTACAATATGGTATATTCATATATTTTTATTATATTATAAACTATTTTTGTTATTTGTCAATCAAGTATTTCCAACTAATTGGAAAATATTGTTCACAATTATAACTAATTTGCTCTGCAACCTCTCTTGTTTCTTTTTGTACATCTGGTTTACATCTTAAATTACACACACGAGCAAACGCATATAACGTGCCTGTCCATAACCATTCTGTAATCATTGATTGTGGTAAAACCATTCTTGCCTGTTCTGGTGCTACACCTTTATCAATTAATGTATTGTATAGTATTAAACAACTTTCCATTGTTGTTTCTAAGTTATGGTCAATAGTATGTCCTAAATCTACTACACCATCAGAACCTTGTTTAGAATTAATAGGACGTCCTCTCCATTCATCTGGTTTATATAATTCAGGCAGAAAGTCTACATAACGTCTACTAACTTCATTCCAACTTAATCCAACTTGATGTTTAACTAATTGTCTTGCAACAAATACTGGTGCTTTAATTCTAAATTGTAACGTTGCATGAGCAAATGGAGACCAGTGTCCATGTTTTGCCAAAAATGCAATTAACTTCTCATCTTTGTCTTCAAATCTATTTTTAATTTTTGCGTAAGAAACTCTAGCGGCATTTACTACTGATAGATCAGTACCCATTTTATCTATCATATCAACCTTTATCATTTTTTTTTTAGGTTCCCATCGTTCACCAGATGATTTTAAATCTGCGCCATATCCTTTGTTTCTATATTCCATACTATATTATAACAGATTAAAATGTTCTTTTAAAGATAAAATTTAAGCTATTTCCAAGTAAATGATTGAGTAACAGTAAAGTTTTCTGAACCATAACTACCATTAACACTATCACCGTTCTGATCTGTATTTCCGTATTTTAATGTTGTTGTACTTGGTGATACTGACATTCCAGAACATCCTATTAATCCAGTAAATAATACAACGATTAAAATTGTTTTAACTATATTTGTTTGCATATTCTTTTCCTTTGTTTACTACCAATTGGTAGGTATTGTTTACCGGACGAGATAATGTTACAACCATAAAGGTTATAAGAGCTGTATATATCACAGTACCATATAATGTATTTTGAAAAAATGGTATTGCCATAGTGTAACATACTATTAGTCCATTTAAAGTTTTAGGATAATAATCATACATACTCCATACAGCAAAATTTGTTATTATAAAAAATAACATAGACGATGTTAAAGTCATTACGCCTAACTGTATATATTTTCTACCAAAACGCATTGACCAATAACTTATTAATGTTGATAGGCCTATTGCTCCATACACCCATAACATAAATGGATGGAAGCCAATAATAACATCTGCAATAAGCATAGCCGTTAACGGAACTGCCATTGCTAACCATTTGTTGTTAATCATATATGGTGCAAATATTGCCGCGGCCAATATTGGTGTAAAGTTTGGTGGATGTGGAATGATTCTTCCCAAGGCAAGAACGCCTGAAAGATATAAAAATGTTGTAATCGTTTTTATCATATGAGTCTCCTTGCTCTACTTTGTGCTATATGGCATTCGGACTATAACCGTATCAAGTAATGTGGACGAATTTCACGTCACTTTCCCATTATGCTTTTAGCACATTATTATTATATGATAGATTTATTTGATTGTCAACTGGTTTGGTTAAAATATTCTACTAGTTTATCGTAGCTACCAATATACTTGTCGTCTATAAATATTTGTGGAACAGTTTTAGCATTTGGTACAGCTTCTAGCAAGTCTTGTATTTTCCATTCCTTTGCTAAACTTCTTTCTTCGTACTTAATACCTTTTTGTTTTAATAATGTTTTTGCTTGTTCACAAAATGTACAACCAATATTACTCCATACGATTGCTGTCGTCATTATCATCCCTCCAATTTTGTTTTCTTTTTTGTTCTTCATGATATGCTTTACTTAATATTTTGTGTTTGTACCACATATAAAACATAAAGTCTGCCCAAAAAAAGTTTAAGGCATAACCCATTAATGTAAATCTAATACCTATTATGCCTGGTAAAAACCACAAGGCAAAAATCATTAAGAGTATATATTTTCTAATATACCCGTATGGTACTGTAAAAGAAGACCATTCAAGTTTCTCCATTACTATTAATTATTAATTTTTTCAAGTAGCTTTTTTATTTTAGGTATGCGTCTTGTTCCAATACCGTGTAAAATTAATTTTACAAACGGACGTGTTATCTTAGGCCAGAAACGATATCTTTGAACATTTGAATAAAAGGCTTGTATAGCATTATGACAATCAACTACTTCTGATTTATTGTCTACTTCTAATATCTTGTCTTGTGATAGTCTTAATAATATTGTATTAAATCGTGCAGTAGCATAATCTAATGTGCCATAATACATATCCACATCATCTCGTCCTGGTACTTTATCTTTTACCATTTCTAGTATTTTTTGATTTTCTAATACAAATTTTTCTAAGTTCATTGCTTTTTAACTTTTATTTGTAATGGCATTCCTTCCTGTCGTGCAACTAGTGTAGCTTCAATTCCTTTTTGTTCAGCAACTTCGTGTACATAAGATCCGACAATACCTTGTCCACTGTCATGTATTTTTTTCATAATTGCGTCTGCTTGTTCTTGTGACTTATTAAAAATTTGTTTTAAAACTCTAATTACAAATTCTTGTGTAGTAATATTATCATTTATAAAGATAACGTCATACAACCCTGGTTCTTCTAGTTTAATTTTTTCTTTTGTTAGTGTTTGGATATCTGCTGACATAATTATTTTTTATCCTTTTTATCTTTTACTTCTTCAAAGTCTGCATCAACAACATTTTCCTTTTCTCCACCTGATGTACTTTCTTTTACTTCTGGTTCTGGTTGTTTTTGTTCTTGTTCTTGTTGACTTTTGTAAATTGCTTCTCCAAGTTTCATTGATGCTTCAGCAAGTTCTTTTGTTGTACTTTTTATAGTTTCAACATTACCTTCTTTAATTGCATCTTTTAAACTAGTAAGATTACTTTCTATTTTTGCTTTATCTTCTGCAGAAATTTTATCACCGTGTTCTTTAAGTGATTTCTCTGTAGAGTCTGCTATTGCATCAGCACTATTTCTAGCATCAACTTCTTCACGTTTCTTTTTATCTGCTTCTTTGTTTGCTTCAGCATCTTTAACCATGTTTTTAATTTCGTCTTCACTTAATCCACCCGATGCTTGAATTGTAATTTGTTGTTCTTTACCTGTACCTTTATCTTTAGCAGATACATTTACAATACCATTTGCATCAATATCAAATGTTACTTCGATCTGTGGTAGTCCTCTTGGTGCTGGTGGTATACCTTCTAAATTAAAGTTACCAAGTTGTTTGTTATCGGTAGCCATTTCTCTTTCACCTTGTACAACTCTAATTGTAACTGCCGCTTGATTGTTTTCGGCAGTTGAGAATACTTGACTTTTCTTTGTAGGTATTGTTGTGTTCTTATCAATAAGTTTTGTAGCAACTCCACCAAGTGTTTCAATACCAAGTGATAAAGGTGTTACATCTAAAAGTAATACATCTTTAACATCACCTTGTAATACTCCAGCCTGTATACCGGCACCAATTGCCACTACTTCGTCTGGATTAACTCCTGTGTGAGGTTCTTTGCCAAAGAAACTTTTAACTGTTTCATATACTTTTGGCATACGAGTCATACCCCCTACAAGGATAACTTCGTCTATGTCTTTTTTGCTATAACCTGAATCTTTTAATGCTGTTTTACAAGGAGCAAATGTTTTTTTAATTAGATCCTCTGTTAGAGATTCAAATTTTGCTCTTGTAAGTTTAATGTTTAAATGTTTTGGTCCAGTTTTATCTGCTGTAATAAATGGCAAATTAATATCTGTTTGTGTTGCAGACGATAATTCACATTTTGCTTTTTCAGCCGCTTCTTTAATTCTTTGAAGTGCTAAATTATCGCTTTTAATATCTATTCCTGAATCTTTTTTAAATTCACTAGTAAGGTAATCAACTAAAATGTTATCAAAGTCTTCACCACCTAATGATGTATCACCATTTGTCGATTTAACTTCAAATACTCCGTCACCTATCTCTAGTATGGATACATCAAATGTACCACCACCTAAGTCGTATACTGCTACTGTGCCTGATTTTTTCTTATCAAGTCCATAAGCAAGTGCCGCCGCAGTTGGTTCATTTACAATACGTTCAACTTCAAGTCCTGCAATTTTACCTGCGTCTTTAGTTGCTTGTCTTTGTGAGTCATTAAAGTATGCTGGTACTGTTATGACAGCTTTTGTTACTTCTTGACCTAAATATTTTTCAGCAGTTTCTTTCATTTTTTGTAAAACGAAACCTGAGATTTGTGCTGGTGAATACTTTTGTCCTTTTGCTTCTAACCAAGCATCTCCGTTGTCTGCTTTTACTATTTTAAATGGTGATGTCTGTATATCTTTTTGTACAGAATCTCCATCAAATTTTCTTCCAATTAATCTTTTAGCCGCGAATATTGTATTTGTTGGATTAGAAACTGCTTGTCTTTTTGCAGGTTCCCCAACTAATTTTTCATCACCAAATGATACTACTGAAGGTGTTGTTCTAACTCCTTCTGCATTTTCTATTACTTTTGCTTGTGAGCCTTCCATGATGGATACGCACGAGTTTGTTGTTCCTAAATCTATTCCTATTATTTTGCTCATATTATTCCTTTATTATAACACGTTTATAAAATATGTCTACTGTTAGTAGGGCGATTTTTACCACCCTACCTATCATATTATTGTTTTACCTAATTTCGATAGTTTTTGCTTTTTTGGCATCTGGAACTATTCGTTCCAAAGCAACTACAAGCAGACCATCTTTAAGTTCGGCACCGTTTACTTCTACGTCATTAGCAATGGTAAATGATTTGGAGAACATTCTTTTAGAAATGCCTCTATGTAATATATTACCATCTTCATCAGTCTCTTCAACGTTTGCTTGTTTCTTAGACTTGACTGTTAAAAGATTTTCCTCATATTGAACTTCAATATCCTTTTTATTAAAACCTGCAAGTGCAAGTTCTACGTTATAGGTATTTGCTCCAGTCTTTACAATGTTGTAAGGTGGGAAGTTTGTAGTAGTACCGTTTCTAAAGAAACTGTCGTCCATCATATGTTCAAAATGATCAAACATATTATCGAACCCTACTGTTATGGGTCTTAAGTTATTAAAGATAGATAGATTATTTTTAGTCATGTGCTATACCTCCTATGTTGTTAGCGAGTTAATATTAAAGGTCCTATCTATAGCAACCTTCAACTTTATTTATGCTATATTATAACATATAAGCATTATCTTGTCAATTACGAGTATCTTGGTAAATTATTTTCTCTTACCCATAAAACGATTGTCGTCGTTTTCTCTTTGTAGTCTTCGTAGAACCATTTTTCTTTTCTTTGCTTTTTCTCTTCTTTTAAAAGAAGGTTTTTGATAATATTGTCGTTCTTTAACTTCCTCAAAGAATTTATCGTCTTTGATTTTCTTTTTTATTTTACGATAAGCTCTCATAGGATCTTCACCTTCACGTACTTCTACATAGTACTGACAACCAGCTGGTTTAGGCGGTCGAGGCTTCCACTCCCTTTTGGGTTTATTATCCCAAGAGTTTTTAAACTGATTGTTTTTTTGAAATTGTTCCATTTGCTTTCTTAAACAGTAACACAGGATCGGCTCCTTTGTCAACCACATCACCTGTTATTTTAATTGCATCTACACCTTTGTTTTTCATTTCATGAGCATCAAATTGAAAAGGCAACAGTACCTTATCTATAATATTTTTTAAACCTCTAGCATTTGTGCCTAATGCTTTGGCTTTTTTTGCTATTGATAGTTTAGCGTCTTTATCAAAATCTATTTTAATATTATCTAAACTAAACAGGTATTGCATCTGTTTAATTATCGCATTTTTTGGTTCTGTTAGTATTTGCACCAATTGTATCTCACTTAATGATTCTACGTGGGTAATCATTGAGAATCTGCCTACAAATTCAGGTATTAATCCATATTTCATTAAATCTTCTGGTTTAACATCCATAAGATAATTTTTAATATCGTTATCTTTAAGTGAAGATCCAAATCCTATTCCACCTGATTGTCTACTTCGTATTTGATTTTCAAGCTCTGTAAATGCACCACCTACTATGAACAATATGTCTTTAGTATTAATTGTAATCATTTGTTGGTCAGGGTGTTTTCTTCCTCCTCCTGGCGGTACTCTGCATTCGGTACCTTCTATAATTTTAAGTAATCCTTGTTGTACACCTTCTCCTGATACGTCTCTTGTTATTGAAGGATTTTCGCTCTTTCTTGTAATTTTATCTATTTCGTCTATAAAAATAATGCCACGTTCTGCTTTGTGTATGTCTCCACCTGAATTTGTATATAACTTTTGTACTACATTTTCTACATCTTCACCAACGTATCCAGATTCAGTTAGTGTAGTAGCATCTGCAATAGCAACAGGTACATCTAAATATTTTGCTATTGTTCTTGCCATTAACGTTTTACCTGCACCAGTGGCTCCTAATAAAAATACATTTGATTTATCTAGGTCAAAGTCTTTAGGTGGGTTTGTAATTCTTTTGTAGTGATTTGATACTGCTACTGACAGTACAGTTTTAGCGGCGTCTTGTCCTATAACATATTGATCTAAATAATCTTTAATAGTAACAGGATTAAGGACTTCTTTATCACCTGATGAAAACTTTTGGCTTTGTGTTTTAAGAACATCTTCGTCTAGTATTTCAACACATAGTTTAATACATTCATTGCAAATAGCAACTTTAGTTGAGCCAACAATTAATTTAGTTACGTCTTTTCTTGATTTACTGCAAAAGGAACAAATTAGTACGTCATCAGCCATCAACCCTACCTTGATTCTTTTATTCGTTTGATTTTAGGAAACAATTCGTGCATTCCGCTAATTCTGTTTCTGTTAAGAACAGCAAATGACTGTGCATCATCTTGGTTAGAGTTTACAAAAAATGTTTTTGCCATGGTTAATATATAACCTGACCAAACTTTTAATTGATTAGATGAATAATCCATATTCATTATAACTGTGGTACCAGCTCTACAGGCATTAAGCAACCAAGTGTAGTCTCTACCTGTTGCATTAGGTTTCCAATTTTCTAAATATTTTTCATACTCTGGATCACTATCGTCACCAAGAGGATCTAATGCTGAAAAGTTATTATCATCCCAAAGGTATATTACAATATCTTCTTTAGGCATAAATTTGTTTATAGCATCAGCAAAATTGTTTTTATCTTTTTTACTTAAATTTACTAATACAAATGATCTATTTTGATTTTGAAAAAACGACGGAGGAGTAACCAATGTAATAGTACCTTGTTTTTTTCTTAATTCAAGTTTTTCACCTATTACTGGTTTCTCTGCTTTTGGATCTTTATTACTTGGTTCAGCCATTCTGATTCAATATACTCATTATAACTTGCTGATCTTCATCTGTCAAGTCGTTTAACTTAATTTCCTTGCTCTCTAATTTAGTTATCAGGTCATCAATTCGTTGTTCAATTCTTTCACGATATTCGTCGTCGTGTGCGATCCTATTTTTATGTTTGGTAAACTTTTGTTCCGGGATACTAGTTTCAACACTAATATTGTCTGCAATATCGATTACTTCTTCTGTAGTATTTTTTAATTCTGGTAATACTATTTCATTTTTCTCTGGTTCTGTAATATCTAATTCTTTAGTTTTTTGCCAAAGTGTTTCTTTAGTTTGTTCTTCATTTTGTATGTAACCTTTATCTTCTGTTTTTTGTTCGCTGTCAAAGCCTTCTAACAGCTTATCTAGTTCGTCATCAGTAATTGGTCTGTCTTCTGTCTGTGGGTGCTCCATGAAAGTTTCTTTTAAACCTTCTGAAGTCATTTTAGTAACACCAGCAGTATCTTCTGTTATAGTAGCTGGATCGTTGTACTCACTTAATAATATTGCAACAGTTCTAGCTGTCTCAGGATCCATAGTTTCAAATGTAACATTACCTCTTAATACATCATCTATATGATCTTCAAAGAATGCTTTTCTAGATGCTGTTATTGGTGGATGATTACGTGCTTCTTCTTCTGTTATACCTACGTCGGCTAAAAATTGTGCTTTATTGGCTTCGTCTCTTTCTTCTTTAAGAACTTCGTCATCAACATCTTTATAGTTGCCATGTTCCTGGTGGAACTTATTAAGCATACCAGTACGTTCAAAATTTGTTAATTCTGCTGGAGTTTTTTCTTTAGGTACACTTGCAGGTATTTTTTCTATTACTTTACCTTTATCAATTCTTACTGCACCAATACTACCAGTCATTGCTTTACCAGAGTCAATTACTTCTGTAAAGTTTGGTCTTGTTCGTTCAGACTCCATTACTTCTTCTATTTGTTCTGAGATTGTAGGATCTTCTATAGGTTTTGTAACACTTTCTGATTCCGGTAATTTTAATGCTTCTTTAACAGTTATAGATTCTTCTTCTTCTCTAGCTTTACGTGAAACTTCTTCTAATGCTTGTTGTTCTGAACTAGCAGGAGTTTCAATGTCATATGCAACTTCATCTAGATCAAAGCTATCTGCTTCTTCCTTTTCTTCCTCTTCTATTTGTTTTTTCATACCTTCTGCTAGGAGTTCTGAAACAGATGGTTCTTTATCTACTACTATTACTTTGTCAGGAGTTTTTTTTTTGCTTTTTAGATCTACGTGTGGAATAGTTTCTTCTTCTACTACTTTTTGTTTTAATCGTACTTTATTAAATTCATAAAGTTTTTCATCCCACTCTTTTTGTATGGTGTCAGTTTTCTCTTTATTAGCAAGAGCATTGGCTTTTGTTACCATATCATTCCAATCATCTGATTTCTCTGGTGTAGGAGCAACCGGTTGTTCGTTTAAATCCGGTGCATCTAAATCAATAAGTTCAGATGGTGGTGGAGCCGCTTCTGGTGGAAATCTTCTTAATAAACTTTGGTTAGCCGCTAATAATAATGCAACTGCAAGTGGATCAAATACTATAATTATAAGCAAGATAACCCATCTTACTGCTTCGTTTAATTCAACCTTTTCTGTAACTCCCCAATCAACAACAAGTGCGGCAATATATTTTACAGGACCAACTTCTGCTTCTAATTTAATCATACTAGTTTGCAGTGGTTCTCGTTCTATAATTAAATCGTCTATTGTGTTTTGGGCATTGATTATGTTATCTTCTGCTGTTTCTATTTGTGTGTTAACATTTGATTTGTCATCATCAGTACCTACTCTTAAATTATCTATTCTTTTTTGTATAGAGTCAGTATCATTTGTATAATCTTGTTTAAGTATGGCTATTCTATCTTGTGCTTTACTGATGTTTGTTTCAATGGCTTCACGTTCTTCTTTTTGTGATGCTTTTAAATCAGCCGCCGCTTTTTCTTCATTAAAAAATGATTTTGTTGCTGTTAATACATCACTTACGTCTTTGTCTAATATTTTTAATCTGCTATTTAAATTTTTAATTGCATTGGTCTCGACTACAAGTAGTGTTTTGAATTTATCTTGTACATCTTTTAAATTTTGTTTTTCAATTCCAATTGCGTCTGTGTTTGATCCAGTTGTTCTTGTAAGGCTTTTTTCTGCTCTTTCAATAACTGCATTTTGTCTTTTAATATACGTTTCTTGGCCAGTAATTCTACTATTAATAATTTCTATTTTTTGTGTGATGTTTTCACTGGCAAGGTTTTGTTCTAAGTGTGCTTTGGATAAGAAACCAAATATACCCATGGATGTTATTAAACTTAATACTACAACCGCGGTTGTAAGATATGTCTTTAATAGAAAGCGGGTATGTTTCCAGTTTCTATACAACCAACTAGCGGCAATTAACTTGCCTACTTCTAACACAGAACCCATTATAACCACAGGAACAAATGCTCCTGGAAATATAGTAGCCAATCCTATTACAGAATAGAATATTGCTACACCTGATATAGATAGTGCCGATAAAAGTGTGAGTATTGCTATAAACATACGATAGTATTTAATATAACATCTTTTAGACTTATATGCTATTGATTTATTTGGTAATGATGTTTATTATTCTGCGGTAGCGTGATCAATGCCAGCTGGTGTTTCTGCGTCAACGTTGCTTCTAAATCCAGCCACTTCAACGACTGTAATTGCTGAAACAATAGTACTAGGTGTTCCATGACATTTTTCTGCAGTAATTGATTGTGTTGTAATACCTACATCTGGAGTTCCAGTAGGGTCATATACTGTACAATTTTCTGTAAATGTAGTATTCATTGCTGTACCAATTTGGTCTTTAATCCAAAGAACTTTAGTTGTATAAGCCGATGATGCAATATCAGTTCCTATATTTGGAATATAGTCATCGTTTTCAAAAACTAAACCAAAGTTTAAATCTGTAATTTGTGTATCACCACTTGCGTCACCAGTTGTTACCAAGTTAATAACTTTAATATTTGATCTAGTTTGTAATAGATCTAACATTTTTTTGTATCTTAAAGTGCCTCTTGCTAATCGTTGATTTAATACAAGTGTTGTTGGGTTTGTACCGTTAATGGATTCTCCAGTTGTTTTTGGATTAACTCCACCTCCAAAGTTATCACCAGTTCCGGATAATAATCCTGATTGTGCTATATCTACTGTATAATATGCACCTTGTGGTTGATCACTTGGTACGCCGTTTGTTCTTGCTAATGATGCCATATTTCAAATTCCTTATAAACTTATTTATATGACTATTTAGTTTAATTGGGGGATCTAGTTATAAAATTTCCAGGTAACCGCACCATCCATTTTACAGCCAATATTGGTTGTATGGCGTTCAGAACCATTTAATTTAATATATGCTTGGTATACACGGCAATATCCACCACTTACTGGATAGGATTGAATTACACGTACTTTACCGTTAGCTTTCCTTTTTTTATTATACCAACTAGTAATTTTACCGTTTGGTGCATTTTGGAGCATAAAAAATACTGCCGATTTGTGCAAACCTTTTTCTTCTTTGTTTAATCTAAATCTCATAAATTGAGTATATCTCCAGACAAACATTGTTAGTCCATACATCTCTTCTTCACCTAAGAATGTAGGATTAGGCATATTTTCTAAGTTGCCTTCTGTTTCTGATAATTTTAAAGTTTTGCCTTCAGCGAAAGAGCTGAACACAAAAACACTACTCAATAGAATTATAACCCGTAACAATTTCATATTCACCATTCATTTTATGACAAGCAATATCTCTTTGCGTCACTACGGTTTGCCCTAATGGCATATCCCAAGTAAACACAGAACACGAGTCTGCTATGCCCATATCAAAAAGAAAGTCTTTAACACCATCGTTGCAAACAACCTTTTCTTCTGTTCTTTCTTCAATTACAACGCCGTTTGTATCAACAATTCTTATTGTTGTTGTTTTAATATCACAATACTGATCATGCCAAGGTCCACCTGCTTCTGCCTTGTTTATATAAGTCAGTACTATAATAAGAGTAAGTATGGCCAGGGCTATGAGCTTTAATATATTTCTCATATAGCCCTAGTTTAATACTTCTTTTGCTCTATCGTTGATAGCATCAGTGTCGATGACAGCAACTTTTCTCTTATTAATGTCTTCTATAATAGCGTCAATATCTTTCTTAGATACTTCTAGCATTATATAAACCCTATAAGATTTGTGTTTTGTTACGAATATTTCTTGTTTAGTCACTTCGTAAAATCTTACTAAAGTGTCTTCAATTACATTCACAACAGTATCTTGCGACTGTGCATTAACAGTCAAACTTTCGTTTACACCTGCTTCGTTTTTATTAATGGTAGTTCTGTTATTGATCTCTCCATTAATTCTATCAGCAAGTTTTGCCTTTGCAAGTAAGATACTTTTCTTAACTGCTAACTCCATGTCTGGTGATACAGATACAGCCGCTTCTTGGAATGTTTTCCAAGTTTCGTGTTTGTAATCTACATACCATTTTGGAGTCTTATTAACAACACCGTTTTTAGACATATCAGTTTTAACTTTATATGTCGAACAGTTCGCTAATAATATACTAGCAAAAATTACTAGTATTATTTTTGACAATGTTTTCATCGTCTCTCCTAACTTTTAAAGTTGTCAATAAACGTATCCAGTCTAGCAAATAAATTAGAGATGTTCTCTCCAATATTTCGTAAATTGATACTTGAGATAAAGTCCTCATAACCATTTACACCTATTTGATAGCCTGCATAAAATATTGCAACTACTATTATTAATCTAAACATAGTACAATTATAACAGATTTATGGTAAACGTCAACCTTAGTTGGTCTTATTATAAGTGTTGGAAATACTTGGTTTTTTGTGGTAATTTTATTTTAATTGTTCTTCTGTTTTCCATTGTGAACGAATTCCACTGGTTTTTCCACAGGCTCTTTTACAGATATAAAAAGGTGTTTCTGTTGTAAGACGAACCTTGTATTCTTTGAATAATTCAATATTATTATAATCTCTAAGGTCTTCGTGCAATTCATATCCTACCTTGTTAAGGTATGCTTCTGCTATAAAACAACAAGGCCAAAGTTTACCTGTGTAATCTAAAAATACACTATTGTCTCTATCTTTTTCACAAACAATATCATTGGTACTAATATTATAATATGTTTTAAGAGAGTAAGGGTTAGCAGGCTGTATGCCAATATTTTTTGTATGAAAATCCCATCTATCTGTTTCTTTTGCACGAAACCAACTAAAACCCATTTTCTTTGCTAATTCTTTTGCTTCTTCAACTTGATGTTTGTTATGTTCAAAGACCAACATATCCCAATGAGCTCTTGCTCCAGTAGATATAAAAGACATCGCATTCTCCATAATCTTATTCCATTTAACATTTCTTCTGTAAATGTGATTTGTATCTTCTAGCCCATCAATACTAAAAACACAATAATCTAAGTTTCCTTGTAAAACTTCACCTAATCGTTTCCACCAGTCTTTTGTTTTTAATCCACCATTGCTGTTTAAACCAACAATAATATTTGGATTATGTTTTTTAAAATATTCAGCAATTTTAATAAGTTCAGGTGCAGATGCAGGATCTCCTACAATGCCACAGAAATAAATTTTGTTTAATTGTTTAATTTGTTGTGGAGTTATGTTATCTTCGAACCATTTAACTGGTAGGCTTTTAAGTGTTATGTAAGGATTAAGTCCTTTGCCGTTGATGTTTCTTGCACACATTGGGCATTCAGCATTACATACACTAGTTGGTTCTATATGAATTTCTTTAACAGTTTTATCAAACATACAATTACTTAAGGTCTATCTTCTCATCTTTGCAATATCTTTGGCATCTTCTTTATCAAAAACTGGTACCATATTAGATTTGTGCATTGTTGCTATACCGAGCAGTTTTCTTTCACCTGAATATTGCATTTGTTTTTTTCTAATACCAGTACCTACTGGTATTTTGTCTGAACATTTAGGATAATTTGGATCTGTGGAATAGTTAGGTATCTCGTATCCTTTCCAATCCTTTAATCTTTTCTTTAATGTTTTTGGATCTAGTCCTTGTGATTCTAGCCAAACCTTGTGTTTTGCTCGTGCTTCTCTTAAACTTTTAGTATTAGGAAGTTTAATTTTAATACGTTTAGGTAATTTTATTTGTATGAAACCCATTAAGTATGAATGCATCTAGGCCGCTTTTATTACGCCAATTGCGGCGAGTCTTCATATGGCGAACCTAGACACATATCCTATATTAAGCAATTTTGGTTTCTACTGAAGCCGGAGCCTCTGTAGATTCTGTGCTTTCAAATTTTGCTTTATACTCTGCTTCTGCTGAACTCATAAAATTTCTCCAGTCCGCAGATGACATTCCAGTAAATCTTGTGATAATACCGTCTGCCATGATCTTGAATGAACCGGCTAGTCTGTGTGATCCATCTTCTTGGAACTTATGAACAACTCCTGTTGCCTTACCGTCTGAGTTTTCTCTACCCATGATATACATATAGTTTCCTGATCTACCAGTCCATCTATTATTAGTTTGTGTATCTGCTTGAGCTCTTGCTCTTACTTGATCCAAAACTAGTTGTGCTTTTGCTGAACATTTATACATAATTGTTCTCCTTTATAACCACTATTATAGCAGATGCTGGTATTTTGTCAACCTGGTATAACCACTGGTATTACTAGGCTTTGAACCCATGGGGATATAATTCGTCTACAGTTTTAGTATTTTTTTCAGTTAAACAATAAAATTTTGAAAATACACCTACTGTACCTAAAGTAGGATTTCCTTGGTTAAACCAAGTTGTACCTAATTCTTTTACTAAATTATTGTTGCGTTCTTGCCAAGCATTAACTAATTCATCTGGTGCTTGTTCTATAGCTAGTGCATCTTTGTTATTATAGTTTTCGTCAATTGATAAATTTTTTAAAGGGAAATTATTTTTATTATATCTACCAATTGAACGATTCCAAAAATCTTGATGGTCATCATAAAATGTTATTTGATTGTATTCATTTTGATTCTTCATTAGCTCTATTTCGTTTATCAGCATATGACATTGTTTACTGTGTATAATAGGATCATCACAGAAAAAGTTAATTTGGTGAGGTTGGGGAGTTACTTCTGCATCTAAAAAGTAAGTGTACCATTTATTATTATTAAAACATAACGTAGGTTTTTCGTTACCAAATATATGAGCAACTCCATTTACGTTATGATGTTGTACATTTTCAAAATGGTTATTCAAACGAAAATGGTGCCAAAAACCATGTGCAGTTCCTAACATTTCCTCTTTATTCAAATAGTATTTGTTATAGTAATCAATAGTTGGCTCGTGTACAGTTATTTTTATACCTGTTGATTTTGCAAACGGAAGTGCGTATTGATCTATTTCAAAATCTGCTTTTGAAAATCCACTTTTAACCATTACAATCTCATCTACAGGAATTTTATTTTGTAAAAAAGTGTTTAATACATAATGGCTGTCGCAACCTCCACTGTACCAAATAACTATTTTGTCATTTTCTTCTCTTAATTGTAATGCTTTTTGTTTGCATAGTTCTTCTAAAGATAATTTAGGTTCAATAGTAAAATCGTAATCATTATATGCTTTTGGTGTGTGAAAGTATAAACCTTGTTTTGATAATATCTGTTCACGTATAGCAGATAGCTTATTAGTAAATGTTTTATTATTACAAGTTAGAGTCCAACTCATTTTTTAATGCCTAAACATTGTACTAACATTTTAGGAACAAACCCTGCGTTTGAAGTTGCATGATTACAGTAGTAAGGCATTTCATATACGTCACCAGCCTCCCAATTTAAATTTGTACTACCAGCACTAAACGTATGTCCTGTTTCTTGTCGTGTTAAGAATACACTATAAAATAAAGTATCTTTAAAAGTATATTTTTTTGCTAATTCAGGGTGTTTATCATACCAAATTCTCCAAGTGTCTTCGTGTGCTGGCACCATACCTCCTGGTGGTTGTATGTTTAAACTGAATACTGGATGTTTAATAGGTAGACTTAATAAAGTTTTTAATAAAGGCTTAGGTAAGTTATTGTGGTCAACCATGAGCAATTTTGTATTCTCTTTGTTATATCCAACTGACTTCATATGATCTCGCCATTGTAATTTAGTTCCCCAATTTTTATTTCGTAGTATTGTACGATTTTCTATATTTTCTTTCTTTATATCAAACTCTGGAATATGTAATTGATCTATTTTTTGTATCCAGAATCCTACGTGTTTACTTTGTTTGTCTTTGCATAACTCATAATACACCATAAGGTTTTCGTGAAACTCGCTTATGGTGTTTTTATGTAAGTCTAGTATTGCCATTAGTTCTTTACTTCGTAACCTTTTTCTCCAGACTGAGCAAGTGTTAGTTCGTCTTCCCAAGTACCTGATGGTCTATATAGCTTTCTTGATGTATGATAGTCAGCAAATTTTTTACTAATTGAGATGTTGTATATAACTTCTCTAATACTTTGAACATCTATATTTGTTCCAATAACTGTTGCCTCCATAGTAGGTAACTTATCTGATGGGCCACAAGTGCCTTCGCCTGAAGCTATGTATTTCAAACTTTTGCCTTGATTATTAACCATCATATCTACGTCACCGCCTAATATACCTTTAAGCATAGCACCGCTATTTTTGTATGGAACCAAAATGATATTATCACCTAATAACTTTGTTAGTAATGCTGGATCATATCCTTTTCCATGTGCAACGGTTAAGCTATATATTTTGCCAATTGATACATTTGTTCTACAAATATATAAAGGTTGTTGGTATTCAAGCATAATAAAATTTTCGTCTGTGTGAAAAAGATTTTGTTTGTACACTTGATTGGTTGCATAAACCATTATTGTTGGGCCTTCGGCATCTTTAAATATTTTAACTGCTTGTGATATTTTGCCTATGTTTTCAAACGTAATATCATAGCCAGCCGCTTCTAGTCCGTCTTTGTACATTTGTGTTCTTGCGTTAAAAGAACCGCCAGCTTTACCACTGTTTATTATTGTGATTGTTTCTGCATAACTGACTGTGGTAAAGAATAAAGTCAATAATACAATTATTAGTTTTTTCATGTTATCTCCTATATTAACATTTGTCTAAAAAAGACTCCTTCAATATCATTGCCTAATATGAACATGAATATTAAAGGTACTGTTTCGTATTTTTTAATTAAAAGTCCTATACAACTGAATACGAATAAACAAGTTGTGTAGAGTAATACTCTATAATCTAATATTCCCAAGTAGGTGTTTAATACTAACATACCTATACATAATATTACAATCATATATTTTTTAGATGTTGCAAAAACATTTAATACTGTCTTGGCTAAAGGCCAAGCTACTAACAATCCAATTACATTTGCCACAACAAACCATGGAACAATCTGTCTAAAGATCATATCTGCATTGTTTGATATGTTATCAAATTGAAAAGGTGACCACCCAGCGTCTACAAGCATACTATACAATACTATTTCAGATCCTGTAATAGGAATACCGATTAATAGTAAAGGTAGCATACTTGCAAACTGTCCAGAGTTGTTAGCAGTTTCACTTGCTACTAATAACTTGCCTGGGTTGTTTGGGTGCAGTTTCTTTTCAAAAGAATAACTGGTGTTAGTTGATAATACTGTGCTTACTCCTGGTACAAATCCACATAGATAACCTATGATACTTCCTCTTAATGAACTCGGAATACATTTCCTTCTAAAGTATTTTACAACTTTACAGAAACCTATATCTATGCTCGGTAAGAACATATTAGGATTAGATGCACTAAACATTTTGGCTATTGTTGGAACAATTAAAAATCCAACCAGTACAGGTATTAACGGAATACCAAACTGTAAATCTTCAATACCAAAAGTATAACGGAAGTCCGGGGATATATCACTTTCTCCAGGTACACTTAAAGCAAACCCAACAAGGCATAAGGTCAAATTAATTAATATATTTCGCTTGTTATAAACAAGTAAACAAAATGCAATTACAAAAATATAAAGATAGAACTTCATACTGTTGCTAAAGAATATTGTCATGTAGGATATTAAGACAGTGAGTAATGTAAAAGTTATTACTACTGCAACAATGCTACCGATTACACTTCCTATTGCACTTATACCAATTGCTAATTTGGCCATTTTACGTTTGTTGAATTTTGTGCCTTCAATGACAGCAGGTAAACTATTTGTTTCTCCAGGAACTCCCAAATATATTGCGGGTATTGTACCTGTGAATTGTACCATACTGGCCAAAGACATATAGAATAGCAGTAGTTGTAGGACATCGAAAGACATGAGCAATGGCGTGGCTATTATCATAGCTACCATTACACCTGCTCCTGGCACAATACCAGTGATGGTACCAGCGAGTAGTCCTGTAGAAACTGCAATCAATTCATTCATCTCAATATTATAAACGTTTTTGTTAAAGTTAGCAAGATACTTGCGTAGGGAGGGCCTGTTCTAATGTAAAGGTCCTTTTCTATCCCACGTCATCGGGTGATGGCGTTACAAAGATATTTAGTGCAGTTTTTTGTATTGTTTGCAAAGATGAACATAAACTTTTGTCCAGTATTGTTTAAACCAATTATCTGTACAAGTTTCCATCATACGTTTAGCATTAGATATTAATCTATCTTTACTAGGTTCAAACATTTTTGCTAATGCGTTCATTTTAATTTTTTAAGCATATCTGATTCTGCTCTTGCTTTCCATTTGGCTCGTTCTTCTTTTTCTTCATCAGTTAGCTCTCTATCACCAAACGATATTTCATCTGGCTCTTCTTCGTCCTCTGTTTTTGTAGGAGGTTCGATAGGCATACCGCAGTTGTCAAACCATCTATCATCAGCAGTTACTCTAATTTGTTGATAAAAATTATTGCCATCCATACCTTTTATTAATCTTCTTTTTTTATGCAGTTTACCTTTATATTCTGTACCGTCTTTTTGTATTAACCTTTGGTCTGACTCATGCAACCCGCCATATATTCTATCGTAAGGTGTCCAGTAATCAATATCACCATCATCTTCCACTTCTTTTGTCCATGGGCCTTTTTCGTAAGATTTTGGAAAGTTGTATGTACCCATAACGGATTTCCACATTTTATTTGTATCTGGTATACCAGCCGGTCGTTCAAATCTATTTTTTGGATTTTCTACAATTTTATTGAGATTATCTAGTAGTTCTTTGGATTTTGCTCTCATACTAAACACCTGACAATATCATTGACGGAACTTTCACCACCGTGCTCGTCCAGTTAGCTGTCACCTGACTAGATGGACTTTTAAAATATAGACTTAAAGAGTCTCTAGGGGTTGAGTTTACAAATGAGTTAACGGTTGCTACGTCGCGTAGAGTATTGACTATGTTTAGTATGGTATGCATATCTTTATTATATACGAATTTGGTAAATTGGTCAACCGAACCTCTTTTCGAATTCTTCTTCTTGTTTTTTTTTCTCTTTATTTTGTTCTTGTTTTCTACTATATATCCACATAGCAAGAGTAACCACTACAACTGAAAGAGTTGTGCCGAGAAGACCCAAAGCTATTCCGTCTGCAAATGTCAAGTTATTTTACGATCAGTGTAACAGACATACCTGCTACATATAGATATTTGTAATTGATTTTATTCTTTTCCACAAACTCTTGCCAGGCTTTCCATTCACCCTGTCTCCAGTTTGTGTGATTACAATAATCATCGAATGTGATTACTGTACCTGGTACAATTTTACCTTGTAAGTTTGTAAGAATATCTACTGTGCTAGAATATACATCACAATCTATGTGTAAATATTTTGCAACTTTTTTCTTATAGTCAAAGTTTGGAAGTGTTTTATTAAACCAACCAACAGTAACGTTACCGTTGCTTGGAACTGTAAATGGTGTTTTACCTCCATAGTCAAACATTCCTTTATGTATTGTATTACCTGGCCATACGCCTCCGGGCAATCCTTCAAATCCATCAAAGCCAAATACTTTATCTTTTTTAAAGTGTTTGCATATTTGAATTAAACTGTTACCTTTGTCAATACCATATTCTGCAACAAAGCCATCTACGTTTGCGTGATTAAAAGCTTCTGCTCTTCCCAATGACTTACTTGCGTCTAGTGTTGCAAATGTTTCTGGTTCTTCTGCTGGAATAAATTCTGGTTGTTCGCTTTGATTATAAAAATAATGTGCAGTATCATATGTTGCAAGTTCTTGTAGATTAGTCATTAATTTATTGTTCGTACCAAATCTACCAGATAACTCCTTACTATCAAATTTGTGTGTCATATGTTTCATTTTTTATTTTTCTCCTGTAATATCTGCTTTGGTGTTTTACTACCTGGATGTAATTTTGTTAATCTGCAACTTAATAATTTTTTAGCACCTTTACTTGTTATTATAACAGGTTGTCCGTGTTCGTCAATCGTTATGTTCTTAATCTTTGTGGTAACATTTCTAAATCTACCAACTTCGATTTTATCTCCAACTTTAATTTTTACTGCGTATTCTCTCATGGTGTATATGGTTTTATAATTTTATCAAACTGTTTCTGTGTTATCATTTCTAATATTACAGCATCGGCACCCTCTTTGTAAAGAGTTTTTATGTCTTTCAGTACCATACTGTATGGAAAATATCCCCAATGGTATGTTTCTGTTTTACCATTTTGTGTAACCTTTACTTTATAAAAGCAATCAAACGCCATCAATTAACTTGTATGCTTTCTGCTCATCAGACATTGACAGTTTCATTTGTTCGTACCATGTTTGAAACTCAACATCGGTATCATTAAAAGGAATAACTTTTTTTCTAATAAAGAAAATTCCTAAATTATCTTCTGGCATTCCTAGGAACGTCTGTCGTTCTGTATGCATTACTTTTACTCCATTAAGAGGTTCGTGTGGATTAAGCAGGTAATTAGAATGTTCTCCCCAAACATATCTAATAATAGGTTTTACAGCATTACACATCATATTCACATATGTTTGTTCTTGTTCTAAAAACTTTTTCATGCCAGGAACCGGTGCATGAATACTTGCAAATGATAATCCAATTTTATCTTTAGGTTTCCAACTTGAAGGAAACGATACATGAAGAGCTATTAATTTATTAGAGCGATGGAATATTGCTATGTCCTCTTGAATAGCATATCCTATTTCTTCAAACGTATTAAAGTCAAAGTTTTTATCAGGGTATTCTATTTTTAATATCTCTTTTATTTTATTAACTACTTTTTGATCTTTGTCTTTGTCAAACATTGGATCAACAAATATATTTTCTTTAGTTTTTTTCTTTAGTTCTAAATATCTATCCTCTTGATCATCGAATTCAATAATTGGAAGATTTCCAATTTTTTTAATCCCAGGTGCTACTGTATAGCTTGGTCCGTATTTTTGCCAGTCAATCATTTTACTAATGGAACAAAACGTACTCCAATTAAAGATTTCTCTGTATATGTTTTACCTGTTTTAGTAACTAATATTAAATTACCTTTAACAGGAATAATCATTTTGCCACCATCCTTTAATTGATTAACTAATGACATTGGAATATAATCTGGCATAGCCGTTACTATAATCCTATCATAAGGTGCGTTTTTTTTC